>Ga0214921_10000877_pt1 | contig 53494 bp, 34 predicted proteins | sample LL1505_MetaG_FD_177992 | JGI IMG/M metagenome (GOLD analysis project Ga0214921, IMG submission 177992) | Freshwater microbial communities from Lake Lanier, Atlanta, Georgia, United States - LL-1505 | ecosystem: Environmental > Aquatic > Freshwater > Lake | place: USA: Georgia | collected... | reverse complement strand
TTTCTCGCCGACCACTGACCACTGCGGCCACCAAGAGAGCCGCTCATAATTCTGTTCTTAAGACGTTCGCGCAACTTTGGCTTTGTGTATGCAGATTTTCTTTTTCTCTCGCTCATGAGAGTCTCTTGAGTCTTGACTTGATTGATTCGGAATATCTATGTTCAGGTCTTACTGACTTTTCCGAAATTTCTTCAATCTTTTTGGATAATGTGCTTGAGCGTCTTGTGAGTCTGGTTCCGTCGAGATTGCTCACCATTGTCTTTCTGGCAAACCTTCTCATTTGCCCTTCACCGACATAATCGTTGATTTTGTCTATGGTGTGATTGGTGATTCTCTTAGAATCTTTTTGCACGATTTTGTTCGCAGATGAATCAAATCCAACTCCGTAAGCAGACAGCGATGTTATGACAGAACTCTTTTTTAATCTACTCTTAAATGAGCCGGCCTTAAATGCAACCATATTAATTTTTGCTGTTATATTTGAGAACTTGCGTATCTGCTTGCCTGAATGCTGGGATGACTCTTTACCCTCGGAGAGAATGCTTCTTTCCTTGAACGATTTCCCACGTGTCTTTTTGTCAAATTCGGTATTGATAATTGACTCAGTAATTGGTACGTTCATTATCGACTTGCTGATGTAGCTCTCAAAAAGAGCAGCCGTATTGCCAGTAATTGACTTAAATTCAGTTATTTCAACCCCATCAGGCATTGACTTGCTGTCAATTGAGCCACTCTTGAGAATGTGCTGAGTGACCGACTTCCCGTACTCATTGATACCGTGAACGGAAACCATCCCCTCTTCCCGAACAGCTATAACGAGTGGTGTATTTCTTACTGAGTCTTTTATAACTGCATATGTTTTCATTAGTTACCGCCGCGTACTACTGATTTGAGTTTTTCTTTTTGGGAATTTAGTGATTCGATTCTCAGTGAGAATAGTTTGTCGATAATGTTTATGTGTATTTTCTCTCCAGCAGAGAGTCCATATTTATCAAGTTCACCAAGTAGTTCTTGCTTGTTAATTGAGCGTGCCCTGTTTATAAGTTGGGATAGGTACTTCATAAATATGATTCTCTGTTCAACCTTCAAGGCCTGGTAGTACTCTGAATAGGAGGGTATTAACTGTGACTCGTAGTAGTTGTCAATTGCCATCTTCATTCTATTTGTAATTTCTATTTTTGATAGGTCAACAAGTCCTGACGAGTTGTTATTAGCCACAATTGCGCGAACACCCTCGCTTGTGTCGACTGGATATATCGATGTCATTGGTCTTTCTCTTTGGTCAGTCAGATAGTCTGAAACCATAATTCTTGCAACATCCAGAGGCTCTAGGTCGTTGAATTTTATATTTGGATTGAACTTGGAGCCAGGTATTACGCTTTCGATATCCTGTCTCATATACATTCTGTTGTTGTTCTTCCCTGCAGCAAATACAACATCGGGAGACTGTAGCCCGAGTTTTTTCTGTAAGCTCGAGGCAAATCTTTCAGCCAAATGCTGGAACGCCTTTGGGTCCTTATAAAGAAACCACTTGCCATCCCCGGCAGCAACCAATGAAACGGCATCTGAAAGTTCCTGTCTTGCCAATATTGATGGGTCGCGGAGTATCTGTTCAATTATCTCTGGAGAAATCTCTGACAGTTTCCCGCCATTTGCAATGTGATTTATTGCTTGCTCTAGGTTGGTTATCAACTTCACATTTTTGTCTTCTTTTAATGGGCTCGTAGAGCTAGGTATTTTTAGAGAAGATATCTTCCTGTTCTTTATCAGGTCATTAACCCACTTTGGACTTCCCGAAATCAAACTGTTTGGGTTCTTTACTCCACGGAAATCTTCGGAATATCTAATTCCATCACCCATCTCATTTGCAACAAACTTAAGACGCGAAGAAGGGTCTTTGCCAACAGGGCTGGACATCGCAGTACTTATGGTTCTGCCTAGTTTTCTTCTTTCACCAACCGTTAACTTTCGTGCCTTCTCTAGACTGATTGTTGAACCGCCTGGCATTACATAAATGAGAGATGTAACGCCTGTGTTTGAAAGCATTCCAAGTTCTTCATTTCCAACATCTTCCATTGTCAGTAATGAACGAAGATATGTAGCGCCCTCCATGTCCCTGTTGTCTGGGATGGCTCTCAACACTTTGTCTGGAACTACTGGCTCTAGGACGAATCCGTCACGTCTGACCATTCTGCGAATAAGTTCATTAGAGGATTTGTTGTATTTTCCTATCTCATTAATGAGGGACGAAGAGCCCGTTCTTCTTGCTGAAGGATTATCAAGAGTTACTTTTGGTATTTGTGGTGCTCGTGATGAAATGATAGAACTCGGAGCGGCAACTCCTGTTATGTCTCTACCGCTCGTACGACTCACGTTCCCTCTTATTGCTCTTCTTACCGCACTAATCGCAAGACCAAGAGGGGATGGAATATCAAACAGCTTTGCTCCACATGTGGAGAGACGGGAGTCAGTAAATCGACCACCGAACTGATACCCCTCTGGGCATCTATATCCGCGGTTTGGCTTCATTGGCATGCTTCCAGGTATTCCTGGCTTTCCTGGGGTTAATGTTCTGTAGACGGTAGAGCGTGCTGGTGAGCTAAGAGGGTCAGAGTCCCCAGGTATTGCAAGACTCGTTAAAGTTGAACCAAGTTTTCTTACCGCATTAGCCTTAAATTGAATCGAGTTATCATCTTTTCTTCTGGTATTCCCATTCAACCTAGATGCTGCTTTGTAGTCAACGAATAGTTGATTGATTGCACCAACACCTCTTATTGCATTGGTATTTGATTTAAGGAATAAGTCAGCAACAATCGTCCGTTTGACCTTTACTTCGGGGCAGCAGTCTTGGCTAATTTCCACAACACTCTTCCTCGAGCGATTTTGTGTTCTCGTAAGGCATGGACTTCTCTTGACCGTTTTCGTCTTCTCCGGAAATTTCCCAGTTCTTGTCATCTCTTAGCATCTTGCAAAAAGAGTCTTCCATCTCGAGAAAGTCTCTCAAAACTTCGATGGCGTGCATTACGTCATTTTCTGTTACTACTGACTTAAATTGAAATTCTTCATTTTCGAAGTCATGAAAGAAAACATCTTCTTCTAGTGATTTCTTGCCACCAAGCTCGCGAACAATGTTCTTTGGTTTTTTCCCAGACAGTGATGAACTGAATTGAGAGTCTGTCCAGTTTGTGAGTTTTCGAAGCTTCTTCTTACAGTTCTTCATCGTTGGGTGATGGCACCCTTCGTTTGGCCATAGACCTGTTGTTTCATGGTGAAGCCATGCACATATATTTGACAGTGGATAAAGCTCTGGGTGATTGGCAAGTATTAATCTGCAGCGTCTGAATCCACCTGGCTTCTTCATGATTGGTCTCCAGTAACGCAGCAGGCGCTCCAGGTTGCCACGTCGTGGACCGTGGCCTCTTAAGATGTCTCCAGTGACAAGCTCTTGTGGGAGTATCCCGCCAAGTGGGTCGGCTTTAATGTTTTCGATTGTCATTATTCTTCAATCTCCCTAAGCATGGACATGGCTGTCCATATAGACTTTCTCTCCTCGGTTGAGGAAAATCGCATTAATTTGTTCTCAATAGACTTTACCACTTGTCCGTCGCAGCAAGATTTACCAGATAACTGCTCTATTGATTTACTAAATCTTGAAGCATCTTCATTTTTCTGAGAAATACTTCTCTTGTTTCTGCCGAGAGATGTTTGTACGGACACTCCATCTAGAACTTCTTTCGGTATCTCTTTACTTTTTTGAATAAATATCATTTCCCATGTTTCTTTATTCTCGCCATCGTCACCATCCCAGAAAACTTTGTGGAATGGGGTTGTTTTGATTCTCTTTATGTTTCGAGCTCTAGCGACATGTGAATGAAAATCGACCATCATTACTGTTCCATCATCTTTTTCTATTGCCCCATCCATATCGTCTGCAGAGGCGTCCAAGATGTAATAAAGCTTGCTACCACCCGATGAGCCAACTAGTGCCGCTTTCATATACCAGAGCCAACTTTCGAAACAACTCTTGGCTTCTGTCCCTTACGCATTTCCTTTAGAAGTTCTTCTACAGTCTTTTTTATCTCTGCAGCTATTTCTTTCTTCAAGAGAGTCTCAACATCTTCTATCCCACGCGAAGCTTTTGAGTGGGTTCTTGGGTTTTCAATGTTCAATCCTTGTGGGTGAGCGATTTTTACCTTTGAGAAACCAAGCTTTGAGTACTTATCTTTGACTTTCTTCGACATTCTGTATTCGCGTAACTTTGCCATGCTTTCGGTATTTATCTGACCAGGACCACCAACTGAATAGAAGTAATTTATTTCTTCCTGAGTGAATCCCATATCTCTCAATGACGCGGCAATTGACTCATCATTCACTACGTCCGAGATGTCTTCTTTTTCGCTTAATTTTGACAGCTTGGAATATGGGTAGTTAATTGAATCAACTTCATCGGCATCAAAACCACCAAGTATGTGTGCTTCGAAATTCTCATTTCCCTTTGTTTTGCTATTACGGGATACTCTTGAAAAATCTCCGTCGACAGATGAGGCAAGAAGATTAACTAGCGCATCAGAGGAATCAGAGTTGGTATTAGAATTTTGAGAGTAAGAAATGGCATGCGCTATATCGTCCCTAGATGTAGAGTCCATCCTTACCGGCCTGTGTCCGTTCTTTATACCGGAGCCCCTACCATATGATGTCCTCTTTGATACCTCTGGCTTCAGAACTATCTCAACATCACCGAGGGACGTCAATCCATCTCCAACTATGTCGCTATCTTGCACCTCAAACACTGCATCTGGGCCCACGTTACCAACTCTATTTTTTATAACATCATTTTTCTTTTTCTGAATATCAGATTTGTGAACCAGATATCCAGAGACAGGCATAAGGTCGTCTCTGACGTCATTGGTAAGCCCTACGCTCTCGTAGTATTTTCGCATTCTTCCATATTCATCTTTGTTCTTACCAAAATCTGGTGATTCAAAACCCTTAAACGAAGAAAACCATTCAGCAGCAACATCTTTCTTTGTGCTTTCTTTTTTATCTCTATTTTTACCAACAGAGCGACCAGTGCTTTCGTCTACTACTGTTTCGTTATTGGTTGTTTTCTTGGTTGCGCCTGACTGACGTACTGGTATTTCTGGCTTCTCTATTTGAGAACCGGAAGCAAGGGAGAAATCTTGGAATCTGGTTTCTCCTATATCCTCAATTCCTGGCTCAACCGGAATATCAATGCGTTCTGCCATTCTTGTCATGCGGTCATATAGCTTCCAACGCTTTTTGGGGTCAGTTTCAACTCTGTAGTCGTCATAGACCTTGTGAATTACTTCCTTTTCCACCGCAGACTGTGGAGTATGGAATTGCAACTCAAACCTGGTTCCATCTGGGTGTACTGCGGCAATATTTATCCCCTGATATGGGTCGCCTGTTTTCCAATAATTTTTAACAGTAAGTTTATATCCAGCTGACTGCAATTCATCGATTACAGATTTTGCTCCACTCACATAGTTTTCTGGAGTGTATGTCATTGTGTACCTGATTACATCGGACATGTCTGCAGCTGCCTCTTCTGCCGTCCTGCTCCCTCTTTCGTCATTTATCTTTCTTGCTAGAGATTTAACTGATTTAAATCTTGCAGCTAGACCAATCATCACAGCGCCATGCTTGTTGGAAAGGTCGATTAGGGTTTTGGTTATTTCTTTTTCTACAGGCTTTAGTTTTTCTCGTTGCTTGTCTGCTGCGTCAACAACATCTTCTGCGTACTTCCCGCTTTCTGGCAGTGGATTGTCTGGCTCAACTAGGTCGTATCCACCGTAGTTTGATTTACCTGGCTTCTGTTCGCCCCATGGTTTCTCAATCTTTCTAAGGTCTATAACTCGAGCTTGGATTGTCTGATTTCCAAGAGCCCTATTCATGGCGACCCTGTTATGACCATCCGATATGTACATCTTCCCGTCTACGTCGATTACTAGGTTCGGGTAATAGCCCTCTCTGAATGGCTCCTGACCAGATACAACTTTGTCTATAGAAGAACCTTTTAGGTGTGATTCAGTTGGAAGAATGTCTGATGATAAATCAACTTCAGTGACCTCAACTCCATCCCACCCATCCCATGCTTTTGATTCTTCAACTGATTTGACCTCGGAGTACTCGGGTTCCCATTTCATTCCATACTCACGAACAGACCTGTCCCTGTTTTCCTTGAGGCCAGGAGACCTGCGCTCCCTCTTTGCGCTCAATCCCTCGATGCTTACTGGATAGAGCTCAGCATCTTTAATTTTTTGCGCTAAATCTTTCACAGAATCCTGAGCGGTTTTTATATGCGCATCGAACTCTTCTTTGGACATTGGAGTAGTTTCACCATCTTCGTAAGGAACAACCTTTCCGACAGTTTTTCCTTTTATCTCCATGTGCTCCTGGAAAACCTTTGCAAGAGTCAATGATTCAAAAATTGATGTTTGTAGTTCATTTACCTGAACTTCGATTTGTTCATTTTCAGGAAGATGGTCATTAAGCATCTTTATTGCTGCCCACCTGTGGTGACCATCAACTACGTATCCATCCCTAGAGGTTAATATTGCCCCTTGGAACCATGCGTTTTTAAGGAATGCATCTCTATTTTTGTTAAACTCATCCGAACCAGGTGTACCCCAAGATTCTCTCGAAGTCATGTATTCGTTATACATGTTTTCTGTCTGTTGATGTATCTGGATGTTACGTAGTTGTTTTTGAGAAGCGTAAAGCTCATCTGGCTTCTTAGATTTACGGACCACAGATTGCTCTCCACCCGGAAGAACCTTCTTTAGGAATTCAATCAATTCTGGTTCTGTTGATACTTCAACCTTGGACCATTCTGTATTTTCAAAAACCCACTGTTTGTCTTCTTCTGAAACATCTGCAAACTTACTTGGATTTCCAAGTTTTTTTGAAATATCTTTATACCTCTTAGAGTCTTCATCTGAAAGGCCTGGCTTTGATTCATACTTTCCAGAAATGTGACCATACTTGAGTGCTCTCATCGCTGGCGAGTTTGCGCTCTTTGCAGGACCACCACTTTGTGGCATGTTTTCTCTTTTTACACCGATGTTTTCGCTACAGAATACGTTCTTCTTTTTTTCATACAAGGCACAAAGGTCTATATCGTGTGTTTCCATGAAGTTCTTGATGTAGCTATTCTTCTCTGCGCCAGAAAGACCCAGTTTGTCTGCTTCATCTGATGCAACAGACTTCAACTCAACTTCTGTCTGTAGCGCGGCATTCTTGACCATTTTGCGCTCACCCTTGTCGGGTACCTCTACTTCGTAACCAAGCGCCATTAGGGCTATTGCTCGGTCAGCAGAGTCTGTTATGTAGATTGGGTTATCGGACAATACGCTTTGTTGGCTAGAGCGCTCTAAGCCAAAATCTGCTTTTAATCTTTCGTCATCAAGCTTGTCTAATCCTCGACCACCAATTCCAGCTTCACGCAACTTAATGAAATCGTCTTTTGCACTTTTTGCTGTAGCGGCTTGAGATTTTCTATCTCTAAAATTGTTGACTCTTCTCGAAAGTCTGCTAGTTCTTCTTGTTTCTCCATCAGTAGCAACAGCCCCAGAAGAAAGACCAAGTGAGCGCAATTTCCCGGAAGTTGACAAATCCGATATCTCGTCTTCATTCATCCGGACGCGAACTCTTCTGTCAAACCCGGAATGCATTTTTTGAGCAGCAGTTTCTATTCTGTCTATTATCTGTTCATTTGATTCATTATTTAGTATCTCCTCAACTGAAGCGGCGAGATTTCTATCCTCGTCCATCAAAGCTACAATAGAGGATTTTAATGATTCAGACCTTTCCCCTGGTTTGCCAATTACTTCACTGTATTTCTCATGTCTTTTAGCTCTCAATGACTCAGTTGTGGATTCAGAGCCAGATGAAAGCGTTAAAAACTTTTCTGAAGAAGTTTCACCAAATTCTGCTCCAGCGGTAGAAACCTCAGAGACGATTGACTCGCTGGTCTCAGTCACTTTTATCGCATCATCAGACTTCGTTCCAGATACTTCATCTTTTCTCTTAACTGCATGTCTATCAGCGACGAGCTGTATTTTCTTTTTTGCACCTTGTCTCCAAATTGCATCGCCAGGACCATCACCAATAGATTTTGATAAATCGTCAAGAACGTCAACAGTGTCCTTTTGCGATGAAATCTCTACTATGAGACTTCCATCTTTATCTCTTCCTACAACCCGCAACTTTCCTGGTGGTATTACGAATTGCTGCTCGTCTCCCTTCTTGGCTAATGGGAATAGACCCCTATCGCCTTCTTTGACCTGAACAACAACACGCTTTTTCTTACTTCCCTTTTCTGGCTTACCAGGCTTCATAGAGCGTGAAAGAACCTTGCCCTGACCGAATGAATCGATATCTATTTCTTTGCCTGGCTTGACACGAGAGAGTTTTGATGAATCTAAGAAAACTTCCATCTCGAATGGAGTTGTTATGTCCGAAGCATCGATAGCTTCCATTGCCGGTATGAGTATGTTTTCAACCTGCTCGTCAAGTGAGCCCTCATCTACCGATGATGGGTCGGAATCAAGGCCGAGCCTCTTTAACCTATTGTTTCTCTTGTTTATAGCTCTTCCAATAACAACTTGTTTTTCTGGCTCAAGCATCTGCGTTATCTCTGCAGCATTAAAGTCATCTATTTCTTTTACTGCTTCGAACTGCTGCTTGGTGATGTTCCGCCTGTGCTTAGCTCTTTCCTTTTTTGCATTTAGGGCAATTTGTTCTTTGCTCTTCATCTTCTGGGGCTTGAGTTTCCCCCTCTTTGCCTCATCGACAGCTTTGCGTGATGCTGTAATTTCTTTGGTAATTTCTGTTTTCAATTCATTTCGGATTGCTCTCTCTGGCCTTGTATCGCCAGCGGCTCTCTGATTTGCTATGTGCTGTTGGATAAATATCTCTCTGTCAGCAACTGCTGTTATGTATTCATCGCTGTCCGGCTTGAGCGATGAAGCCTTCAGGTCGTAGTCTGCAATTGTCTTCATCAGTGACTTTTCATCTAGCGATTCAGCCTCGCCACGTAGGGAGTCAATACGAGCTTCTGTCTCTCTGCGCTTAACCATCTCTTCTGTAGCTGGTGTTTTTGCCCTGTTAATCTCAAGAGCCATATCTGTTATTTCTTTATCCGACTTAGATTTTCCGTCAGAGTTGAAGTCTCTATTTTTTGCAATTTCTATTTGCTTCTTCTTCTCTAATAAACGAAGCGGTGATTTTATTCTCTCAATTTCCTCATCTATGGATTCAAGAGGAAGCCCGGCTTTTTCGGTATCAATTCTTTCTTTCTCTAGATTGCTTAATATGTCTTTCCGTATTTCAATCTCGAAAATAGTATTAGCAAGTGTTTCAGCCAAACCGTCTTGGTCTAAGTCTTTTATTTTTTCTTTGTGCGCGGTAAGCTCTCGTTCTTCGCGCTTTATGGCAATTGCCTTTTTATCTAGTTCAATAGCGGTACGTAAGTGCTTCCTTATTGGTAGCACGTCTTCTCCGCTTTCGTAAGGAGAGAAGTATGACTCCTCAAGCTTCTCAAGCATCTCAAGGTCGGTTGCTGCTCTAGCCTCAGAAGCTTTTGCTCCTATTGCGTCATCCATGAACCCAAGCGCATCATCTATGTCGTCACCAAATATTAGACCTTCTTCCCTTAGTCCCCAAAGCTCAGCGGTCGACTCAAGTGCGTACACCTCCATCTTTTCTGGGTTTTTGTATTGGCCAGGGTAGCTTCCAGCTAAAAATGCAACATTTTCAATTTTCGACATTGTTTCTTCGAGCGCTGTCAGATTTATATCGTCCTGGGAACTAATCACCAAAGCAGAAAGGTCTATTCCTGTCAATTTTTTGAAATCAGACACCTCTTTAAGAGCACCAGTAAATTTGCCATCCTTAATAACTGGAACTTGTACGTAACCAACTGCATCTATCTGCTGTTTTATTGTCGAAAGGAATGCTTCCCCCTGGATTGTATGAGCAATTTCATGCAGCATAATATGGCGGGCAAAAGAACGTGGCCCATCAATCAATCCAGCCATGCCACGTGCTGTGTATTCGGTATTTATGAGGAAGTCAGCAACAGAAGCTAGTGCTTCGGCATCAGTCTTTGCGCCAACAGCTGAAATAACCAATCTCTCACTTGCCGACATATTTGGAATAAGGCTTTCCTGGTTTTCCATTATTTGTGCAAGGTTTATTCTTATGACTGATTTTATTTCTGCACCTTTTGTTCCAGCATCCCAGAGCGTGTCTGCTTCAGAGTTTCCTGGAAGGGCTGCTTGACGGAACTGCACTGTCCCTATCGTCCTCATGTGTTCTGGGCGAATAACAAACTGTTCAAGAAGCGAGTCAAGCATAGCCCTCTCTGTCTCGTAAAATCTTTTTTTGTCAGCAGTGAATAGTGCTAGTTTTTCTTCATCTGTTAATGAAGACCACTCTGGAATTGATTCAAGCCTTGAAGCAATAAGTTCATTTACTTCACTCTCGGACAATCTTCCCTCAATATTTATGTCCCAGATTCCTCGGTTAGACAATATTTGAAGTAATGCATGTCTATCTACGTTTGTTGCCCTTTGCTCTGGAGTGAAATCACCAGTGACTATTCTTGACTCAAGCTTTTGAATAACACTCTCAGAGCGAGCAAGATTCTTCTGTGCGATTACGGTTGCATTCTTGAACCATCTCAACCTACCCGGAACATCAACAATCTCTGCCGGGATTGTCGGTATCCTTTCGCCTGTCTCTAAATCAAAAGATGGACTTCTGCCAGGTAACTCAACATCTGGCCTAGCAAGTCCGAGTCTTTCTCTCCATGTTGACTTTGCCCCAGAAGAAAGAGAAATTGAATCGTCATTAACCTTCATTAAATCTGAAATTTTTTCAGCTATGAACTTGGCAGCTCTCTCAGCGCTAACGCCAAAACAGTTGGAGCCAAGGTGGTCTGTGAATTGGTTTGCCGCTGGCGTTCCTGGTGGGCACCTAAATTTGTTAGCAGCATCCCTCATTATTCCAAATCGTCCTGCAGTTCTTGCCAAGAGGTTACCGCCGGGAACTCTGGATTCAAGAGAGCGACCAGGAAGACCAGCCTTAAATTCCATTTTTGGATTGCTTATATAGTTATTCTTTTTTCTTCTTTGCGCTCTCGACAAACCAAGATGTGGGTAAGCCATGTCTATATTTACTTCTGAATCAGGTATTACGTCGCCTGTTTTTTTACTCACCTGATACTTGGTGAACTGAAGCTGTGGTTTTTCTTTTCTTTTTTTCTGCGCAGCTTGAAAATCTATGTCTTTCTCTGTTTTAATCCAACCAAAATTTGCGTCTAGGTCCATGGAGCGTTTTGATTTCCAGCTAGGGTATAAAACCAAGCCACGGCCTTCTTCCCAAGCCTGATTCCCCTCGACTCGGATTCCTGGTGCAATCTCTGTCACACCCGGTTTTGTAGTCCCAGTAAATTCACGCTTTTTATTATCCGTATCTTCGTATGTCGGCTTCTTGCCCATCGCAGCCTTGACTGCTACGTCAGCATTAAGTCGTGAAGAACTAATGGACTGAACTACAGACGCACGAAATTCAATCGCTTTAGAATTGAAATTATTGCAGCACGATAGAGGCGATATCAATCGTTGAGAAACGATTACTCGTGTCTTGTTTTTATCACCCGTCATAGCGGGTATCCATGATGCCGTTAGTCGATGTTATTTTCGAGAAGCTGGAATTCAACAAGGGCCGCCATGAAATCTGCATCATTTACAACCTCGTCACTCTTTTCCTTGCTTCCTGCGAGCCAATTTGCAGGGATAAGACTCTCCAACTTTAGCTCACGAGCTCTCTTCATGATGTGACGCTTAGTCTTGTCTTTATCCTTTGCTCTACCAAAAGCTTGAATAGCATTTCTCAGGTCGTTCTCGGAAGCAATCGGGTACGAGCCGTCAGACATGGCTGAGCCTTCCTTGGACATCGACTCTCTCTGCTCATCAGTAAATGCTCTCTTGAGGGCAATCTCTGCTGCTTCTGCTTCAATCTCTTCTGCTTCTTCTGGCTCGTACTTGTCGTAGCCGAGAATTTCTCCGTCCAAAGCAACGAAAACGTCATAAGACTTTCCGTCGATTCCATCAATTTCTACAGCGTATGCATCGAAGCCTTCAAATACGTCTGGCTCAACAGCAACTACATGCCCATCAATTGACTTAACTGCAATTTCTGCTGCTTCAGAGAAATCAACAAGCTTCAAACTTGTGTAGTCTGACTTCTGCTCAAATTCTTCTGAGTCAAGTTTGTGGAATCCCATAATCTCAGCAGTTGTTCCATCAACGAACACTTCTTTTACTGAGCCGTCTTTCGTCTGAACGTCGATGACGAACATGTCGGCATCTGATGAATAACCAGAGTCAACCACAAAACCATCAAATGCTTTTTCGGCAAGACCCTCAACGTGGAGAAGTCCTGGGAGGCCCTTCTCGGATACACAGCCGCCCGGGCAGTCATCACACACCGACATTCCTGCAGGGTGCGCCTTTCTATCAAGAGCACAAACAAAACCATCAATGCCAATTTCTTCTGACTTGATTCCAAGTGAAGCAATACGCTCTTCTCTTAGGTTGTTCCAGTCCTCATCTGCTGCGTCAAAAAGAACTTGTTCGTCAACTTCTTCATCAGACTCAAGACCCTTCTCTGACATTTTCTTCATTTTGCGAACGTAATTCAATGCCTTCATGATGTCGTCTTCCGACATTTCATCTTCAGGAACTTCTGTTTCCGCCGAGACTTCTTCATCGATTTCTTCGTCAACTTCCATATCGCCTTTTTCGGCCATGCGACGACTCTTCATCCAGTTAAGTGCCTTTTCAAGCTCCTCTTCTGAAACGTCTTCATCGCCCATGTCTTCTGCGGCAACTACTTCTTCTTCATCTTCTTCGTCATCTTCTTCTTCGTCACCCTCTGCCATCATGGCGTCCATTTGCATGTCCATGCCTTTTTGGCTTGGCTTCTTGAGGTCTGGCTTTGTCATGCCAACGGCATCTTCCGGAATCTCTCCGTCGCCCAGTACGTCATCATCTTCTTCGTCATCATCTTCTTCTTCATTGCTTCCATCTGGAAGTGAAATCATTTTCTTCTTATTCTTTTTCTTCATTGGCTTTTCGGCGTCGACCATGTCCTCGTCGACCATGTCTTCCATCGGGACCATCTTCATCTGTAAAGGTATCGCGCCACATTTTGCGCACAACTCTGAACCCTTTACAAAGCCACATTCGGTAGGGGCGGCACCCTTGGCGCACTTCAGCACGTTTCCATCAGCATCGATGCTTACATTGGCCTTTTCGTCGTAGCTCATATGACTCCTGAAATTTACAGGCAATCACCAGTTGGTGTTACCTTTTGTTAATGGTCTAAATTATAACCTACCACGCGCCTCTGGAATGGATTAGCAATATTTAGTGGTTTTGTTTTAAATGTAGACCTTGGACTTTCGCCCTACTTCTTGCTTTTATCTTTTTTTAGAATTACCCTTTTACCGAGTTCGGAGGCATCGTCTCCATACAAAGTCTTGCCTTCCTCTCTTAGTCTCTTCGTTGCAGCACGTAACTGCTCAGCACTAAAGATGTCATCAATCTTGTAATTAGTTCCAAAAATTTCATTAAAACGATTTACAACACCCTGCAGTTCTCCTTGACTAAACCTTCTCTCGTCGCCAGTCTTCTTTGAGAATGTGGCCCCCTTCCTGGCAGCCACACCCTTATGGGAGACCGTGAAGTCAGAAGAATTAAGGATGTAGTCCCTATTCCGTCTAGTGTTTTTGGCTTTATCAGCAGCGTGCTTTGACTGAGTAAATTCATACAGGGCTTCATACACGGAGTGCTTAGATGCTGCCAGCTCTTGGTCTAGCTTTTTACCAGATTCATCTTTCTTCCATACCGACTTTGCATCTGGAATCATCCCTGTTCTAATCATCTCATTTATGTACGTGGTTGGGACTCCACCGGCCTCCCAGTTTCTAGCAATCTCTCTTGTATTCAGGCCGACATCGTCAACCCCGAAAGACTCGACCATTCTCTTCTTTAGTTCTTCATGCCACTTATCGCTCTTATCGATACCCAGTGACTCAAGGAGCTGGTCTACGTCAAACTGCTCTCGGCTGGTCTTGTCTGATGGGGCTGAAGCTGCTTCCACGACAGACTGCTTAACCAGGTCGCTTGGAGTGTCATCTCCACCAAATACTGCCTCTTCAAGAAGCATCTCCTCGGCTGTTGAGGAGAAGTTTGATTCGTTCCTCTTATTACTAAACAGACCCGATGACCTGAACTTCGACATCTCGCTGACCTCGCCTAGCGATGAGTACTCTTTTTGGCCGATGACGGTATTCTCATCCCTGTCAATCCAGTAAGGGAAAGCGTCTTTTCCGAAGGTCTCAATAATAAATCTGTCTCGCATATTGGCTCTTCCGAGATTCTCTACGAACTTCTCGGAAGGAGACATGGCGGAAACTCCATCTTCGGCAGCAGATGTTGGAGCAAAAAAGTTCCATGCCTCAAAACCTTCCTGCTGCCCCATGGCCGCAAGCAGGAATCTAACCGAGTCGTGGGTTATTCCTGCATCATCGTCTGACAGTTTTGCAATGTCGGTCTTGCTGAGAGAAAGCATCTTGCCCAACTCTTCGTTGCTCAATGGCCTTGTTTGGGTCCATCGTGCAATCATTCTGCTATTTGGATTGGATGGGTCTGCAGGGGAGTTGGAGAATTCTGTTGGGATTCTGATTGCATCCCTAAGTTTTGATACTGGAACAAACCACTCGTCTGGGTTGACATCATCTTTAATTTGATTCTGTGAAACTTTACCAATTTTTACTTTTGGTCGCGTGGCCATGGATTTGGAAACAGAAGAAATGGCGCTATTAATTTCTATCGACTTTCTATCCTGTGATGCGTCTTGGGGGTCAAAAGCAATTCCGCGCTCCCTGACACCACGCCAGAAACTCATCGCATATTCAATTTTTTTCTTTGCGTTTGGGTCTTTGCTTGGGTCACCATCAACTCTTATCGATGCAAGGTCTTTTGGTCCGGAGATATTGCGGGCGAATCTCTTTCCGCTTATTCTTTGATTCTGTGCTCCAGCGCCAAGCTCATTGTTACCGCTCGAAAGGCTTAGTGACCTGAGTCTTCTGGCGTATCTTCCCTCTGGTGTATTGGCTCCAGAGGCAAGAGCTAGGTCGTCAAACTCATCCTTTGACGGAGCTGGTTTGCGCTTCTTAGGTATTTTCTTTGAACGCAATATGTCTCTGTCGGCAAGACTTTGTCTCTCTTGCTCACTATATGGAAGACGCCTATTTGCTCTATTGGTTTTCTTCTTTTTTGCTCCTGAAGAAAGGGAGAGTGACTGCATATCGCCATCTTCTTCGTCGAATTCTTTAGCTCCATCATCATCAGGTCCAGCAACATCAACAAAATCAGGGTCACCAGAGTCAAAACCGCCAGATTCGTCATCCACCTCTGGTTCATCATCTTCTTCTGGAGTGACATCTTTAGTCTTTCCTTGTGACTTGACGTATCTATCGAAAGACTCATCCAATCTCTTTCTGCGTTCTTTTCTGGCGGCATCGCGTGCTTCTGTATCACCAGAATACGGAACGTAGAAACCAGCAGGAGCCTGAAGCTCGTCATATATTCCATCTGGATTTTCTACAATTTTATCTTTTGCACTTTTTATGGATGCGTTTTGTGAATCATCAAAATAAAGTTTTGCAAGAACTGCGCCAATATCTATTTGCTCTTGAGCTCTGGTTATTGCAATATATACCTTGTTGTGCTCTTCTCTCCGCATCAATTGGAGCTGTCTCTCGACAGCAAGTCTGTCCTTTGGACTCAACTTTGCTAATTCTTCTTCTGGTATCACTGGGACCATGTCTTCAGGATTTTTGAAATCATCAGCGAGCCTGACTCTCTTCCACTCCCTGCCCTTGGAAACATGAACCGTCATAATGTCGGTATCCGTGTTCCCTTCCGTGGCAAGTTGTCTAACCCTGTTTCCGAGTTCGTTGGCGAGACGCGCAGTTTCTTCGCTGTCTTTTCCTTGTATGAAGAACCCTGGAAGCGAAGCTCTTGGCACAGAACTATCTGGCAAATCACCTTTCATTGGTGGGACAAAATCATCAGGTATGTCTGATGGGAATGTCTGAGCTGTACCAACTTGCTGTATTAGTCCCTGCCTAAATTCGATTACGGCTTCTGGGTATTCAGCTTTCATCTTTTTTATAACTTTTGATATGTCACCGTGGTAGTCAATCTTCCCTGGTTTCCCCTCTTCGATTGGGCTCCAGGTTTTCTTGGCTTTATTCCATCTTCTAACTTTGTACTTTCCTCCGTGCGCTCCATCGCCTGCAATTATCAACGCCCCAGATGGTTTTCCGTTTTCTCCGATGTGAAGTTTTACGAATACCTCACCATCGGATACGCTCTCTTCCTTCTTGGGTATTATCCAGGAAATTTTTTGGCTGCTTCCAGATTTTGTTCCAGGCTTAAGCTTTCCGACTCTGTCCATCTCTTCGGTAGTTATGTGGTCTCGACCAGATTCCATATTTGGAAGGTTGATTCCTTCACGCATTGGTCTAAGGCCTTGGTACTTAACCTCAGTTCCATTTATGTCAGTATATTTTTGGCCTTGTGGGCGCAAAAGGTCTTTAAAGAATCTTGCCCCTTTTGCATCACCTCTTACCCCTCCATCCTTGGACCTGGGGTAAGCAAGGTTGTAAAGAGTGCGAAGTTCGGATTCTCCACCCTTAATCATCTTGTCAATTTTTGCCAGCATCTCATCTTTTGATGGGTATCTGCCCTTTTTCTTGTCAAATCTCCATACGTCTTTAAGTAATTTAGATGGTTTTGGTCTTCCTTCGATTCCAAACTTCTTATCAAGGTCACCAACAATCCAGTCGAGTTGAGTGAAAAAATCAAGAAACTTTTCATGCGTGTCGGCAGGTATGCCAATGGCTGGTATTTTCCCGTCAGCTCCACCTGGAGCATATTCCTCTCTAAGTTCATTGATGGCATTGAGCATCGAGTCTCTACCATCTTTTTCTAGTATTTCTATAAGGTCTACAGCAACACCATCGAGGGTGTACTTTTCAGAAATTGTCCTCAATCTTCCAGCTAGCTCTTGTGGATTTTTTATATCTTCTATTCCGTCAAGGTCTAGGTATGCAATTTGATGTGCATTGATGCCATCTTGTATTACCTTCAATGCCTCAACCATTACACCCGAGTTGGTCGATGTAAGAACAGCGTCAGCGCCAGTCATGTCCTCGACTATCTGACCTTCAGCGCGTGGGACATGTTCGTCGTAAAGTTTTGAAATGATGTCTTTTATTTCTTTTTCGTTTTTGCCATTAAAGTCGACAGCTCTTCCGCCAAGCTTGTATTTAACTTCTATGAATTTAAGTTTCTTTTCAAGTTCTTTTTTGGGGAGTATTTTTCCATCTGGCCCGTTTATGTTGAGCGCGTTTATAACAACATTTTGCGCCTCTCCAACAACATGGTGCCATATGTTTTTTTCTGGTGTTCCCATGTTTTGATAGAAGTTAAAATCATCTATATTGCCTTGCATCAGCACGACATTGGCCAAATATGCAGGAATTGCTCCATACCTGAATGAACGTGTTAGAGGAAGTCTGAATGTTGCATTGGCTTTCTCTAGGGCATCCATGGCTCCTCTGAACCCATAGATTGCTTGACGTGAGTCGCCAACCATTATTATCGGCATGTTCTTTGCATTGTCAGCGAGTACTTTTGCTAACACGGGGTTTACGTCTTGGGCCTCGTCGAACATGAATACATCAAGAGGCTTATCACTTGTAACAGAAACAATCGATACAGTTCCGGTTACCTGTCTATTGCCTGATAGCTCACCCTTTTTTGTTTCTTTCTTTGATGGAGGGTTTAGTTTTCGTATTACTGCTGCAACTTTTTCTCCAGTTTCTGGAATTTTGAATTCTACAAGGTCTCCGACTTTTATTTTTCCGGAGTTCATTTCCTCAACGGTTCCAAGAAAAACTTTATCAAACACTGTTTCGTTTGGCCTGTGACCAATCAATCCTTTGTCATACCTGAGGTCTGGGTTTGTAAGGGCCCACATCTTGATTTGATAGTCCTGCGGGATAAGCACGTTTGATTTTGGGTCAACTGTTTCATCCCAAAGCATTTGTGCATATTGAACCATTTTTTCATCGATTGAATCTTCAGTTGGTACTGGTTCACCCTTTTGTAATGCCTGAATTTTTTCTATATCACGAAGTAGGAAATGTTGTTTTGACAGCTTCTCATCCGAGCTTTCAGCAAACCTGCTAAGAGCTTTTTTGAGATTTTGAGAAATAGTAAAACCATCATCAGTTTCTTCGTCAACAATCCCATCTTTAGCAAGGCGTTCTGCGATATTTGGTGCAGAGTCATAGCTTGTGTACCCAAGTTCTCTGTATCCTGGTATCTCTCCTGCAAATTCCTTCGTTTCTCCCTCAAACGTGGTTGCAACGTTTATGCTGTTGCGTTTTGCTCCTCGCAACTTCTTAGAGTCTCTTGGACCAACTCCAAGCTGTATCTTTCTTGCTGTTCCAGCCCCATAGAACGCATCTCCGGTTCCAAGAACAAGTGACCAATACGCTATTTGATTACCTGTTGCAACACCCGTATTTCTAGGCATTACTCTATTGCCGTCTTTTGCATTTCCCCTGTTGAATACGGTGTAGTAGATTTGCTTACCAGGGTAAAGCGCTGCAACAGCACGGGCATTCTGCTTAAGGTTTGTGGTCTTTCCAGAACCAGCACCAGCGCCAATCGCAACAATTCCTGGTGTCTCACTTTCCAACATATGAACAAGCGTGTCTATTGAAGCCTTTTGCTGTTCTGTTGGTTCAAATTCATCAGGAAGGAACTTATACTTTTCTCTATACGAGACAGAGTCGTCCAGTCTTGGAATCGTTGTTTTACCGTCAAGGCTTACGATTGGTTTTGCACCACTCGAAAGTGAAAGTGCTCCAGATTCATCAAGAATTCTTCCGCTTGAATCTCTTTGAGTTACTCCTGAGCCATATTGATTTTCATCGCCGAAGTATCTAAGTTCTTTTACTTTTCTAACACCAACTTGAGTGCCCGATGAAAGAGCGATTACAGAGTCATTTGCCTCATCGGTTACAGCGGCAACAGCTTCTGCGGCTTTTTCTGCAGTATCTGGTTTGCCTTTGCGCTCATCATCTGGAACGCCTGCGAGTCTCCTCATTGTTGGGGACCTATCCATAATGTAATCAGCAGCTTGTTGCGCTTTTTCCATCGCTTTAACAAATGCGCCCGGGTCTTCTTTGAGGTTTGAAATCCAACTCTTTATATAGACAACATGGTCTTTTCTTACCTCTGGTGTTATTCCGACTGCCGCTAGAAGAAACGAAGAACCCATTTCTGCAATCAATTCCTCGGCTGCACGAACCTTTTTATCTTTTCCATAATCTCTTACGGTTGGCCTATCTATGCGTCCTGCTCCACCTGTCCAGTGAGTTAGTTCGTGGAAGAGTGTTCCGTAGTACTGTTCTGGAGACTTAAACATTTCGTACAAAGGCATCTGTATTAAATCTTGGCTTGGAGAGAAGAAAGCCCTATCTCCACCAAACTTAATGACTGGCTTAATTTCTTCTATTACGGACTCAGCATCCTTTATCTTGAGTGCAGGGTCAAGGCGCTCTTTACCAACATCCAACAGCTTCTTTACATATGCATCTGGAAGACCTTCTATATCATCCATGTTGTAGACGGTCTGAACAATAAAGTACTTTCCAGTTGCCCCTTCTCTCGGGACAAGGATATTTACCCCATCCTTGCCATCCTTTACCTTCCCGCCGAACTTCGCCCATTGCGTCTTGCCAGCCCAGAAATTACCCCTGTACTTATTCTGTCTATGAGAATTGGCGAGTAAGAGTGAATTCATACCCTGATACAGACGGCTTCTCGTTGGGTTTTTTGCGTAAAGAGTAGGGGTTCTCCATGGTACGTCCCAGTACGTTGCGGTCGGATTTTTCTCCATCTCGATGAGAGCCTCAAGAATGGACTTCCCTATTTCATCGTAAATCTTTTTGTTTTCACCAGACGACAGAGCGAGACCATCGGATTTATTTGCCAAAGTTTTTGATGCTGGTTTGTCGCCAAAGACACTGCCAGATGAAAGTGACAATTTGTAATCAGGGATGTCTCCTGTATCGGAATCAATTTCGTCTATTGGTACACGACGCTTTGATTCTTTTCCGGCAGAAGCAATATCCTCGATGTACTTCTCTGTTATTGATGAGCGCGCATTCCAGAGAGCATCCTGCTCCTTGGAAATCATTCGTATTGCTACGTCACTAGCTTCAATATTCTTCTTGTCTTTAATTGTGGAAACACGTGAGTACTTGTTGATGTCACCAATCCACTCATACGACCTGTCGCGAAGTGCTTCGAGCTTTCCTGCTTCATTACTTCCAGGTTTTGCTGAATCGAGTCTTACGTTCGCATCACGCACTGTTGCTTTGTGTTTTGCAAGAGAGCCGTTTTCTAGTGCGTTCATTGCATCATCGACGATGTCTAGGTAGTCCTGGAACTCATCCTCGCTCCCAGTTACAAGATTAAAAGCCTTTTGCGTGTCGAAACCATTAGCTTCAACTATTCCATCTCCACCAAGCATGTCCGCCATATCGGCGGTGATGTCATCCTTGATGAGTGGATTTTCCTCTAATGCATCGTGTATTTGGTCAAGCAGATTGCTTCCATCATCAGTGGTTTCAATGTCGTAGTTGTAGTAGTCGCGACCCCTTCCACCAGATGAAAGCGAAGGACTCTCTTCTGTTGTTGGCTTTGCTGGGAGATTTCTTGAATCTCTGTTTACAAGTTTTCCGCTGCGCCTGTCGACCAATCTGTTTGCGAATTGGTTTCCTTTACCGAGCTTCCAGTATTCCTTATTCTCGCTATTTAGGTTTGCTGGCTTTAGACTTGCCTGATATGCAATTTCACCAATTTCATCAGCATAAACTTCGTCCCATTGCGCAAGAATTCTGTTTGTTCCCTTGTCCTTGCCAGTATTTATTTTCTGCTCAGCTCTGACGTAGTAGAGGTCTGGTACTGAGTTGTACCCAATAACAACCTGTTGGTCTTTCGTGGATGGAAGAACCATCTCGTTTCCTCTACGCTCTACACGACCGCCAGAGATGGCCATCACGTTTCCTCTACCAATTTGGTTCATGGTTTCACGGAGGTCAAATCTGTCTGGCTCATAACCCCTAGCCGTTGCCCAGTCTTCGCTTGCTCCAGAAGATAGCGATACACCTTCTTTTTCGTTACGCATTTTGCGCATGTGGCGCTGCTCTCTGCGTCTGACTTCCATCCTTGTTAGGCCAAGCTCTTCAGCAACGTCTTGGAGTGATGCTCCGGTTGTTGTTCTCTTGCGATAAATCTCTTCATCGCTCATGTCTTTTGGCTTTTTGCGAGAAGTGGTCTTTGGTCTTTTTTCTTCTGGACCCATCATGTCGAGTAAGGTGTCGTAGAAATCTACGTTGGTATCGCTTTCGTAATTCTGTTCATCAAAGCCTGGCTTTGTGTCGTCGTCGGCTCCAGAGGAGAGGGAGAGTGAACTTCTCTTCTTTACTTCTTTTTTCTTTCTTAATGGAGTCGGTGAGCCTGGGTCGAATCCGTACTGACGCATCCAGTCGGCCATCGGTTCTTTTCTATCTCCATCGATGTTGTAGGTTGTTATATCTGGTCTATTGTTGTACATGAATTGGTGTATAGCATCTTCCATGCCGTTGTAGAATTCATTGTCATCGCCACGTTGCGCTTCTAGAAAAGCTCCAGCCCTCATCACCATTCGTGAATACCACTCTTGATAATCAAGTGAGGCTTTTTGCTTTTCGTTGAATCCCTTTGGTCTCTCTACCGTGCTATCTCCAAGCCACATAACTCTGGCCTGATTGACGCCCATTTCCCTACCACGCAAATAATCCGGGGACTTGTAGACGTCTGGCTTGTATCTAGGAACGTCTTCCCATCCGTAACCAGAGTCTTTCCAGTCTTGAACTACTTCTTCAAACTTCTTGCGCTTATCTAATTCCTCAGGGGAGACGAGTGACTCAAATTTTGGGTCACCAGAGTGGCGGGTAAGTCTCTTTTCTTGCTCCCCGGATGCAAGACTAATTCTGCCTTGTGGTTTCTTTTGTTCTCTCTGTAGTGCACTGATTAATGCATCTGGCTTGTCGTCAAATCCAGCCTTACGCACGCGTTCATAAGGGACATCATTGAATGTTTCTTTTTTGCCATCTCTGTAATAAATGGTGAGGTCACCATTCTGTGGGTCGTAATCAATCTGTCTTGCAAGCTTCGAATTTTTTGGGTCCATCTGCATTGCAACTGCAGTACGTGGCTGTCTTTCCTCACCAGAGGATAGTGATGGTGTCTTATCTTTTTTGGGACCCTTAGCGAAATCTAGTTCTCCTCGTTTTACTTTTTCTTTTTTAACAGGAGCTTTATTGGCAACTGCTTTTTTCGTAGCCTTCTCCACTGGCTTTACGTCGCCGTCAAGAATGTCGCTTACGTCATCTACTTCATACTTAGGTTCTCTGCTGGTAATTGTCTTACCAGGTTTTACTTTTTCTTTGCCACCCTCGCCCGATATCTTCAAGACGTCTCTTTTTTGCCTAGATGACAGCTTGGAATTATTTATCGAACCTGGACCATCCGGGGTTGGGTCAGGCTGCTCCCAACCTGGGACGTTGTCGAAAAGTGTTCCGTCTCTGTTTTTGTCGACTCTTGTTCTTGGGTCAAGGTCGCCATCAGGCATGCCGAAACCACGACCCCTACGTCTACCACCACCTATATTTGGTCTATCAATTGCTCTTGAGCCGAGCGACCGACCTATTCTGTAACCAAGGGACTTGCCCTCTATCTCATGTTCTGAGATTTTTTTTTTTAAGTTGTGGATAGCTGTATCGACTGCGTCTATCAAATCTTCAGTAACCCCAGAGGTGATTACGATGCCCTCGGGGTCAACAAAAGTTTCCGCTCTGTGGTAATCAAATATTGGGTCAAGAGCAGTTTTTACCTTGTAGGCAAAATTTGGTTCGACTGGTATTAGGTACGACTTTTCACCCATATCGTCGTCGTCGCCATACTCGGAAAGGTCTTTGTATTTCCTTCTTTTCTTCCTCTTCTTGCCGACTGAATTTCTTACAATTCCAAGAACAAACTCGCCTGGGTACTTTAGTTCTAGTACATCGATGATTGTATTTTCTGCTTCAGAAACATGCTCTTCGAGTTCTTTGGAACCACTGCTCAAAACAATCCCATTTGGAATAACAGCAAATCTGCATTTCCCTTCTGGCTCAACTGGCATGTCAATAATTTTGCACTTTGAGCCGCCTTGATAGAAGACGCAGTTTGAGCATTTAACACCGATACGTGCTACTTCGTTTTCTTCTGCAGGGCTGTATCCAGCCCATACGCCATCTGAGTCTTCGTTGAACTTTCCGTGGCGTGAAACTATCTTCAGCAACGCATCGCGTAGGTCTGCTTCTTCTTTGTCCAGCGATGGTTTTTCGTTTGAGTCATACTGAACAGCAGGAAGAGGAATCATCATCAGCCCATTGTCGCTCGGCTTAATCGCAACTGGTATTGAAGGCATTTGTTGTGGTCTAATGACGCGTTGTGGGTCATTCGGTGGAGTTGGTCTTCCACTAACCACGGGCATTGGTGCTGATTGTGGGGAGCGAACAGGTGATTGTGGAATGTTGATTACTTCAGGGGTTCCGAACATGTATCGGCCTTGATTTCTCATGAAGCCGCACTTGTACTTCTTCGCACCGTTCATCTCTTGACGTGTGAATACGACCTCGTCGCCATCGATTGAATGAACAGAAACTTTTGCACCGAATAGATTGGAGAGTTCCTTCTCCATTTCTTCGTAGCCGTTGCTCTCTTCTCTTTGCGGCATCATTGCTACTGAACCTCCGTAGGCGGAATCATCTGCCTTAACGGATATTGTTCCTGTTAGCTGATTGGCTCCGTGGAGAACAGGGCTAACTTCGTAGAGTTCAACTTCGTAAAGAATATTTGCTTGCGACTTTTGGTCAAACTGAGCTCTTAGTGTTTTGTATCCAATCGACCACTCTTGTTCTTCTCCGAAAAAGTGGACATTAGCAAATGCTTCTTTTCCTTTTTCTGAACTTAGATTAAATTGAACTTTTGCAAACAAACCGCCTATCCCGGCAAGTTTCATTTTCAGTGGAAGGCGTGGGTCCTGTGGACCAACTTCGTATATTTCCAATACTTTACCAATAGGGTCATTCCAGTTGTGGCCCCATACGACTCTTGGCTTTCTGCGAAGAAGGCTCTTTGTGAAGGCTCCTGAAGCACATACGTCTCCAACTGAGTCTTTATTACCAATTCCAGCTACGAAACATTCGACTATCCCCTGAGCCTCGTCTAGGCTGACCGTTCCCTTGATGGACTCAGAGCCGTGCGCCGATGACTTGTATTCGAATGCTTCATTTGACATTTTTGGAACCAACTTCTTTCGGCTGCTAGTCGATATTAAACGAAAAACATGTTCCAGAATGTAAGTATTTAAAAAAAGTGAATGTTTTACAGAAATAGTTTAGTGAAACTATCCAACCTGTCCAAACGTCCATGCATTTTTTGCTTCAGTTTCTGAAATCTCCAACTGGTCCTTGGCAAGAATGTTTGCGTACATGCCCACAAGCTCTTCTCTAAAGACGGAAAATCTTTGCTCTTCTCCAGCGTGGGAGAATGATTTCATCATCATTTCCTCCATTGAAGAACGAATCCATGAGTTGATTGAGATGATTCTTGATATCTGTGAATCGATATTTTTCTTAATTGTCGCAGGCGCAATTGTTCTCGGCTTGAGTCCTTTTTGAGAATACGATTCTTTTCTAAATTCAAAAGAGTCATTGATTATTGCAGAAATAACAGGGCGCAAGTCGTCTTCCATTTGCTTATTCCATGTATCTGTAGCAAAAATTGAATCAAGGTCAAGAGTCCCAGACATCAGAGCTTTCTTGGACTTGCTGCTGCCAGCCTTTTCCAGGACAACCCTTTGCTGTCTTTCAACGACCCTCTCGATTCCTCTGGATAGAATTTCTGACCAGCGCTCAATCGCCATTTCCGATTTATCAAAATCCTCGGTTAGTGCTGTTTTGTACCGAAAGCCATCTTGCGGGTCGCTAGCCATACCTTGTGGGATTGGGGCTGCTCCGGTTGCTGGTGCCATTCCGGCGACCTCTGGTGGAAGTGTTGTCTGAGCCATGTCTCCAGAACCACCAGCAGCGACTTCAGCCATTGCTCCTTGCATGGTGTTTGGGTCCAACGGTGGGGCCGCTCCTTCTACAGGGGGCATGCCTGGCATTCCGGGCATTGGAGGCATTCCTGGTGCTCCAGGAGCGCCACCAGGTACCTGGGCAGCATTCTCTTCCATCTTCTTTTTTGTATTAGCAATAGGAATCAGGTTTGGATTCATAAGTAATGAATCAGCAAGGTCTGCTTCAACTTCTTTTCTTCCGCTCGCAAGTCTGTATTCATTCACGGAAATAAGACCTTGACCCAATTCGTCTTTTAGGTATCTTTCACGTTCCTGTTTGTAAAGCAGCAAAATTGGAACTTCGCTTGTGTCAAAGTCAAGGTAATACTTTTCGTCAAGTTCATCGAGAGCTCTTGCTATTGGCTCCAAGTGAGGCAACATTGTCTCTACCCAGAAAACTCTAATCTCTTCAGCTGAGTTACTAAACGTTCGTCCCGAGGCATTTCCAATTACTGATTCTGGAACTCCAAACGCAGCAAGAATTTCTTCTTTTGTAATTTGACGCATTTGTATGTAGGCAGCGTCTCTTGGGTTTGCCGAAGTATCAACAAAGTCAACACCTTCGTCTGCAGCGATAACTGTTGTGTGCCCAGTTTTCCCTAAATTACCCCTAAATCTATTGCGTAATTCCTCTTTATCGTCTTCGTCAATCTCACCTCTGACAACAAGTAATCCACCAGGTCTTCCGTCATTAAGCAGGTAGTTTCTGTTGTACAACTTGGCTAGGTTTTCTATTTCTACGGCAACTCCAGATGCTTCCAATGGAGTTAGCGACAGATATGGGTCTAGCGGGTGAGGCCTTCTAATCCAGACAACATCCTCTGGCTTCATTATTACTTTTTTACCGTAAGGCATCTGCACTTCGTACCCAGAAACAAATGTTCTGGCGTCAGGGATTGGTGCAGTTGACTGTGGCGGAAGAAGGTTCAGCCCAATAACGCCACCATCTCGTCCGCGAATCTTTTCGATAAATGCTCCGCGCGTACCAAGTAGTAACTGGGCAGAAAGTCTGTATCTGAAAATAAAAGAGTTCTCGCCGATATTTGATTTAACGTTGAGGAGCTCAAGCAATGAAGAACGCTTGGCCTCACGGCCGACTACGATTTCGCCGTCTTTTGAATTGTCTTTTCTTAGAATTATCGGAAGTCTTGCTTGGTTCCCAGCAATTGCATCTATACACCTGTTAACCCAGGTAATTTTCTGCATGCCCTCTCTATAGGCACGCTCAATATCCCACGAGTCCCTGTATGGCTTATCCGTGTAACTTGGGTTACTTGATACGGGCGCGCCGTAACCAATGGCGGATTTAGTCTGCTTTTGACCAGCAGACTTATTTTCGGATGAATTCCAAGCCATATTTTACTCAAGTCCTAACAATAAACCAAATAGACCGCACGTCAGTCCGGCAACCACTAATCCCGCTGGCGGGAATATTAAACCTGCTCCAATACTTGTACATAGTATAAATGAAACCATGAACAGATTAGCGAACGTACTTCTATTTAATTTGGGTTTTATTAAGGACTTGAACTTATTGGACAGAGTGCTCAGTTTGGGCATATAACATACAGTAGCCTATAAACACGAGTAACGACATTAGGGAATACAAATCCGATGGCTAATAAACCAAATTGGGACGAGGTGCTTAAGTACCTCACGCCAAAGGAGACTCCATTCTGCCCAGAAGAGCCATCGCTTAATCAAAAGGTTTTTCTCAGAACTCATGCACTTGAAGCCCTTTTTGGAGGTGCGGCTGGTGGTGGCAAATCTTCAGCACTACTGATGTCGGCACTGCAGTACGTAGATATTCCTGGTTATTCGGCAATTCTCTTCCGTAGAACTTTTGCTGACTTGTCGCTCCCTGGAGCGTTGATGGACCGATTTAAGTCATGGATGGCAAACTACGATGACATCCACTGGAATAGCAATACGTTTATCGCTACCTTCCCATCTGGAGCCAGAGTATCTTTCGGTTACTTGAACAACGTCAATGACTATCTTCGTTATAAGGGTTCGGAGTTCCAATTTATAGGGATGGATGAAGTCACTGAAATACGAGAGTCAGACTATAGATACCTCTTCTCACGATTGCGCCGTCCAAATAGCGGACCAGTTTCTCAGATTCCCCTTAGAATGCGATGTGCCTCAAACCCAGCACCCAATTGGGTTAGGCAGCGATTTATCGTTGAGGGCCGCCAGGAGGGGAGAATCTTCGTTCCTTCAAAACTGACAGATAACCCAGGAATTGATGCTGTTTCGTATCGCCAAGCCCTTCAGGCCCTAGACCCAATTGAACGCAGACGACTAGAAGAGGGCGACTGGTGGAGCACAACGCTCGGCACCCTATTTGATAGAACAGGGTTCGTTATCATTGATTCGGCCGAACTCCCTCCAATAACCAGTTCTGCGCGAGTTGTTCGATTCTGGGACTTGGCAGCATCAGAGCCAACATCTTCAAACCCTGACCCTGACTGGACCGTAGGGACCCTTATGCTGCTTGATGAGGGCATATCCTACGTTCTTGACGTACGGAGAGCCCGTGTCCGAGGAGAGAAGGTTGAGCAGCTTCTAGCCCAAACAGCACTAGAGGACGGGCATGGCGTGGCGATACGAATGGAGCAGGAACCAGGCTCGTCTGGCAAGGCCCTAGCCGACCAGTACGCAAGATACGTCCTTCCTGGCTACGACTTCTCCGCAATACGGTCAACTGGAGATAAAGAAACCAGAGCAAGACCATTCGCGGCTGCTGTTGCAAATGGAAACGTGAGGGTCGTTAGGGCTCCATGGCTATCCAACTGGCTAGACGAATTCTCGTCTTTTCCTGAATCTTGCGACCACGACGACCAGGTTGACTCCGCTACTGGAGCTTTCACATTTTTAACTGGCCTGGGGTTGCCTCAGAGGAGAAAAGTTTCTATACTGCTCTAGAGATAGACCAACTACCACAAGGAATATTAAAAATGAACAATGAAAAATTAGACCTTATTAAAAAGCTCGTCGCTGAGCTTGATTCAGAACTCATGGAATACGCAGACTCAAATCCAGATGTCATAGAGGCATGCGAGTTACTGGCTGAGTTGAATTTCTTGAAGCGCGATTTAGCAGCTGCTTACGATTCTTACGTTTATGCAATGGGAAGAATCATTGGCGATGAGCAAGAGGTCAATCTTGCAAGCGGAATCAAAATTGAAAAGAACTCGTCATACGAGCGCAAGGGCTGGAAGCACAAAGACCTTGGTTCTGCGGTTGCGGACAAGTTGATGAAGATGTCCGTAGACATGGACACTGGTGAGATTACAAAGTCTCCACAAGAAATCGCTCTTGACATGCTGACCTATTGCGCGCCATCGTACTGGAGAGTTAAAGAACTCAATAAAATTGGCATTAATCCAGACAACTACTGTGAAGTCGGCGACCTCAAAACAAGCATCATTGTTCGCAAAGCAAAATAACCACTAGAAACAGGAGATAGAACCAACTATGGAACAGCAACAAGTAAACGAACAGGCAATAACCCAAGCGCTTTACGCACCATTCCCTGAGGAGATGGAAAAAAGCATGAATCTTTCTGGGGTCAACTTAAAGTTCATCCCCGTGAGTGAAGTTATAAATCGTCTCAACAAAGTTCTCGGCGTTGATGGTTGGTCGTTCGAAATAATTAGCTGCGATGAAGTTTCAACAAATGTTGATGAGCTGAGTGCCCATGTGAGCCTCACTGTTGATTTTGGAAACGGCAAGAGAGTCGTAAAGCATGCCGTTGGCGGAGCACCAGTAAAAAGAATCAAAGCAACTGGGAAACCGTTGGATTACGGAAACTCAAGAAAAATGGCAGTTTCTGATGCGCTCAAAAAGGCTGCGCAACTGATTGGTGTTGGCCTTTACCTGTCACGCTCTGCAGACGCGATGGATATTGAGGATGCAATGGAAGCCGGCTCCTCGACACCCCACCAAGCAGAACCAGTTGAGGTAGCACCAAAAACAGAGCTGGAAGAGAAGTGGGATACTTTTGTTGAAATAACAAAAGCGCTCACCAAGGAGCAAAAGAATGAACTCAACGAGTTCTGGTCCACGCACAGTGGCGGCAAGCCAAAGCCAACGAAGACAACAGCGTCACTCGATGACCTACAGGCCCTCGTAGTAGAAGCCTTGCGTCTTCAGTTTGGTGGCAAATATGTCGACACAAAGTAACAGTAATGGTGGACTAAAAGCTCCAGAGTTTCTATCACCATCATCCATCTCTACATTCAATCAGTGCCCGCTTAAATTTAAGTACAGCAAGATTGACAACATCAAGGACCCAAGTGGTAAAGAAGCTCTTCTCGGCAACTTTGTTCACGATATTCTTGAAGAAATGTACAAACTCCCACCAGAGTTCAGAACACAGGAACAAGCAAAAATAATTGCCAAAGAACAGTGGGACACAAAGTGGGCGGTACAGGTTCAAGAGATTGTGACCGATGACAAAAATCTAAAGCTATTCAGATGGTCTGCTTGGTGGTGTGTTGAAAACCTTTGGAGACTTGAAGACCCAGCGTTAATAGCGCCTCATAGCCTTGAGTCTTTCGTTAGTGGTGGGATTGGTGGAGTCAAAATACGTGGATTCATCGACCGACTTACTCGGGACGCAGTTACTGGAGCACCAAAAATCAGTGACTACAAGACGGGTAAAACTCCACGTAAATCAGACCTTCAAGACAAGTTCTTCCAATTGATTATTTATTCCCAGCTTCTTTCAAGCATCGGGATTGAATCAGAAGAATCATCAGCCGAACTTTTGTACCTGAAAGACGGAGTTCGCTTTGAGATGCAGATAACCCCATCTGACGTTAGTCGGGTTGTTGAGAAGATACAAAACACAAAGTCCGGAATAGACGAAAGATGTGTCTCTGGGGAGTTTGAAGCCAAGAAGTCAGTTTTGTGTGGATGGTGCGGATACAAGTCTTTTTGTCCAGCCTGGAAATAAGGGGAATTAAATGATTACGAACGACGATGCTTTTGCGCGCATGGTTGCAGAAGAAGTTAAAAACAAACTGTCACCTTTGCATAAAAAAGAATTAATGAAGCAGGAGAACTGGGAAAAATGGAAAGACGCACTTCTCGCACTATCCAATAATCTCCAACTTCAAATCGACGATATAGAGGCTGACTCAGAGTCTGACCTTGCACGATACGGCTCGCTAGGGAGGGCTGGAACAAAGCTAACTCGCGAAGCTGGTTCCTATTACGAGACCAAGGCAACAAGAATTAAACGCTTCAAATTTCATGTTGATAGAAGGCTTGATGAAGTTGCTGTCATGATTTCGACTGGCCAAGAAATGCAAAACGATGGCTGGGAACAGGTTGAGTTCTTCAAGCGGGCAATAGCAAAGCACAGAGCAATGCTCAGGGATTTTGACCTAGAAGATACAGCGATAGACCGTTCGCTGTGGGATACTCTTGATAACAAGTGGACATTCGAAGACATTAGCGAGGATTCACTCTAGGTAAACAACATGAGCATAGAGGTCGCCAATGATTCGAAGAAACAAACCAATCAAGAGAAGTGGCCCTCCTAAAAAAAGAAGTGCAAAAACCGAAGAGATTTATGTCGAACGGCGTAAGTTTGTTGAAAAAATACTAAGGGAAAGACCGGCATGCGAGGCTTGTAAGGTTTTTGCAACTCACGACGGCAAGACGACATACAACCAACATCTCAGTAGGGATGTTCACGAAATAATCAGACGCTCTCAGGGTGGCTCCATACTTGATGAGGAAAATGTACTTGCAGTTTGCAGGCTGTGTCACGTAAGAATTGGTAATTACCCTCAACTTGCGTTTGATTTAGGGTTAGCAAAACATGGCTGGGAAAGATAATTATTTATAGTTTTATAATTAACACTTTCACTATTTAGTACGGGTGTATCGTTGTAATTCTTAGGACCGTTATAGGCGCGAAAGTCGGGTGGGGAGACTCACTCGGCTTTTGCGTTTTTTACTTTAGTGGAACATTATTTAAAAGCTCTTCACTTATTAGTGTGCAACATAAGTGCTAACCTTAATTCGTCTGGCCGATATCTACCCTTCACGGAAGAAAGGCGGTGGTCCAAGAGTCGAGTGTTCCTACACGGCAATGATTCTGAGCCGCCGCAAACGGTTCAAATTTAACCCACCGAACTCGCTAGATGTTCGGTGGGTTTTTGCTTTTAGGTTAGTATGTCACTGTGATAAACGATTTTCTTGGACTAGACCTATCTCTAACATCAACTGGGTATGCGTTTGGTGACGAATCTGGAGTTATCTCTTTTAATAAGTCTGGACCAGAAAGACTCTGGCTGGTAAAAAGGGAAATAGAATCCCTAATCAACAGACATGAGGTAAAAGCCGTCATGCTTGAGGGTTACTCGTTTGCTTCACGCAGCGGTCAGGCTTTCTCTATTGGAGAGCTTGGTGGGGTGATTCGCCTACTGCTGTGGCAAATTGGAATCCCCTACGTGACGATACCCCCAACATGTCGAGCAAAGTTTGCAACCGGAAAAGGAAACGCATCAAAAAACGAAGTAATTTCTTCCATATCTGCACGTACTGGAATTGTTTGGGAAAATCCAGGAGCCGACGACAGATGTGATGCGTGGATTCTGCAGGAGATGGGTTTGGCTCACATAGGTAAACCACGATTTAATTGGCCGGCGCAGAACATGGATGCTTTAGCCAGGGTAGATTGGACACCAATCGAGGAAAAAGGGGAATAATGAGAACATCACCCATAAGCCAGGTAGAAATTGAACAAGAGCTTATAAGACTAATAGACAGACTTGAAACAGAAACAGAAAAATTTGAAACCTTAGCCATGGACGCTGCAAAAAAAGATGCGCTCTATAAGTCAACATGGGCTCGCGAATATTTATCCGCGAAGGGTTCAATCAAGGAACGAGAAGCTTGGGCGGACTACAAGATGGACGAGCAAAATTTTGACTACAGGTGCGCAGAGGCGTTAGTTAAAACGAAGAGAGAATTACTTCTATCCCTAAGAACATCAATTGACGCAATGAGAACACTCAATGCAAACGTCAGAACACAGGTATAACTATGTCAGATAAAATTCACGAATCATTAAAGCAACTTGCTGTTGATGTCGACAAACTTGTTCCACTTGAGGGAAACCCAAGAAAAGGTAACGTCCAGTCAATCATGGCTTCATACAGAGAATTTGGACAGATAAAGCCAATTGTTATTCGCCCAAACGATGATGGAACATCAACGGTTATTGCAGGCAATCATCAGTTGGAAGCAGCAAAACTTCTTGGTTGGGACAAAATAGCAGCGGTTAGCTATGACGTTGATAACAAGAAGGCAATTGCATTTGCCATTGCTGACAACAGAACAATGGAGCTTGGCTACACGGAAGCAGAACTTCTAAGTGAGTTCATCCTCGAAATTCACGAAGAGTATCCAGAGCTTGTTGACAGTCTTGGATGGGATGAGTTCGAGATTGCAGAATTTGAACAGACATCAATCAGGGAAGAGTATCAAGTTCTTGGTTCAGACAAATACGTTCCACCAATTATTTTTTCTGACGATGAAGAAGAAGAAGAAGAAGAAGAAGAACCAGTAAAGAAGGACACATCAGTCGACCTAAACACTGTGTCCATAACAAAAGATAAAGATGGAAATCAACAAATAAATGTTCGTCCTGGGGTTGACCAAAATGATGCAGTCGTTAGAGGGTCAACCACGGTCTCCCCTCGTTCGGCACCGCAGGCTGTTGTTCAGTACACAATAGTTTTTGACAACACACAACAGCAGGCTGAGTGGTACACATTTATAAAGTGGTTACGTTCTGATGCTGGTTTAGAGGGCGACACTGTTGCTGAGAAATTGATTTCATTTATCTCAGAGCACACTCCATGACCAGACAGAGATTATTTCTAGACATGACATGCGTGGACGCTGCGAGACAGCGTATTAGGCATGTCTACGACCAATTCGATACTGTATGTGTTCAGTTCTCTGGCGGTAAAGACTCAACAGCAATTCTCTACCTAGCAAAAGAAGTACACGAGGAACGCGGCCTCGGTCCTGTCAAGGTTATTTTCCGTGACGAAGAGATGGTGAGTCCCAGTGTCGTGGAATACGTTGAGAAAGTCAGGGGTTACGATTGGGTAGATATGGAGTGGTACTGCCTTCCATACCCTGCTGAAATTTGGGTTCTCGGTTACCGCATGACAACGGTTCTTTGGAGCCAGCAAAGAGGTGAACAGAATAGATGGCTGAGAGATATGCCGGAGTTTGCAATTAACGCAAACAATTTTGGTTTATCGCATGCGACCTCATTGCCCGAACAAACCGACTATTACACAATGCAGGGTAAAAAGGGAAATGTTGCATTCTTGACAGGGGTAAGAGCGAGTGAGTCAATGGTCAGATATCGCTCGGTAGTCCAAAAACTGCATGAAAACTACATAAATACTCCTTATAAGTTAAAAGCTGGAATTCCGCTCAAGTTTGCAAAAGTAATTTATGACTGGAATACCAATGACGTATTCAAGTTCATAACAGAAGAACATGGTGCTGAATACTGTGAATACTATGACCTTGCAGTTACAACTGGAAGTAATACGAGGGTTGGGATACCACTCCACGCAACGGCAATCAGGAGAATTGGCGATGTTATTGCTACTGAACCAGAATTCTACGACAGACTTTGGGAGTGCTTCCCATTTATCGACGCCCAGAGAAGATGGTGGCCAGAATTTGACAGCGAGAGTCTTATAAGCAGATACTCTGGGCGTGGATTTGATGGAGCTTCAGAATTTATTAATGAATATCTAGTAGGTGACAGAAGAAAAATGGAAGCTCGCGTCTATGTATCTAAGTTTAGAAAAAAACACCTTCAGGACCCATATGGGTATCCCATAAGTTGGTTGATACGCAATCTTATGTTAAATGAAATAGATGTTAATTCGCCGACACCGGTGGGTCCAAAAACAAAAGCAAATGCTGTAAGAATTCTTGAAAGAGAAGTGGAACTGTGAAAGAAATAAAAATTGAATGGGTTGGTGCTAGCTCACTCGTCGTCCCCGCATGGAAGACGACGTACACAATAAGACCTGAGCTACTCGTAATCTCTTCCTCTTTGATGCAGCATGGGTTCATACATCCAATACATGCACGAAGGGAGACAGGGGAGATAATAGATGGCTCCGAAAGATACAACCTCTTCGTCAATATTTCGGAAATATCAGAAACTCACGGCGACCTCATCCCGGTGGTCTTTCATGATTGTGACCAGCTAGAAGCAATGATGATGCATGTTCAGCTCAATAGAGGAAAATCTGTCATTGTCGCAGCAAAGCTCTCAAAAATAGTTCGCGAAATGAAACGGTCTGGACGCTATACAAGCCAAGATTTTGATGACATGCTGTGCATGAAATCCGACGAGTTATCGTTAATGCTTGACGGCAGTCTAATAAAAGTAAGAAAAATAAAAGAGCACAACTATGCTCGCGCATGGGTTCCGATAGAGGCCCCATCTGGGAAAGAGGGTATTTCTGGACCATTCTTTGAATCACCGCCAAATGCTGATAGGTGATTAATAAAACTTAATTAAATGGTGTCCAGGTTGTAGGCATATTTTCTGGTATATTTTTATGTCCAAGGAGTTTTATGCCAGGTGTACGCTACGGCCCAGATATCGCAGATGACGCTGCAGTTATCTATAAGGGAATCAAAGAGCTCAATGATAAAGAACAGGCGCTCAAGCGCAAAGCTCAGGCTGCAAAAAAAGCAGGCAAGGGAAAAAATATCACTGGAGCCTTGAACAAAAAAGACCGAGCAAAATACGACAGGCTTGCAAAGTTGGCCACAGATATTTTTGGAGTTACCCAGCGAGACCTCAAGCGCGGCAATTATGGCGACCTTTACAAGATGCAGAGATACTCACAGCAGGGCGTTACTAGTCGTGGTGCGAAGTCAAAGGGTGCAAAATTTGCAAGAAATAAGCGGACTGGTAAAATTAAAAGAAGCAGTGAATTGAAGGAATACTCAAGACGCAGCGAAGGCAAAAGCACCCGCTCACAAGATGTAGGAGGTGGGACAAGAGAATCCTACCTTGGCTTCACCAAGCCCAAGGCATATCGTGAGATTGAAGCTCGTGCAGCTAAGAGAATGAAGAGTAGGGGAGTCAGGGTCGGTGCCTCAAAAAAGAAGATAGAGAACAGAGCAGGACTAGACGCCCTGGGGATTACCAGAGTGAATAAAACTGGTGGCATAACCAGCACTCCAAATCGAGGAAGGGGAGCACTTCCGAGCGCTCGCCCACCACTCGTTGGTGCTAAACCAAGAAAACCAAGAGCAGCAGCATCAGCAACAAGAGCTCGCGGTGCACAAAAAGCAACAAAGAAAACTGTTAAGAACGCGGGAAAAACAAAACCAGGAACCAGGAAGAAGAAGAAGTAGTTTTACTTTTATTTATTTCCCATAAATAAATCTTCGAATCCACCGAGGTCAATGTCTTTCGGGTCGTCCAGGTCGATAATGTCTTCAAAAAATCTATCGCCTTCTTCGGATACGTGTTCTTCTTGGATAAACTTTTTTACGCTTTTAACTGGGTTGAAAACAGCGTTAATTGTCCCGTCTGGGTTACGTCCAGTAATCGTCATCCCGGTTGCGCCCATGGCAACATTGGCTATTACCCACATGAAGTATTGAAAATCATCTAGTGCTTCATCGTCTTCTTCAAGATTTTCTTCGTTCTCTTCAAAGAAGAAAAATAGAGTCTCAGTGACGTGGTTGAGGATTTTGACTACGTCTTCTTTTATTTCTGCTTTGCTTGATTTGGCCATTCCCGTACAGTACCAGCATCTAGATGGTTGGTCAATCAATCATTGACCTCAAAAATAGGTAAAAAATGTTAAAATTATGGACTATAAAGAGTCCCAATAACTTTTGACCCGAGGATGACATGGCACTTGTTACGGTAAACGACCTTAAGGTCTACATGGATATATCCTTGACGAACCGTCAGATAGACGCGTGTGAAATGGTATTGGCTGGACTTCAAAGCGAACTAGAAGCTTTCCTTCGTAGGCCAATAGAGCCAACCTCGTTTGTCGAAGAGCACCGACTGGATGTTGGTCATTATGGGGTGCCTATGTCCTCATTTCTGTCAATCACGGATAACAACTACAGTGATACGTTTGTGGACAACGTAGTTAACAATACGACATACGCCGCCCCTCCACCAGCCATATATCTCAAGAATACCCCAATAGTCTCTATAACTCAGGTAAAAGTAGAGCCGGTAATGGGTACCGAGAGAATTCTGGTTGAAGGCCAAGACTATGTAACAAGAACGTATGGGATTGATTATTACTACGGATACCCAGACGACCTAATAACTATCACCTATACGGCGGGATTGGATGGGGCAAACATTCCAGTTTTCAAACTGATGATTCTTCGTGCGGCAACTCGTGAAATACAAAACATGCATGATGATGTTGTTGGTGTGAAGGACCTAAATCCAAGAAATATTGCTCCAATGATGACTGGATTCATGGATACCGAACTTTCAACTTTGAGAAGATATAAAAGAACACGGATTTAATAGTGACACGAGTACGCGTAGTAACACGAGTCTCAATCGACTCTGACGAAGCAAAAGAACGACTAGATGATTTGGGCGACAGAACACGGGATATGGGTCCTGTTCTCAGGTGGGCAAAAAACAAACTAGAAGATGCAACTAAAGAGAATTTTTTATCACAAGGTTCGATGTCTGCAAAATCGATGCTTGGTGGGGCATGGCCACCACTCTCGGCAGAGTATGGCGCATGGAAAGCAACACACTGGCCGACTCCAATGTTGATAAGAACTGGTGGATTATTCTTTGACGCAACCAATCTTAATGTTCTTGGTGGAGCAGCAAGTGACCAGTCAATAACACTTACGGTTAATAATAGAATTGCCAAGTTTCATCAGTATGGAACAGAGAATATGCCAGCTAGGCCAATACTTTTTACACCAAGAGACTTTGACAGAGATGTTGGTAAAGCTGCAAGTAGATACATCGTCCAAGGAAGCAAGCTCACATGATTAATTTAATGAATGGCGCTCACTTCGCAAAGAAGTACGTAAACGACTATCTTCAGTTGGACATTCCATCGCGTTTGGTCGACTATCAGAACGGTTGGGCTATAGATAATCAACAATTACCACCACCAGAACAGTACATACTCCACGAGCCGCTAGCACTAGATAGGTGGCCATCACTAATTACCACGGTTCTTTCCACTAACGAAATGGAGAGAATAGGGTTTGACAATGGTAACCCCCTGTATCGCGTCAGCTACTCAATGCGGACATACGTCTGGGTTAGAGATGAAGGCTCAGAGGCATGCACCTTAATGAGAGACAGAATGACGACAGTAGTTCGTTCTGCATTGCTCGATTACCCCTGCTTGCGAGCATACGATTCAAGGACATCATTTCGTGCGGTAATCGATGAATCAACAATTCGTGAAGAATTTTCGGACATCACCCTACTCAAGGGTGACCGCGTTATGGCTGGCGCATTCGTTGCGTACACGCTCCAGATAGATGAAGTTGTGATGCGTAAGGACCATGCAGACGTGTCTCAGATTGAGTTTGAAACCGTTTCCGTCAGCGCCGATAGTGAAATTCCCGATTTAATTACATCATCAACTGATAACAGAATAGTTATGACTGGGGCCAATGGTGAGGTCACCATCACCGGCCCTGGTGTATGATTTATAAATGTTTTTCTTATCAAAGCCACTTGTTTGAGGTTCTGGTGATAGTTGCACAAAATAATCACTTTGCCTCTGTACAATTGACTCACATAAGGGAATCCCACCCTCAATGAGAAGTAATAGGAAGGTCCTATGCCTGGCGTAGTAATATCAACTTCAGTAAGAACCGGCCCATCGACAGCGACGGTCCGAGAATCATCACAACTATTCGTCGTTGGCCTTGCTAATAGGGGCCCAAGCGGTGAAGCAGTTCTCGTACAAAGCATCGCCGATTTTGAAGCGATGTTTGGTGATTACCGCTCAGATTCATACCTACACCCAACGGTAGAGACCTTCTTTGAAGAGGGCGGCACGCAGGCATATGTTGCTCGTGCAGTAGGAGCTAGCGCAACAGTCGGAAGCCTTGCTATTCAAAACGGTGCTGCAGCAAACTGCATAACACTGACCGCCAATGGTGCTGGAGCATGGAGCACAAGTGTTGCAGTTGTAGTAACAAACAACACCACAACAGCAAAGCTCGACCTGTACTTTGAGGGCACGCTTGTTTACTCAACAGGTAACTGTTCTACATCTTCACAAATGGCTGGTCGAATTAACTCGAGCTCAATAGCTTCTCGTTACGTATCTGCATCAGTAAACTCAACGACCACCCTCCCAGCAACACTGGCTTCAACGACCCTCGCTGCAGGAAACTCCTACGAGAACCAAGTGAACGCCGCCAAGTACGTGTCTACATTGACCGCATTCAACGATGCACTTGGAACTGGTGCGGTTGTATGCCCGGAAGTTTCAAACGATGACGCTGCTGTTCGTGCAGGACTAATAACACATGCAAACAACTACAGCAGAATTGCAATTTTGCACGGAGCATCGGGAGATAGTGCTGCACAGATTAAGGCAAAAGCACTTGTTCTTCAGGCTGAAGATAATGCCGAGCATGCAGCCCTTTACTACCCATGGATTACCGTTCCTTCGGGAATTGCTGGTGTAAGCAGAACAATTCCACCAGATGGTTATGTTGCAGCAAAAAGAGCTGTCGCCCACAACCAGACTGGCCCTCAGTTACCAGCTGCTGGCTTGATTTCTACAGCAAAGTTTGTTTCAGGAACAGCTGCAGACATAGACAAGACAACAGGCGATGACCTTGACGAAAACTACGTGAATGCAATTCGAGTGATTCAAAACAGCGTAAGAATCTACGGAGCACGTTCACTGTCCTCAGACACCGACAACTTCCGCTACATAACACAGCAGGATGTTGTGAACACAATCGTCACGGAGTGTTACCGCTCACTTGAGGACCTCGTGTTCTCAACAATCGACGGAAGAGGAACAATATTTGCAAACATCGAAGCAAGACTGGTTGTAATCCTTGCCGGAATGAGAGACCTTGGCGCTCTCTACCCAGCATTCGATGCAAACGGTAAGCAACTTGACAACGGATACACGGTTAAGTGTGACGCCGGAATCAACCCAGCTGCACAGCTTCAAACAGGTCTTGTTAAAGCAAGAGTCGGCGTAAGAGTATCGAGCGTCGGTGACAAGATTGAAATTGACATCGTCAAATCAAACCTGACTTCAACAGTCGTATAACGGAGGAATAGGAAATGGCAAAAATTGCACAGAGACAAGTACTTGCGGAGATATTCCCAAGTAACTTTGCGAGCAACGCCAAGCAGCAAACAAACGTCCAGGCGAACCTTCCTAAGTGGACTGGTTTTAAGTTCGCTCAGGTGTCTGGTGGTGAAATCACGGCTTCTGTAGAGAAAATCTACGAAGGCGGAAAGTCACGCCCGACAGTTCTTTGCGCTCCTTCAGAAATTGGCGACATCACGCTCACAGCCCACTATGACGATGACATGGTGAGTGCCGAGACCGCTGCTGGCATTGGAGCAAAGATTCAACTTTTGCGCAGATATGTTGGTGTTGCTTACTACAACATCGTAATCTCTGTTTTTGACTGCGACATCAAGGACCCAACGAATGACCGCTACTACTATGACGCCCTTTTGGTCGGCATGACAGAGCCAGACGGTGACTCGTCATCTGGTGCCCCAGCCACATTTGCCCTTACATTCGCCATATCTGACGTCACTTCAACCCTTAGATAGTTAAAAGGGTACTTCCGCTACGGCGGATAAAGGTGTGGTAGTTTTCAGGACATGAGCGACAACACACTTTATACAACAGAAGATTCAGACAGCCAAAAGCAAAAGAGAGCAGCCCTGAAGGACACTTCGCCAGCTAGCTCAGCTATTGTTTCTGTACCAGAAGAGACGCAGCTTGTTAAGCTTCGTAATCTTGTTAAGCGCAAGGTTGAGAGAAACCCTGTTCTTATCGAGGTACCAGAACGTCCAGGCCTCAGCGTCAAGGTGAGCCCAAACATCACCCAGACACAGATGAAGAACTGGCGCAAGCAGTGCGGTGAGGATTCACGCAACGGTCTTGATGCTACAAAGTTTGCCTGCATGGTCATTGGCCATACAACAATTGGCATCTACGTTGAAGACGAAGAAGTATTTGATGAGTACGGTAATATCATGAATTTCGCTCATCCATTCATTCTTGAAATGACCGAAACAACCAAGCCAGTTCCAGATGCTGTTAGAGCACTGTTTGGCGTTGACCCACATATCGAATCAGCCGCGCTTGCAATTCTTGATGCCGCTGGATACTCAGATACGGTGTCAGCATCGGACCCTACGAAGGAGTCTTCGACGAGCTAGTCAAGGACTCCATAATCCAATCAGCAGCAAGACTCGGGGAATTATTCGGGCAAAACCCGCTAGAACTCCTTGATAGAGACGATGTTGACTGGCTATTGCTCATGTCATGTGCTAAAGTAATATCTAACGACCGCGAAGAGCAAGAGCGCAAGTCGAAGACTCAGCAGGCATAACCGAATGCCCGTATAGCTCCGGCGCTTTTTACACTCACGTGACTTAAAAATCACACTATGAAGTGGTAAAGAGCCATGGCAGACGAGCTTGTAAAAATCAAAATTTCATTTGATGCCAAGACTAAAGAACTTGTAAAAGCACGCCTCGAATTACTTGCTCTTGATAGAGCAGCCAAGAAACTGGGTAGTCGTGACCTCGGCGCACAGATGGCCAAGTCATCTCTAAACTTTCAGACAACATCAAGAAAATGGAAAAAAAGTTTTGACCAAATAGATTCCATGGTCAAAATGACCGGAAAAGGAATGACCAAGTTCCTAGGTATGGCCATTAAAGGCGTTGTTCTGGAAATGGGTCTTCTCGGCGCAACCATGATTGCAACTCACGCACTTTTTGCTTCGGGAAGATTCCTGATGAAGGCATACGGTGGGGCAATGCAGTTAATTGCCGGAGGTGCTGCAGCGCTAACCATGGCACTTGGAGCTGCGGCCGCAGCGATGCGCGAACAACAGGCAGCAATGTACGCCTACAGAGGCAAGGGCGCACAACAGTTCGGTTCAGCAATGAATCAGACCAGAATGGCAATGCGCAACTTACAGGCTGATGCAGACCTGGCAATTCTTGGTGTCGACGGCTTGAACAAAGCTTATGGCGTTATGTCAAAAACAATGAGTTCGACACAGATAAACGCAAGCAATAAAACTTTAAAAGCATTGATGGACTTTGGTTCCGCTGGGCAAGACCCACAGAAGGCAATCGAGCAAGTTGCAGCTGTTGTCGCTGCACTCAATAACCAGAAGAAAAGTCTTGCGGATGTAAAAGCCGAAGCTGCCAAACTTGGACCAGAAATGCAAAAAGCATTGAAGGAATCAAAATTCACACAGACAAAAGCTGGCTTTAAGGATGCCCTGTTTTCTGGTCTTTTTGCTGAAAAAGGTGGAGTGGCAGGGCAATTCGATGCAATAAATAACACACTGATTGGTCGGCTTAAGTCATACATGACTCAGTTAAAAACTGAATTTGCCGACTTTGGAGACCAATTCCTTGAACCGACAAAAGGCGCATTCGAGGGTGTATTTAAAATAATCAAAAGAGACCTTCAGAGAATAAGTGCAACAATTGGTCAGTCAATGGGGTTCGAAACAATCACCGACGGCATGGTCAATGCTGTTGATTCCGTAAGCAACTGGATGGTAAAGACGATTCGAGAATTCTTACCGAAAGCTACCGGTATGTTCGAACGTATGGGCAGTTGGATGAAAGATTTCAAGCAAGGCTGGAAACGCGTTAATGACTACATGCGACCACTTCAAGATGGTGCAAGAGTTCTGGAAAAAGCATTTAAGCCGATAGGTAAAGCTCTTCAGGGTGGTGCTAGCAACCTGTGGTTATTTAATGATTTATTGCAAAAAAATGAAGGAGAAGTTTTAGCCTTTGGTGAAGCACTTGGCGGAATGATTGCAAAAGGTTCAGAATTGTTTATGAATCTTAAGAAAGGATTTTTTGACCTTCTTCCATTCTTGACAAAAATTGTAAACATGGTTGCGCAAATATTCGGAATGATGACGAAGATGCTTACTGGTGGACTTGGTAAAGGATTGATGACAACTCTTGCCCCACTTCTTGCTTTCAGTCTTGCCGGAAGAACTATGGGAAAAGTTACTGGGAGAATGGCCCCAGAAGCAGGGAGACTGACAACCCAGCAGATGAACGTAACAGCTGGAACCGTAACTGTTGGTGGCAGTCCAGTCCCTGGGGCTGGGGCTGGGCCTGGAGGCGGAAGAGGACCGGTTGGTCCTGGTGGAAGAGGTGCCGTAGTTGGACCAGGAGTTCCATCACTTGCCTCTGGAGCAAGAATATCATCAAGCACTTCACTTTCTCCAGGGATGGCTGGACCAGTTCTGCCCGGAACCATGTTGGCGGCACAAAGAAATTCAGTATTCATGGGACAACGTGGAGTTGCTGGAATTGCAGCCGCAGGTTATGTCACGGACATGGGACACCAAGCAAGAAGAGATAGTTTTGATAGAGGAAACGTAAGCAGAGAGGCGTACGACCAAAGAGCACTTAGTGCATTCAGGGGTGGTGGGGCAGTTTCTCTCGACCCATTCTCAAAATACACGCTAGGTGGAGCGATGGGTATGGGTAAAGCCCTCACCATGGACCAAGCCGCTGGGTCATGGTACAGCGAAAGACACGCACAGAGAGAAAAGAACGCCGAAGACCGCGCATACAATAGGGCTGTAAGAGCCGAACAAGCAAGAACTGCATTTCCTGATTACAAGAGTCGTCTAAGTGCTACACCAGATGCAATTAGGGCCGCCGATGCAGCAGCAGCAATGCCGCTGAGAGATGTACGAGGTAGCGCATTTAGGGACTTTAGACAGGCGGCAACAGACAGAGTTACTGCAGCTGGACTTAAAGCGTATGGCGTTGGTGCTGGTGCAATGGCTTATGCACAACAGGGTAGATATGACCCGAACATGCAGTCAAAGACTGTTATGTACAACCCAGATGGAACAATTAAAACAGAACAGTATAAGACGGGAAACAAAGTAGCACAAATAGACCCAAAAACTGGTAAAACCAAAATGGTTGCAGAAATGGCAACAAGAAATGTGATGCAAGACACAACCGGTGGAATAGTAGATGTTGCTTCTATGCGTCAAAGTGCTATTGCTAGATACAAAAACTCGCAAATGTCGATTGCTGACGGTGGAACTGGAAGAACTGGATTCATGGCTAGAAAGATTGAGAGAATAAATCTTGCTAGAGACTTAAACAGAATCAATCGTAACGAAACAAAATTTGGCGCTGCATCAAATAAATTCGGAAAGAGCATGGGCGGCAAGATGGGTGTGGGCATGGGTCTTGGGTTAGCCAGCCAATACGCACCAGAAGAAATGCAAGGAGCGATGGCCCTTGGTGGCATGGTTTCTCAGTTTGATGCAAGAGCAGGTCTTGCTGTAGCGGGTCTTGGCGGTGCATGGAATGCAAAGAGCGCTGGTGCTGGAGCAATGGCCGGAGCGGCTGGAGGAGCTGCGCTTGGCTCATACCTCGGACCATACGGAGCTCTTGCTGGAGCAGTAATCGGCGGACTTGCTGGTGCGTTCAAAGGAATGATTAACAAAGGCAAAGAAGAAGCCAAGAAAGCAAAAGAAGCCATGAAGAATAACATGGCCGAAGTTTTCTCTTCTGTCGTAAAACAGGGTGCAGGAAAATTCTTTAGAAGTCAAGAAAACCTCAAGGCATTGCAAGAATCCGGTTACGACACATCGACGATGAAAGACAGAGGTTCATTCGAAGGTATTGGCGCAGGTTATTTATCAAAAGCAGCGAACATAAAAGCAATGGTTACTGGCAAGGTAAAAACTAGTGGAACAGCCGCAGATATTGCATCCAATAAAGCGCTTTTGGAGCAGGTACTAAATAATCAAGAAAAAATGGGTGTTGTTACAACTGAAAAAGAACGTAAGGACATGTTTAAGAATGACGGAGCCGTACAGGCTGCATTAAATAATGCTGGAACTGTATCGCTAGGTGAGACAAGTGCTTATCAAATGCAGGACAGAGTTATAACAAACCGTCTTGACCAGTTTGTAAAAATGTCAGGAAAGTCAATTCCGGAGCTTGAAAAGATGGCCCACGAATTGGGATTCAATCTTTACGACACAACAATTAAATTCACTGATGCACTTAAGGGTATGGGGCTGGCTGCAGGCAAATCAGCAGAACAAATGAAGCAAGCTTTTACAGACATATTCCTTGCTGGTTCAAACTTGTTTACAAAAGCACGCACACAGCAGGAAGCACAGAAAGTAATTAACCAGTCATCTCAGGGTTTTAGAGACACAATGCTTTCTGGTGGACTTGGTACTGAAGAGAAAACACAAGCGACTAATGATTATTTTGAAAGTTACTTTACCCAAGCACTAGGGGCTGCTGGAAATGACCCGATTGAGGCGTACCTATCAACACTGGGTCTATTTGGCCAAGGTGAAGAGGGTGGAGCGTTCGCAAAGGGTGCAACATTTGAGGGAATGGGTAAAGACGTTCTAAACAATGAAATACTCAAAAAACAAATGGCAACGATGAGCAAAGAAGTGCTTGGAACAGCAACAACTCAAGTTTCTGGCCTGTTGACCGAAGCTGGTTTTGCCGGAGATGCTGGACAAATAAAAGAACGACTTACCACAATGTCGAAGGAAGACGCACCAAAGTTTGCTGATTTATTGCGAAAAATGCAAGCCGGAGAACTTGACTTCTCGGCAACAGGAAATCAAGACAAGGGCAATGCTTTGAATTTTGCTCTAAATAAAGCTGGACTTGGTGGATTGACTACAACAGCTGTTGAAGATTTAACTGGTGATGGTGGTGCAAAGGACCTCGATGAAGTAGCAAACAGAATGAGTGATGCCAGCGATGAATTTAAAGCTGGAGTCAAACAGTTCACTGATGCAACAAAAGGATTCTTTACAGGAAAAAGCGACAAACCAGAATGGTGGGACCAGAAACCGGAATGGTACAAGGGGAACGACACGTCAACTCCACGTGGAGACACAACATCAAGTCGTCTATCTCAAACAATGGCCCGCCATAGGGACATGAATTCACAGCTAACAGGAAAGAGAACCGTCACATCATCATGGAGAAATCATTCTCTTGGCTCAATAAATTCCGACCACGTAACTGGTAAGGCATATGACCTGATAGGGCAAAACCTTGGTCAGTACCAGAGACTTGTCCATGCCAATGGTGGCTTTGCTGAATTCCACGGGACACTCGCAGACAGGCACTTACATGTTGTTCCTGGTTCTGGGTACGGAGATACGGCGGTTCCATCAATGTCAAGGGTGTCCTCAGGTGGTACTGGTGGTTCCTCAAACTCAAACACCATGACAGTATCCATAAGTGTAAATGGAGGAAACGGCTCACCAGAGCAGGTGGCAAACATGGTGATGATGAAACTCAAAGATGAGCAGAGAAAGATGCAGGAGCGTTCGTAATGGCCGGCAGCAAATTGGGCGACATAAAGTGGGGCATTGTTGGATACACGTTGAGTTCTCCTGAAAGTATAAAAAAGAACTATCCAATAAAACAAAAGTTTGTATGCAAAAGTCAGACCGGAAGCCCGGGTAGCCCACCTGGAACGCACTGGGAACTTTACACACCATACGCAAACATTAAATATTGGTATCCATACTCAAGTACTGCCGTAAGTGTTTCTGATAACAGTTATGTCGTCTATACGGATGGCGATGAATTGACATTTCAAGAAAAAAATCCAAAAACCATACCCGAGCTAGTTCTACCAAGCTATACAAATCAACCTCAAACAGGAGGAAGATATCAACTTGATTCTGTTGGTATCTCTTCTTTTGTCTACGCAAACGAAATATACACGATTACCTCGGACGTATTCAACTGGTCCGATACTGGATTGCCAGATAATAAAAATCCATACAAGACAAACGTTTTGTACAAATGGAGAAAACAGAGCGACACACTCCAGGCAAACTACACCCCATACTGGTATCAACCAGTGCAAAAAAGGTTTTACCCAGTATCCAAGGTTATTGCTGCTGCGCAATATGGTGAATTGTACTCATTTGATAGGTACTCAAAATTTACAGGTGAAGCGCAAGAGTTGAATTTAGAAAATTTTACTAAGAGAAGAATTGAACAACTAGAGCTAAAGGGACTGTCGAAGCGTGAGGCGCTTGAGTTGGTAGCAGCTGAGGATGCTGCTGCAGAAAAAGCAGAAGTAGCGGCAGCTGCAGCAAAGGGTGGAAGCTCAAATGCAGCAAAGGGTGGAAGCTCAAACACCAGCAGTAAAACAACCACAACCAGCAAAACCAATTCAAAATCAGCAACAGCACAAGCAGAATACGCCCAGCAAGATAACGGGACAAAAAATCGTGCCGTAGTTGCGACAATAAAGAAGTCAATAAATTCCAGAATACTTGCGCTTGGTGATAACACTAAAGCGGAGATGGTTCAGTACTACAGAGCAACAGACGGAAACTACTCACTAACTCCTGATAGATTTCAATTTAGGTACTATCCAAATAATGTTTCATACACGGACCTTGGCGCTAACTGGACAGAAGTAGACAGAGTAAATAACACTCCGTTCGTTGATTTTAGAAATTTTAAACTAATGAAAATATCATTTGAGTTTGTTGTTGGAGACAACACCAACCTAATGACATCATGCGATGATGAGCTCAAAATGCTAAGACAAATGGCTGCTCGACCAGAGTCTGTAATTTTTCTTGGTATGGACAAAATGTTTACCGAACAGCTCATATATCCATCCTGGACTGGCGGAAGTGGAATTGAATTTGCAATTGTTGATTTGACAATAAACTCAGTACAAAGAGTTCAACAGCCACCTGACGCAAATAGCCCATCTTCTCCACGTGGAGAGATAGCGAGAGCTACATGTAATTTGACAATTCAAGAATTGCCACTTGAGGGACCAAATTTAATTGTTCTCCCAAGGCTGACCGACATAAAGACACCAACAACACCGCCGAGCACACCAGGTGGAACTTGCGTTCCACTGCTCTGGTCAAATCCTGCAGTTACAAAAAATAGAGACGCAATTACCTGCCCTAATGAACAAACTGGGATATAAGTATGACTCAACAACTTTCAACATATACGAGTTGGGCGTTTTCGCGAAACTTTACTGGGCCGCATCAAAGAAAAATACTGGTCGCAGACCTACCAAATTTTGGCGGTGGAGCGTTTACTGATTTATCATCTATGGTCACACAAGTGAGTGTCAGCTACACGATGGACCTAGCTTCAGAACTATCATTTGATGTACTGGACCCAGGTTTAGCAATGTCTAAAAATAACTACTTCACGCTTGGTAGAGATGTCATATATCAAACTCAAGCCATTGGGCAAGTGGCTCCAGCCAGTTCAAAGATAGTCCCAGTATCTCAACTATTCGAGATTGCAAATGTCACCGTTTCTCAGGGTCCTGGAGGAAGTTGTTCTTACTCAATCAAGTGCTACACAAAAGCTGTACAGCAAATGAAACGAGACAAGAAACCTGGAACAATTAAGGGCAGTGGAGCCCAGTATGTAAGAAATGCAGCAAAGAAGTACGGACTAAAATTTGCCGGACAAACAACAGGCTCCGGAGGAGCGGCCACATCAACAAAAGGAAGTCGCCAAGCTGAGTCGGTATGGGACGTAATTCAAAGAATAGCGGAAGCATCAAAATTTGTTTGTTACGAAATTGATGGCTATCTTATATTCGCATCCGAGCAATGGCTTCTTCATAAATGGGGAGTAGATAAAAGGAATGTTCCAAAACTTGTTCCAGACCCAGCAAATCCAGGTAAGAAAAAACAAAAAGGATTCAAAGAGCAAAGATGGATTCCTCTTCAGTTTCCGAATTATTCATCGGACTACGTAGGCACACCGGGTAGGTTTCTACTTACGGAGCATCCAAATATAACAAAGTCAGACAACGACCCCTATGCTGCCGACGGTTCATGCATGGTGGAAAGAGTAAATGGAACACAATTGAGGCCAGGGATGACGGCCTATGTTGGAACAATTCCAAATATGTCTGGATTTTATTTGATTACGGATGTTTCTTTTAATGAAATGACACCTGATGCTGTCTCTATTTCTTTTAGAACACCAGAAAGAACCGAACAACAAAAAAAGAATTTAAAACTTCTACCAGTAGGACAGCTCTATACACAGACGTATGTTGCCAATGGATTACCACAGATACAGACCACAATACAGGAAGCAAAAACTGCATCAGGGAGAGCAATAACCAAGAATCAAATTGACGCTCGCATACTCCCACTTCCAACGGACTCTTCTAGATATGCGTATCCATCGATGATTTATGCAAATTTAACATCAGTTCACGCGATGATTAAGAACGAAATAACTGGCGGAAAACCAAACTCAAATAGCACTAATGATAAAGATACGGTTATTTACGTAGGAAATCTGGACCTATATAACAGACCCGCCCTCCCGTCTTCTGATGGCCTACATACAACTTTCTCGATAACTATTACCGAGCAGTTTGGAAGCGAATGGAGAGCAATATTGCTTCCTTCTATTTTCACACAAAATGGAGTAGCGGTGATGAAAACTGAAGCTGAAATTGTAAGCGCATTCAATGCGGCCGGTGGATATCTAGGGACCGGGAGACACCTCGGTGTCGTCCGTGGCGACACAGAGGCGAAGGCAATACTAAATGCAAGAGATTATGGAAAATTGATTTCGATGCAGCAGGAGCAAATCTGCTACAAAAGATTCCCATCTGTTAATGGGGATTTGAGCCTAGTCCCAAATACCCCTGGTGGGACAGATTCTTTGTGGCAATAGTAAAGTAAAATAGAATACGAAAAGGAGCAAAAAATGGCAAAAAAACCAGACATAGTGAATTCGCAAAAAGCATCGACGCATCGATTGGCTCCTGGCCGTTTCTATAAAGCATCAGTGACATCAGTTGACGCTGCAGGTAGGGTTTTTGTAAATGTCGGCGAATTGGGTGCAAGCTATGGGCCGATAACCCCACTTGGCACAACAACGCTTAACAAGCTTTCTACCGGTGATTCGGTTCAGTGTACGTTTACTGACGAATTTTTCACTGAACTCGTGGTTTTTGGAAGCTCGAAAAATAAACCAGACGTGTTTGCATCTAAGACTCTTGTTCAGACTCTTGTCAACACAATAACCAGCCTTCAGAGTCAAATCATAGTTCTCAATGGGCGAGTTACAGCACTGGAGAACGCATAATGGACATGCTCGCATTCCCAGTCAGATTCGACAGTACTGGTCTCAAGAAACATCGAGACGGAAGTGACGAATACTATACACAGCTACTTTCAATATGCATGCTAACGGAACCAATGACCCACCCATTTACTCCACGATTTGGCGTTAATGACCCAGCATTTAGAGGAATAGATAAAGGTCTTTTTGTTCTCAATGCCGCAAGATATGTACCGGAAGTAAAAATAACCTCCGTATTGACAACAGAAGATTCTGACTCAAATGCAAAAGTTACATTTGCGTTCGATGTATTGGTATAGGAGCACTAAATGCCTGCAGATTTTTCAAACTATATAGACTTAAGGGTCTTTGACCTGGAGCCAGGAGACATATATCGAGACTCACTCGAACTAGCAAGATTGTCTCTTCCGCAATTTGAGCTACGTACCGGCACACCCGAAGACGCAATATTCCAGGCGATGGCATATGTAAGTGGATTGAACATTTCGGCGATAAATAGACTGCCAGACAGACTGATGGCCGGGGTTATGGCGATACTTGGATTCAACAGGCAAGAGGGTGTGGCTTCTCAGGTTGACGTGGTGTTCACCTTAAATACTTATAGCGGTGGAACCGTAGCGGCTGGAACAGTTGTCACGTACGAAACATTCTTTGAAGATGAACTTCAAGAGTTTGCCTTTCAGACTCTTGAGTCAGTGGAGATATCAGAAGTCGACCCGGAAGTAGACCCAGACTATCCATCTGCGACCATAACCTGTTCGTGTCTAACACTCGGAATAATACCCCCAATATCAGCCAATGCAGAATTGAATGTAATATCAGCGGGAACAAACATATTCTCGGCAATTGTGGCAAGCCCAAGCAATTTTGTTAACGGTGTTAACGCAGATACGGATTCGGATTATCTATCCCGTTCAGCAACTTATCTGCGCTCACTATCCTCAACAATAAACAAGTCAAGTCAACTTGATTCGTTTGTTCTTTCATCATTCCCTGGTGTTGTTGGAAGAGTTCGCTCATACGACCTAACGAATGGAAACACTACCTCTGGAGATATAACGGTAAGTAGAACATCAGGGGTAATAGGAACTTTCAGGGATGGAACCACGAACATAGGGACAGTGCGAACACAGGCACCCCACTTATTCATAGCAGGAGATTCAGTTAGACTTTCCAACTGTGGTCCTTTTTCTGGTGATTTTGAAGTTCTTGCAACCAGTGCGTCAACAATAGTATTCACTTCTGTTGGCTCAAATAGTGCAAGCACTGTTGTTACTGGCTCTGCTTATGCGGGAGAAGACGAACCTGGATATGTGTCAGTTTTTGCTTATGGCTTAAATACCTTTTTAACCCAGACGGAAAAAGCAGCGATTAAGTTGGAGGTTGAGAACTCCTCAGTTGCTGGATTGACGGTAAACGTACTTGACCCAACCTTGGTTAATTTGACGATTGCTGCAGATGTGGTTATTAGTGAGTCTTATGAGACTTCAACTGTTACCTCATCAATCAATGACGCAATTGTCGACTACCTGAGTCCTGGAGTTTTTCCTTTCACCCTAGATAGGGTCAGGACAACCCAGCTAATTTCCCTGATTGCGAATATACCAGGTGTTGTGTATGTTGAATCTGTCGAAATAACCCCAGTTGGGGATGGTTGGCTACCTCAATACGGCACAGATTTATTGTTTGCAAATAAAGGTACGTTGCCAATAATTTCTGCTGAGGATATAACTTTAACGATAACTGTATTTGAGTCTTAATGCCAACAACGGTAAATCTTCTTCCATGGTATGACGCCCTAAAAGTAACTAGTGGCGAAACCAATAATTTGTTCTCCCTTACTAATAACACGTATCCATTTGGTTGGGAAACAGATAATGCCACACTAGAAGTATCTCAAACCGACTTAAATGTAACCTCCAGATTTGTCGCACTTGCAAGTCCGTCCAGTACCCAGTTGGTTAGATTTAAACTAAGAAACGTAGAACTCCCTATCGATACAAATGGTGTTGGTATTGTTTTTAATGCAAAAATAAAAACACTTGACGAAGTAACGGTTGCGACAAGGCTATGGATTGACTCGGCTTCGGCAACTTACTTTGTTGACCCTTCTACGAATATAGCTCAATCTGCATCGTCATCAGTTTTTTATCCAGTAGAAGAGAACACAACCCAGATATCAAGCGGTCGATACAACGGAGTTTGGTCGAATGTCGCATATGTTCCGAACGACTCCATGACTCACTACGCCAACATAGATATAGAAATTACTGGCCACGAGGCAACACAGATACGTGTCACAAACACAAATCTAATACGAGAGCTTGGTTTTTATGAAAACCCATTCGTCGGTCAATTCAGACACTATATTCCTGATTTCTATTGGTCAATTGATTCTGAGCAGTCATCTCCTTCTTATCCATTTTATAGATTAATTGATATTCTTACTGCGTTTGCTGGTGATGCACGACGCGAGTATCAGAGAATGTTTGGATACGAAAACGAAGACCTTTATTCACCATCAGTAAAAACTGAGTACTGGGCTTCTAGCTCCCTGGTTTCACCATCGTCCGTGAGGCCGGAGTACATGCCATGGCTTGCACAATTTACTGGTGAATTTTTAAAACAAAATTTCCAACTTCCCGACAAGTCCTTATACCTAGACAACGCCTCCCTCGTTAGGGAATATCTTGAATGGCAGCTGAGCAGCTCATACCATGGACGAGCGTCTGGCAGTAGGCAGGCGATTCTTGAATCGGCAAAACAGGTTCTCATCAAAACTGTTGATGGCTCATCTTCGACACAAAGTGTTTCGCTAACTCCAAAATTTGGAGGAGACCCATGGGCCATAAGAATCCAGACAATATCTAATGAAACATTAGATGCCAATGTCGGAGAGTCAAGTGACATTGTGCTTTCTGCAGTTGAACCCGCAAGGCCACTTGGCTACAAGATAACCCACTTGACAGTTTTGGAATTTTTGTTAGCACTTGACGACATAACACTTGGAGTTCTTGGGGAATACCCGCTGGGTTAGAAATGATAAACTTTACACTTAGAAAAACAGGAGAACTATAATGGCTGGTGGATTAGGAGCAAGACTTTTTGTCTCTGGAGACGTAATTACTGCTGCAGACGTTAATGGCTACTTAATGAATCAGTCGGTGATGCGATTTGCAACGACTGCAGCTAGAGATACAGCATTCGGTAATGGAATACCGGTTGGTCAGACAGTTGGAGGAATAGCTGGAGACGGAAAACCGCTTCTACAAGAAGGCATGTTCGCTTATATTGATTTTAATAACGATGTCCAATATTTTAACGGCTCTCAATGGGTTTCAGCCCCTCAGTTCGTAGTCGAAGATGGCTCTGTTACAACAATAAAACTTGCAGACGACGCCGTTACTGGCGCCAAGATTGCTGATGGCGCAATTACTGCGGCACATATAGCTGATGGAACAATAATTGCTGCTGATATTGCGGATGGTTCTGTTACTTCAGCAAAAATTCTTGACGGAACAATCGTCAATGCTGATATAAACGCTGCTGCCGCCATTGCCGCATCAAAGATTTCTGGTACAGCAATCACTGCTGCCGACACCGGCACTGTAACGAGCACAATGATTGCCGACGGAACCATCGTCAATGCTGATGTAAGCGCTTCTGCTGCGA
>Ga0214921_10000876_pt1 | contig 53505 bp, 50 predicted proteins | sample LL1505_MetaG_FD_177992 | JGI IMG/M metagenome (GOLD analysis project Ga0214921, IMG submission 177992) | Freshwater microbial communities from Lake Lanier, Atlanta, Georgia, United States - LL-1505 | ecosystem: Environmental > Aquatic > Freshwater > Lake | place: USA: Georgia | collected... | reverse complement strand
CTGCAAGAGCAGGAGCAGGAGCTCCTTCCAACACACGAAAAACACAAAAGACACGCCATCGTCAGTGATTTACCAACATTCGCCTGCGCATCTGCTCAGACCACGACTCTCCCATCGTATCGTGTTGCGCTGCCCGAAGCCGCCGTTGCCGTTCCCGTTCTTCGAGAGCCGCCGCTGCTGCCGCATACCGCGCCTGTTCATCGGGTGCAACCGGTCGGTTCATCGCCATATCCCGTTGCCGCTTGGATTCTTCTACGGACCCCACCCGTCCCTCTGTGACCGCGACTCCCGCAACCTCCTGAAACATAGTTGCGCCATGTGTGTAGGCCTCCTTCAAATCCGTAAATTGGGTATCCGAGCCCAGAGGTGCCGTAAAGTTAGATGCATCTTCGCCGATTTCGGTTCCGCCCAACGAAATAAGCGAATCCGGTGTCACGCGTTTTGCAATAGCAGTTCCTGCAGTCTGCGCCACTGCCTGCGCCTTGAATGCTTCTGTAAAGTTTTTATTGGACACACGGGTCGGTGCAGCGGGCACTTCGGCACCCTTGAGCCAGTCGCCGTATCCGGAATCGCGTGACGGATCGGGCAGACGATGCTCTTCAAAGAGCTGGTTGAAGAGCGTCATATTCAGTTTCTTAGCAGAAAGAGCGACCGGTGGCTCATCGGGTAACGCGGCGGGGGCCGTCGCCGTGCGATAGGCAGTGGCGGTTTCCATATTCACTGCGCCGGTCATGCGTGCTTCCTCTTCAGGTGTAAATCGCGGATTGATGCGATTCAGAATCTTCTGCACATAATCGAACGCCCGTTTGACTTCGTCGAACGCCTCTTTGCTGCCGCCGGCTTTATCGGGATGCACACGTAACGCTGTGCGTTTGTATGCGGCTTTGAGCCGGTCGTATGTGAGTTCTTCTGCTTCTCCGATTCCCAGAGTCGCCAGGGCTTCTTGAAAGTAGTCGAGTGCCTTAGCGGCGGGACTCACGATGAGAGCTTGTGTTTGTTGTGTTTGGCTTTGGTTTTGCGTTTGTGTTTGCGTATAACGCCGACTTGGTTGTTGCTGCTGCTGCACGGGTGTAGAATACATGGCCCAACGTGGATTTGATGCGTCGGTTGTGTTGTCTGTGGTAGAGAAAGAACTAGAGCCAGATACAGATACAGGTCCAGATACAGTTCCAGATCCAGATACAGGTCCAGATACAAAAGGCCACGGCCGCACTTCTCCCCGTCGGTATGCCGACAGCCACTCCATTACCGGCTCATATATACCATATCGCCCCGCCGCCATTAATATTTCCGGAGACACCGCCACGCGTTCAATCATATGTGCGCGAATATGGTGCGATTCGATAGCGCAAATATCGGACCAAATTCGTGATGCAGAACTACCCATTCTTTCTTGCCTTGTCTTGCTGTAACGTTTTTAGTCTGCGTAAATAACGCTATTTTCTCCCCCGACCGAAAAACGCCAACGCCAACAATCCGCCCGCCACCAAACTCACCGCAATCATGCCTGTCACGCCAATCTCTTCAATGACAACAATACCCTTTCTGCGCATATCCGTCGGCACATTCAGAATCTGACCTCTGCCGTGATAGATATCGCTGTCCTCTTCTGGAAACGGAATATTCATTGCCGGATGCCACAGCATACGGATCTCCTCGATCCGACACATGTACGCCATGTAGGCATCCACGTGCAGTTCAATCGGATACGCCCGCTTCAAGAGACGCGATGCGCCCTGTGGCGAAATCATATAGGCATAGCATCCTAACAGCGCCGTACTCAGATGCCACGGCTCCTCCCCCGAAATAGGCTTACATCCGGCACCCGTTCCGTCGTAATCCGTCTTCTGAAAAATAATCAGATCCCACTGCGGTGGCAGATCCGCTACAACGCGACCCAGACGGGCCGTGAAATCTGTCGGAATCTGCGTGTCGTCCTCGAACACAATCGTCGGGCCCGACTGTACCACGCGCTCCCAGATACCGAAGTGAGAAAGAGACGCACCAACGGCGCCAGGTGTATCTATTTCGTAATGAGAGCGACGGGTCTTAAATTTAATATTGTGCGCCGTCCCAACAGACACCTGTGGATGTTTCGCGGCATCAAAGGCCTTGGCATCCGTGGCCGACCATCGCTGTACGCGGTTCTGGATGCCGGCCGGCTTTGCTCTCTGTTGAAAGTTCAGCCAGCGATCCTGACGCCGATCCAGGGAAATACAGTACATCGGCATTGTATTGATATCCACCTTGTTCATCGTGACTCCCTAAAAAGCATTCACAAATTTCGTGATGATAACCAGATTAATAAACATACTTATGAGGCCCTGTCCTACGGTAAGGAATCGGCCAGTGTTACCCACCAGCGATATACCACGGTCCACGGGAATAGCTAGGAAACTGCAACAGCTCAAATATAGTGCATCGACAAACGCTCCACTGTCACTGGATTTGAATCCCTTCACGTAGCGACCGGGTGCTGTCCAGAAGAGACCAAAATACAAATACGCAAATCCTAAGATGACATACAGTATTAAGTAAATAACGGACCAGACCGGTAATTTGAAATCAGGAAAACCGGCAACATCAAGAACGAGTTCTCGCAAGAGTCTGACGAGACCGTATAGAGACGTTATCGCACCCACGGAAGTCATACCGACAAGCCACCAGGCATCTCCCCGTGGCCAAAACAGAATCAGCATTATCATTATAATCAACGGAATAGCCGCTAGCCAAGTATACAGGAGCACATCACGAGAACCCACGGTGGCCGTGTGCAGAACATGGGCCGCCTCATCGGTTGTTCTTCCAGTTGTCTTTCTGTTTTTTCTGTTCTCTCTTTTCTCTCCGTTCTCTTCATTTGTTACAACAACCATCCCCTAATGAAATATCAGAAATCTGTGACATCTGATACACCGACAAGAGCGGCACCAAGTATCGTGATTTTCCACGCATCGAAATCGTTCGGCACCCACATAACCCACGGAGCAGTCTCTGTTAGTCGCGTTCGCATAGTGGGGAGCGCCGTGACCGCCATCTTCAGACTGTCATCATCGTCGAGGTCATCCATATTCACATATCGGAAGACGGCACCGGCAAGATGACAGACTTCTTCGACTTCGGGCCTGAGCGTTTTGCACCGTTTGCACCACGGGGCCGAGATAAATTCGACTTCAATTGGCATCCTGTGTGTTGCACAGCAGCGGCGACCGTTGGCCCGTCAATTTTGTGAGCCGCAACCCATTCTCTTAGAACGGCTTCTGGGATGACGGGAATCACTGGCTCGCACTCCCAGAGTTGAGACCGCCCGACATCAAATATACGCCATGACGTGGGCCACCACCAATCCTGTGACTCTAATTTAGAACGGTGGTCTGGTAAAAGTTGCTCTACGGATGCTGCTGGTAGAACGGAAAGCAGATGCACCCAGGAAGGCAAGGGAGTCGGCCATTTCAGTGCCGGTGCTGCTATATCTTTCTGTGTTGAATCCGTTAAATATGCAGAAATATCTGACCATAGTGGCGGTAGATGTGCATCGTAAGACCAGCCTAGATCTACAGGACGTCCTGAATAGTAATCCCATACCCAGGCCAGACCCTGTATGTATGCATTGACTACATCTGCATGAGAGACAGAGCCCCAATCCTCCATATAGATTCGTCGCCAATCTGGTTTCAACCGACTTCCATCTGTGACCGCCAGATGCCGAATAGAGCACCACACCGTCGGCTGTGACTGAAATTCTTTGAGAGCAGTTTCTTCAGGAGATGCGCCGATACCGGGCGGATATCTGGAATGTTTATTCGCCGCCCGCACCGCTGCTATCAGGTCACCTTCTTCCGACGCAGCCCAGCCGGTCATAATCTGGCGAAGCGCAGCTGTCTGTATGCTCCCACTGGGACCAATCAGCGTGTCACCGGTTTTCCAGAGAGCCCTCAGTCCAGCAATAAGCGTAGGAATCCCATCATCGCGCACCGTGCGTGTCAGACTGCGTGGAAGAAAATCGTTACCAAGAAGCGACATTCCGGCTACGAAATCGCGCACCTGAGGGTTTGATACTTCGGAACCAAGCAATGCCTTCCGCATAGCAGCCACATCAAGATGCCGCCATTGACTTTTGCTGCCACTGCTGCCACTGCCCCCACTGCTGCCGCTGCTCCCACCACCTTCAAATTCCTGAGTTTCCCGAACAAGTGTAACGCGGGTATCGGTATCCGCCTCCAAAATAAGTGCCAATAAAATCAAGTCTGCATCGAGTCCATAGATTGCACACGATACGGGTTTTGCTTTCCTCATGTGCGTCATTAATTTATGCTCTCCTTCGCCTGCTTCTTCTGTATCACTGACTGTAACCGTAATATTCAGAGTGCGGCTGAGACGTGCGGCTTCATTCTTAAGAACGACGCTGAGCGCCGCCATGAAGCGCGTGCCAGGCGTGAGAGCATTTTGGTCCCATTTCTCTTCATCACTTTGTATCGTTACTCCCGCCTGTTTACGCACGTCTTGTTCCAGAGCATGCATCCAGGGTCCCTTGAAACGACGCAAACGCTGTTGCCGGCGCTTGGCGGCGCAGACAACACCGTCACAACTGACATAGACACCCACGGTGGGTTTCACCATGAGGATGATTTCGGTCATATAATCGGCAATCGCCTTTTGAAAGTCTCTTTCCCACGTTGCTACAGATAATTGCAACGCCGGCATTTTCCGAAGCACGTAATACATCGCACAGTTGAAATCCAAACAGAGCCATGCCGGCGGATGCGATTCATCAGAATAAGGCCCAGGGCCAACTACACCAGGAAACCGACGACATAGGTGCCGATAAAAACTGGGAATACCCATTACTTTACTTCTGTGCGGTGGGTTTAGCCGCTTTGGTCTTTTGTCTTTTGTAGCAGAAATGAAAATATCACCGGCCGATAGGGGATGGTGCTTTTCTTACAGTATCTATCGGCGGCCATTCAGCACAATATGCAGATGCTCCCCGAAAGCATCGTGTGTGGCCTGGTCATTCTGTCAATTGCTCTGGCAAATCCCACTCTGTTTGCGCTGGCCGCCGGCACCGTGGGCGTCCAGGCATTTACCGGCGGAGTGGGGCGCATCATGATGAATTTCCAACCCGAATCGGCGGTTCTCATGTCGGCAACAGACCCGTGCCGGCGCACCTATCTCGGGATGAGCTGGGAAAGTCTGCTGAGCGGTGTCGTGAAACCAGAGCAACTCTGGCATCCCGCCGCACCATCTGTGTATTCTGCCACGGTCGCATTCATTACAGGATACGGTCTGGCGCTGCAGCTTATATACAAAGAGGAAATCAATGCGGGTATGCTGAATGCCACCTGGATGACAATATTCGGGGTTATCGCGGCCTTTATTCTGTTACTGGTGATAGTCTTCCGCAGCGCTTCCGGTATGATTTTCCGTAGCGGTCCCAGCTGCGAATCACTGGTGTCGGTATTGGGCGGAGTTTTCCTGGGTCTGCTAATCGGATTCCTAGGCACGGTCAGCCTGGCTTACATGACAGACAGAAAGGCGACGAATATCTGGGGTATTCCGTTGCTGCGCGACCGTATCAACGCGGGTGCACCGGTGTATGTATGTGAGCAGTAAAACGCTGACCTCAGTAGGGAGACATGGTCGCATCAATTATGGAAACACTGGCGGGAGTGTTGCGGTATTTTCCCAATACGATGATTGTGACTTTTCTCACGGTGGGACTTCTGACGGCGCGTCTCAACTGGTTCGCAGTCGGTGCCGGCGGTGTCCTTCTCAGTATTCTGGTGCTCATCTTTCAATATATTTTCCTGCAGGCGTTGAATCTGGGGCCGTTGCCCGGTGCAGCGATTTTGGAATCCTGCTCTATTCTTCCAATTACCACCACGGAAGGCAAATTCTCTGCCTTTCCCTCTGTCTGGATGGCGGTCACGACGTATTTTGCGACCTATATTCTTACGAACGCGGTAAATATCTACACTGCACCGGCCAACCAGGCGTCCACCCGTATTCCCGTTGTGCAACGCAAGGGTCTGGGTCTCATCAGTATCATCGCCACGGTATTTCTGTGGCTCTTTTTGGTCGTGCCCCGATCCTTCACGGGATGCGAAACAATATGGGGCAGCCTGCTGGGTATCGGTATCGGCGCCGCAGCCGGCTGGGCATGGTGGAAGTTCTTGTATGCCTGCACGCAACCGGCATGGCCCGATATTCACGGGGTCATGATTGGCACGGCACCTGGTGCTCTGCGTATTGGCCCACTTGCGTGCTCTCCTGCGTCTGTCTCCACACCACAACCACAACGAAGCACCACGAAAAAATGAAGCAGTCACGCGGCCTCACTACGGCTGGCAGCAAGAGAAAAACGATATGCTAAGTCTCCGTATTCCGCGTGGTCTCTGGGAAGACCTAGAAACAACAGTGCTCAATCAGGACAAACAGTTCTTACGGGAAGTCGCAATAAGTCTGGGATTGCCTCCTTCTGAGGTGATTCGTCAGTGTCTGGGAACCAGCGGTGTGCCGACTTCCATTACGACATTATGGTCTCCCGCAAGGTCAGCTGCGCCCGAAGGATGTCCATGGTGGGAATGTCACGGCGATAATATGTGGCGACGTTGTCCACGACTGCGACTATCGGATACCCTGCCCTGTCACATTCATGAGCGGTGTACGCCGTGCCCGCTTGCCCGGCTGGATTCGGACCCGTTTATTCGTGGGCTTCCGTGGATAAAGCCGGTGCAGCACGATGGGCAACTCTTCTGGGTGGAAGAAGCTACGGGGATAGCGCGTCGTGAAGATGGATTTATCGTAGAAGATGGGCGTTTCAAGCGCATACGTGACCAAACGGGTGAGCATGTATGGGTTTGGACTTGTACCAATTCTGAAGTTTCGCAGCCATCAAATAATCAATTGGGTTAAAGCCGCAGTCATCTACAAGCAGCAATGGACAGTAAAACCGCCGATGAAGAGCTACTTTCTTTTTCTCCGATTGCCGTTGAAACAAGTGAAACGACGGCGCCTCCGCTGCCATCCATGACAGGTACAGAGGAAAGCGAAGGAGAAGAAAGCACAGGAGAAAAAGAGGAAGGAGAGGAAGGCAATGCCCATTATATTTTTTTACAACCGAATAATGAACGGCACTACCGTTTCAAAACACGGCTAGAGATGTTGAAAATGGTCGCAGCAATAGAAGAAGAAAGCCAAGAGAGTCACGCTTTATTTCTCAAGAATCAGCGTCTCCGTATGGCTTTTCGCCGTCTCCTTCTTATCTGGCGTTACAGCCGCTGGTCCGCACATCCGGCGTGTAACATCGACCTCATTGAAAACGAACCCGTTGCCGACGAGCACGCCATACTTCTCTGTGATACCCGCAATCGCCAAATCTACCGGTTTCATCGCCGCGATATATTTAATACACTTCTAACGAATCTTTCCCAAACAGACGAAATGTTGCCGTATCCGCGCCCTCCGACGAATCCCTGGACCAACGAGCCGCTAACGAATGCCCAGACTATTGCAGTTTGCAAATCTCTCATTCGTGATTTCGGTCGGCGTGGCCTCTGTCCTCCTGTTCTTTTTGCCGCTTTCTGTGCATCGGGCTATCAGATTAAAAGACTCGTAAACGAACAGAGCGCTCTATTGGCCCAACTAGCGATTCGTAATTGTTTCAAGGACCTCACCGCGGATAATACTGAACTCGTGTTTGAAAGTATCACGCATCTATTAAACGACGCCGGTGTCTCATTTACCGACGCCGGTGTGAGGCGCTGGATACGTTCCGCTCCGCCCCGTGACCAGATTGGACCCTGGCTGGAACTATGTCGCGACTATTATCTTTATATCAATCTGCATATTCAATCGCGTCCCAGATGGTATAGTGTGAATAATATTCGGGATGATGTTCGTGCACTTTATAATCGGTCGCCGCTGCCCGATATGACGACACCCCGGTTACGTTCTCTCCGTTCTTCTCTTGGTTTAGATTTCACACAGGCCTCTGCGCAATTATCTGTGATATTTCCACCGACTCCTCCTCTGACCATGTTTTTCGCTCCGCCCGATATATCAGGTGGCGACGTGGATGACCCTGATATGCAGCTGGCGTTACAGCTCATTCAAAACGCACTGTTTCGTATGTAAAAAGGCGCTTGATGTTAGTAGAATGACCGTAAGTGGGTTTGCCGATGCAAATGAGATAATTCCCGGTGTTTGGATAGGCAATCTGCGGGCAGCTGCCGATGGCCCGTGGCTCAAATCGCAAGGTATCACCGCTGTATTTAATTGCACGAAGAATCTTCCATTTCATCCTTCGATTCCGCATCCGTATCGGATTCCGGTTGATGATAATCTACAGCCGGCGGAAATCAATAATATGACACAATGGGCTTCTGAGATTGCCTACAAAATTCTGCGAGAGTTCAACCAGGGACACCGAATGCTGATTCACTGTCACGCCGGTATGCAACGTTCCACTACGGCCTGTGCTTTCTTTCTCATGGTGCTTACGGGGAAACCGCTCATCCAGGTGATGTATCTGATTCGGAGCAAAAGACCCATTGCTTTTTCTCCGCGACCGAATTTTGCGGATAGTCTCCGTAAGTTTGAACAGCAGGTGCAGGCACAGATTTTACCGAGAGCGGCTCCTCATTTATTGCCTTTATTGCCATCATCGTAGCCATACCGTGTCAGAATCTTCTGATGTCATTTCTGTCACTTCTGTTGCATCCGCTGCATCCATTGCCGCTGCTGCCGAAGCAACCAGCTCCGGTAGTCGCTCATCCGTATCGATGAAAGAAGTTAGAATATCTGCCACGAGCTCTGAATCATAGCCCGTTCCAGATTCGCCTGGATAGCCCAGCGGATTTACTCCTACCATGACATCCTTGATAGTCCTCTGGACACTCGTATGAGTGTGCCCCGCAATCCACAGACGAACTGGATACCGCATAAGAGACTCACAATCCGAAGCAAAGGCGGCATTTACCGGTGAATTCGCCCATTGCGGAGCAATAAGCCGAAAGGAGGGCAAATGGTGGGTGATTACCACCGTCGGCTGACCAGTCGTCTCTGATTCGGCGATTTCATGCGTGAGCCAGGCCTTATCCTCCTTATGCCATTCGCTGGTCTCTACGGTACTTACGGCCTGCACATCGCCAGGTGTCATGTAATCCGGCACCGCAATGCGTCGGTAGTCATTCATGAAGGACGTCGCCACGTCAGCATCCTTTGGATTCTGTAAATCGGTCCATAGTGTTGCGCCCAGAAATGTAACACCGCCCCACGTGACCTTCTTCTGTTGCAGGAAATGCACATTCGGCATGTCATTCACCGCGGCTCTGCATGCGGCCAGACGTTCCTGGTGGGTATCGAGAGATTGGCGCGGCATGTGACGCCAACTATAGAATCCCTTCGTGTTGTAGAATTCGTGATTCCCGGCAACTAGAAACACAACTTCCCACTGTTTGCTGCACCACTGCAGAAAATCCCGGTATTCGGGTTGTCTGGGGTTTCCGATATCGCCGGCGAGAGCCAGCACCGGTGCCATCGGTCGCAGAATCGATGACCATACTGTATTCTTACGAATCTCAAGATGCAAATCGGAAGCATACTGAATTAGTAGCCGTCGGGACATTCTGCCACTAGGAGGTATCGGACCATGCGGCGTCATTTTTATACCCATACCTTCGTTCTCTTGTAAAATTAAATTTGTGGCATAAATACAATATGTCTAATATTCGTCTTCATATACCTGCGATTCCTTATACGATTACACGTTCCGAATTCAGTCACGACGCTTACACAGGAAAAGTTCAACGATTTTCGCCTATGATGCGGAGTCGCGGATTCGAAGTCTATCACTACGGCGTAGAAACATCTGAATCCGGTGCTACAAAGCAAATCGATATAATGACAAAACAGGAATGGACTGAACTGAGAATTAAAACCTGGCAATTTCTGGACGCTTCTCTTAATTGGGAGCAGGCCACGCAAAAGAACAATGACCCTACAATTATTGTTAGCGCCTTATCCAACTGGTGCTCTCCTCTTGCTATTGAGTTTAATAAACGTTTCCGTGAGGCTCTGCAGAAGAACTATCGCAGTTGTCAGACAGATATCGTTTGTCTGCCATTGGGAAAAACACATCTGACTGCGATCGAAGGCTTGGATATCGTTTTATGCGAGTCCGGTATAGGATACAGTGATTCGTTCGCTAATTATCGGATTTTTGAATCACACACCTGGATGTCTCATACACTGGCGAAGGAGGATAAACAACCACAAAATTACTGGTTCGTAGTGCCGAATTATTATGACACACAAGAATTTACTCTCTCCTTAGTGCCGAAAAATCCAATACGAATTGGCTTCATGGGACGCATATCCGATTTCAAGGGGTGTCGTGTCATTTCAGAAATCGCGCGCCGTTTTCTTAACATAGAGTTTGTTATATGTGGCCAAGGAGACCCTGCACCATATTTAACCTCTCCGAATATGCGCTATCTGCCGCCTCTGCATGGTTCGCAACGGTCCGATTTTATGGGAAGTTGCACGGCATTTTTGCATCTACCAATCTACGATGAACCGTTTGGAGGCGCAGCAGTAGAAGCGCAACTCTGTGGTACTCCTGTAATTTCTACGGACTGGGGCGCGATGACGCAAACAATTGAGCAGTTCAAAACGGGTCTGCGTGGGCATACATTGGCGGATTTTTGCAAAGGCGTTCAGATGGCAATCGATGGTAAATTCGACCGTCAGTATATCCGTGACCGTGCGACTATGCTTTATGATATGTATGCTGTTGCACCACAGTTTGAAAACGTATTCAAAAGCATACTTGATGTTCATACTCCAGGAAAAAATGGATGGTATTCTCTCGATTGTCATATGATGCAACTGGTCTCTGAGCCACTGAAGAAGAAAGATCCGCGAATATACATTATTATACCATACTATGGTGCGTTTCCAAACTATTTTCAACTGTTTCTTTATTCTGTAGGTATAAATACTGATATTCTGACTGTAATACTCATTACAGATATTGACCTAAGCCCATACAGATGCCCTTCAAATCTCGTAGTAATTTCTATGACAAAGGAGGCAGTCCAGATAAGAGCAGCCACATTCATACGCGATACGTATGGAAAGTCTGTAGAGCCAAAAGAACTTTTTCTGAATAATTACAAATTTGTCGATTTTAAAATTGTCTATCCGAAATTATTTGACGATATTCTGAAAGAGCAAGGTGCAACCGAAATAGACTACGTGGGTTGGGGCGATTGTGATTTGATTTACGGAAGATTATCCAATTTTATAAAGTTCGAAGAAAAATATGGAATTCTTGGGGGGTGGCACGGACATTTTACTGCCATACAGAATACAGATTCGTTCAAAAATAATTTTAAGCGAATACCGAATTATTTGGATTTGATTACGGATAATAGCCAAACATATGTTACAGATGAGATTGCATATCGTGAATATCTTATCGCCTACATAAATGAAAATAATATAAAGATATATTTCGCAAATCGTGATTTCTGTGATATTATACCACCCTGTTATTATCATCTATGGCGCCCCGATTGGGCATCATGGAAGAAAAATTTCTTTGATCTTCATAATGCGAATAAAAATATCAATTATCTATATTACAATAATTCAACTCTGAATGTCGTTTATGATGACGGGTCGCAGCGTGAAACTCTGTATTGTCATCTACAAAAACGCAAAATGGAACTGCCGTTCCAGGATTACACAGACGGTTATTATATTACAGAACATGCGTTTGCTAAAGAATTAATAACAGAAAGTCCAGCAAATCCAGCAATTTCTGACAAACGAAGATAATCTCCAATACAATCCGCATAAATTTATGAATGAAAACAGTGAGCTCGTGAATAGTGCATCAATGGGAAAGGCTACCTAACGTCACGATTGGCTTCTAATCCCGTAGGCGCCTTCCCACTCCCGAGAAGGGAACAAATCCCTTTGGATGCCCTGCATACTTTTGATTTGTTGGATATGACATCGCAGGAGAAGGAGCAGGAATAGGAGAAGGAACAGGAGAAGGTGCAGGAGGCACATGGTCCGCCGCAGGAACGAATTCTACCGAGACATCTGTATCAATGAGAGACACCGTCTCAACCTGCGTTTCGTCTACCGACCACACCTCCATCACGTCGAATGTACCACATGCCAATGGAAGCTCCGCTCCCGCATTCAAACAGGTCCATCCTTTTCCATTCGCCGTGCCCATGAGCGCCGCCGTTAGCGAAGAGACGGGGTCATCCATTGCCAACACGTCACTTTCCCGTCGTGCTCTGAGCACAATGCGTCCCGCCACCGGCGGCACAACGACCTCTACAGAAATCCAGATATCAGAGGCACACTCCGCATCATCTACACCAAATAGCTGTCCCATCCACACCGGCATACGACACATATCTGCTCCCAACCGGTCCGACGATGTCGCCGGCACAGCGCGTCCTACCGCAGCAACACCCTGTAGGTCAAGCCGTATCCACAGCGGCTCCATTGCGCTGTTACGACGCTTCTTTTCAAGGTCGGTCCAGACATCTGCAGGAATCATCACCGTATCATTCACCAAGTCGTGGGAAACAGAAATCTGCAGAAAATTCATCCTGTTTGGCAGTATGCGTCGCACGGCAGCAGTCACTTTTTTTGCGGTTTTTTTCGCAGGCTACAGTAAGGGGGGGTGCGATGCAGACACGGAGAGTGAAAAAGCACAGATTGCGCAAGCGGAATCGTCACGTCTCCATGTCCGCCAGCACATGCCGCTGTGGCAGATGTCGGCTCGCCGCAAAACCTGCTTCCATTTTCTGTAAGAAACATCAGCACTGTGCGGGCTCACCTATGAGTGGCGACGAACCGGCATACAGACCCGACCGTTACAATCACAATCCTCTCATTCGTCGCACACACAACTGTTGGTCTTACGGAATGAACGTGATTGACCCCACCCAACTTACACAATGTGAAGGCGGAACAAAAGACAACTGTGAGTTGATGTATCACCAACCGGGCGGCACCAAAGGACTGGACCGTATTCTGCAGAATGCATCGGGCAGAACATGCAAAGTCGTGCGTCGTCTGATTCGTGAAGACGTACCAGACATTCGTCGCACAACATTTACCCGCCGATGTCCCGCAAAATATTCCAAGATTGCACTAGTCGTGCATCCAGAACAGGACTACCATTTTTACCGCCAGGATTCGGATGGATGGTGGTCTCATAAGGATGGATCCAATGAGGTCAAGCGCTTTGATGCGGATGGTCAGCCTATCTGGAACCCGCGCACCGCCAAACGCGATTATCGACCAAAGGGCTCTTTCCTAAATTACAAAGATTTCTGTGGATTCTACTGTGTGCCGCGTCGTCGCACGATTAAGTTGGCACGGTGATGGGTTTGACAGGAGAGGCAGGAGAAGGAGGAGAAACAAGGCGCGATTTGCCATCGATTTCCGCCAACGCCCGCCGTGCAGACCACCTTCGTCGCGGGTCAAACTCGGTGAGCCCTCCCAGACACCGACGCACCAGTTCCCGCTGCTGCCATAACGGCGACTGATTCAGTTCCCGCCAGCCAATGAGGTCGCTCCAGAGAAACCAGAAGAGTAAGCCCAGCCGCCAGCAATCCGTGCCCGCACCCCAGGACCGCACGAATGCACCGCCGTTATTTGTTCTTGCCATAGTCTGAAAAAATCCCACCATCGCGCTTTCCGCTGCCTGTCGTGTGGGAAACTGATTTTCCATTGACCGATATTCCGTATTGTAACTCTTTATTTGCCGTATGGCATCCGGAATCCGTATGCCCGCTTTCAACGCCCGCCAGCAATGAAGCTCCGGTGCATCCCAGACATACTTGGGTCGGAAAGTTACGCCCAGATTTGCATCTTTCCAATCCTGAATATCTTCCAGACGATATGCTAATCCGAAGTCGATGAACCGACCGACCCCTCTGGCATCGACCAACACGTTGCCCATGTGTATGTCGTTATGTACGTAGCCTTCGCTCTGATAGATTATCATTCCTTCCAGCAAATGTTTCAAGAGACGTATATAATTCGCCGCCAGAGCAGGTAAATTCTGCGCCCAGGAATAAATCTCTTTACCACCCGACGGCATCACCAGCAGCGACATTTTCTTTCCGTCCGTTTCTTGAGTCAGAATTTTACAGGAGCCGGCATCGGAATCTGTGATTGGCACGGCGGGCTTACAACTGTTCGATGGAAGGGCAAAATACTGCGCCGCCAGCGGCAGTTTCATGATGCGCCGTCCGATAGTGAGTTCTTTGGTAGAGTCTTCTATAGTGACTTTCCCAACGGATGAACCAGATACCGATTGAAACACCGACCCATTGGCGCACCGTGGAACGGGGTCAAATATACATCCATACAGACCTTGCCCAATCAGACGACCACCGATTTGTGTTGTCATCTCCCTGTTTAACGTATTGGTAAAATGGGCGCATCATGAACCAGAGGTTGCAGACGGAAAGGGCAAAGGCAAAGACAGAAGATTAAATTGGCTGAAAACGGTAAGGGGTCATGACCTGGTTACTTTATATTGTTATTGGTCTGTTGGTTCTCTGGATTATTCATGAATCATGGTCATCCTTGAAACCCGTCGTCGAAGCCTTCACGGCACCACCACGCGCAGATACGGGATTTGCGGAAGATGGCTGGGGTGAAGATAACGGCTACGAACGAGATTTGCGCTTCACAGAAGCATTTGTGGATATACGGGGTGCCGGTCGTGCCATTGATTTCTGTCGTGCCGTGCAGCGCATCAATCAGCCGGATAGCCGACGTATGGTCTGTGCTCTGGGCACGCGCGACGGATTATCTACCCGCGAATGGCTCGGACAATCAACAGCGGAAGGATTCCGATGGAGCCGCGACGATTACTGGCGACCACCGAAGGCGAAGGGAAGCAGAGCGGCATATTGTCGGATTCTAAAAGACGAAGACACAGGTGAATATGCCAGCTTTTGTGCCGTGGCCGATATGGAGGGATTCCGCCGAGGCCCTGAAGAACGTGATACGAATCCGCCACCTGAAATTCGGCAACTGTTGAATGCCTACGCCGGCACTCTGGTATGGTGGCGCTGGCAAGATGATGACGGAGACTATACTTCCAATGCGACCTACGAAGTCCATGGAACACCGACCCCTCCATCGGAAGGCGCTCCCATTCGGGCGACAGCAGCACGGGGATTTCAGTTCAATCGCTGGTTAGGAGCGGCCCAAGATGCCGGTGAGCCCGCTCCGCCGATACGGGATTATCTCCGTTGGGGAGAAGCCGACGGTGGTAGGTTGGCGCTGGACCAGACAATTCAACCGCGTCAGATTCGTGCATTTGCAGCGTGGATCTGGTGGGATGCCGTGGAGGACAGAGCGGCCATCTGGGAAAGCTCAAATGGAGATAAGCGGGAACTGGTGCGTCTGTTTGCAGAAGGTGGTGGGCCAGTCCTTCCTGGAGTGGAGAGAACTACAAAATGGCACGCGGCACAGGAGGTGCGACCAGAGATTATTGCTGCAGTTGGAAAAATTACAGAGCCGATGATGGAAGGGATGCCGAACTCAACGGAAGCCGTCGGATTGAGACATCAAACCGCGTCATATGTATTTGAAATCTGGGATATCGACGGACGGCTAGTGCGTCTAGAATCGGGTGCTGGAACGCTCAAGACACGCCAATGGCAACATGTGGTCGTCACCACCGCCGACGCAACCACCTGGTGGCCTTCGTGGCAGATATGGATTGACGGCGTGAAAGTAGCCGAGAAGCACGATGGGCGGAGCATACCGGCCATGATTCTTACACAGAACTATCTGTGTCGTAGTTTCCGGGGCTGTTTGCAGGATGTCCGAATCTCACAGGAGCCGATGACACCGGAACGCATTAAGGACGCACGGGAATGGTCGGGTGCGCGACTGAATCCTGAGCCATAAATCCAGGAAGCCTTAGAGCCAGGAAGCCAGGCCAACCCCAGCCGCAAAAAGTGACGCCACTCACCTCACCCCCACCCACCACACAGGAAAATGGCTCTCCGCAGACTTCAGCGCGAATTCACAGAAATCCAACAGGACCCTCCCGTAGGCTGCACGGCCGGTCCGGTCAATGATTCCGACATGTTTACATGGGAAGCCATGATATTCGGCCCCAGCGACAGTCCGTATGCCGGCGGTGTCTTCAATTTGCAGATTCGCTTTCCCAGCGACTATCCCTTCAAGCCGCCCATCGTCACATTCAAGACAAAAATCTATCATCCAAACATCAATGCTGCGGGTGGTATCTGCCTAGATATTCTGAAGAATCAGTGGAGTCCCGCACTCTCAATTAGCAAGGTTCTTCTGAGTATTCTGTCACTCCTTACGGACGCAAATCCGAATGACCCGCTAGTTCCCGATATTGCCAAACAATATACGAAGAACCGTGCGGAATATGAAGCAATGGCCCGTGAATGGACGATGCGTCATGCAACGCAGTAGCGGCTGCTACCACGAACGAAACAAGGTCATAATTTAAATCAAGAATCCCCCGCAACTCACAGAGGATGCCCACATCGGCACTGTTACAACTTGTCGCCCGCGGCAAACAGGACGTTTATTTGACCGGCTCTCCCCAATTTACTTTTTTTAAGCACGTATATCGTCGCTACCAGCCGTTTTCCGTGGAATCAATTCCGATTGAGTGGGACGGCACCCAAAACTGGGGACAGCGTCTATCCTGTCTGATTCCTCGTAAAGCCGAACTTCTCTCCCAACTCTTTTTGGAAGTTGATCTGCCGCCGCTGCCCCAGGTCAATGCGACTCCTTCGTCAGCGGAGTATATCTATTGGGTGAATGATATCGGTCACGCACTTATTGAGGATATTAGCATCGAAATCGGTGAAAAGGAGATTGATAAGCACACCGGTCAGTGGCTGCAGATATGGGATGAGCTAACCCTTCCATCGGGCCAACGCGACGGTTACAATGAGATGATCGGACATTACGACCAATATCCTCCCCTCATGTCACAAGTCGCAAACGGTCTGCGACTATCTATTCCGTTTCGGTTCTGGTTCTGTCGCAGCGTCGGTGCCGCCCTTCCGCTCATCGCGCTACAGGCACATCCGATTCGTCTGATTATGCATCTAGCGCCTTTCCAGAAACTCTGGTGGAGTTACAATTCTTTCGGTCCAGGATATAATCCCGCAAATCCGTGCCCGACCGCCACGCCGATAGCTCCGACGCGGATTCAGCTGTTCGGCGACTATATCTATCTGGATACGGATGAGCGCCGTATGTTTGCTGCCCGTGAGCACGAATATCTCATTACGCAGCTCCAGATAGCACCGGTTCAAACGATTCCTCCAGGCCAGCAGCATGTCAATGTTCCGTTGTATTTCAATCACTGCTGTACCGAAATGATTTGGGTATGCCAGGACTCGACCGTGTTGAGTAGCAATCAGCACTATAACTTTTCTTCCGGCTCTATCAGCGGCACCAGCTTTCCCACCGATTTAATGCAGAGTGCCATTCTCCGTTTGGATGGCTATGACCGTTTTCTGGAACGAAATGCGAAATACTTCCGTATCACGCAGCCGTATCAGCGTCACACAAATATTCCAGTGCAGGGACTCTATAATTTTAATAATCCACCGATACCGTCCTTTATCTATCTCTACAGTTTTGCACTGAAACCTGAAGACGAACAGCCGTCGGGCACACTCAATTGCAGCAAAATAGACAATATAATCTGGAATCTGACAATGAACGACGCGTTTTTGACAAATCAGCGTCAGGTGAGCTTTTACGGTGTGAATTACAACGTGCTGCGCATCATCGGCGGATTAGGTGGTGTGGCGTTTATTGCGTAGAAGAATCTGCACACAGTTTCGCCGTCTGTTCCAGGGGTGATGCAGCAGCAGGAAGACACCAGCCAGGATCCATATCTGGAAGCGGCGGAAGGTCGCATTCCGCGGAATCAGCCGTGGGCCACTGACGGTGTTCCGCGTCCCGATAAACCCATCGGTTGGCTTCGCGTTCTGTCGACCTGGTTGGGATGGCTCGGCGCCGACCATTTTTATCTGCGGAGTCCGATTACTGGTCTTATGAAGGCACTGACTCTTGGCGGATTTGGTCTATGGTGGCTGTGGGATACGGTGCAGGTATGGACAGAGCCCGAACGAATTGCACTATACGGCATGACGACTCCGTTCGACGTGTTTTCGGGTATCGGACAGGGTATGATTTACGACGGCAAAGGCGCTCCCGTATATAGTCAGCAGGCAGGATATTTGCAATGGCTGATGGCGAAACTGTTTAGTTTTTCGGGTGCCGATGCGATTCTGGAGGGCGCATATGGACGTTTAATGCGTCAGATTATAGAGACCGTCGCCTTCGCTCTGAGTGCGTGGGGTGTTGTGACGAATTTCCGTGCGTCGAATATTTTCAACGGACTGTTCTGTTTGATACTGGCGGTCTTCTTTGGCTTCATGGTCGTGACGCACTACTATCTGGAGCTTACCGCGGCTGTCACGCCTCCGAATATGTTACTTACCGAAGGTGCATTTATGAACGATAAAACAAAGAAAGGCTTGAATTTTTATACGGATGGAATTCCGAAGGCGCTTTTTTTCTTAACAGAGGATGAACAGAATGACATTTCGAAACATCTGGAGTATGGAGATTCGTCACCTAGCAAACTAAAAGAATTATTTGAAATAAAACACATTGATGAGATAAAAGCCCATACGGAAGATGAACAGAAACCGACCAGTGGCGATGCACTAAAGATTAGTCCGATGGCATCATTCTGTATTCTGTATGGTATTCTTGGAATATGCTGTTGTCTGTTGTACTATATTCCATTGTGGTTCCTATTTTTAATCGTGCCGGTGGTGCTGGCCGCTGCATTGGCGGTCCAGAATATCCCTCCTCTATCCACGTGGTTAAGTGCTTCGCTGTTGGTGCGGCAGACAGCAAGAAGCGCCGTATCTTTGCCTTTACCTTCTTTGACCCAGAGTGGCGGTAGCAACAGTAGCAACAGAAGCAAAGCGGCAGCTCTGTCTAATGAATCTGTTCTTATCGGTGTGGTGATTACTGCTCTGGCCGGCGGCGGCGCGTTGAAAGCCGCAATCGACTATCTTATGCCCCAGTAATGCAGGAGTTTAAGAGCGTTACCGCTTTACCGAAAGGCCCCGCCTTTCTCTGGTTCAGTGCCTCCTGGTGTGGTCCCTGCAAGAAAGTCGACGTAACAACCCTCACAGAACGTGCAGAAGAGCTCCATGTACCCGTATTTCACTGCGATATCGATGCCCATCCCGAAGCTGCCGATGCTTTCGGTGTATCCTCCATTCCTGCCTTTATCGCCGTGCGTGACGGTGTCGCAATCGCCAGCACCGTAACTGGTCCGACAACGCAAAGCTGGCTGCGGCTACTCAAACTGCTAAAATAAACCTATTCAGATAAGGGCATGCCTGATACAAAGACAAAGCCAAAGCCAAAGCGCACTGTCATCGTAGGTGCCGGAATCTCCGGCCTCTATGTTGCCCTAACGCTGGTCCGCCGTGGCGACGCTGTCACGGTTCTGGATTCGTCTGAATCGTTTGGCGGAAGGGTCGCAACGAGTTCGCGGGGCTACGAAATCGGCGCCGGTCGCGTATGTGAGTGTCACTCCACTGTCCAGGGATTACTCACACAGTATAATCTGCATCTTACTCCGATAAAGAGCGGATTGCGTTGGATTTCTGTAAACGACCCCAAGGGAGAAGAAAGCAATTATTTTTACAAAATCTGGCCCACGCTTCTTCATTCAATTCGGCGGTTACCATCGGCCACGTTGGCAACGCATACGCTCAAACAGCTGCTTGTCCAAACATTCGGCAAACGCAGCACAGAGGAACTGCTGAATCGTTTCGAGTACCGCACCGAAGTGGAATCGATGCGCGCTGATGTGGCCCTCCGTATTTTCACGAATGAAATGTCGGGCACGCACCAGTATTACTCTGTTCGTGAGGGACTCTCTGCCGTCATTGCTGCCATGGTTCGCGAAATTCGCAGCTCTCCCGGTTGTATGGTATTGCCGCGCCGTCGTGTGCAGCACGTTGCCCGTTCCGGTCACGAATACTTGGTGCAAACCAACGACCGCGATTTGTTTGCTGCGGACCAGGTTGTGATGGCGGTCAGTGCGAAAAATCTGCGCAGCATTACGCCTTTCATGCATCTCAAGGCGTTGCGACACATCGGTCATGCCAGACTGACCCGTATATATGCCGAATATCCTACGCCCTGGTTGAGTGAGAAATATGTAACGGATTCGCCACTCCGCTACGTAATTCCTGTATCTCCGAAATGGGTCATGATAAGCTATACGGATGGCCGCGACACCGCCCACTGGGACGGTCTGCAGGGGCGACAACTTACAAAAGAAATAACCAAAGAGCAACGGCGATTATGGCCGTCCTCTCCTTCTCCGTCACATGTATCGGCGTATCCCTGGCACGATGCGGCGTCGTTTTGGATACCTGGAACATATGACCCTGAGAAAGTATCAGTGGATTTAGAGCATCCCTTTCCTTCGGCACTGCCGAATGTGTGGATTACGGGTGAGCTGCTCAGTGTGACGCGTCAGGCGTGGATGGAAGGTGCGTTGAATTGTGCCACTAGACTTCTTATGCGCATATGAGAATCGCTGTTTATATACAGAGAACTATGAAACGAACTCATAGGGTTATGGAACAGGCTGCTGCTCCTGGTGCTGATGCTGGCACACCGCCGGTTGCTCAACGTGCTAGACAGGCGGCTGCTGCTGGTGCTGGTGCTGCTAATACAAATACAAATACCAACAGTCGCAATCCTCTACTACGTAATCCTCTACTACGTGATCCTACAAAAGTTCATTCACTGATTCTAAAGTATCGTACAGCTTCATTGGTTGGTAGACCGAATAATCCTCAGACGTTCTATTTTCCGTCCGATACAACTCCTTCAACCGAATGTATTCAAGAACTACAGAAACACATTCTATTTGACAAAGGAGTTGTAGATGCTGACCCAGGCTATTATACATGGTTACTGAAAGATATTAGAACAAGTAGGCATCTTGTTTCTGCACCTTTCTATTCAGGGCAAGAAATCGGCACTCTTCATGTTAATTTAGACGGACTCACAGAAAAGGGTAAAGTTTTGATTGCCGGTGAGCTGTGGATAACGACCGATAAAGACGGCAAAAAACTTTATATTTATAATATTCTATCAGGTAGCTACTCATTTAAACTACCAGAAGACGTAAGAGAAGAAAGAAGTAGTGAATTAGCAAAATTTCTAGGTCATCTTGGTGTAGTTTCTGAGTCAATAGTGCAGGATAATATAAAACCTCTGTTTGATGAAGTAGTGAAAGAAAAGATTCTACCAAACTACATGATAAAACTATATACAGATGTCTGTAAAATGGAAATGCGTGCTTTTGCACCACCCATCAATTCTGAACCACCACCACCACCAACCAAAAGATCGCGCAAGGGCGGGGCACGAAGAAAAACTTTACGTAAAAGAAGAAACAACAAGACTCATAGACGCCTATTTCGTGCTTGAGAACCACAACCGAATATCAGTCTGTTTGCCAACGCTGCGCCGAACGGCCGGCTCCAGCACCGGTTTCTTATCCGCAACATACCAATCAACTACGGATGATGGTTCTGCGACATGTTCTATTACTTCGGCGACGACGACAGCCGGCCTCACGGTCACACCCGTGTCTTCCGCCGCCACCACTGCTGCCTTATCGACCCAGTTATTTCCATACGCCTGCCAGCTGTTTCCTGTTTGATGGCCCGCCACATGCACCAGAGCCCACGCCGGTCGCCACAGCGCCACCAACGGTTGAATCAAATCCAGATTCTGTAGTGGCTCTCCTGAGTCGCGTTTCCAACCCTTGCGCCGCCATCCCGCGCCCCATTTCGATGTGCAGTTGATGGCGTATTGAGAGTCGGTATAAATTGTGCCGTTGTTTTTTGTTGCGGCCAACCATCGTAATGCTTCCAAGAGCGCCATCAGCTCTGCTCTCTGATTCGTTGCCACTTCGCCGGCCGGACCAAGAAGCAACCGTGCAGAGCCTGTTGCAACTGGAGAGCCTTCCACTGCGCCGGCCCGCCACGCCGCCCATGCCCATCCACCCTTGGCTCCCGCACGCCCATTTCCTCTACATGCGCCATCACAGAATATGGCTAGAGTTGTCATCCAAGCACCTATCTGAAGTATACATATTCGTTAAGGTGTCACATTTGTATTTGACCGTAACACCTCCACCTGTTTCTGGACTAACGCCACCAGCCACTGTGAATATTCACCAGGAAACTTCCATATGCAGCCGGTGGGTTTCTCTACTTTCATAATCTGTCTGCGCCACGCGGCGTTGCCGAAGTGAACCAGTGCCACAATAACATCGATAGGATAAATCTCTGCAGTCTCTGCCATGCGCCCTGACAAAAATCCGTAGCCTTCGCCTTTGCCTTCATTTGAAATTGGAAACTGCTGCGCCAGCCATGCTGCGCGGGTAAAGGCTAGCGATGCCTCTGAACAGCGACTTTCTGGTGCATCCGTTGTGGGTATAACGTGCATCATAGAAGTATTCTGACGTGCATCAAATATCGGTAGAGAACTGCAGAATACTATACTTTGACCTGCCTTTTGTGCCTTTTCTGAACGAAGCGCGGCAACCCGATTCGCCACAGATTTCTCTGGATAATAGTCGTCATCGTCCATCATGGCCAATATCTCACAACCTGCGGCAACGGCTGCGGCACATCCCATGTTTCGTTTTGCACCGATAGTCGCATCTACCGGTGCATCGATAACAATAACGCCAGGGACCATCTCCTGAATTACGTCGCGGAGACCCTCATCGCATACCAAAAAGAATGAGGTTTTTGCTTTGGGATAAGCTTGGCGTGTAATATTATCGCGAATATTCCGATTCCAGTAACCGAACCGTTCGGCAGTGCTCAGAATAACGACTCCTACAGATGGGTATGTCTCTGCTGCTACTGATGTCTCTGTATCCGTTTCTTTTTTTGCAGCTTTTGCCTCTTTGGCCGCCTTACGAGCCCGCGCCAGAATATTTCGTAACGCCGCTACGCGTTCCCGTAGAGATGAAGGAATAATACTGATGGGTTCTGAATAGTCATCGGCGACCCATTTTCCTGATGCTCCTGACGCCTCTGTCGCGACATGATACGCAGCATCTCCAAGAGCAATTCGCTGCGGAACTGCATAAATATGGACATCCGCCTTTGGAATATTGGGGCCGCTGAGCCACTGTTCAGGAGGAGGCACTTCCACCTGTAGAGAGCCTTCGGACCGTTTCAGAAACGCCGCGGCGGCCGGCCAACCTCCATCACCAAAAATTCGCAAATGCATGCTGTTGTCACTAATGATGAACAGTTTCGTTTAGATTCGCAAAGGCTACTGGTCCGCTGTGTTCGCTGTATCCGCAACATCAGAAGAATTGGTCGTAGCAGTAGTAGCAGTCGCAACAGCAGCAACAGCAGCAATGGCAGTCGCCACTTCCGGTGTAGGCTCAAAGCATGTTGTGGCGTGATAGAAATACGCCCCCGCCGAATTAAACTTTTTAGAGCATTTACTGCATCCATCATTCAGAGGCGGAATCCATCCCTTTCCGTGAATTCTGCCAATATGAATCATCATATTCGCCTTTGTCTTTGCCACGTGTTGGCACAGCGTACACGTCCAACAGGTTTGTATCTTTTTCTGTGTATCGCTGTTACTGCAACCGTCATCTACATGCACTTGCGCCATGTGCTGTGTCAGTCCCGACTTTTGAATAAATTTCTTATCACACTGTGTGCAAGCATACTTGGTCTCACCCGAATGCGCCTTCAGATGGTAATGCATCGTCGACGGATTCTTGGCTTTCGCAGTAAACGGGCAGTGAGGACAGAGGTACTCTCCGGCTTCATTCCGAACATACTTAGACATCCTGCTTACAGTATGGCACATGCCACCCCCCTTCAACTTTGTCGCCGCCCCCAAGTAGGGGTGACACTCATGTCACGAAAGAGTAGTCGTTCGCGAAGTAGAACAAGAGCCAGTAGCCCGCGTCCAGAATCAATAAAAGGAGCAGGGATAGTCCTAACAGCTATCCGCCATGGTGTTATCTCTGTTCTGTTAGGAAAAGAAAGCAGATATATTACAGATTTTCTGGAAGGCGCGGAAGCCACCGATATCAAAAATATGGAACAATTTCACGGCACACGGGAAGAAGCGCATGAATATTTTAAAGATAAGGCAAAAGAGCTTTCGGCACGTTATGGACGCATACAGTTTGCGCAAATCACGGGACCTTTCGGCAGTAGCAACCGCGAATGGCGGACTAAATTTCATTCTCTGAGAGATGACTATCAGTGGGGGATTCCGAAAGGTCGCGCAGAAAGAGGCGAATCCCCACTTGGTAACGCCCGCCGTGAATTTGCAGAAGAAATCGGCTATAGTCTTGACAGAATCCCTGATTCCGACTTTGTTCCATTTCCTGATGCGGGACGCAAATACGCCATATTCCGTATTGCTGCTGACGGAACGGTTCGGAAGGATATTGAAGAGATTATTGAGAAGAACCGAGAAATCCATTATAGCGAACTATTCGACGCACAATTTATATCACTGGTTAAACTTGCCAGCCGAAGAGATGCATATCCGATGAATAGCATAACCAAGAAAATAATTACTATACTGCTGACTGAAAATGGATATGGTGACGGCTCTGACGCTGGTCTTGTAGGCTCTTCCGCGGCAGCAGGCGCTGGCTCCTGGCGTCGTTTCTCCGGCGGCTACCTGAGAAAAATCGCGGTTAAAAGTATAAGAATGCAGACTGTTGGTTCCAAGGCTCAGGTATTCCACGGCACCGCGAAGCACACATCTGGTGGTCTCGAGAAGAAGGACCTGGTGCAGAACAAGCACGGCCGTATCGTCAGCCGCCGCAAGATGATGGCGGGCAAGAAGGCGCTGAAGTTCCTGACCCGCAAGGGCTATGTAGCCCGGAAGGGACGGTTCACTGCCTTCAAGAAGCACTCTGGCCGCCGCCACACGGCGCGCAAACAGCAGGGCGGCTTTTTCTGAGGATAACAAAGCCTAACAAAGCCAAAATAACATCTCCAGCAGAGGGCGCCATACGCCGACTGCTTGAAATGAATAACCAAGAACCATCACCTCAGACAATCATTCTCTCCAAAATAGCACCCAAACTCTGAATTTGACGCGCAATCTGCGATACTGTCATTGTCGCTAACGGAGGTGATTCGGATGGTTTGTACCAATGCCATTTTCCATCCACAACCGCCAGAGCATATCCGGCCGCCGTAAGTTGTGGCAACACGGCGCGTAAGTCCAGATTTCGCGGTGCCGCGCGCCCCGACCATTCCTGAAGAGCAGCCATGATTCCGGCGGCTACGGGCGGCTGTATAGAAGGAAAAAATACCGCATCGGGTGCGTCACCCGACCAGCCGCTACCAGATGCAGACCGTAAGACAAACACCGTCTGTCCTTTCAGCGCTGCCACCAGCTTCGGTGTTAATCCAACATCCGGCCCGACCACAATGAGAACCGGTCCCGGCATGTGTGGCAGAATTCCCAGGAGACACGACCACTCTTTGGCGCCGGGCGAACGCCATACCTGTGTCCAACCCTGATCCGCGGCCAACGCAATAGACGCTGTCGCCGTTCGCCCAACGACCAGAATCCGTGTTATATATGCGGATAACATAAACTCCGTTGGAAGCCACGCCGTATCGGATATCCATACTGCAACCATCTTGTTACCCAACTGTTCGGTCCATTCTTCGAGACGGAGAGTTTCCGAAGCCATTAATAGATAAACGCATTAAGAGAAGAAATACGTAACGCACCGATTAGTTAGTAAGGTGTGTAACTTCGTCATGAGAAATCGGCATAGCACCGCTTACTGCATATACGAAAATTTTATTTTCTGGTTTTTTAGTAATTATTTCTGATTCTATAAAAAGTTTTTCAACAGGAATCACCGATGTTGAGGTGCTGCGAATTCCCGTATTGTATTGAACGCGATTGCTAGGAGTTCTGGGGGAGGGAAGTTTTGGTGAAGGAACTTTGGGTGATGGGATTTTAGTCCCTGACCACTTAACACTCATCGGCATGCCTCTGCAGTTTCGAATGAAAATATTCCCAATCTAACAGATGAGGACGGTTGCCTCTGTTGTAGCTATTGCTTTTTCTATGCTGATTCTTGACGCAATATGGCTCACAGCCCGTGCGCCTATGAATCGCGCTGTTTTCGCAGCAATCCAGGGTGCTCCACTGGACATTCAATGGTTGCCTGCTGCGCTCTGTTACATCGTAATGATTACGGGGGTTTGGTTCTTCACATCAGGGGCATCAACGATTCTGGATGCCGCGACAAACGGTGCCGCACTGGGCGCAGTCGTGTATGGAACGTATGACCTCACCATGTGGGCTACCCTCAAACGGTATCCTGCTTCCGCAGCCCTGGCCGATTGGGCATGGGGTATCTTTCTCTTTGCATCGGCGGGTGCCGCCGGCTTCTACGCCAAGGCTCTGGCGTTCAAATAAACGGGTCGTAGGCCCACTGTAATAACGCCTGCCGTTCTCTGCGTCGGCACTCTAAATCTTTCGCGGCACATCCAGCGCGAATCGCACCCGCGTGTCTTCGGAACGCCCTCCATCGGTTTATTTGAATCCGATCGAGTGCGGGAATGCGCCGCCCCAACCAGTAGCGACAGTACCACTGAAACCAGCCCCGTTCATCGGGATTAGTCGTGGGATCCGCCAAAACACCGTGATAGTGGTCGGTCGGTTTTCCTGATTTGGTCGCCTTTCCCACGCCGTCTGCGGAGGGAGCCCATCCATTTTCTTTCCATGCCGGCAACGGCTGCCGCGACTTCACTCCAAACAGATTACAACGTTCAGGATCCGGTCCTTCAGGAGACAATCCACCTGCAGCGATGGCTCCCATGAACCATTCCATTGGAAATTCCGCGGTGCAGTCGTTCAGATATTTTCCTTCAAAGACACCCAGCATCAGCATTTCGGCGGGAGACAAGACGGGGTCAAACCCGGCTTCCAGAGCACCTGGCTCTGCCTCCAGCACGTATGAGTATGCACCCAGCGACATCGTCTTCGTCCCCCGAATGCGTATTCCCTTTCTGTATGTCTGCAGAGACCGCCCGTGCCGCCGTAAATTTGACAGTATATCGGAGACTGACTTGGGTCCAGGCATGTCGTCTCCTTGCTCTACTCATACACCCGAAACTGTGGCCCAGACCGAATTCCACGCATCACTGGATGCAAAAGATAAACTCATCCACCAATTGGCCACAGAGATGCTCAAGGCGCGTTACACACCGCATCGGACAAATGCGTGGATTCAGTGGTCTCGTAAGAGAGAGTCTGCGACAAAGCCCGCATAACTGCTGCGAAATGCCCGCCGATTTTCCGTAACCACATCCGAACGTCTGTATTACTTTTTAGTTGCGCGATTTCACTGACCGTAAACCAATTCGACGTACTATGTTCACGGCTACAGAGTCGGATAGTCGGACAGCGGATATTCGTCACGCCGATCCAGTAGGGTCGCTTTCCGAAACGCATGGGCGCAACACCTTCTACCAGCGTGTAGTCCCGCCCTGCAATAAGACCAGTTTCCTCCCATGTTTCACGCAACGCCGTGCTGCGCAAGTCGCGGTCCATCGCCTCTGTATGGCCCTTGCTAAAACTCCAGATACCGGTGTCACGGCCACGCAGAAGTAGAAAACGCGGCTCTTCACCATTACGTTCATCTACAGACACAAGAATAACGCCCGCACCAATAGGAATCGTCATCAGAACAAAGGACGAAGGACGTTGCCTACCTGTAGCAGTGAAAGTAACGCCAGTGTCACCTTTTTACCGCATCATACAACAGAGATGGCCGCCGCAGCGGGTGGAACAGAGTTCAATTATCTACCTTCGCTACAGCGTTATACTGTAAAGGGTGCTCCGCGTTGCACGGGTGCCCGCTGTGGAACGGAAGTAAAACCAGCCGGTGCTCCTTACAAACTTTATCAGGAAAAACAGTGCGCGTCGGTATGTGCGGAAGGAAGCGAAACATTGTGTGCCGAATGTGTTCAGCGTCAGAAAAAACACTTTGAAACGAACAGTGCTGTCAGCAGCGGATGGCACGGATATTATCTATCTGCGAAACCCAACAACTCTCGGATGATAGGATCCAAACGGACCATAGATGAACTCAAGATATTCGCAAAGCATGCGGGTGTCGATATTGCTAAGGCTATCCGGATTGCATCGGCTGCTCCCCCGGCGGCGGTTGAGAAGAGAGCCGCAAAAAAGGGAAAAGAAGTCGTGGTTGCAGAAGCAAAAGTCGCAACCAAGGCGGCAAAGCGTGCAACGGATGCGATAAAGGTGGCGGAGGCGGCGGAGAAGAGAAAGAAAGAGACAGCGGCAAGGGCGGCGGAGCTTGTGGCCGCGGCTATGCGCGAAGCAGATAAGGTGAAGGCACTGGCTGCCTCTTCCGCCTCTTCTGCTGCTGCTTTTTCTGCTACCTCTGCAGCCTATTCTGCTCCTATTCCGGTGAGGCGACGGAGCTCTAGCCGAAATAGTCGCAAAAGCAGTAAAAGCAGAAAAAGCAGTCGGAACAGCCGTAAATCAAATCGCGCAGTGTACGAGCCGGTGTCTAGAGCGAACGCCAATATCCCCGGTGTAGAGGCAAATGCAAGAAATGCAAGTAATGCATCGCGTTCATCCGGCAACGCCTCAAATAGTGATGAGGTGCCGCCGCTAGATGGTTAAAAAAACCCCTCCAACGCAAAATTCTTCCTATAAAGTAGAAACCATGAATGTTATGCGTCTAGTCAAGAGAACATTCAAGGTCGGCACCAACGCCGTTCGCCGTGTAGGTCGTGTCGCCCGTCGCACGCTGGGACTGAAGGGTCGTCGCGCAGGTCGCCGGACGCACAAGCACCGCCGCCACAGCCGCCGGCGTTAAGTTAAACGCGCAAAGCGTTAGTTATCATATGAATCCTCTTATCCGTATAGGCGGCAGAAGAATCTATCCTCTGCCGCTTATAGCAAAACTCCAAACTGACGGGTCCTTTCGTGGAAGAAAGGATGCCGCAACGGCATTTATTCTGTATGCTCCGTCGGGGGCACATTTAATCGCCCTGAAGCAACCATTGTACGGTGCAATCAGCTCTACAGAGGCCGAATGGGCTTCCATTGAGAAGGGCTTCGCAGCAGCCGTGGAAGCCAATCAAGAATGCATCGGTATTGAAAACGACTGCCTGGGAGTTGTATCAGCGCTTATTAATCCCGATAATCGGCAACGTCACGAATATGCACGGTATTACCGGCATACAATCCTGGAGCTAACTAAAAAAACTCTCTGGACCGGCATACGATGGATTCCCAGAAAGCTAAATCGGGCGGATGACCTATTTCATTCCACCTAATCTATCGCGTTGGTATTCGAAACTATAGCTTTTACATGACTTTTTCCACACTCATATGCTCATTTTGCGCTAAAGGGCACATATTTTGCGACGCACATAAAACATGTATGTCAAATAAGGATGGCTATGAATGCCAGTCGGTCTGGATCTAGCTCTTCCAGAATCCAGCGTTCCGCCCTGACTCCAGTTGCCAATGCTCCACTAGGAGGTAGCACCGGTGCCATCATCGTAGAATACAACGGCGCACGCTATGTCCTAAAAACCGGCAGCACCGAAGGTGGCATCCGTCACGCCATCAACGAATATATCGCCTTCAAACTCTATGCTCTGGTCGGCGCCCGTGTTCCGCACGTAGAGCTGGTCTATGATGGCACCGAACCATCCGGTATTTTGTTGGAATATATTCTGGGACAAACACCTGAAGAGTTCTCTCCTCTGTCAGATTCCGAAACCACAACGATGCAGCTCATCGTCAATAATGACTATATTGTTCATGCTCTTTTTGCCAACCGCGATGCCATCAATCCCGAAAACTATATAGTGCCGCTCTCTGCAGCTATCGGTACATATGATTTCAAAGGTCTCTATATTCTGGATTTAGGTGGTGCACTGTTCTACCGTTCGAAGGGCGCCGAAAAAGGACTCAACTTCACCGACAAGACAGTTCCTGAGGTGGATTCTCTGGCCGCCACCGCTGCCGAACATGGCTCCATATTTTTCTCCGATTTGAATGCATCGGCATCCGGTCGCCATCGGATTATCTGTCAGCGATGGCAACTGATAGATTCTGACGCCATCATCCGTTTCTTAGAGTCGCCGGACCTGATTCTGCCTCTGTTGGAAAAGTATGACATGACGTCGCTTATCCGCACGATGAAACGCCGTATTGAATTCATCAACGAATACTGTTCCAGACCGGCATCGCCGTCTCAAAGCTTATCCGCTGCAGAGCTTGCCGCTCTGGTCGCCGAAATAGATAACATGCTGGATGACAGAAGAACAACCGCAGCCGCACTCAAAGCACGCATTGGAAAAAACATAGAGATTTTGGCTTTACCTACACGGGAAGATGACCCACCGTTGTTTCACACCATCTATATGGAACCACGGTATCGTGCTCTCTTTTTCGAGCTGGTGAAACTGGCAAAAGCAAACACCGATGTTCTCAACAGTGGCAGCCGTGGCAGCGTTTCGCTCATCCGTTTAGCACAACAGAAGAAAGACTATGAAGCCTTAGCTGCACTCATCATCGCCGGCGCCCGTCTGGATTCCTACGAACTTGGTCAGATTGATCTGAAGCGGTTATTTGAGGAGATCGGCCGTCAATCTCCGCAAAACTCCATAGTTGGTCGTCTTCGCATTGCCGAGTGGGAACCAGTATCTCCACATGATATTATTCCTCTCCGAACGAAAGAAGCGGCAAACGAAGAGGCACCGGATGAAAATCGCAACGTGAAGCGGACCGAGCTCGCGAAACCCGATACAGCTCTGGATAAGACCGTGCTGTTACCGAAGCCGGTGGATGAGCGCATCATGGAGACCTGGAAGGCCGAACAAGCGCGATATCTGGATAGTAGTCCGCGCATCGCCGCCATTGTTCGCGCCTACACGTATCGTGGCGACCGTCTGGCGAACAGCTATCTCAGAGGAACTCTCACGAAGCCCTACGACATGCTGAATGCTCTGCGCGGTGATAGCGTGATTCCGTTTGCCTACCAAATCTATGATAACTATGATTATCTTGAACGCCAGGGGTTGACGATGCCACCACGGGAGACTCTCCTAGAAGACGGCAGTAGAGGCAGCAGCAGCAGCAGCGCAGTCAACGATGCCGCCATCAAGGCGCTCTATATTGCGAACTTTGACTATTTTCTGCGTCTCCATAATATCCACAAGTTGATGAAGGACTACTGTCGCGACCTGCTGGATATCATCAAGAGAGCTCCGCGGGCTCCGATGGACATGTTGGTATACAGAGGAGTAGAGAACGAACTCCATCTGAAGACGGGCACAATTGACTACGTCAATAACAGTTTTCAATCTACATCTATAAATCCGTATTCGGCAGTGGATTTTACGAAGCGTCTGTTTGATACACCCATCCGATTTAGTATCTATGAAATGAAGCTGCCGTATGGTGCGCCATGTCTGTTCTTAGATCCGGTAAGCCGATACAAGGAGCATGAGATTCTGCTGCCCTACAATATACGGTTCACGCATAGCGTAGATATTTCTCTCAAATATCTGCGCAAGCCGTTTGTGCCGATTACTCCTGATATGCATCCCGATACATTAGAGCGGGTGTTCGTGCGGGGTGTCACGATACACGGATTTTCGGGAAGAACGGAGCCGGTGGTTGCTGCTACACGGGGCGAAACGCGACGCAAGACCAAGCGACTGACACGATTGACACGCCGAAGTCTGTCCAAATCCAAATCCAAATCCAAGCGGATGACACGACGAAGCCGGACCAGGTCCAGACCCAGGTCTAAATCCAAGCGAATGACACGACGAATTAGTTCCAAGCGGATTTAGCCCTGTGCATCATCACGGGCCCAGTGGCCCCCACCCCGAAGTATCGGGCTCTTCAAACTTTGCAGAGGCGATGTCGCTGTCTGTTGTACCATACCACTCCTTTTCTGCCTGATCCATCTTGAAAGATACAGTGTCTATGACATCCTCATATTGTCGTCTGTTTGCCAATAGGATATTGTAGAATTCTTCGGATTGGCAGAGGGTCGGTATTTTTACAGGAACCTCCTTGGGCTCTACGACAAGAGCATCTGTTGTGGATTGGGCTGCCAGAAGAGACCTTTCTTCCACTGCTCTACTGATGATTGGGCGATCGTCAACAACCGGTGCCACCGAATCTGCAGGAACCACCGAATCTGCAGGAACCACAGAAGCTACAGAAGCCACAGGAGCAGCAGGAATCTCCTCAATACGCATCCCTATGATATCTTCCAGAGGGGTTCCTTCTCCTGAAGAAGCTGCCGCTGCCACTGCCGCCTTTCCCACCAGATAGCCAATCGCTCCCTCCGACGACTTGTAGAACCGACAACATGCCTCCGTAACCTCCGCCGGCGTAAAACAATGTGCCAAATCGGCCGGCACATCCTCGACAGCGATAGACCGCTTGTAGAATCCCGTCATCATTTCCGCAATGAATCCGCGATCCGCCCGTTCAAAAGCGATTTTCACGTCAATCCGCCCCGGTCGTATTAGCGCCTTATCCAGACGGTCTGGATAGTTCGCCGATATAATCATTTTCCGCCCCGGCATCTCCAATACACCATCAATCAAATTCAACAAAAATCCCAGTGTTACCGCGTCTCCGCTTTCCTGCTCTTCAGACATCCCTTCGGCCCGACGTATAGCGCGGTCCACCACCACGTTCGTCAAACAGTCAATGTCTTCAATTACGTATAGCCGTCGCGCCTGCGGAATCTGGTATGACTGCCCTCCCTGAATATGCACTGTATCGGTGTAAAACAGATTCATGAGCTGCCGCTGGGACGTGTATGGCCGCAACGACAGACTGAAAATGTGGCTGTGCGTGTCGTGAGCGATGGCCTTGATGGTGGAGGTTTTGCCCGCCCCTGGCACTCCGTGCAGAAGAATGCCGAGAGTATAGGGAATTCCGCGCTCCTTATACCATTCGGGATGATTCACAAACAGGTCAAGACGCTCTCTGAGTTCAACGACGTGGCTACCGTAGACATTATCAAACGACTTGTTCGTGTGAAACTCATTCATGGTGAAGCTCAGAGATTTGGGGGCCGTCTCCCAGCGGTAGGACTTTTTGGGACCTTGTCCTGACCCTGAGCCTGACCCTGCTCCTGCTCCTGCACCTGCACCTTGTCCTTCTCCACCAGCCTGTGACATATCTGCCACAACCTGAGGCTCTATTGGAACTTCGTTAAAATAGTAGATTTTGGAACCCAGTTTATTGTGCTTTTCTGCGGTCCATGCCTCCAATGTCGTTTCAATCCACGCCCGAATTTCAGAAACCCGCAGCTTAGAGGAATACAGTGTTATTTCTACAGAACCCTTTTCATCTGCCTTTCCACTACTGCTACTGCTGCTACTGGTGCTGCTACCGCTGCTACCACCACCGCCACCGCTGTTCTTAATCCGCGCCTTCAAAAGCGGTGCCAGTTCAATTTCATCAGTATCCGCCACCATACACCGGTTTTCCAGACGCACATGCCGTGTTACGTCTAAAGTGGCGATATAATCCAGCACAGCGTCGGCTCTGTCAATAAATAAATTAGTGCCTCCATTGTCACCAGGCTTAACGCTGCGCCCAAAATCATCTGCCTTTGAGGAAGACTGCGCATACGACCGCACCAGAGTCACGCTGCTCAAAATCGGTACAGAGGCATCTGTAAGTGCGGGTATTTTCGGCATCCACTGTTCTTTCTTTGCAGCGAACTGACCAGAAACCCACGCTCCTGCCGCCGGTATCCAGGCGCTGCTAGACTTGAAAAACCACTCTATCGCCGACATCATTATCATCGTCCAGATTATCTGATAAATATCTTGATTGCCGCCATTGCTTCCATTGCCCCCATTTGCAGAGCCAGGTCGCATCATGAACATAGCCATGACCTGCGCTTTGAGCATTGAAAGGTCCATTCTTCTTCTACAGACTATCTCATTCTTAGGTCTAATCATACTGTGAAATCAAAGCGCAAACAAAAACTTGAACGGCAGGTTGCAAACAGCGTGACCCCAGGTATGGAGTACGCCACGAACGGACGCCGTATTACGGATATTGAAGATAGTTGCAAGGCGATGCCGACCACACACGTGTGGAGGTCTATGGAAGTTCCTTCCGAGGAAAAGGTCGCCATACGGGAGGTGCTCCCCGAAATGATGGAGCTACTTGCCGAAGGCCGTCCACCGGCATCCGTAATCACGATGCTACAAAAGAAACATCATCGCGCAATAAAGCCGCGGGATTTCACCAAGGTCTATCTGGAAGAGATGGCCGCAGGCCGTATGACCCGCAGTCTGCAGTTAGAAAACGCTCTGATTTCGAGTCGCTGTCGCGGTATATCGGGTGTCTCTGTCATCACGGTATTTCTATCGCCATATCCAGACGGACAGGCCTTTTCCTGTAAGTGGAATTGTGCCTACTGTCCCAACGAACCAGGACAGCCAAGGTCGTATCTCTTTGGTGAGCCCGGCGTGTTACGGGCGAATCAGAACGGCTTCGATTGTGTGAAGCAGATGCTGGCGCGGATTGAGTCCTACCGAGTCAACGGACATCCAACCGATAAGTTCGAGGTTCTGATTCTGGGTGGAACGATTCATTCGTATCCAAAAGAGTATTTGAACACCTTCATGCGCGACATTTACTATGCTGCAAATATCTGTGATGGACCTACCGCTGTTCGCCCCGCCTTGACTCTTGCCGAAGAGAAGGCACAGAATACGGCCAGTGAGCATCGCGTAATCGGCGTTACAGTGGAGACGCGTCCCGACTGTATTACGCCCGCCGAACTCCGCGATTTCCGCCGGTGGGGTGTCACACGCGTCCAAATCGGTGTGCAGCATACGGATGATGACGTGCTCCGTGCCGTGAATCGCGGCTGCTCCCATAAGCACACGGTCGCGGCCATGAAGCTGCTCAAGGACAACTGTTTCAAGGTGGATATCCACATTATGCCCAATCTACCGGGATCAACACCCGCCAAGGATATTGCGATGATGGATGTAGTTCTGAATGACCTGCATCCAGACCAGGTCAAAGTCTATCCGTGTGAGACGACACCCTTCACCAAGATTCTGGAGGATTACAAGAAGGGCAGTTACGTTCCGTATAGTAACGATGAACTGACGGAGGTCGTTCTATACTGGAAGACGCGTGTCCATCCCTGGATTCGGAACAACCGCATTGTACGTGATATTCCGGATTCGTATATTGTCGATGGCGTGAAGACCAGTTCGCAGCGGTGCGAATTTAAGGATATCATGAAGGCCCGCGGACTCGTCTGTAACTGTATCCGATGCCGAGAGGCGGGACGATTTCCGAATGCGAACCCTGCGACCGGTGAACTTGTCGTGCGCACCTACGAAGCGCAGGGAGGAACGGAACGATTCATTTCTTGGGAATCCAAGGACAGAACGGTTCTCTTCGGATTTCTGCGATTACGATTTGTTCCTGATACAAACACCAGCGTATTTCCAGAGCTGACGGGAGCTGCTCTGATTCGCGAACTCCACGTGTATGGACGCACGATATCGGCAGATACGGCCACAGGAACGATTCCGGTGGCGCAACATCTTGGTATCGGAACGCGACTACTCAGAGAGGCGGAGCGGATAAGTATGGATGCCGGTTACAGACGTATTGCGGTCATTTCGGGCGTGGGTGTTCAGAACTACTATGCGCGGTTTGGATATGCTTCTGGAGGAGAAGGAAATGGCGACTTTATGATAAAATCATTGGAAAGACCGCAGCTGCCATATTGGTTGGTTGTGTTTATCTGTGCAATGTGTCTGCTGATATTCACAATGATGTATTTGTTTATATATCGATAGCGGAACATAATTTCTCTGTATATATTATAAATGCACGGCGGTTGGCACTTCTACATGTCTGCGTTCATCGCCGTTCTTTTCTTCCTGCTGACACCTGGTGTTCTGCTGCGTCTGCCCCCCGGCGGTTCCCGCATGGTCGTTGCCGCCACCCACGCGGTTGTTTTTGCCGTGCTGTTCCACTACACGCATAAGGCCGTATGGAACTATTTCTACGGCCCCAGGTATTAGATAAACGGGCGTTTCACCCCGGCACTTTTTTCTATGCGGACACTTCTATAATATTGGTAATTCAATACAATTGTATCCAATATTTCTGGTAAATATTTTGGCACAAATAGAAGACGAGAGTCTGCTGGATTAGAGGGTAGGGTATGTGCGTTATCTACTGGGTAGCAAATGATTGACGATGGTTTTTGGTAACAATGATAAAATCTATACTCCGTATTCATTCTGAAATCGTTCATACTATAATCTTTATACTTTCACTTGTTATGTTTTTTGATTAAACTGACCCGTTGGTCTAAAATAGTTGTTTCATGCAGAGTATGACCTGTAAGAAAAAACCATTTGGATGGAAAACGCGTCGTGTAGCACGTAGCCGGTTCAAAACATTGCGAAACGCAAAGAAAGCAGAAACGGCCTATAGGGCTGGTCTATCAGTCGGATTCACGGTGAAATCATCACTGAAATCTATGGGACGTATTCCACGCTCTACGGGATGTTATGAGCTGGGAGCCAAGTATCGTTAGAGATGGAACTGATACAATGTTCTCTCCATATTATAAATGAACTACAATCACTATATTGTTATGTTTGTCATAATGATTCTTTCCGGATTATTAACCACGATGAACGTATGGGTTGATAAATGGAGCGATATTCGTTGGAACATTAATGACATATATATGACACTATTGATGACCGGCTGGATGTTTTTATTTATGGGATTATACTATCGGGAATGGATAATTATTGTGATCGGTGTCGTATTCGTAGTGTCCAATATTTGGTGCATACGAAATCAATTCCTGGTCACGAATGAACAATATATATTAGGAATGATTCCCCATCATTCTATGGCAGTTCTTATGAGTAAGAAACTAATACAAAATCAACCACCGTTGCTAAATGATTTTGTATCTAATATTATCACGACTCAAGAAAAGGAAATTGAATATATGAAACAGCTCTCAACGCTTAGCGCTTAGCGGTCCGGTTAATGCATCTGTTTTTGCTTTTGCTGTTTCCGCTGCTTCCGTGACGACCGCCGCTTATTCCGTAATGAACGCCGCCTTTTTCCGGTTTGCCGCTTCTTCCTTGCGCCGCCACTTGTTTTTGCCATTGCTGCCTCTTCCGCTGCCTCTTCCGCCTCATCTGCCGCTATCGCATTTGCCAAACTCTTAAATTTTTTACGTTGTTCATATACTTCTGTCCAATCTACAGGTTTAGCTGCCTTAACAGAAGGAGTAAAGTTTTTATAAGAAGGAGGAGGGGCATAAGAGGCAGCAGAGGCAGCAGAATGAACCTCCTCCCCTGCTTTTTTCGCGTTTCTCACATCCTGAATGTTAGCCATGATACGAGGTGGGAGACTTCCGCTAATGTTGGCCATTCTACTGATGCAACACAAAATTGACGACTACCTGCAGCCTCTCCGTTCAGACCACCAGGATGAAGTTACTCATTGTTGAATCTCCTGCCAAATGCAAGAAGATTCAAGAATTTCTGGGGGCCGGATGGCGCGTTCAGGCGACCATGGGCCACATTCGTTCTCTAAAAGAAGATTTAACCGCAATCGGATTCGACGCCACCAAAGGTCTCACACAGACCTGGAATCCGACATACGAAATACTCAAAACCAAAGCCAAGGCCATTACAGAGCTCCGTCTGGCCGCCAAAGCCGCGGAAACAGTCTATCTGGGCGCCGACGATGACCGCGAAGGAGAAGCCATCGCATTCCACACCTGTGCTATTCTGGGACTGAATCCGGCTACGACACCCCGGGTTACTTTCCACGAGATTACGGGACCGGCCCTCAAGGCTGCGGTAGCGAATCCGTCAGTTATCGACATGGCAAAATTCCATGCCCAACAGGCCCGAACCATGCTAGACATGCTGATTGGCTTTACGCTGAGTCCGTGTCTGTGGCGCGGTGTAGGATGCAAACCGGGACTTTCTGCAGGACGCTGTCAGACACCAGCTCTGCGTCTGATTTATGATAAAGACAAAGCGATTGAGGCGTTTGCATCGGCGACCACGTGGGCACTCACAGTCACGACGTCCCCGCCGCTTCCCTCCGGCGATATTTCTGTTCCCTGGCGCGCCGCCACGTCGTGGAATACGGAGGCCGAAGCGGCAGCCACTATGCAGGCTCTGACCGCCAAACCGCAAACTCTGACAATAAAGGACCGCAAAGAACGCGTGGCGACCCATGCTCCGCCTCCACCGTTCATCACGTCGAGCCTTCAACAGGAGGCATCAAGTCGCTTGGGAATGGCACCGAAAATCACTATGAAAAACGCGCAGACTCTTTACGAAGGCGGCCACATCACCTACATGCGAACAGATAACGCAACGTTGAGTCAGGAGGCGTATGAGGCGGCCGTCGCCGTCGTGACGGAAAAATGGGGAGAGCAGTTTGTCGCGCCAACGCTTCAGCAGACTGCGGATTCTAAAGTCGTCGTGAAAAAGGTAGTAAAGAAAAAAGCGACGTCTGAAACCAAGAAACCGGAAAGTGTCGCTGGGGCGCACGAAGCAATCCGTCCTACACACATGGAGCTTCCTGAGCCCGTGGGTCTCAGTGACCCCGAACTTCGTCTGTATCGTCTCATCTGGACGCGAACAATTCAGTCCGTCATGGCGGCAGAGCAACGCGATACTGTTACGGCGACCGCTATATCGACTCCGAATCCTACTCTTACGACCTTAGAGGCCACCTGGGACAAAACACGCTTCGCCGGCTGGCGTATTCTTGAGACCGAACGCAAGCCCGAATCCGAAGCGGCCGATATTGCTCTGTTTGATTCTCTGGCGGACCTTCAAATGGGAACTGCTGTTCCGTGGGCCAATGCCGAAATACAGGAAAAGCGTTCGGCTCCACCGAGTCGTTACACGGAGGCTTCTCTGATTCGCGAACTGGAGGCAAAAGGTATTGGACGACCATCAACGTTCGCCACGCTTGTGGAGACTGTTCTGGACCGCGGATATGTTGAGAAATCGGTCATCGCAGTACAGCCGGTGACCCTTCGCGGCTTTGTGCTGAAGGCAACCACATCAAAACCCCGTCCAACAACCCGCACCGAAAAGGTCGGTGGCGAACGCGATAAACTCCGCACAACCGCTCTAGGCAAAACGGTCATTGAGTGGCTTCTGAGTCAGTTCGACGATATGGTGGATTACGATTTCACGGCGGCGATGGAGGCACAGCTAGACGATGTGGCCAAAGGAGCCAAAGCATGGTCCGTGGTGCTGACCGATGTATGGAACCGTTACGGTGAGCGATATGCAACCGTGATGAAGACACCCAGAGCCACCACAGATGAAGAGCACTACCAACGACCAGGAGATCTCGGCGACGGATACAAAATCGTAGTCTGCAAAAAAGGCACGCTGTTCGTCCATGAGCAGCCCGGTCAGAAAGCACGATTCGCCAACGTGCCACCGTCACTGAGCGTCGCAACCGCCACAAAAGAGGACGCAATCGCCGCCTTTTCCGCTGCGACTGCCGCACAAACGGGAGAAACCCTCGGTGTTCTGAATGCGCAGCCGGTAGTTCGCCGCGTCGGCAAATTCGGACCGTATGTGACTTGGTGTCCGTCAGGCTCTGGAACCAGCAGCTCAATAACTCTCAATTGCACCGCCGATGATACTCTGGAAACTCTCACACCCAAACTCCTAGCAAAGGCCGCTCCACCAGCCGCAGATGCGGTCGACCATACAGTCGGTGCCTACCGAATTAAGCGCGGACCGTATGGACTCTATATGTTCAAAGCGTCGGTTGCAGGGGGAGGAGCAGCAAAAGCAAAACCGGTGTTTGTCGGTATTCCAGAAGCAACACCCTGGGCTACTCTGACACCTGAATCGGCAGAGGCACTGTATAAGCATGCCGCGGCCTCACGGACCGCAGCGAAGAAGAAATAGTCCACTTATTCGTAATATTTCTGAATATCTTTATATTTTTCCCAGTGATACCCCCATCTTCCTAGTACAGGTTTTTCATAGCGAAACAGGAAACGATATATCATACTATACACCATTTGTTATACCTTTGTATCATTGGAGTAACGGGTGTCACATTTTGTGCCACTGCTGCATCCCATCCTACGTCTAAGAATATCTACCGCGATTACTGATAAAGAGACATGCCCGAAACTATTGAAAGACTCATATTGCCTTATACGGCAGTATTCTTTTCAATTATTGCCAGAATCATTTTTATGTATCTATTATATTCCAAAAAGAGTACAAATATTTATTCATTAACATTTTGTTTTCTGAGTGTTATATCCTCCTCTATCTGGATTCCCTACGGAATTATTGTAGGAGACACTCCTATTATTGTCCGTAGCGGAGTAGAAATCATATTGTTATCTTCCTCTGGAGTGTATATCTTACGCAATCGTTGTCTAAATAAAGTAGCACCCGATATATCTGGAGCCACTATTTCTGAATAACGATGGTAGAAAACGGCGAAATTTTGTGCAGGCTACTAACAGTCTGATATCCGGATTCTCCTATTTCACTCAGAAACTCCCATATTCTGTTCCAGGTCACGTAGCTACCGTCACGCATAAAGACCATAAGTGGGCATGCAGTGGCAAGCGGATCATCTACATCGGTCCAGCTTCCTGCTGGTCCCGTTGGAATTGATGGAGCGGGGCGGTCAATACCCCAGGCTTCAATCGTATCTTGGCATGACGGCAAATACACAACATGACGTTGAAGTCTCCAAATCGGCATCCTACTTAATACGAACTATATAAGCGTGCATCAGAGATGAACACTTGTATATTTTGCCTAGAAGGCGGCACTCCAGAGTCGCCGCTTCTATATAATGTCAAATGCCGATGTAATTATTGTTTTCATATGTCATGTTATAACGCGTATCGCAATCCGACGGTTTGTCCGCTGTGTCGTTCTACAGTAGGAGAGCTCTGGATAGATGAACCGACGGTAATCGTGCCCGAGCCATCTGCACCACCGATAGTTTCCGATGCATCTACGACCACAACGACAATAGAGTTGCACCAGTCACAACAGTCGCAACAACAAAGCCCCAGTCTGTGTCAGTTATATATTTACAGAGCGATATTCTCTATTGCGTGTCTACTTATCTTCATCATCATCCTGCTTTTGATGCGTCGCCACCTAGCAGATTAACTGCCCACCCAACGATACTCCGCCGGGCCGTCCTCCTGTACTTCCAACACCCGGTGGTGCAACCGGTGACTCCAGTCGCTGAGTATCCTGACGGGTCGGATTATTAATCCATCGTTTCGACAGTGCTGCGGCGACCCGGTCTGCCTCTTCACGGCATCCTTCGCCCTGTGGCCCCCGAATCGCCGCCAACGGATTGCAGGCATTCTGTACGCCCGGTGGAACATTGACGGGCATCGGAGGGGCAACCGTATTTCGGTGTAACGGTGCGTCATACGGAATCACTCCCTGGTAGCACTTGCCTAGGGGCTGATCCAGACGGCGCAACTGGCTCTCTACATCCATCTGGCCCACTGTGACGGGCGCTGTGCTCATCTTCCAGGCGAATTGCGGCGCCCTGATGGCGGCGTGCATGGTCGGCACAGGATTTACCACCTCGGGAGGCCATGCCGAATACCATCCGGTAGATGCATGCCATTGAGAAGCACCGTAAGGAAGACCCGCTTCCTTAAGAGCCGCCGACGACAGAGGACCGAATGCTTCGGTGCTTGTAACCTTCGAAGATGCCCCCGGATCCAGCGGCACGCCGCGTGGAATGGGTCCGACGAATGTGTGTCGTCGCCCGACTTTCTCCTGGTCCCAGCGGATGCACTGCGCCGGCAGCCGATACCAGCTACTTGTGTTGGGTGTTGGTATGAGTCCCTCCATCTTCTTGTCTCTCTAACGAGCGGATTGTTTTTGAATTCTGGACATTCCGCTTTTGCATATTCCCAGTGCGTTTGTGGCACCCCAAAAGATTCCCAGACAACTATAAGGTCGCTTAGCTCAGTTGGTTAGAGCATTCGGCTGTTAACCGGAAGGTCATAGGTTCAACTCCTATAGCGACCGTTTTTCGTATGCTGTGCATGCAAAAAACAGTCCTTTATTTTTCAAAAGGCAAAGGCAAAGTCTTCACGCATCATCCATTCCGACTCCCGAAGATAGAACCAGAGCCGCTCCTGTAGTCGGCGCTTCCACATATTCGATGATGCGCAACGTCATGTGCCAATCGCATCCTGCTGCCCCGCCACCGATTGGCTGTCCCGTAGAATCCAACCAATTGACATTAATACGCTCCAGACGACTCAGAGGTGGTCGGAACACCTTCGGCGCCTCAACCATCGCCTGTGACCAGCATCCGAAGTTATTGAGCAGCAGTTTTCCAAAATAGTGCTGGACCTGTCCTGTCGAATCCTGCCAAATTCCCACCTGCTCCGGCGACGTGTGGTCCACATCATTCATCTGCTCTGTAAGATTCAGCTGTAGAAATGCGTAATCATCAAACAGTCGCGGCCACACCTCACCAGTATAGGAAGTTCCACCGGTGAGATTCTTCTTGGGAAATCCCAAATTCCATCCAAGACCCCAGTGGGTCTGCCCAGCCGATACAGGTGCTTCGGACGCCCACGGAATAGAAAAAGCAGGACCGCCCCTATCCAACGTGACGCGTCCTGTCTGTGCTCCCACAGATAATGTAAATCCTCCGGCGGTGAACGCCGTCTGCAGGTCAGCCAGCGTATAGGTGCCTTCAGAAATATCAAATACATGTCGTCCTCCACCACCGTCATACCATACGAATCCCGTATTGGCGCGGGCATCTGAGAATGTAAATATACTGTTCAAAAACTTCAGCTGAACAATATCAATCCGCTCTATATTCTTATACACGCGCGGCAGCTTCAGACGCAATGCTGTCGGCAGAGGATACACTGTCTGGTCGCGGTCCAGACTATCCAGCATGACAACGTGAGTCTGCCGCGTCTTCTCTGTTTGCCATGTGCTGGTGCGAATACCGATGCCGTTGTTGTGACTGTCTGGTGCAAGCTCTGGCGTCAGCTCTGATCCAACGCGACCCTGTGATACAGCATCGGGTGCCGATTTACCACGAATCCACGCTCGTGCCTGACCCTGCCATACATCGTTCGCGGCCATGCGCTCTTCGCCATCGGACAGCGATGATTCAGTCACATCGTCGCCGGATTCGTATGAGCTGGTATCCTGAGAAGAAACTGCCGATGCGTATTGCATACTAGACCTCTATTTGTATCGCGTTTTAGATTATAGATTTTTCGCCACAAACCGGTCTAGCTCAACAACGTGACTGTGCAGCACCCGCAAATCATGCTTACGGTCGCTGTCCTTGTATTCTCCCATGACATGTTCGATGCTGCTCAGTAGGCACTTTATACTGTGCTTATAGACAGTCACCTTGTCATGCATGCCCTTCGCTTTGGCCAGAACCATCCAACCCAGATGCTCAAATACATGTTTGTGCCAATGGGAAAGTCCGTGCATTGTGTTCGCGACAGGTGAAATGGAATGGTTTCGCGCTTTACTTTGGCGTTTTACGCGTGTCGGACCATCGTTCCTATTATTTTACAAGATTATTAACGGGATGCAGAGTGAATAATGTCCGATATGATAATTCTAGGTTTATGCAGCGACCACCTTATTGGACAACTGACTCCGAGCTCAACGATTCAGTGCGCACTTGGACCCGTTTCGTCATCAGGTCCTTGTACACGGCAAATCCCATCGACAGTGGCGAATGCTGCGATGCAAGCCAATACCAGGACTCTTCCTCTGTCTTTGCCTCTGCCCCAGGAGCAGGAGCAACAGTCCCAGGTGCAACCGTCACAGCCCATCCCCAATGTGCCGGAAGACCCAAACACCAACCCGGATGCACCAGTACCTCCATATACTGCACCCGCCCCAGCCAAGGAGCCTCTGCCACAGTAACGGTCCATGGATTTACGACTCCATTGGGCCTAGCCGGTAAAAACGGTCTGTAACGGGAATGCGCCAACCACACTTTCAGAGGCGCACCGTGACTGCAACCAATCCATTGACGCTCCGCCGTAACCCAAGAAAGTCCCAGCCAGCCATCGGCGGGCAGAATATTGACTGCACAATCCTGAAATCCGGCCAGCCACCACCAAGCGCGACCCGTATCAAGCTCCGCCAGACCCGTAGGTATATCAATCTGCTCCGCAAGTGCCTCCGAATTCAGTAATGGTTTCCGTGTTGGTCCTTCGGCTATCCAGGAGCCGATAGACACATTCCTTACATCGCTTGTGTCTGTATCATCAGACGCAATCTGCACCGACCACGGTGCCTTTTCGGCCACAGACGGTCGCCAGGGAAGTTTCCCGAGTTCCATAATAACCGGGGTCTTTTCAGAAAGAACCGTGCGCATATCTGTCTCCGGACCCGGCGGTTGCGAAAACGTATATTCTTGAATAGAGCGGCTGTATTCCCAATAATGTACTGCAAATACAACGGCGAAAAGGACTAACAGAGCCCACACCATTACTTAGAGCACCGACTGTTTGAGCTCCGGTTGGCCGCAGCTGTTACCGCACAATCTAAAAATATCATGCGTGCACTTCACAAGGATGCGTTATCATCTATTTACACCTCCCGACTTTGGGCTATGTAATCGTCTTCGCGGTCTCGTCGGTGAAGCAGCCTATGCCAAGCGCGTAGGGGCAACGCTCCATGTTAAATGGGACCCAATGCCGGCATGTCCTTACCGTTACGAAGAGATGTTCGAACCGCTGCAAAATATGGTCCTTATTTCTGATGTGAGTGATACTACTGAATATGCATGTAAGTCAACAGATGTTTGTCATTTCAACCATGTTCTTTCAAAATATGGAGTCAAACTGACGCCTATGTTGAACGCTTTATGTATAGCGTCACTCCAGCCAATTGCCTCCATTCGTGCTACGCTTCGTGAACTTGTAGTGCAATGTGCAACTGCTGTAGGTATCCATATTCGTCGTACAGACCTTCTTGAATATACGCACAAATATGGTGGCCCTACGCCAATGGAAGTTTATTACAAAGCTGCCATCACCAATCCGGATAAGCGTATATTTCTTGCATGTGATGACCCGGATACGTTGGAACTTTTCAAGAATAAATTCGGTAATCGTGTGTTCACATCGATGGCGTTTGATGCAGTACCACATGAACAGCTTCGTAAAACGTCAGGTGTGCATGCCGTTCTTGATCTCTACGGATTAGCCTTTTGTGCGTTCTTCCAGGGAACACAGCATTCGTCGTTTACTATGCATGTGTGCTTGTTGCGTGAAGCATGGGATAAAGTGCCTTCTCTTCTGCATAAGGCTCTTGCCGACTAAAGCCGCTGTATAGAAAGTGCTTATGGATTTGCAACAGCAACAGACAGAGACAGAGACAGAGACAAAGACAAAGACAAATCTGTATCAACATCTTAACTCTGAACAGTATGCAATTGTCCATCAACCGCCGACCCAAAATCTTCGTATTCTGGCGGCGGCGGGCTCCGGAAAAACCACGACTCTGACCGTGCGCATTGCACATCTTATTCAATCCGGTATCGCAGACCCCCACCAGATTATTCTGCTGACATTTACCCGTAACGCCGCCGGCGTGATGCGAACGCGGCTTCAATCCCTTATCGGCAACCGTCGGATTCTCTGCGGAACATTTCATTCGCTCAGCCAGCAGCTTCTGAGAGAACACGACCCCACGGCTCTTCAGGACCTTTTCCACGTTGATGAGTTGCCTCTGAAGGCGCTTGATTGGATGGAAGGCCCCCGCGGTCAAGCCTGGATTGCCGCAAATATCCGCTGGCTCTTTATCGACGAGTATCAAGATATTAACGATATTCAAGAGCGATTCATTAAGGCGCTGCTACTTCTCAAACAGCCGTCGGCCACCGTAACAATCGTGGGAGACGACGCCCAAAACATATACGCCTGGCGCGGCTCTTGTGTTGATTATATTCTTAATTTCCACCAACGGTTCAATGATGTGGCCGATTTCCAGCTTTCCACGAATTATCGGTCAACAACGGCCATCGTCGCCGTGGCCAATTCGGTGATGCGCCGTATTCCCACACTGCCGCACAAACAGCTAATGTCGGCCGCTCCGAATGCCGTTACTGGTTCCCAGCCAGAAGTCCGTTTTTTCTCCCGCACAGCTGAAGAGCGTGACTGGGTCGCCGAATCCGCGGTGTTCGCGCTGGCCACGGGCACGGTGGCGATTCTCAGCAAGTTCAACAGCGTATTGTTTGCATATGAAGCGCTCTTCATGAAGGCAGGGGTGCGCTGCCGATTCGTAGATGCCGCATCAGCAGAATCGCCGCATCCGACTATCTATCTGAGCACCTTTCACGGCGCCAAAGGACTCGAATGGGATACGGTATATCTGGTGCGTATGAATGATGAAGTCTTTCCGCAGCAGAAGGACGATGATTCGGTTCTGCAGGAACGCCGATTATTCTATGTCGCAGTGACGCGTGCCAAACGTTGCCTTTCATTCACATACAGCCGCAACGAACGGTCGCTGTGTCGCTTCATACGGGAAATACATCGTCCGTTGCTGATGTGGCGGTCTCTTCCGCGTTATGAGCTCAGTGCTTTGAATTCTGCACCACAGCCGACCACTGTGAGTCAGTGGATTAGTTATCTGACTGGTGAAGACTTCCGAACTCTCAAGGCTATACGGTGTCTGCCGGCTGCGCTTGCGGACCCGTCGCGATTCATTGTTACGCCTGCATCTCCTGCATCTCCTGCATCTCCTTCTTCTCTCTCTACCGGTGCTTCCCAGACACAATACGCGGTGCCCTATTGGTGGGCAGAGCAGGGGCTCTCCGCGGAGTTCAGTGATTTTCTGCGAGCGTTCTGGCATCGTGAGATTTCCGTTCGTCGTCCGGATTCCGGTGGTTGTTGGGATAGAATAGCCCAGCGTGTTATCTGGACAATCAAAATCGCGGCGGAGGATGCGGCGATTTTTACACAGTATAGTGTTCTAATAGAAAATCTGGCCCGACGATTCTTTGGCGACACTCCCCGTGGTGCCGCGCCACCGCAAATCAATTGGACAGACATCGTCGCCGCCATGGGTCCGTCCTATGCATCTATCCAGCAGGCCGACCTAATCCGCATCATACAGATAATCCACAAGATGCGCACTATGTTATATAATCTTCGGTTTGTCAGCGTGGCGCTCAGCGATTTGACGTTTGCACCGGTTCGGCACGCACCGCCGCAGGAATCCCGATGTCCGCTCATTGAGGCCTGGCGTGTCTATACGAATGGTTACGATATGGCGCGACCAGAGCCAACGACCGACGAGCTACTGGCGGTCTACCAAATCGGTCTATGTCGGTCTCTCAGTGACGGACGGTCTGGTGTCGTTGCCCAACTTCCTGGAGAGCGCGAATGGGTGCGATGCCGTGAGTTTCTGCGCATCTTCCGACAAAGAGCAGCGTCCTTGGCCACCGGCACACCCCCACTGACACAACTGCTGTGTCGGGTCCAAGCGGAGGTGGTTCCCGGCGTAACTGCTGAAGCCGACATGTTGATAGGTGAAACTGCTTGGTTCCTGATTGCCGGTGACCAGGTATCGGAATTGCAGCGTCTGGATACGTTGGTCGTGCATTTATTAACGGTGCATGCGTTGCGTTTGGCGGGATATACGATTACCGCGGTCACGCTGTTTCAACCGCTTTCGAAAACCGAAATCACGTGGTCCGTTGCCGATTGGTCGACGCAGCAGGCGGAGCTGTTGGCATCCTTCATCGAGGCACGGATACGACATTCTATGGCCTAAATAGAGGGATGGGAGCAAGGTCTTCGCGAACTACTGCTGCTGCAACCTATACAATTCCATCAGGAGACGGTTTGGAGTCGATCGAAAACAAACAGAATAATCTTTGCTGTGATGCGAACAAAGCACTGACGGAAGACTATAAAACACTTCAAGGAATTCTGGCTTCCACAAAGAAATCTCTTGAAGAGAATTTGGCGGCGACAAAGAAATCCCTGGAAGAGTGCTCTAAAAAAGAGCAATTTGTGCAAGAACTGCAAGCTAAGCTGGAGCCGAATACTGAGAAGTTAATAGTGCAGGTGCCGCAGAGGCCGCAAAGGCCGAATGATAGTACGGCGTATGGTGGTGATATTTTGTCTGGTGAGGAGCTTGAGGGGGGCGGCAAAAGACGCAGACGCAGAACAGCAAAGAAGCGTCTTTCACAACGAAGGAAATCTCACAGACGCCGTTGAACAGCATAGCCCTTAGTCATTAAACAACGGTTGTGCCTGTCCTGATATGAACCGCATCCAATTTAAACCGATTCCGATAACGATAATTTCGTATTCGGAACCAGTTGGATCGACCCACTGATTCGTGCCCGATGGAACGGGTGGAATCACTTGCATATCTAACCGCAAATCTGTTCGTGACGCATTCACCGTGCCCTCCGGTTGTAAATCATCCAGATCCCCGCCAACACCTGCCGAGCCAAAATCATAGCCATAGACCATTCCCGCCGTCATACGCACTCCGCCCCGATGGTCCAACCCAAAATCCTGCCGCCACCATTGCTCTGTATCATCGCGCCACACTGCGTTACCGACCATCAGTCGCGCCGATGCCATAATCGGCACCTGAATCGGAGCAGGAGTTACTGCCGTCAATCGTGCATTTTGCGATGCAATAGTCTGCAACAGCCCCGGCTCCAGTAACGCACCATAGTTTGTCCATTCGTTGAACTGCCATACAGCCTTGCGACGGAAAAACCAAATCACGCTGCGCAACGGACCATTGAATTCATCCAACGGAATCACGACCGGCACAGTTGCTCCGATTGCACCCGCAGATGGAGTCAAGGTGAGTGCGGGAGGCACATCGTAACGCGTCACAGAGACCGGCTCATAGAGCATTTCAAACGGTTGCCGCATGTATCGGTCCCTCAGTGGATTTTCCAGTTGCACAGAGCCGACCCATACTCCGAACTCTAACAGAGGCGGCTCTTGTCCCGAGGCGGCCATCGGATACACACTCAGAGCACCGCTGCTGACATCCACCAGCGTAACGGTCTTGCCCAGCGGAGTTTCACACGGATCCACGCGGGGAACCAGTCTCCGCCGCACGACTTTCTCAAAATCGTTAAACCAGATATGCACGCGCACCTCTGTTTGGTCCGACAGAGCCAGTAACGGCAGCGCCGAGCCAGGCCGGCGAAAAAACGAAAACGGCAGCCACGACGTAATCCAGCCATCTTCCGTGGGCAGCCAGGTGCTCTGCGGCGGCCGCTTCGTATCACTCAACCAGGCAGCGGGAAGCTGTCCGTTCATATCAACATCCCATGTTCCTGAACGACCTGCATCCAATGACATGCGGCTCCATATATCAATCCAATCGCCCGTCCAGGACTCTACGGTGACATCATTAATCTGGAGATCCACCTGGCGGATGCCGATAGAGCCCAACGACGATGCCCACATCCACGCACCTGATGGGTCCGCGTAGGCGTAGGCGCCACTCGATAGCCGTGCTTCTACGTCGCCGCCCAGCCAACTCTGTGGTTTGTATCGCACCGCCAGCCACTGCACCATATCTCCTGCTTCTTGGCGTGTAAGACGCACGGTAATCCGCTCTCCCCATTCGGCCGCTCCCTGATAGCCGATTTCATTGATTTCGGAAACGCAGTTATGCGCAGCAGGCCACTGTCGTCGAAACACCGTCTGATTGGAATCGAACGGAAAAAAGTCTTCATCTTCTGGGCCGCGGTCGACGAGATCCACAAGACGTTTGATAGCGGGTGCGTATTCCATTGAGCTGTATCCCTAATGAATCGTGCGGTTTAGACCAGCCGGACATAGGTAACCTGGAATTGTTCAACCTTCATATTATTCATTGTATTCGGATATCCGCTATTTCCTCCACAGTACCAGCTAAAATTAATTGTACCTGGCGTTATATTCCCTGTAATGCTGTCACCGTTCAATATCGAATTAATGATGGTAGGATTCGTGATTGGTGGCGTGGGTGCGTAGGGAGGAGGATTGGGCGATGGTGTATATGCATCATACCAAGGTGAGCCGATTGCATATTGGCTACCGGGTTTCGTAATTCTTCTCATTTCTGCGTAAAAAATTACTTCACCATAAGGAGTCGTTGTATAACATCTGGCATCTGAAAAAGAATTGTCACCGATATCTGCACAATATTGCAGTACAATGCTGTTAACTTGTTTCGTATTCTTAAGAGCAGCAAACGAACCTAACCATATGGAAGGGCTAACGCTAGCAACGATGGGGGACGATGTATTAGGGCCATTGACATTGTTATATGGTCCAGCAGTTGCGGGTATAGTTGACCAATATGGTGTATTATGTACAATTATTGTTAGAGGGGTAATGGTTCTCATTATTACTGCTGGCGCACCGGCATCGAACTGCCCCAGTGGTACCACAGTTATTGTATATGGCACGCTCTGCATCAAGTTCGAAAACGTATAGGTGGTTGCAACTACGATTGTCCCGACGGTTCCGTTACTTACCGCGTAATATACCGCGTTCGCGGAAGTATTCCACGATACGTCGAATGATGTTGTTGTTACACCGCTTGCCATTAGACCACTGCAGTCTGCTGGAATGGGCGCTATGCCGAATGTCAACCCAGTGATAGGTCCTCCAGGGAGATTTTTTGCAGTGTATGATGTCCCAATATAATTTAACGGAATTTGAATATTGAAATGATTCATAAAAAGACTTGCTTCACCAGGGAAATTAACGTCAATAAATTTATAGTAATAACCCGGAAGACATTGAAATATGACCGTATTATTGGACAATGAAACAATAGAAAGTGGGGACCCGCCTCCTGTTATGATACTGTTTACATAGTTTTTGAGTAAAAGCAGCGTAGTGGCACCCGCAGCAACCGTTGCTGTTGTAGATACCGTGAAGGGACCCGTCGCTGAAGACGAATATCCAAACTTCATTGAAAGAGACGTTTGAAACGTAATCGACGGTGATACCGGTGGATTGGTAATGAAGAATGCTCCTTGTGTGGAAATACGTGTCATAAGAGCATTCAGTGTTGTTGCGATTTGCGAAGTCGTTGCCGAACTAGGGTCCAGCAGATTCAGCGTAAAGCCAGAAGGATCTAAAATCGGCCACCATCCAGAAATTGGCTGTATCTTTCCCATATTATCCTGCCAATAGAGCGTATTGCTCTGATTCCAGAGATAGGATTCCAACCCAACGATATTTAGATCGGGAAACGTCACATACGCACCTTGTACAGAGCCTGTATTATTTCCGTCACCATTTACTGTCAGATTACCGTTTGCGATAGTAAGATTGCCGCCCGTATCTACTGTGAGATTATTCTGTACTGATATACCACCGTTTAAATTACTAACGGAATCGACTGTAACTACACCGGTGGCGTGAACGGTTCCGCATACATCAAGAGTGGATTGCGGGTTGCAGAGTCCAATACCAACATTACCACCGGTAGGCTGTAATGACATGCTAGACGCACTTGATACAGAAGGGCATACGCCATCAAGTACAACCCCATTATTGACAGTGAGTGTCCCAGGTACGAGCATATTCCCAGAATTGTCGACCGCCGCAGGAGAATATGCTACCGTGCCGACCGTATCACCAATGTACAATAATGACCCTTCTGCAATCGGGGTGCCATCTACTTCTTTCATAATGAGAGACCGTAGGGTTTGTCGGAGTTTATGATCGGTTCTCTTTTCAAAAGAGGCCATTCTTAACGGCGACTAGAAATTAAATATAAGTGAGAACCGCAGACCGCAGACCGCAGCCTTTCTCTTTTAGTAATTTCACCGTCGGTAGGATTACTAAAATATGATGTGAGTAGCGCTTAGCATAATGCGATAACCCGAATAATAAGTTTCCATTTATTTAATGGATCTGTGCCGGTGTTATTAATATGTACATATCTGAGCGGCGAAATTAACACAGGGATGTAATCTTAATAGCAAAGTTCCAAACCCCGGTTGTTGCTAATGTTCCTGAGTTATTATAGACATAGAGATGGGGTGTGTAATTGACTCCCGATACCAGCGTGTCCATAACAGTAACACTTTGATACGCTGCTGGATACCAGGTTAACGAGTTGTTCGCTGGAACAGGCATTGTGGCGCGGGCCTTGGCTACAGTCGTTGTTCCTGTCTGATATATAATCGGAGCGAAACCATCTTGTTGTCCTGAAGTCGTGCTTCCTGGAGAATACTGAAGCTGATATTCAAACAGATAGACACCCGTAGCAGGAGCCGTAAAGTCCTGCGTAATGCGATAGCCAGTAGTTAGAGTCTGGTTCAATGAAATCGTCTGGTCATACAGCAGCGTGGTCCGCGGGGCAAGGCCTCCGGGCACACCGGTAGGCGGCACGCTGAAGGTGACCGTGTTAGGAAAGGTAATGGTGCCGTTTGCCGCTACATCCATACACAGATACGGGCCACCGCCTGCGCCTGGATAGGAGAACAACATCAGATGGTTCTGGGACAGTCCGCCTCCCGTAATGGCGGGATTGTAAAAGACATAGTTCTGAGAATCCGCTGTAGTGGTTACGCGATTTGTAATGGATATCTGCGCCGTCCCTTGCTGCGTATAGAGCGGCGACGAAGTAGAAGTAGAGGATGGCGCTACCTGTAGCTGCTGGACCGCTGTGATAAAGTCCTGGTTCGGACCCCGCTGCCTGGATGGTTGAATAAAGAGCGGGGTCCCAGATGTTGTAGCGGGACCGCCGCCGGTTGTATCTGTCACCTGAAGTATTGTGTTGGCCGTCCCCGGCGTCATAGAAAAAAGTGCTGATGCACCACCATTTGTGCCTACCTGAGTGCCGTTTGTGATAGAGCCTCCTGGAACGTAGGGAGCTCCATTAATTGTGGAAAGATTAATATTTTGGGCAGAAAGGTCAGCAACTCCTGTTATATTGTAACCACCTGCAGCTAAATCTGCAGTAAGAGGATTCGTTACAGAGCCTCCTGGAACGTAGGGAGCTCCATTAATTGTGGAAAGATTAATATTTTGGGCAGAAAGGTCAGCAACTCCTGTTATATTGTAACCACCTGCAGCTAAATCCGCAGTAAGAGGATTCGTTACAGAGCCTCCTGGAACGTAGGGAGCTCCATTAATTGTGGAAAGATTAATATTTTGGGCAGAAAGGTCAGCAACTCCTGTTATATTGTAACCACCTGCAGCTAAATCCG
>Ga0214921_10000875_pt1 | contig 53506 bp, 50 predicted proteins | sample LL1505_MetaG_FD_177992 | JGI IMG/M metagenome (GOLD analysis project Ga0214921, IMG submission 177992) | Freshwater microbial communities from Lake Lanier, Atlanta, Georgia, United States - LL-1505 | ecosystem: Environmental > Aquatic > Freshwater > Lake | place: USA: Georgia | collected... | reverse complement strand
AATCGCGATTTTTTCTTCATCGCTAAAAAATATCACATTGGTTTTATTCGACCGTAGTCCTAAAATTGGTTTACTTGTTATCATTTTTTTCACGTTTTGTGTAAACCTATTCCAGGACAAGACAACTCTCAATGGAATCAGACTCCCTCTGAGTGATAGTCATTTAATTACTTGTTCTATTGTCACCCTCCTTAATCCTCCCTCAAGGGAGGAGGTAGTTTTTTATGAAGCGGAAGCGTTTTGTTTCCCTCCTTGAGGTTTCAGCGAAGACTCACAAAGGGGGAAGAATTAATTCTTAGTTCCTAAAGCGTCTCATAATTTCTTAAATTTGAAAAAAAAAAAAACGATGACAAAAGAAATCATTGCACAACATTTTGAAGACGCAGCCTATGCTTTGGAAATGTTTCGTACCCCTGAAAACTTCCAGAAAATTGAGTCTGCCATTGAAATCATGCTTCATTCCATAAAATCAGGAGGAAAGATCATTTCTTGCGGAAACGGAGGATCCATGTGCGACGCCATGCATTTTGCGGAAGAATTAAGCGGAAGGTACCGTCAAGATCGTAAGGCACTTCCTGCCATTTCAATTTCCGACCCTTCACATTTAAGCTGCGTTTCAAACGATTATGGGTATGATTTTGTTTTTTCGAGGTTTATTGAAGGATTGGGAAATCCAAACGATGTTTTGCTGGGAATCTCGACTTCAGGCAACTCTAAAAACGTGATTTTAGCGGTCGAAGCTGCAAAGGCAAAAGGAATGCGAACCATTGCCCTCACAGGGAAAGAAGGAGGTTGGTTGTCTGACCTGGTGGACTTGGAAATTCGTGCGCCCCATTCCAATTTCGCAGACCGTGCCCAAGAAATCCACATCAAAATCATTCATACGATCATAGATGGAATAGAGCATGGATTGGGTTTACAATAAACGATTTTTGTCTACTGACATTAATTCACATTGTACTCCCAAAGACTGTCGGTTTTTGGCAATCAAATCATAAACCCAGTCACGAATGCATTTGGGTACCAGCCAAAGCCCTAAAAACAGGTTCCAACCGGGCCGAAGAAAGGGAATAAGTTTCAAAACAGCCGTAGATTTCGAGAACAACGTATTTTCGACAAAAACATGGATTGAATCAGATTGAAACCCATCGATGCCATTTTCCGAAAGCCACCTCTCTGTACCCTCCGAATCTATAGGTGAAAACAGCATGTTTTGGTTTCGTTCGTTGTTCACAAAAAACCGAACCCAGCGATTACAAAATGCACAATCGCCATCAAAAAATAGAATGGGCTGCTTACTGTTTTTCATCCACAAGATTTCTTACGCCGTACCAAGAAAATTCCTCCCCAGAAACCAATTGAATGTTTGCTTTTGGAAAAAGAGAATTAAATTTTACAAAGTCATCTTCTTTAAAAGGAAAAGGCTCCGAACTTAATAAAATCTCCTCTGGCTCAATCCCTTCAAGATCCTTCAGCATAGGATAACGATCTTCGTTCACACAGTTGTTATACCCAATTTCCGTCATGTACGAATCAATGTAGGTGTTTTTTCCGACGACCATGATTGGATCCTTCCAAATGACGTACAATGCGCTTCTGCCTTGCCCCCTCGTTTTGTTTTCCTGAAAAAAGGCTTCCCATTTGGTCAACCAAGGCTTCACGTTTGTTGAACACCCCAACACCTCTCCTAACGCCTGTAACATTTCATACATGTCCGAAACGGAATTCACATCGCTCATCCATACCGGGGAAAACTTGCTCATTTCCGCAATGTCGCCCTCCCTATTCTCTTCCTTATTGCCAATGATTAAATCAGGTTGAAGTGTTTTAATTTTTTGAATGTCAGGAGATTTTGTACCCCCAATTTTTGTTTTCGTTCGGAACCATTCATCTGGAAAAATGCAAAACTTTGTAATGCCCACCACCCTGTCTTCTAATCCCAAAGCGAAAAGAAACTCAGTTATGGAAGGCACCAAAGAAACAATTCTCTGGGGCGAAGGTTTTAATTGCACCTTCCTTTCCATTTGGTCGAAAAATACATTCATCAGGACATCGCTGAAATGACATCGTAACGGGTAACAATGTGAAATTCGGCTGGTGTCTCTGAAACTTGCACAATGACTGCGGGGATGTCTCTGTTAATTAACTTACAAAGATCATCGATGGGTGTATTGGCTTGCACAACTGGAAAAGCGGGACGCATGACCGAAGAAATGGGCGCGTCTTTTAGGGACGGGTTATCCATTAAAACTTGGTACACGTGGCTGTCATCTATGGATCCTACCAATTTCCCGTCTTTCATCACAGGGATTTGAGAAATGGAATAGAAACGCATTTTGGCGATTGCGTGCGAAACCAATTCTTCTGCGTAAACCGTTACCAAGGGCTTGTCTTTATGTTTTGCCACTAAATCTCCAGCGGTAAGCACGTGTTCTTCTAAAAACCCGCGTTCACGCATCCAATCATCATTGAAAATCTTACCGACATAACGACTTCCATGGTCGTGGAACAATACAACAACAACGTCATCCTTGCTTAGTTGCGCTTTCATTTGCAACAGTCCTTTGAGGGCGGCACCCGCTGAATTCCCAACAAAGATTCCTTCTTCACGAGCCAATCGACGGGTATAAATGGCAGCATCTTTATCTGTCACTTTTTCAAAATGGTCAATGATGTCGAAATCTACATTGGCAGGCAAGATATCTTCTCCGATTCCTTCAGTGATGTAAGGATAGATTTCATTTTCATCAAAAATACCTGTTTCCTTGTATTTTTTGAACACTGAACCATAGGTATCAATGCCCCAGATTTTTATGTTTGGATTCTTTTCCTTGAGGTATTTCCCAACGCCAGAAATGGTACCTCCGGTTCCTACCCCAACGACAAAATGTGTGATTTTACCCCCTGTTTGCTCCCAAATCTCAGGGCCGGTTTGTTCGTAATGTGCGGTGCGATTCGAAAGATTATCGTATTGGTTCACATACCAAGAATTCGGAATTTCTTCTGATAAACGACGGGAAACGGAGTAGTATGAACGAGGATCTGTAGGTTCAACAGCGGTGGGACAAACCACTACTTCAGCACCGACTGCACGCAAAATATCCATTTTTTCTTTGGATTGTTTGTCGTTCAAAACACAAATGAGTTTATAACCTTTGATGATGCAAGCCAAAGCAAGTCCCATTCCCGTATTCCCTGAGGTTCCTTCAATGACAGTTCCTCCCGGTTTTAGCCTCCCATCTTTTTCAGCATCTTCAATCATCTTTACAGCCATACGGTCCTTTACAGAATTCCCAGGGTTGGTTGTTTCTACCTTGGCAAGTACCAAAGCAGGAAGTTCAGTGGTCAATTTGTTGATTTTCACCAAAGGTGTATTTCCAATGGTTTCCAAAATGTTCGAAAAGAATTGCATGCGTAAATTTTAGACAAAGTTAATCAATACAGCGCGATAGCTTCCGCAAAATGCATTAGAAAATCCCAGATTAAAATCAATATTCATAGTTTCTTATCTTTGCACATGCAATTTTATCGGAAAGTCGCTTTTTACACCTTAGGATGCAAACTCAACTTCTCAGAGACCTCTACACTTTCTCGGAGTTTTCAAGCGGCAGGCTATGCAAAAGTTGACTTTGAAGATACCCCAGATGTGTTTGTTATTAACACCTGTTCGGTTACGGAAAATGCCGATAAAAAATGCAAGCAACTCGTCAAAAAAGCAAAGAAAATCAATCCGGAAGGGTACGTTGCCATCGTTGGTTGTTATTCTCAATTGAAGCCCGATGAAATCGCAAGCATCCCTGGGGTGAATATGGTTCTGGGTGCTTCGGATAAATTCAATTTGGTCGAACACATTGAAGCGAATTATGAAAGCCTAGGCTTATTTGTAAAACACGATTCCATAAAGCAGGTAAATGACTTCATTCCTTCTTACAGTCTTGGTGACAGAACCCGTAGTTTTTTAAAGGTTCAAGACGGGTGCGATTACTTTTGTACTTTTTGCACCATCCCTTTGGCGCGTGGCAAAAGCAGAAATGCCAGCATTGAAAAAACGTTAGCAGAGGCTCAAAAAATCGCCGAAACGGAGGTTAAAGAAGTTGTATTAACGGGTGTAAACATTGGGGATTTCGGACAAGGATCGGGCGAAAGCTTTTTCGATTTAATTCAAGCATTGGACCGCGTAGAAAGAATTCAACGGTTTCGGATTTCTTCCATCGAACCCAATCTTTTGACGGACGAAATCATTCTTTTTTGTTTGCAAGCATCAGAAAAATTTATGCCCCACTTTCACATTCCTTTGCAATCAGGAAGCAACCGAATTCTAAAACTCATGCGGCGCAAATACCTTCGTGAATTGTATGAAGAACGGGTAAACTACATCAAGCAATTGGCACCCAATGCATGCATTGGCGTAGATGTGATTGTTGGATTCCCAGGAGAAACCGATGAAGATTTTAACGATACGGTCGCTTTTCTGCAACATTTAGACATTTCCTATTTACATGTCTTTACCTACTCTGAACGTGCCAATACAACCGCTGTTAAGTTGGGCGAACCCGTCCCCCAGGCCGTACGAAGGGAAAGAAGCAAAGCCTTACATGTACTAAGCGACCGGAAAAAGAGACAGTTTTACGATTCTCAATTGGGAACGACAGGACAGGTTCTTTTTGAACACGAAGAATCGCAAGGAAAGATGTATGGTTTCACCCCAAATTATATTAAAATTGAAATGCCCTATGACCCAAAATACATCAATCAATTGGTTGAGGTGAAACTTGAAAACCTTAGCCATGAAAACACCGTAACCGCAAGCTATTTGGACGAACCATCAACCATAACATCATGAAAAAAACCTACATCACCCGTAGAGAAACCTTCAATGCAGCGCATAAACTCTGGCAACCCGAGTGGTCAGAGGAAAAGAACAATGAGGTTTTTGGTAAATGTGCGAATAAGAATTGGCATGGTCACAATTTCGAGTTATTCGTAACGGTTTCAGGATACCCCGATCCGGAGACAGGATTCGTAATGAACCTTAAAGACCTAAGCGATCTTGTTAAAGAAAAGGTGATAGACGCATTGGACCATAAAAACTTGAACTTAGATGTCCCATTTCTAACCGGCGTAATGGCTTCCACTGAAAACATTGTCATTGCCATTTGGGAGCGCTTAGAGGCTCCGATTCGTGCGCATGGCGGCGAACTTTGCAAATTGAAATTGATAGAGACCGAAAACAACTTTGTCACCTATTACGGCGGAAAAGAACCTTTTTAACATACGTTTGTTTTAACTAAAATACCCAAATACATTGAATCACGAAGCGATAGAAAACCATTACAGAGAAATCCTTAAATTGATAGGAGAGGATATAAACCGAGAAGGATTAATCAAAACCCCAGAACGCATCGCGAAAGCCATGAAGTTTTTAACCCATGGAAGTGATATAAATCCAGATACAATTGTTGAACAAGCCATTTTTCACGAAGCCTATTCTGAAATGGTCATTGTAAAAGACATCGAAGTCTATTCCATGTGTGAGCACCACATGCTTCCTTTCTTTGGAAAAGCGCACGTAGCGTATATTCCCGATGGAAAAATTGTTGGACTCAGCAAGGTGCCGCGTGTCGTTGATGCTTACGCTCGCAGACTGCAGGTTCAAGAGCGATTAACCATTGACATCCGCGACTGTATCCAAAGAACCTTACAGCCCAAAGGGGTTGCCGTTGTAATCGAATGCGCCCACATGTGTATGCAAATGCGTGGAGTTCAAAAACAAAATTCTGTTACGACCACCAGTGCTTTCACGGGAATTTTCATGAACAATGAAGCTACACGTAAGGAATTTATTAACTTAGTGAAGTCTAAACTTCATTAATATGCAACCGTATACAGACCAATCCAATTCTTACGACACCACTGTTGCAAGCCATTTCATTCGATCGGTTTATTCCTATATGTTTATTGCGCTTTCCATCTCAGGGGTCATTGCGTATGCAGTAGGTACCAACCGAAGTCTTTTTGAATCACTGTTCGTTTCGGAAACTGGAAAAACATCCATGCTTTTCTATGTCGTGTTGTTTGCGCCCATCGTTTTAGCGATGGTGATACAATGGGGATTTCAAAAATTAGCGATGTCTACCCTATTGTTGCTTTTCATCTTGTATTCAGCTTGCATGGGAAGTACTCTGTCCGTCATCTTCATGGCATACAGTACCCATGCGATTGTGTTTACCTTTTTTGTTTCTTCCGCAGCATTTGGCGGAATGGCCATCTTGGGATATACCACCAAGACAGATTTAACGAAATTCGGAAGTTTGCTTTACATGGTATTGATTGGAATGATCATCGGTGGCATCGTAAATATGTTTCTTGGAAGCGGATTGTTTGATCTACTGATTACACTCCTCGGGGTTTTTGTATTCACTGGGCTCATTGCATATCAAATGCAACAACTTAAGCGCGTGGCTCAATCCAACGAATTTAATGCTGAAACAAAAAACAAATTGGCGTTAATCGGCGGGATGCAATTGTATATTTTATTCGTAAATCTTTTCCTTACCCTGCTAAGACTTTTAGGGAACAGAGATTAATCTATTTTGTATTTATATTTTTTATATTTTTGAACAAAATTCAGAACCATGTCAGGAAAATTCTTTGAAGAAACGACCGCTGCACTTGCTACCATTTACACGATTGTTATGTTGGCAATTCTTGCCTCCATCATTTTTCTTGGTTAACAGCGCAATCGCCCTCATTGCATGATTGTCGATGCGATTTTTTCTGCCTACATAAGACAGAGGCTGAAACGCATAGATTCATTTCGTAATTTCCCCATAGAATCTCAAAAAAAAGTTTTTTTAGAATTGCTAAACAGTGGCCTTCAAACTGAATTCGGTAAACACCATCGTTTTTCCAGTATAAAATCCATTAAAGACTTTCAATCCCTGCTTCCGCTTCAGGATTACGATAGCCTTACGCCTTTTATACAAGCAACCTTAGAAGGTGAAAAAAATGTCTTATGGCCAGGACAAACAAAATGGTTTGCCAAAAGTTCGGGTACGACGGGAGGGAGAATGAAAACCATTCCAGTAACCAAAGACTCCTTGCATCAGAATCACTACGCTGGCGGAAAAGACCTATTGGCTAGCTACCACGCAAATTTTCCAAACCGTAAATTATATTCCAAAAAACACCTAATCCTTGGAGGCAGTAATGCCCTTCAAAGTTCGGACAACCAAGCCATCGTCGCGGATCTTTCTGCCATCATCATTGAAAACCTACCGATATGGACAGAGTTCAGAAGGGTTCCCGAGAAGGAAATTGTACTTCATTCAGATTGGGAAGAAAAGCTCAACCGAATGGCGGAATCAAGTATCAAAGAGGACGTCGCGATTTTGGCGGGTGTACCGAGTTGGATGACGAGTCTGGGGAAACGTATTTTAGAATTAACCGGTAAAAACAACCTTCACGAAGTCTGGCCAAATTTAGAATTGTACATCCATGGTGGTATGAACATCCTACCCTATCGCCAAACCCTGGATACAATCATTGGAAACGAAGAAATGAACTATGTTGAATCCTACAATTCATCCGAAGGATATTTTGGATTACAAGATGGAAAGGCAGAAGACGGATTGTTGTTGCTCACAGATTCTCAAGTTTTTTACGAATTCATCCCCATGGATTCTTACAATGGAACACACTCAGCCGAAGTTAAGTTGCTTGAAGACATTGAGCTTCACAAAGAATATGCGCTGGTAATTACTACCAGCGCGGGGCTTTGGAGATACATCGTTGGCGATACCCTGTCTTTTGTAAGCACCTATCCTTTTCGCTTTAAAGTAACCGGAAGAACCGCACACTTCATCAATGCTTTTGGGGAAAAAGCAGTCATCATGCACTTCGAAAAAGCAATCGCAAGGTGGCGCAAGCAATACAATGTTGAATTCTCTGAATATACCGTAGCCCCTTATTTTGATTTCACTTCAGGGATTGGTGGACATGAATGGGCCATCGAAATGTCAAATGAAGTTTTGAATTTAAAAGAATTGGAATTGGGATTGGATTACATTATGCGAGAGATCAATTCTGACTACGATGTAAAAAGACACAAGGACATCAATATGTTGCCATTGAAAATTCGCAATCTGAAAGCGGGCACGTTTGTTACATGGATGAAAAAAAGCGGTAAATTCGGTGGACAGCATAAAATTCCCCGCATCCAAAATGACCGAAAATTTATGGACGAAATTCTTAAAAGTGAATCCTAAAATCATACTTATGATTGCCAGTATGGCTTGTGGGTTCATCGGATTTACACAAACGGAAGTTTGGAAAGAAAAAGAGATGTTCCAAATCCCAGAAGGGACAGATCATTGGTACGTGGACGGACAACACAACCTTTATTTCACGAAGAAAGAACAAATTAAAAAAGTAGCTTCGACCAATTTAGCAGCCATGCAAAGCATCAAAGAATGGCAAAGCATCAGTGAAATTGAAGCCATCAATGCCATGAAACTTTTATTGTTCTCAGCGGAGCAACAGCAAATTTGTTTTACAGACAATACACTTAGCATGCAAGGTGAATGCATTTCACTCGAAGAACTTGGACTTTCCAATGTAACCTCGGTGGCCGTAAGCAAGCGACCTGAGCTGCTTTGGATGTATGATGAAATGAACAGCCAACTCATCCTCTACAATTTCATGCAAAAAACCATCGTGCAATCCGTTAACAACCTGCGTGGCTTGTTAAAATTAACAGGGAACATAAAGATCAAGGAAACCCAAAATGGTCTTTGGGCAATGGACAGCGAGGGAAAGGTTATTTTAATGGACGATTTTATGAACGAGGTTAGGCAATATAAACTTCCCAATAAAAACAGCGTACCACTCAACGAAGACCTATACTACATCGCTGACAATTGCCTGATGAAATGGGACCCATTCAGCGATGAGAAATGCTTGACACACCTAGGCACAACAGGGAAAACCAATGAAATAAAAGCCTCAGGAAACCAATTATACATAGAATTCGATGGGTTTTTACATGTGTTTATAAAACAATGAGATTTTGGGATATCGTTTTTCTTAAAATGCTTATTTTAGCTCCCTAAATCATCTAACCATGCACATCGCAATTGCAGGAAATATCGGGGCCGGAAAAACAACACTGACAAACTTATTGGCAAAACATTATGGTTGGGATACCCACTTCGAAGATGTAGAGCAAAATCCGTATTTGAACGACTTTTATGAAGACATGCAAAGATGGTCTTTCAACCTTCAAGTTTATTTTCTCAACAGTAGATTCTCACAAATACAAGAAATCCATTCTCAAAATAAGACCGTCATTCAAGACAGGACCATTTATGAGGATGCCTATATTTTTGCACCGAACCTTCACTCCATGGGTTTGATGACTACGCGCGACTTTGAAAACTATTTTTCCCTTTTTAATTTAATGGATGGTTTTGTCAAAGCTCCTGACCTTATGATTTACCTGCGTGCTAGCATTCCTACCTTGGTAAGCCACATTCAAAAACGTGGGAGGGATTATGAAGAAAGCATTCGCTTGGATTATTTAAAGCGTTTGAACGAGCGTTACGAAGCATGGGTTTCTACCTATGACAAGGGAAAATTAATTATTGTTGACATAGACAACAATAATTTCAACGAAAACCAAGAAGACCTCGGTAAAATCATCAACATGATTGACGCCGAAATCAATGGTTTATTCTAATGAAATATAGCATTGTAACAGGAGCCGCAGGGTTTATTGGGTCATGTCTTATCACTGAACTCAAGCTGGACAAAGACACCAAAATCATTGCCGTTGACGATTTTTCACATCCCGAAAAAAAAGCGAACCTAGAAGGCAAAGAAATCACACAATTTATTGAACGGAATGTTTTTATCCACTGGCTTAAAGAACATGCATCAGAGGTAGGCATCGTGTATCACATTGGTGCGCGGACTGACACAACCTCGCAAGACATTGCCCTTTTCAATGAATTAAACCTTGATTATTCCAAAGCGATTTGGGAAGTATGCGTAGAAAATAACATTCCACTCATCTACGCTTCGTCGGCAGCAACGTATGGATTAGGAGAATTGGGTTACAAAGATGACCACGAAACCATTCCTTCGCTTCAACCCTTAAATCCTTACGGACATTCAAAGAATGATTTTGACAAGTGGGTACTAACCCAAGAAAACCATCCTCCTTTCTGGGCGGGATTGAAGTTTTTTAACGTGTATGGCCCGAATGAATTTCACAAGGGAAGAATGGCATCGGTGATATTTCATGCATTTAACCAAATCAATGCTTCGGGAAGTATGAAATTGTTTAAATCCCACCGTGAAGGCATTGAAAACGGTCACCAATCGCGTGATTTCATTTACGTAAAGGATTTGATCAAGGTGATTCGCTTTCTAAAGCAAACCCAAAAAGATTCGGGTATATACAATTTAGGTTCAGGCGTAGCAAATACCTTTTTGGATTTAGCGACTTTTACGTTCGAAGCCATGAACAAAGTTCCTGACATTCATTTTATGGATACACCCATCGACATCCGCGAAACGTATCAGTATTATACGTGCGCAGACATGTCAAAGCTCAGGAAAATTGGGTATTCAGAAGATTTTTACAGCTTGAAAGAGGGGGTATATGATTACGTTCAAACTTTCTTGATTCCTTCGCGCTATTTTTAACGCAGTTTAAAGCATTTACGACCTCTTCCCAGGCGGACACTCACCATTCCACCTGCATACACATACCAATCTTTCGTAGTTGGATTCCCACGGTAACCATGCCTTGCATTGTCTAAACTTCTGTTGGAAAGCTCCCCTGACAATTCGCCATTTGTTGCCGACAAAATGCTTGCATCCACATAATTTGCTGATTTCACATCGTCAAGGTAATCGGTGAATGTCTTACGAATGGCAAGTTCCATACTAAACGTAAAGTTTTTGCCAACCTGCGCTTTTATTCCCGCGCCCAAAGGAATACACAATTGAAAGTTACTGTAGGTTCCCTTTGCATTCAGCGGCGTCCCTTGGCCTTCGGTTCCGAGGGGTCTTAGTTCTACCTCTTCTCCATTTACGGTTGTACATGGGTTCATGTAAAACATTCCGATTTGACCTAAGAGGTAAGCTGTGCCTTGCATTTGTTTCCTTCCATTTTTTCTTCCAAAATAAAAGGGTGCATAGTAGAATTCAACGCCGCCGGCAATTTCTTTTATTTTTGAATGAAAATCAAGGTTTCGATTGACGAGAATGGGATTGTTTGATTGATAATCAAAGGCTTTTACACTTCCTTGGGTATAATTAATGCGCAGTGCCATTCGAGAATGCAGGTTGTAACGGTACATCAAACTTCCCGCCCACTGGTTGTGATTGAAAGGCATGTAAGGATTTAAATCGCCGATGTAATACATCTGACCAATGCTAATTCCAAACTCAGACTGAGAAAAGAAATTAGCTTGTTGCGCCAATGTTTTTCCTGAAGAAAGAAACAGAAACAACCCTAACATCAAGGGGAGAAAAGCGGTATGTTTTCTTTTAATCTTCATAGGTCCACAGACCGATCTTTTTATCGTCGGACACACTAACGAAAGCTTGGTTGTTTTGTTGCACCAATGCATTGACAGATTGCTGGTGAAAGTTCATTTTTTGCATCGGTTCTAAATCCTGTTGATTCCAGACTTTGATTGATTTATCTCTGCTTGCAGATACAAAGCAATTGGGACCTTCCATCAAATCATAAATCACCCCACGATGTGCTGGAAAAGAAAAGGTTTCTTTCAGTGAGGTTCTGTGCCAACCTTTAAGCAAACCGTCCTTTCCACCGGATACAATGACATTGTTTTGAAGTATCATTAGCGCGTTGACTCCCTCTTGATGCGCCATCCAAGAATGAATATGCTTGCATGTATCTGCATCAAGGGTGAAAATTTTTCCGTCTTGCGTGGCCGAAAGCACTTCATTTTGAACGGAATCAAAGAGAATCTTTCTTGCTTTTCCTATGCCCAACGCAATCTGTATTTTTATTGAAAAGTCTTTCATTGAGAACCCAAACACCTTCCCGTTTCCAGTTCCGATGTACATCAAATGAGCGAAGGGGTTAAAGCACAGGGAAAAAATTCCTTTAGGATCCAGGTTTTGATTGAAAACAATTTCCTTTTTTAGCAAGTCTATGATTTGTAAATCACCGTTTAGGAAACCAATGCAAAGAAATTGACTGTAGGCAGTTTCTAGCGAAATGGCAGGAGATTTCGAAAGGATGGTAAACCCATCTTTTTCGTTTGCTTCGAGGTCCCACCGAGCTACAGATAAATCACCTGAAGCGGTATACAGGTATTTTTGATCTAGGCACATGGCATAAATCGGACCTTGATGACCCAGTAAAACATGATCTAAATTATACACCGTAATGGGTTATGCTTCTTCTTCGGGCTCTTCGCTTTCGTCGTTCACTTGTTTCAAGCGGTCTGCATAATCTTGAGGAAGGAAATCAAAAAAGGTATCTCCTCGCAGTCCTAACCTCAAGCATTCAAGTGGAATCACATCATTTGGAGCGATGTTTCCAAGATTTACATTGGCTCCGAAAAGTTTTATAAACCAAACTTGTTGGTTTTTTTGAGGTGCCTCCCAAAGTATTTTATCTGGAGAAACTTTGGCAATGATTCGGTTGATTAATAAGGTATGTGCCGTTCCATTCGGTCTAAACACCCCTACATTTCCTGCTTCACGCCCTTCAGCAATCACTTTCCAAGAACCTGCTTCGAGTTCTTTTTTCATCCAATTTACCCATTTTGCCGGAGATACAATGATGCCAGAATCCTTTGAACCCACTTCAGAGAGTACAGTTCGTTCCTTTGACATTCGGCGAATTGCCTTTAATTTTTCATTGTGGGGAATGATGATTGAACCATCGGAGATTTCGGCCAAGTCCAATTGAAATTTATCCAATAATCGAAGGTAATCTTCAAAACACCCTCTTGCATAGAACGCTTCAAACAAAGTACCCCCAAGGTAGGGACGAATTCCTGCCTCTTTGTAGATTTTAATTTTTTCTGCGAGATGCTTATTAGCATAGGAAGTACCAAAACCGAATTTAACCAAGTCGGTGAGGTGACCGGAGGCTTCAATAAAATTTTCAGTTTCTCTGAGTCCTAGGCCCTTGTCCATCATCATCGTAACCCCTTGTTCTCTTGGTTTTTCTGGACGATCAGGAAGAAAAGGAAGTGTGAAATTATTCATTCATCAAATTTACGAATTCTTTTCGATTCAGGAGTTTAGGATTCCATTCGAGCAATTCCTTTGCTTGTTCGATGTTGGTTGCAACAATGGAGGAGAAAATCAATGCTGCTTCTTTGAATTTTTTAAGTGTAACCAGAACATGCACCAACATTTGCAAAAAGACAGAATTCTGTTCCATTTCGTGTTGGTTTTCTTCCAGGTACTTCAGTGCATCTTGAACAGATTCTTCCATCACAAAGAAAACGTAATCGCTCAAGGACTCTGAATCCATCGCATCTAGGGATAAACTTTTAAGGAAATGCGTTTCGGCAAGTTCTCGTTCGTTTGATTTATGGTAAGCATTTGCAAGTACAAGGTGAATGGATGCACTGTTAAGGTCAAAGGATAGGGCTTTTTTAAGGAGGACTATGCCTTCCTTTGTTTTGCCTTCGATGTCGGAAATGATTCCCAATCCCAACCAAGCTTCAGGGAGTTCGGGTTCCAATTCCAAACTCAGGTGATAGTAATTTTTAGCGAGGTCATATTCTTGCAGTTGTTCATGTGCCTCACCAAGATAGCAAAGCGCCATGGCGTCATCGCCATCCAACTCCATCGCTACTTTAAATCTTTCGATGGCTTGGTGATATTTACCCAGGGTAAGAAATGCATTTCCCATATTGAAATGCGCGGGTGCAAATTCATCAAACACCAGGATAGAATAGTCATACGCCCATACGGCCTTCTCGAAATTCTCTAATTTGGAATAGGCATTCCCGAGGTTATACCAGGCCAGATTTGAGTAGGGACTTTCGTCTAGGTAACTTCGGTAAGCATCAATTGCTGCGTGAAAATCTCCCATTCTGTCATAGGTAAACCCTAATTCGTACAAGGCCAATTCATTGTTTGGATTGTCTTTGAGCGCTTTTTTCAAAATGGCAATGCTGCTTTTAAAATCTCGAAGCAGGTGGTATTCTGCCGAAATGTCTAAGAAGATCTCGTTTCTATCTTCTTGGTCTGCAAGGGACAAAGCCATGGATAGGTTTTGTATTGCATTGTTATGGTCTTTGAGTTGGGAATAGATCGCTGCGCGTGTCACGTAAACCTCGAATTTTGGAAGCGAGGAGGTTTCAAGGCGTCGCATAATGTTGAGGGCATCTTTTAGGTTTCCCATTCCGCTTAAGGATTGGGCAATGCGAAGTTTAAAAGTAGGATTAAAAGAAAAATTAGCATCGCCAATTTCAGCTGCTTTTTGGGCTTTGGCAAATTGGGAATTCATGAGGTAATGGTCGATGATTGCTTCCAAACGATCGCTGTCAATAAAACCCAATGACTTCCCTTTTAAATGGGCCTCAAATTGAGCTAAATCACCTTCTAAATGATGTTCATAATGGTCCTCTTCTTCGTCATCAAACATAAACTGAAGTCTTTAAGCGAAAGTAAGCTTTTCGATTTTGGGGTACCTAAAAAAGGCATTTTTGTTTTCAACAAAATGAAGTTCAATGTTGAAAAACAACAAAAATCAAAGCAATGATTCAATGATTGAATCCATGGTAAAACCTTCTGCTTCTGCCTTGTAATTTTTGACCAAACGATGTCTAAGTATGGGTTTTGCCACAGCCTTAACATCTTCGATGTCTGGAGAAAACTTCCCGTTCAATGCAGCATGGCATTTGGCACCAATGATTAGGTATTGAGACGCACGCGGACCTGCACCCCAGGTTATGTATTTCTTTGTTATCTCTTGCGTATAAGGGGTATTCATTCTGGTTTTATTCACCAATTTCACCGCATAATCCAACACATTGTCTGCAACGGGCACCCTACGGATCAAGGCTTGGTATTCCAAGATTTCAGCGCCAGAGATTACGGGATTGACTTGGGTTGTTAGGCCCATGGTGGTAGATTTTACAATGGTGATTTCATCTTCAAAGGTTGGATAATCCACCCAAATATTGAACATGAACCTGTCCAATTGGGCTTCAGGCAATGGATACGTCCCTTCTTGTTCGATTGGATTTTGGGTTGCCAATACAAAGAATGGCAGTGGCAAGGTATAGGTTGTTCCCGCTGCAGTCACCCTTCGTTCTTGCATCGCTTCAAGCAAGGCAGATTGTGTCTTTGGTGGCGTACGATTGATCTCATCGGCAAGTACAATGTTCGTAAACAAAGGTCCTTTGATGAACTTAAAATTTCTATTCTCATCCAAGATTTCAGAACCAATGATGTCAGATGGCATTAGATCCGGGGTAAATTGAATGCGGTTAAAATCAATGCCTAATGCAGAAGCAATCGTATTTACCAAGAGTGTTTTCGCAAGTCCGGGTACCCCAACCAACAAGCAATGCCCACCCGAGAACATGGAAATCAACACTTGGTCAACCACATCGTCTTGTCCAATGATTACTTTGTGAATCTCTGCTTTGAGCTTTTTATAGCTTTCACTCAGTGCGAGAAGTTTATCGGCATCGTTCATTCGTTTTCCTTTTTATTCCAGTTAATTCTAAAAGCGCAATTTTGATAGTCATTGTCAATTCGAATGTAGGCATTTCCTAATTTTGAAAAGACCCATTCGTCGAGCATTTTTTGTTTTTTATCGTTTTCCGCTGCTGATTTCACAAGCGCGTAATCTTCGTTTAAGTTGGCCACATGGGCAGGAATTCGGTTCATAAGCCTTACAATCCGTATCCCTTGTTTTCTTTCGTACAAATCAGTGTACAAACTGGGTTGGGTAACATCTCCAGGACGCATGGCATCGGTGAGCAGGTAAATTTGTTGGTCAACCTCATTCAAATCCTTCATATCCCACGTTTGTGCACCGGTGATTGGGTTTGTTATGATCCCTTTGTTCTGTTTGGTATTGACGTCATTTGAATATTTCAAAACGGCTTGGTCCCATGTGATTTCATTCATTTTCAACATTCTGTAACATGAGTCCATCCTTTGGGAAGATTTGTTAATCGATTGGGTGCTAAATTCAGGTCGGATTAAGATATGTAGACAAACATAATCTTCACCTGACCTGGATATAAGTTTTATGATGTGGTAACCGAATTCGGTTTCGATGACTTCAGAAACTTCCCCTACTTTTAACTTAAACAAGGTCGCTTCAAAATTACTTACCATCATTCCTTTTGTCGCCGCGATTTTACCCCCCATCGGTGCACTTCCGGGATCCATAGAATAAAGACGAGCCATAGATTCAAAGCTCTTACCGAGGCTCACTATGTCTGTTCGTATCTTCGCTAAATTGTCATACGCGGCTTTTTTATCTGCTTTTGTAATTTCTGGATAAAGTACGATTTGTTGGAAACCCAATTGCATGTTGATAAACGGGATGCTGTCTTTTGGAATGTTTGTATAGAAATCCGCGACCTCTTTTGGCGTCACACTGATTCCCCTTGTGATGGTAAGCCTCATTTCATCCGCCATCATCCGTTCGCGAATGGTTTCCCTGAATTTATCTTTAATTTCATTGAAAGACATCCCATAAAACTCCTCCAACTTTTGTCTTCCTCCCAATTGTTGTTGGAGCAATCTTAAGCGGTTTTCCATGTCTGCATCTACTTGTTCATCCGCTATGATGATGCTATCGAGTTTTGCTTGGTTGACAAATATTTGTTCAATCATCAGGTTCTCGAGTACTTGACAATCAAAGGCGCTGTCGATTTCTACTTTCGAATCCTTCGCTTGCAGCTTTTGGGTTTCGATGTCGGAAAGTAAAATGACATTGTCACCAATTTGGGAAACGACTTTATCGAGTACAACGGGTTGTGACCAAATCGGGAATCCGATTCCAATAAAAAGACACAATAGAAACCTCATTATTTACCAAGGTTGTAGAGGACCTTTTTGTACACTTTCACTTTGTATTTTCCACGCAAGGAATCAATCCAATTTTTCTCAAGTTCATTTTGATAATCAGATGTTGCAGCGCCTTTGGCTTCTGTAAATTCTTTTCTCATGATGGGGAGTTCTTTGGAAACTTTGACAACATACAGTTTACCTTCAAACTCATAGGTAGGATTAATTCCTGCTTTTAGGTTTTGACCTTTAAGGAAGGAGGTTGTCTCGATGTCAAACTTATTCATTTTCACTTTGAGGTTTAATTCAGAGTCTTTGTTCACTTTTTCAATCACATGTTTAGAAGTGATGGTATCGTTAACAATCATTTTAGCCACTTCATCGGCAATTCCTTTGTTAAGACATTCATAGACGGTAGCTTCTAAACGTATTGGCCACTGATAGTTGTCGCGATGTGCATTGAAGAAGGCACGTAGTCCTGCCGTATCTTTAACCGCCTTGTTCCAGACTTTATCTGACATGATTTCATACAACAAGATGCCATCATGGTATTCATTAACAAGGGCTTTATACTCTGGGTATTTCACCGGCAATTGATTTTCTTCGTATTCCAATATTGCAACCTTCTCCCAGTTTTTAAATTGTAAGGACACCACATTTGACGGGGTATCTTTTTTAATACCTCGTTGGTTTTTCTCCAGGTATTTAGCAAAAGCCATTTGGGTAAATGGAACACCGTTGAGTGTAAAAATGGTTTTATTGGTTTTCAATGCGTTTGCGGTCCATTTACCTTGAAAATAGGTAGAATCGAGGTTGTTTTCGAACCAACTTAGGTTTTCCATGCCTGTTGCCGCATAGTTGTAACGGTTTTTAAGTTTACGCACAAAAGAATCTTGTGTCTTTTTAGACCTTTCGTCTTTGTTCACTTTGGTTTGAAGTTCTTTTTTCATCGCATCGAAAGTAGCTACGTCTTTTCTTTCGATTCTTTTAATGATGTGATAACCGTAATTGGTTTTGATCGGCATGCTAATGTCGCCATCGTTCTTCAGTGCAAAGGCAGCCTCTTCAAATTCGGGCACCATGCGTTGTGTGGTACCTGAACCAAATACAGGAAGCTCTCCTCCTTTTTTATTGGTACCTGGATCTTCTGAATACAAGGAAACCATCTCTTCCCATTTGGCTCCATTTTTCAACTTTCCATAAATTTCTTCCACTTTTTTCTTTGCATTGTCTTGCGTTGCTTGATCGGCATCTTTGGCGACATTGATCATGAGGTGGGCAGACTTGATGGAGCCACGAGACGGCCTCATGTCTGTTGTTTTCAAAATATGGTATCCAAAACGCGACCTAAATGGATTCGAGATTTGCCCTACAGGGGTTTTGAAAGCCATGTCTTCAAAGGAATATACCATTTGGAATGCGGTAAAAAATCCCAAATCACCCCCATTGTTAACTGCGGAAGGGTCATCCGAACCATTTTTCATTTTTGCTACGGCGCTAAACTCTTCACCTTTGTCCACACGTGCTTTAAGGGACATGATGCGGTTGTAGGCAGCCAAGGTATCTGCAGGCGTGGCATTGGGGTCTAACTTCACCAAAATGTGTGAACAACGAACTTCGTTTCGTGTACGAAGGTAGGCTTCCTTCACAAGGGAATCATTTTGTGCGGAATCAATCAGGTAAGGAATCGAAAGTTGTCTTTTATAGCCTTCAAATTCTCTTTTCAATTTAGGAATGGTGTCATATCCCATGGCTTCAGCTTCGGTAACTTTAAGCTTAAACTTTTGAAACAGGTCCATGTATTCATTCAAGGATGCTGCATCGTATTTTGGGGTGGGGTTGTTTTTCAAATAAATTTGAAGGAACTCACTTTTGTACACTTTCTCCTTGTTGACTTTGAGTACAACCGGATCTTTTTGTCCAAAAACCATTGAAAACAAACAAAAACTTACACTCAGTAACACATACTTTTTCATATTCTTTCTTTATTTTAAACTATAATTTGGTGCTTCTCGTGTGATGGTAACATCATGTGGATGAGACTCTCGTATTCCAGCGGTGGTAATTCTAACAAACTTCGCTTCTTTCAATTTCTCAATGTTAGCAGCCCCACAGTAACCCATTCCGGCCCTCAAACCACCTGCAATTTGATACATAACCTCCATCAAGGTACCTTTAAAGGGAACCCTTCCTGAGATTCCTTCGGGTACCAACTTTTTCATATCTTCAATTTCGTCTTGAAAATAGCGATCTTTTGATCCTTTTTGCATGGCTTCAATGGAACCCATGCCTCTGTAGGATTTGAATTTTCTTCCTTCAAATATGATGGTTTCTCCGGGAGATTCTTCAACACCTGCGAACATGCTTCCCAGCATAACGGTATCTGCTCCGGCAGCCAAGGCTTTAACAATGTCTCCGGTATATCGAATTCCACCGTCTGCAATCACTGGCACACCACTTCCTTCGATGGCTTTGGCCACCTCATTGATTGCGGTAAGCTGCGGTACGCCAACCCCTGCGATGATTCTTGTGGTACAAATGGAACCGGGACCAATTCCTACCTTGACCGCATCTGCACCGGCGGCTACCAAAAATTTAGCAGCTTCTGCCGTGGCGATGTTTCCAACCACGACTTCCAGGCTCGGATATTTGTTTTTAATTTCTTTCAGTTGGGTGACTACGCCTTGGGTATGTGCATGTGCGGTATCGATGACAATGGCATCCACACCCGCTTCGACCAATGCGGTTACTCTTTCCATGCTTTCTTTTGAAACACCAACGGCCGCCGCTACTCTTAACCTACCTAAATTGTCTTTACAAGAAAGGGGATGTTCCTTCACCTTAATGATGTCACGAAACGTAATCAATCCAATAAGTTTGTAGTCAATGTCTACCACCGGCAATTTTTCAATCCTGTTTTCCTGAAGGATTACTTCGGCTGTATTCAGGTTGGTGCCATCCGACGTGGTAATTAGGTTTTCCGAAGTCATGACTTCACGGATGGGCTTGTAGTGGTCTTTTTCGAAACGGAGGTCTCTGTTGGTCACGATACCGATAAGCACTTTATCATCGTTTACAACGGGAATCCCACCGATGCTGTTCTCTTTCATTAGGGCCAGCGCATCTCCAACGGTGGCATTGTCAGGCAAAGTGATGGGGTCAATGATCATTCCACTTTCCGAACGTTTTACTTTCCGAACTTCTGTGGCTTGGTCCCACACGCTCATGTTTTTATGAATCACGCCGATTCCTCCTTGCTGTGCAATGGCAATTGCCAATCGATGCTCAGTAACGGTGTCCATCGCAGAAGAAGCTACGGGAGAATTCACGGCAATGTTCCTAGAGAATTTACTGCTCAATTTTACTTCGCGAGGCAACACCTCGGAATAAGCGGGGACAAGCAATACATCATCGTATGTTAGTCCCTCTGTAATTTGTTGTAAGTTGTTCAACGACATGTTCGAATCTATCAAAATAAATTCTCGCAAAAATAAGAAAAATCGGAGAACTTTAAACGCTCAACAAATGGGGAATTGTTAATAAAAATCAAAAAGATAAAATGATAGGAAAAATATTGTAATCTTGTAAATCATGAAATTCACCACATTAGCCTTATTCATTTTCACTGCTATTCTGGCCTTTGCCCAGCGAAGCAGCGTTGACACCTCCAAAATGATTCAATTGTCTGGTGTTGTGATCAGCGATGAGAATCTCGAACCCCTTCCCTACACTACCGTTTGGGACCGTTCCATTCACAGAGGCGTAATCTCAGATTATTACGGTTTCTTTACGATGGTTGCATTCCCTGGAGATACGTTGTTTTTTAACTTTTATGGCTACAAAAATTCCTCCTACATTGTTCCGGACACCTTAAAAGAAAACAGATACAGCATTGTGCACATGATGCAAACAGACACTTTAAACAAGCCTGAAGTAGTTGTATACCCATGGCCTTCCAGAGATGCCTTCGCTCGGTATTTTGTTGAAATGAAACCGTATGACGATGCCATGCGAAGGGCGCAACGCGAATTGTCAGGTGAATCCCTTGCGTTTACAGCGGCACGGTTGTCGAATGATGCTTCCTTGGCGTATGGTTATGCTCAAAACCAACGACTCACCAGACTTTACACCAATGGTCAACTCCCTGCAAACAATTTATTCAATCCCTACTCTTGGGCAAAGTTGATTTCAGACTGGAAAGCAGGAAAGTTATCTCGTCAATGATATTTTGGAAAACACAGAAAGTATTTTTCCACAGGTTGCGCAAGGGCAGAAATATTCAAATTATCAGAAGCTTCTGTCAAGTCAACGATTTGACCGTTTTTCAGAAGTAATTTAATGTTTTGTTTGTCCGAGTGATATGCTTTGTTTGTCAAAACATCTTGGTACACAAAGAATTCAATTTCCTCATCCGTCACGTCCATGTAGGTTTTTACAAAATCCTTTTCCATTTGAATCCTTTTGGCTGAAAAAGGTTTTTTAGAAATTTCAATTTTGAAAAGCTTCCGGTTAACCAATCCTTTCGAAAGTCGTGACAACACAAAATCGTCTGCATCTTGCCAAACCTTCAATGCACCCCAAATGTCGTAATCATCCAAATTTGCAAAATGATTTAAAACCGATGGATTGTTCAGAAAATCTTCCTTTTTCACATCATTGTTCAGAAAAAAAGACAACGAAGGGGAGGCGAACAAGTTGACTCCTTTTTTCGAAAGCAACTTCGCTCTTCGCAAAGCGTGAATCAACATAAATTCTGCTACGACAACGGTTTTATGGAGGTAGACTTGCCAGTACATCAAACGCCTTGCGACAATGAATTTTTCGATGGAATAGATTCCTTTCTCCTCCAAAACAAGGTTTCCTTCATAGACTGAAAGCATTTCAATCAAACGATCGGAACCAATGATTCCCTCACTGACCCCACTGTAGAAACTGTCTCGATTCAAATAATCCAAGCGATCCATGTCCAACTGACTTGAAACCAATTGATGTAAAAAAGGTTTTGGATAATTGTTTTGGAAAATTTGTTTTGCCCTATCCATATCTTCGCCAAATTCTGCAGACAGACGCTCAATAAAAAATCCAGAAATATCCTCATGAGAAACCCCATTCACAATGTCGTATTCCAACGCATGGCTAAAGGGACCGTGACCAATGTCGTGAAGTAAAATTGCCAGCAAGACCGCACGTTCCTCCTCTTGCGTAATGTCATTTCCTTTTCTTCGCAGGGTATACAAAGCGAGGGTCATCAAGTGCATGCAACCCATGACATGGTTGTAGCGGGTATGAAGGGCTCCAGGGTAAACCAAATGGGTTAATCCCAATTGTAAAATCCGCCTTAACCTTTGCATGTAGGGGTGATTCAAAACATCAAAAACCAAGGCATCCGGAATGGAAATAAACCCATACACAGGGTCATTGATGATTTTCTTTTTGTTGTAAAGGTTAGATAAAGTAGGCAATTTTATACATTTACAAATTAGACAGCAAACTTATCAATTTAAAACCACATGCAAGGAAAAATTCTCTGGGCCGACGATGAAATCGAATTGCTCAAACCCCATATTTTATTTCTAGAATCAAAGGGTTACAAGGTGGATACCGTAACCAACGGAGCGGATGCGATTGACCAAACGGAGGCACATAATTATGACGTTATTTTCCTGGATGAAAACATGCCCGGATTAAGTGGATTGGAAACCTTGACCAAAATCAAAGAGCGTCAACCTTTGGTGCCGGTTGTCATGATTACAAAAAGCGAGGAAGAATTCATCATGGAGGAAGCGATAGGAAGTAAGATTGCTGACTACTTGATAAAACCCGTAAACCCAAACCAAATCTTGTTGAGTTTAAAGAAAATTTTAACCCAAGGAAAATTGGTTTCGCAGAAGACAAATGTGAATTACCAGCAAGAATTCCGTCAATTGGGCATGCAATTAAACGATGACATGGATTCCCACGAATGGACAGAAATGTATCGCAAATTGGTCTATTGGGAATTGGAGTTAGAGCAAGCGGACGACAAAGCCATGCGGGAAATTTTGGACATGCAAAAAAAGGAAGCCAATCAATTGTTTTGTGATTTCATCGAGGACACCTATTTGGATTGGCTGAATGGCACTGTGGAAACTCCTTACATGTTGCACAACATGATTCGCACCCGGGTAATTCCAAAAATCGGAAAAGAAAAGCTCGCTGTTTTGGTAATCGACAACTTGCGTTTCGACCAATGGAAAATTTTGGAACCACAAATCGCGAAGCATTATCAAAAGGAAGAAGAGTACATCATCTACTCGATTCTGCCTACCGCTACCCACTATGCACGCAATGCCTTTTTCGCGGGTATGATGCCATCAGAAATCGAAAAGAAATTCCCGCAATACTGGAAAACCGAAGAAGATGAGGGAGGTAAAAATCAATTTGAGAAGGAATTGTTGGAGCAGCAATTTAAGCGCCTCGGAAAACAATGCAAGTGGAGTTACCACAAAATCACCCACCATGAAGCCGGCAAAAAGTTAAATGACCAATTCAGCCAACTGAAGGACAACGATGTTACTTTTATCGTGTACAATTTTGTTGACATGCTTTCCCATGCAAGAACAGACATGGAAGTAATTCGCGAATTGGCAAGCGACGAAGCTGCGTACCGATCCATTACGAAATCATGGTTTGAACATTCGCCTTTACATGAAATGATTCAGAAATTCAAAGAGCTTGGTGTGAACCTTATCATTACCACAGACCATGGTACCGTGAAGGTAAATAAGCCCATTAAAATCATTGGGGAACGCAACACCAATTCAAACCTGCGCTACAAAGTGGGTCGTGGTTTGAGTTACAATGCCAAAGAAGTTTTTGTGGTTAACAAACCCAATGAAGCGTTTCTACCGCAAGTAAAATTGTCCAATGAATATGTATTTGCAAGAGAGGCGGACTTTTTTGTGTACCCAAACAATTACAACCATTTCGTGAATTTTTACGGCAACACCTTCCAACACGGGGGACTTTCCATGGAAGAAATGTTGATTCCTTTTATCGAATTATCGCCTAAGAAATAGAAAATTCTATTTAGAAGCTTTCAAAATAAGGGATTGTTGTAATTTTACAGCATGGATACTTTCAATGCAGAAGAAATTCGCGCCCATTTCCCCATTCTTCAAGAAGTAATTCACGGCAAACCCTTGATATATTTTGACAACGGAGCCACCTCCCAAAAACCAACGGTGGTCATTGATCGCATCTCTAACTATTATTCTCACGAAAATTCGAACGTTCACAGAGGGGTGCATTTCTTGAGTGACCAAGCTACCCAGGCTTACGAATTGGCTCGAAGCACGATCGCTGCATTTATTCACGCTAAACACGCACAAGAAGTTATTTTTACCAAAGGAACCACGGAAGGAATCAATGCCATTGCTTTTTCTTTGGGTGAATCTTTACAATCCGGAGATGAAATCCTTATTTCGGGCATGGAACACCACGCCAACATTGTCCCTTGGCAAATGCTTTGCGAGCGCAAAGGCACCCTTCTCAAAGTTATTCCGGTTTTAGACAATGGAACTTTGGACCTCGAAGCATTTGAATCCTTACTCAATGAAAAAACCAAATTATTAAGCATTATCCATGTTTCAAACACATTGGGAACGATTAATCCCGTTGAATGGATGATTGAAAAAGCGCATGCCGTAGGTGCAAAGGTACTCTTAGACGCAGCGCAGAGCATTCAGCATCTCTCCATCGATGTTCAAGCGCTCGACTGCGACTTCATGGTATTTTCCGGACATAAAGTATTTGGTCCTACAGGCATCGGTATTCTTTATGGAAAAAAGGACATTCTCAACGAACTCCCTCCTTATCAAGGTGGCGGAGACATGATTGAAACGGTAACCTTCGAAAAAACGACTTACAACGAGCTTCCTTTGAAATTTGAAGCCGGCACCCCTAACATTGCGGGAGCGATTGGTTTGGGCGAAGCTTTTTCCTTCATGAATTCGATTGACCTACGCGGAGCGTACCAAAAGGAGAAGGAGCTTGGAGCATACCTCCGTGAACGCATGCGAGAAATTCCTTCCATCCGATTCATTGGCGATGCGCCAGAAACCTGCAGCACCTTGTCTTTTTTGGTTGGCGACCTGCATCCTTTCGACCTCGGAACCTTGCTAGACAAACAAGGCATTGCCGTACGCACGGGACACCATTGCACGCAACCGCTCATGCAACGATTCAACATTCCGGGTACGGTAAGGGCATCCTTGGCATTTTACAACACAAAGAACGAAATTGATTTATTCATCCACGCGCTCACGCGGTCTATTCGAATGTTGTCATGAGTAATACCATAAACCAAATTCAAGATGAAATCGTCGAAGAATTTTCAATGTTTGAGGATTGGATGGAGAAATATGAATACCTCATTGATTTAGGCAAAGAACTGCCCTTGATTGCAGAGGAAATGAAAACCGAAGATCGCTTGATTCACGGATGTCAATCCAGGGTATGGGTAGCTTCGATGATGGAAGGTCCTAGACTTTTGTTTACGGCCGATTCAGATGCGATGATTACCAAGGGGATTATCAGTTTGTTGATACGAATCCTTTCAAACCAAACTCCGGAAGACATCGTAAAAAGTGATTTGTATTTTATTGGAAAAATCGGATTACAGGAACACCTATCGCCTACCCGAGCCAATGGATTGGTTGGGATGATTAACCGATTAAAAAATGATGGATTGAAGCAATTAGCAAAATGATTGAATTAGAAAACGAAATTGTCAAGGTATTAAAAACCATCTACGACCCGGAAATTCCTGTGGATGTATTTGAATTGGGATTGATTTACGAAATCCGAATCAATGACGACCACGAAGTGGATGTCGACATGACCTTAACCTCCCCTAATTGTCCTGTTGCGGAATCCTTGCCAAAGGAAGTAGAGGATAAAATTAAAACCGTTGAAGGGGTTGCGACGTGCCAAGTGCATATAGTTTTTGATCCCCCATGGGATAAAGACATGATGTCTGAAGAGGCAAAACTGGAGTTGGGTTTTCTTTAATTTGACTTGTGAAAAACATACCTAACCCTTCTGTTTAGGTTGATGTTGTAGTATTCGAATTCCAAATCGGTTTTGTTGAGGATGAAAATCCTGTTTTTCAGGGTGTCATTGGCCTGGACCCAATTGATTTCATTTTCCTTAAGGTTAAAAGCAACAAGTCCATTCAATACGAGTGAATCCTTGACCACCGTAGCAAAGGTTTGAAATTCCGAAAACACCGAACAACTTACGTTTTGTTGTGCGTCGATGGTCAATTTACCAAGGCTTGGGTTGCTTCCAATGGCCGGACTGTCAAAAAAGGTAAACCCTTCAGCATCCTGCATTTTCACCAACACACAGTCCCAATCTCCCTCCAAAAATAGCGTATATTTTTTTTCTTTGTTGCATGAACAAATGAGCACCCAAATCAAAAGGAAAAAGACGGTTGGAAACGCAATTTTTACTTTACACATGCTGGAAATTACATTGAATGAATGGAAACAAAGGTAAAAAACTTTTTATGGCAACATTTCTTCTAACTCCAATTTGGTGATGTTTACCGTTGCAATTCGATTGAAACTGCCCAAGATTTTTGTTTGCAAAACGAGTAAAATATCCTTCTCCGGTGTTTGTAAGAAATCACAAGGAACCATTGGAATGTTTTTTCCAATGTATTTTTTCCCCACCAAAATTCCATTTTCGTTGTAAATGCAAAGTAAAAGTTGATTGCTTCGGGTTGAAGAAATGAAGGCCTCATATGTAACCCCTTTGATGGTAACTTCTTTCACCACTACTGTTTTCTCGTCATCCAATTCTGAGTTCCCTTGCGCAACAATGGAAGTCGCCATCTCAATTTGGGTTGGGTCCAAAATCACTTTTGGCGCATAGAAGAGGTTGTGGTTGGAAGTTCTGGCAATGGAAAAGGTAGAAGCACCCAAAGGCTGTAAAGCGCAAATCCCCCCATCGAAACCTGCACCATTTAGTACCCCTTCGAATTCCAAATTGTTATTTAAAAACACAGTGGAAAAGCTGTAATTGTAAAATCCATTCATAATTACAAAATCCTTTTCAGGTGTTGTTTGTAGGAAGAAGGGTATTTTTTTTCCGTCGTTGGTTAGGTGATCGAGGACCTTGTCATCCACATTGGTAAAAATGTTCAAATACCCAGATTTCTCTACCGTATCCAACGCTTGATTCACCCTATGCACCCCCATCATTTGGCTTTGAAGCGGGCAATTTTGAATGTAAAGGCTCTGTCCATCAAAATGGGCATACGTGGGATACAATACTTCTTCTATGCTGGAGAAATCAATGACCGTATGGTTGGTTTCGTCAATCCTGAGCAGCTGGGTATACAAACCGACGGGATCCATGCAGACGATTACCAATTCATTGTTTATTATCAACAACGATGGAACTGCATTTACATAGGCATCCGGAAGTTCATAATTCCAAAGAAAACCACCTTCGTTGTCAATTTTAGTGATTTGAATCTTCCAACCCTCAAAGGAACTTAGGATGACATAGCCGTTGTCGACCGGAGATTTTACAATGGAGAGCGGTAAAAAAGACTTGTTCCCCTCCTTTTCGTCGTAAATTTTCATGTACGGAAAGGAATCGACTGGGTCTTTTTTGCAGCCTACCACAATCCATAAAACAGCCATCAGGCTACAAATTAGTTTTACCTGGATCTTTTTTTTCATGCTTACCATTTTTTGTGAATAGGAATCATTACCGTCAATTGAATGTCTAAGTCCAACAACTTAAATTGGTCCATTACATCGAGGTATTCCACCCCAAAACCTGTAAAATCCGAATACCTTTTCTGGTCATCAATGACATTCCTCAATCCGTATTTAACATTGCTCGCCAAGGTCATCGCAAAACTTTCACGGTAGTAGGTAATTCCTCCTCCGCCAACGAGTCCGACGTTGAATTTTCTCATATGATTGGTAAGGTCGCCCACCGAAGATTGGTTTGCAGATTTTCGGTCAACCTCGCCATCAATTTTGGTATCATAAAAGACAGATTTACTGGCGAAGTAGATAAAATCAGCTGACAATCCTACTTGTAGAAAGGGCGAAAAATGACGGGTTGTAAAATCCCATCTGGTTAACACAGGAATGGAAACATTGGAGATTTTTTGTCTGTGAAGCATCTCTTTGTTGATGTTTGTCACATTTAAGGTATCCTCCCAAGCATACGAGGTCATATAATTGAACCTTTGAGAACGGAATCCTGGTTGAATGATCAAAGAAAAATACTTGGTATAGGCGAACGAAACATACAATCCATAATTCCCTCCTCGATTCTGGGCCAAGGTCTTGTATTTTTTCTCAAAATCTCCTGCAGCTGATTGTGGGGTTTGCTCAAGAATGTTGTAACGATCCGATACAATGGGTTGGGTAAAATTCATTCCCACAAAGGAACCTACAAAAAAACGATCCTTTCTGTATACATATTTGCGTTGTGCATGAAGTTGAATGCTTACACACACGAGCCAAGCCAACAGCACTACTTTACCTATTTTCATTATTTATAAAGCATTATTTTTTCTGTCAACCTTGTGTCATTTGCCATCAGTTTGATGAGGTAGGTACCATTTACGAGTCGACCAAAATCATAGTCAATGGAATGTTCACCTTGCGAATTGGGTGCGTCTTCAATCAACCCAACGGTTCGACCGGAAAGGTCAAGGATTTCTATTTTGATGTCGGAATTTTTATAGAGCGAGTACGAAATGGTCAACGTAGCCGAGGTTGGATTTGGGTAACACTTCATCCAAAAATTGGTTTTAAACATTTCGGTGGTACTTAAATCTTTGCATTCTACGTAGTCGATTCTGGAGTCTACAAAATTCTCAAATTTGACTTCTTGAATGGCTTCGTCGGAGGCTTGAAACCAGTCTTTAATCACCGAGGTAAACACCTGTCGATAATCAAACTGCATAGGAATGTTCCCTCCTTGTAAATTTTGAAAATCTGCATTTGTGCCATACACACCCGGGTTGATACAGGTTCCATAGACCAACATTGGCGCAGCGTTTCCGTGGTCTGTGCCATAGCTTCCATTGGAAGCCACACGTCGACCAAATTCTGAAAAAGTCATGGTTAACACGCGGTTATCCAATCCCATGTTTTGAAGGTCATCGTAGAAGGCTTTTACCCCAGCGGAAATGTGATAAAGCAAGGCTGCATGAGATCCCATGGTGGTATTGTTGTTAACCACTTGATTGGCATGGGTATCAAAACCACCTATCCTACAGATGAATATTTTGGTGCCAATTCCTCCACTGATCAATCTGGAAATGATTTTCAATTGAGGCGCAAGCGGGTTATGCAGTGCACCTCCCGGAGCGATGTAAGGATAAAGGTCAGGATAAACGGTATTGGAATTCATACCTGCTTCGTAGACGTTTTTCAATCGCTCAGCATAGTTATTTGCTTGTTTCTCTATCTGCATGATGTATTCAATTTCATCTCCTGCATGTGTATCTGGCAAAGTAATCGGAGGGTCAACCCCAACAGAGTTAATCAAGTTGTAAAATGCAACAGGGTCTTGAATGGACAATCCTGCGGGAATGCCATCGTTGCGATGGAATGCCAAGGATACCCCTGTGCCAATTTCAATGGCCAACGGATCGGGAATGTTGGGATTCGGATAATTGGTTGGATACCCCGGATAGTAATAATCCAAATAGCGTCCCATCCAACCGGAGTTAAAATACTCATCGTAACTCCCGCCCATCATCCAAACGTCCCTGCTTCGGAAATGGGAACCATTCATATTTTGATAAGACACATTTTGAATCACCGCGAAATTCCCTTGGTCGTACATTGCTTTGGAGGCTCCCATGTCGGGATGCAAACCAATTTGTTGATTGTCAGGCAAGGAATTATCTAAGGTAATGTATCTTCTGGGTCCTGTCTGTGGAATGGCAATGTTCGCCCGGTTGTTGTAATACGAACCATATTCATTGATTGGAATGATCGTATTCAAACCATCGTTCCCCCCATGAAGCTCAATCAACACCAAAACCCGGTCATTGGTACTGGATTTTGCCATGGCGTGAAGGAGGCTATCCCCTTCAAAAGCATGCAAGGGAATTCCGTTAAGTTTCAACATCATCCCCGCACCCACCAAGGATGAAAGCTGCATAAATTTTCTTCTGTCCATGCTCATGGTATTAGTAGATTTGGTATTCAGGAGACTGCATCATGGCCTTAATAAGCTTTTCCAATTGCGCACGCACAACCGTTTCGCTGCTCGTCGTTTGGTAATTTGCCCATTCATTGGCCCAATTAACCGTTAATTGGTTGAGGAATATATCTTCTTTAAAATAGGTAAACCTATCGGGCTCCAGGGTGATTGGAAACAACCAGTCCACAAGTTCTTGTACCAAGATGGTTTCATTTGCTGGATTTGATGCATGTGCATTTACAAAGGCCATTACATCTAATTTCAACAATACGCCACCGGTTCCACTGAAACCTGTAATCAACAATTCGGCGAACTTGTAGCGATTTGCCAGATAATTCGCAGAAATCCAATAACGCTGAAAATCAGGTACTTGAAAATAAGGATCATAGCCCGCTACGTCAACCGGTTCAAATAAATTCAATCCTTGCAAGCTTAATTGATCGATGAGGTGGTGGTGCATTTGGTAGTGTTGAACCAATTGGGTAGAAACATTGGGCGCAGAAAGCCCAAACAACCGAAGGGTCCCAATGACCAAATCCACGGGTGATTTAATAATCGCTCCAATGTTATTGTCGCCTGTGGCAGGGGTATCTAGGTCATAAAAATGTTCACTTTGCAGGAGCATTTCCAAAACCGGTTTGACATCGTAGTTGTTCGTTAGAAAAACATTGGCCAAGGGTTGAATGATGTCGTTTTCAATTTCAGGCGTGATGTCAAAATACACAAACTCTCGGTAAATACGTCTGCAAAGGTGGTAAGCCGCATTGGTGGAATTCAGAATCAGATCCACTGCATTGTTTAGTTCTTGTTTCACAGAATTTAGGGTGGTGTTTCCGTTTACGACATTTGCCGTTTGAACCACCGCATTGTTAAATACTTGCGAAAACACTTTTGGGGTAACGTCGTGCTGGGAAGAATACACCCCATCCGAGGTTCGCACCTTTCCGGTTGGAATGCCCGTAATTTGATCGATGGATTGAAAGGTTGGGTCGGTATCCCATCCCGTAAAAACTTTGGTAAGGGCCTTAACATCAGCCTCCGTGAAGTTTGTATAATTTCCAATTCCAACCTCAATTCCTTTCCCAACGGTAAAAAGCTCCATGAATTCTCGCGCAAAATTCTCTTGACCCGCGCCTTTTACATTGGTGTATCCATCAAGATGGACCAGCATAGCGTTGTCAATGCAAATGGCTTTAGCCAAATCCCTAAAATTCCCCAAAGCATAATACCGAAGCAAACGCAAATAATCAATTGGGTATTGAGGCATCCCTGAAATGCGTGTCATGATCACAGGAATGTGGGTATGGTAAAACCAAACCATTCTTTCATGAAGATTGCATCCGGAGATGCGCATGTTTTCCAACCACCAACTTTTGGTATAATCTGACCACACGTCATTGATTTGATTTGGATCTGGGTTATTTGGAAAAATCCAATCTGTATTGGTATTTGGATCTTTTGGATAAGGGGGTGTTGGTGAAGTTTGCAACAGGGCGGTTAAGGCATCCTGGGCAGTCATCGATGAAAAATTGGCAATGTCTTGTAACGATGGACCCATGGTAGCCCTCCTCAATAAATGAGAGGCTTTCTGTTGACCTAAAACGCCTGAAATCGGATTGAGTGATGCCATAATTTTAAAGCTTAAATAAAAAACCAACCTTGGTGGGTTTGATAAATGTAGTAAAAAACTGACGAGATGTGGATTAAGTCTCTGTTAACCCCTTTGAAATTCGATAGAAGTACGTAGTCAAGCCCTTAAAAAAATCAACAATCGGCGTTGAAAACAATGCTCACAATGGATGATACCCCAACTTTCAATGCATCAGGATGGATGTCAAACTTGGGATGATGCACAGCGAAATTCTCTTTCTTTAGGGGATCTGCGACCCCTAGCCTAAAATAACACGAGGGCAAAAGGTGACAATAAAAAGCAAAATCATCTGCGGTCATGCGCAAGGGAAGCGTTTCAACATTTTCCGTTCCTAGGTTATTTTTGAGTACATCCATGGTATGGGTAACCAATGCCTCATCATTCACCAAGAATGGATAGCCTTTCACACGGTTAAATTTAATTTTGGCGCCAAAACTTCTTTCTATGGTTGCGAAATAGCGTTCTGTTTCCTCAAAAAAGTGTTTTCTCCATGGCTCATTCATGGTCCTGAAGGTGCCTTCTATCTTACAAATACCGGGAATTACATTGGTAGAACCCAAGGCCTCTACCCTACCAAAACTTAAGACGGTAGGTACATTTTCAGGTTCAAATTGCTTTACAATGGCGGGCAATCCATGTATGATTTCAGCGGCAACTGTAACGGGATTTACACACTTATGAGGCAAGGCCGCATGACCTCCAACCCCTTCAATCTCAATGTGAAGTTCATCGCTGGATGCCATGTAAAGACCTGGGCGAATGCCAATTTTACCGACATTCATTTCTGGGTAGACATGCAAGGCAAAGATTTGTTTGACCTTAGGATTTTCCAAAACACCGGCTTTGATCATGAAATTCGCACCCCCAGGGGCGACTTCTTCCCCCGGTTGAAAAATCAATTTCACTGAGACAGGTAATGTTTCGCGGTGTTGCCAGAGGATTTCCGCTGCACCCAATAAAACGGAAGTGTGTACATCGTGACCACAGGCATGCATTACCCCTTCGTTTTTAGAAGCATAAGGAACCTCATTTTCCTCAAAAATAGGAAGGGCGTCTATGTCTGCTCGAAAAGCGATCCAATCCGTTGGATTGGCACCAGAAGCAATTTCGCCAACTACGCCGGTTACGCCGACGCCTTTTTGAAAAGGAATGCCAATACGCTCCAGTTCACTTGCGATGAATTCCATGGTATGGTACTCTTCAAAAGACAACTCTGGGAACGCATGCAGGTGTTCCCGGTTTAACTTAACCCGTTCAAAAATAGCCTCTGATTCAATACGAATACGCTCAGGCGTCATGCTGTGACAAACTTGTATATCCACTAAGTAATAATTTAACCGAAACATAGGCCATGATCAGCCCAAAAATAATCTTCACCCAAGCGATGGGTATTTTTAACGCCAATTTTGACCCGAGAAATCCACCGATGATAAAGGCACTTGCGATAAACAAACCAAATTTCCAGTTGACATGTCCTCCTTTGGCATAGTTCATCACAGCGAGGATCACCACAGGCATTGAAAGTACAAACAAACTTGTCCCTTGGGCTTGGTATTGGGAGAATCCGAGAAAGTAAACCAACGCAGGAACGATCACCATTCCACCACCAACCCCCACAAAACCACTTAACATCCCCGCGACCAAACCTATCAGCACCAAAACCAACATTTCTTGCATGTTCATTGGACGAAGATAATCATTTAATTGATTGCCGAACGCGATCATCACCTGGGAGGCATTACCCGACCCCTTCGACTCCATTTCGCTGCGCTTCATTACGCTCAGGGGTCGGGATTCCTGGGTGCGGGATTCCTGGGTGCGGAATTAATTCCGCACCCAGGGGAATGCAATTACCTACTCGCCTGAAATTCGATGAGCGTTACCCGACCCCTTCGACTCCATTTCGCTGCGCTTCATTACGCTCAGGGGTCGGGATTCCTCGAGAATGAATTTACCTTCTCGCCTGAAATTCGATGAGTGTTACCCGACCCCTTCGACTCCATTTCGCTTCGCTTCATTACGCTCAGGGGTCGGGATTCCTCGAGAATGAATTTACCTACTCGCCTGAAATTCGATGAGTTTCGCTAATAATTTTTGATGTTCTTCCAAAAGGTGAATGTACTTATCCTTCCATGTGGTTTCTTCCATTGCCTGGTCACCCTCATTGTTTGTATAATTTCGCCTTAACTCGGGAATTTGTTCCGTGAAATCGAAGTGAATGGCTTTGCTGATTTCCAGCACGTATTCCAAACTTAAATTGGGATTTTCGAAGGAATCATAAAGCCATTTTCGGCTTTTCCCCAAACGCTTCGCCAACTTGCTTAAATTTTGCCCAGAGGCCCGAACCGCTTGTTCTACAATCTCGCCACGATGTATCATGGAACAAAGTTGATTTCAATATTGTAATATTTTTTATACAATTAATATACGTTTTTGTATAAATAAGGTATATTTGCCGTAAAAAAACGGAAAACCGATTTAAGTATGAAAATTACACTTTCAATATTGACGTTTATCCTTTCACTTCAAACCTTTGCTCAAATTGACCAACGTAGGATCATGGCAAGCGCCGGAAGGATTGCGAAGGACCTAACACCAAGCGCCTTTGGTCCTAATTATATTATGTCTTACACCTTAGGTGAACCCTTTATCTATGTAGGAACCCCCGTAGGACTTCCCACAAAAAAGTTTTTCAACGGCTTTCAACAACCTGATGCCTTAATTCCGGTTGGACCTGGTACCACAGCATTGATGCCAGCAGCACCCATTTTCAACATTTATCCCAATCCATTTGATCAATATTCAATCATTGAAGCACCCCAAGCATATGAAAATCAGGATTTAAAACTTCAACTCATTGACGCCCATGGCAAATTGGTCCATGAAGAAACCATGCATGGCACAAGGCACAAAGCAGATTATTCTACAGGCTTAACCCCTGGTATTTATTTTCTAAACATCTACCAAATTACGGGTGAATTCATCCATCAAGTTAAATTGATTAAATCTTAATAACAAATGAAAAACCTCTTTACCTCGTTGCTTCTTTTTACAGCCCTAACGTTTCATTTTTTTGTCCATGCCCAAGCGCCAAACGGAATCAATTACCAAGCGGTTATTAGAACAAATACAGGTTCGCTTGCTTCAAACACTCCGGTGGCGGTTCGTGTAAACATCCGTCAATATTCAACCACGGGGATTGTTATTTTCTCGGAAAGACATAACGTTACAACAGACCAATTTGGCATGGTAAACTTTGTCATTGGAACGGGAACCTTTTTAAATGCCGGTCCATTTTCAAGCATTAACTGGGCAAACGGGCCTTACTTTCTGGATTTAGGGGTGGCATTTTCCGGACTGCCAAATCCAGCGGTTTACGCTGCGTATGGCACACAGCAAATGATGAGTGTACCTTACGCGTTGTTTGCAAAATCCTCCGGTAATTTGGTAAACCAATGGAAATACGGATCAGGAATTCCAGCGAGTAATTTGGGAATCGTTGGCGATTACTACCTAGACACGGCAACAGGAAATGTATATACCAAAACCAACGGTACCACATGGGTGCTAATTTCCAACATCATGGGTCCGATTGGATTAACCGGACCTGCCGGCGTAGCCGGACCACAAGGAATTCAAGGCATAGCAGGACCCCAAGGTCCGATTGGATTAACCGGACCGCAAGGAATTCAAGGAATGGCCGGGCCAACGGGTGCAACCGGACCTTCCGGCGTAGCCGGAGCTACAGGAGCTACAGGCGCCACTGGACCTCAGGGAATTCAAGGAGTCGCAGGTACCAACGGAACCAACGGATTAAATGCCTTAGTTAAAACTACCGCAGAACCTGCCGGAGCGAATTGCGCGACAGGTGGAACCAAAGTGGAAACCGGATTAGATGCCAACAACAATGGATTACTGGATTTGGGTGAAATAAATGCAGCGCAAACGACCTATGTGTGTAATGGTGTTCAAGGTGCGCAAGGAATTCAAGGCGCAAGCGGCCCTGCCGGCGTAGCCGGAGCAACAGGACCTATGGGATTAACCGGCCCCGCCGGCGTAGCCGGACCCCAAGGAATTCAAGGCGCAACGGGTCCAGCGGGACCAATCGGATTAACCGGACCAGCGGGCGCAGTTGGTGCGACAGGAGCAACTGGTGCACAAGGATTACCAGGAACGAATGGAACAAATGGAGCGGTTGGTGCAACCGGCCCTGCCGGCGTAGCCGGACCTCAAGGTGCGACAGGAGCAACTGGAGCAACTGGAGCCATAGGTCCACAAGGTCCTACTGGAACTAACGGTACCAATGGGACAAACGGAATCAACGGTACCGCCGTACTGAACGGCAATACCAACCCTGTGGCGGTCACCGGAGCAAACGGCGACTTTTACATCAATACCCTTACCAACACCTTATTCGGTCCGAAAGCCAACGGCACTTGGCCAGCAGGAGTTTCTTTGGTTGGGCCAACTGGACCTCAAGGTATACAAGGTGTTGCTGGATCTACAGGCCCTGCCGGAGTAGCCGGACCCCAAGGAATTCAAGGCGCAACGGGTCCAGCGGGACCAATCGGATTAACCGGCCCTGCCGGCGTAGCCGGACCGCAAGGAGTAGCCGGACCTCAGGGAATTCAAGGAATAGCAGGAACAAATGGAACTAACGGAATCAATGGAACAAACGGGAGCAATGGCCTTAATGCACTTATAAAAACAACAGCAGAACCTGCCGGTGCGAATTGCACCTATGGAGGTACAAAAATTGAAACAGGTTTAGACGCGAACATGAACGGCGTTCTTGACGCAGGGGAAATTAATGCAGCGCAAACGACCTATGTGTGTAATGGTATTCAGGGTGCGCAAGGAATTCAAGGCGCAACGGGTCCAGCGGGACCAATCGGATTAACCGGACCAGCGGGCGCAGTTGGTGCGACAGGAGCAACTGGTGCACAAGGATTACCAGGAACGAATGGAACAAATGGAGCGGTTGGTGCAACCGGCCCTGCCGGCGTAGCCGGACCTCAAGGTGCGACAGGAGCAACTGGAGCAACTGGAGCCATAGGTCCACAAGGTCCTACTGGAACTAACGGTACCAATGGGACAAACGGAATCAACGGTACCGCCGTACTGAACGGCAATACCAACCCTGTGGCGGTCACCGGAGCAAACGGCGACTTTTACATCAATACCCTTACCAACACCTTATTTGGCCCGAAAGCCAACGGTACGTGGCCTGCAGGGGTTTCTTTGATTGGGCCAACAGGTGCGTCCGGCGTAGCTGGTCCGGTTGGATTAACCGGACCCGCAGGAATAAGTGGAACAAACGGTACCAATGGGACAAACGGAATCAACGGTACAGCGGTTTTAAACGGTAACACCAATCCTACCGCTGGAACCGGCGTGAATGGAGATTTTTACATCAATACCGCTACCAATACCTTATTCGGCCCGAAAGCAAACGGTACGTGGCCTGCAGGAGTTTCAATGGTTGGTCCGCAAGGCGCACAAGGGATTCAAGGTCTTACAGGTGCAACCGGACCTCAAGGTATTCAAGGCGTGGCAGGCACAAATGGCGCTAACGGGACAAACGGAATCAATGGTACAAACGGGAGCAACGGTACAGCCGTATTAAACGGTAATACCAATCCTACGGCGGTAACTGGAGTCAATGGAGATTTCTACATCAATACCGCTACCAATACCTTATTTGGCCCGAAAGCCAACGGTACGTGGCCGGCAGGAGTTTCATTGGTTGGTCCGATGGGTCCTACAGGTGCAACCGGACCTGCCGGCTTGGCCGGACCTCAAGGGATTCAGGGCATAGCCGGACCTACCGGGACTCAAGGTGCTACTGGGCCAACAGGCCCTCAAGGCATTCAAGGTATTGCAGGTCCGATAGGACCAACCGGCCCTGCCGGCGCAGCCGGAGCGACGGGTGCGACAGGAGCAACCGGCCTACAGGGTCCGGTTGGATTAACCGGACCGGCCGGCACAGCAGGATCACAAGGAATACAAGGAGTAGCCGGCACCAACGGAACTGCAGTTTTAAACGGTAACACCAATCCTACGGTAGGAACCGGAGTAAATGGCGATTTTTACCTCAATACCGCTACCAATACCTTATTCGGCCCGAAAGCCAACGGCACGTGGCCTGCAGGAGTTTCATTGGTTGGTCCAACAGGCGCACAAGGGATTCAAGGTCTTACAGGTGCAACCGGCCCAATAGGATTAACCGGCCCTGCCGGCGCAGCAGGACCTCAAGGACCTATTGGATTAACCGGCCCCGCAGGCCCTCAAGGAATTCAAGGTGTTGCAGGTCCAGCTGGCGCGCAAGGCAGTCCAGGTCAGAACACAAGTGGGACAAATACCTTGAATTTAAGTCTATCCTCTTTGCTTAGTAATAATGGGGGGAGTTCTCATTCTTTGGTGGATTTTCGTTTGGACAATCAAAATAACATCGTTATTCTATTGCAACTGAATAGTGGTTATAATTGCATATTTGGTGCTACTACCATTGCTAATACAAGTACCCATTTGCTTGTAAAACTTGATAGTCTTGGGAATTATATTTGGCACAATAGCTCTATTAACGGAACCCTATGGGGTAATAGAGCTATTGCAATTGATAATTTAAACAATATTTACTGTTCTGTTGGAGGTGATCTATTCAAATTTAATACAAATGGAACATTGGCTTGGCAAGTCAATGTGAATGGAACTGGTTCAGCGGGTATTACAGTTGATTCACAAAACAATATTATAACGGCTTGCGGTAACATGGGAAGCACTTGTTCCTGCAGCCCTTGTTCTTGTGGAGCTAATTTTATAATCCGTAAATATAGTCCCTCCGGTTCTGTCATTTGGACTCATGTTATAAGTCAAGGAACATATCCTAATTATACTGGAAGTGTTTTGACTATTAAACTTGCGCATGATCTGATTTCAGACAATTCGAACAATATTTATTTCTCATATTCTTATGGTGTTCCTAACAGTGGCAAAGGTATTTTAAAAATTTCATCTGCTGGCTCCCTACTATGGGCCGTGGGTGGAAATACTTTAAATTCTTTAACTACTACTCTTCTTTGTCATTTGAATAACGGAACACTAGCATGTGTTTCCGCCTATGATTTTGTGATTAATGGAACCGGTGGAAAAGCGTTTATCCTAAATGATGTAACTGGAGGAATTATAAATAGTAACGCATCCATTAACCAAGGCATATCATCTTTTACGAGACCTATAATGTACAACAATACAGTAAATTACACAGTTAAAGATGGTGGTGGCGCGGATCAACTTTATAGATTTTCAGGATCATTAAGTAAATTAAACCTATTTCTCACCGCAAACGGTACTGAAAATAGTACAAATTGTTTAGTTGACTTCACCGCATCAGGCAAAGCTTATTTCTTATTCAGTAGAACGTTTAATAGCCTCTTACCCTCTGCTCAATTGTCAGAAGTGGATTTCAATCCAATTTCTGGAAATACGGGAATTACTATTGTGAAAATAAATCCCTAGAAACATTGGTATACATTTTTTATATCGATGTGCCCTTGGTCAGAACACCCGGCTAGCTACCATATAGCTTATAATTTAGCTTCTCTAATACAACTGGAAGAAACTCATTGAGTTTAGAAATGGCGAACCATTTTTTACCCAAATCTTTTAACGATGCACCAATGTGATAAAGTTCTTTTTCATCAATAATCAAAAATCGATCGTGTGCACTTTTGAACTGATGAATTTCAATTTTTGAATATTGTTCGTTATGTTTTGCCAAATCTAGCTTCAATTAGCCATTAATTTTATGAGTATAAATGATTGCTTTACATGTTTCCTTTCTTTTACTAAGCATCAGTAAGCTTGACTCATCAAGGTAATTGTCTATCAAAATTATTGAATGATTTGCACTTTTAATCAGATCATTCACAACACATAGGCATCGAATACTTGTCCGTCGAAGAAAACACCTTGTGTTGGGAGTGCCTTGGTATTGATTTGAAGATCCATTTATTCGACCTTGTTGGTTAATATCTCAAGCTTATTTTCTAATCGGTTAATTCGGTTATTGATTGCATAACCTTTAAGTAAGTAATCCTTCAGCCGTTGAATAGCCCATTGCCTAAATTGGGTTCCACGTTTAGAGTTTACTCGATATCCCACGGAGAGAATGGCGTCAAGGTTGTAATGCTTTATATTTCTTTTAACATTTCTTTTACCTTCCTTTTGAATCACCGAGAAAAACTCGGTAGTTAAGGCTTCATTAATTTCTTGCTCATGAAAAATATTTTTAAGATGTAGTCCAATTGTGTCTGTGTCTTTACCGAACAAAATACCCATTTGTTTTTGGCTAAGCCAAATTGTAACCCCTCCCCATAAACAAATATAAATATTGTATTTGTGTAAATAATCACATAATTAATACTTATAAATGGAAAGGTCCTTGCAGCAAACCCTTATTGCTTGGAAAAATCAACCCAACAGGTTACTCTTAATATTACAAGAATATCTCTCTTTTCATGTCCGACTACACCAAAGAATTGGTAGATATAATTTTAGCGGGTAACAATAGTTAAAGTCATTTCTTGGGTGCGGAATTAATTCCGCACCCAGGGGGAAATATCACCCAAACCACCAACTGATTACAGCCGCGGATATCCGCATGAGTTACGCGGTCTTCGATCAGGAAACCCCCTTAAATTTTACCTGTAATAAAATCCAAATAGTTGTCTTGATTCACTAAGACAAACTTCGCTTCGGGATAGTTATTTTTCCATGCGCTTGGGACTTTTACGCTGGTTTTATTCCATTTAAATTCATAGGCTACCAAATCCGCTCCGGATTCTTCTATGAGATCAATTTCCTGTTGGTCATAGGTACGCCAGAAGTACGTATTGACGCGTCTTTTTTGATAAGAATTTAGTTTCATGCGTTCCGCCATGAGGTAGTTTTCCCATAACTGCCCCGTATCGTTTCGCAGATTCAACGAATGGTAGTTTCTAATTAATGCGTTACGAATTCCGTTGTCATAAAAATACCAGCGGTTGGATTTGGAAATTTCCTTACGTAAATTCCGACTAAATCCTCGGACAGGATAGATTACGAAAACCTTGGTTAATAAATCCAAATAGGCCTCAATGGTGTTTCTGCTGATTCCCTTTAAACTCTTGGCTAGTTCATCAAGGCTAACCTCTCCCCCAAGTTGAAAGGCAATTAAACGCAATAAATCCATGATTTTATCTGCTTTCTTAATGCCTTGAAAGGCGAGAATGTCCTTGAGTAAATAACTACTTACGATTCCTTCCAAATAGTCTATTTTATCGTCTTCGGAAGTTAAATGCAGTAATTCAGGATACGAACCAAGAACCATTCTTTGTTCGAGCCTTGCATCCGTTTCAATGATGTTTTCGTACGGACTGAATTCTAATTGAGCCAAAGGAAATAGCTGGACTACATAAGACCTTCCCACCAAGGGTTCCCCTAATTTATTCGAGAGTTCAAACATCGACGAACCGGTAACAATTACCGCAACCTGTGGCAACTCATCCACCATTAGTTTCAGTTTTAACCCGATATCTGGAATGTTTTGAGCCTCATCAATGATTAAGTATTGAACATTACCCAACAATGAGCGATAATTTTCAACCGACTTCACTGCCAAACGATCCAGTGTTTTTTGATCGTCTCCATTTAAAGTAAGTACTGATTCTGCAGGGAAACTATCACTAAGCTTCTTAAGCAAGGAGGTCTTCCCAACTCGACGTGCTCCAAGTAAAATCAATACGCGACCCGGTAAAATCTGTTCCTTTAATTGGGCAAAAATGTACCGTTCAAGTTGTAACATGGTGATTTCTATTTTTGCTAAATTAAGATTTTCTAATCGATTTTTATCTTCCTATTGAAGTTTTTTAGCTGAATTCATTGAACTTATTGAAGTTTTTTAGCTGAATTACTTCAATTTAAATAACAACCTGTGATTAACCCTACTCCACCATCTGGTTACAGCCGCGAACATCGGCATCTGCCATTCTTCCTTCCAATTGAAAGCCTTCGCCTGAAAGTCTGCCTACATCTTGCGTAGCAATAAAACAGCAACTGTTGATGTTTGCCAAATCAATCACATTCACTCCGCCTCGCTGGCCTGGTTGCACGTAGGAAAAAGGATCGGATAAGTCCCTGATTTTTATGCGCATCCATGGAGGGGTAGAAAAAACGAGGTCTTCAGAGTGGCCATAAGCCTGAGAAAGCAATTCCGTCATTCCATATTCAGAATAAATGCGGTCCAAATTTAAACCCTGTTTCAGTCGATGGTGAAGTTCTGCTTTCGTCAATTCTTCTCGCCTGCCTTTCATTCCGCCTGTTTCGATCACCGTGGCGCCTGAAAAATCCAAGTTTAGATCCGCCAAATCCCACAGCGCATAAGACACACCGAAAATCATACATTTCTTTCCCTCGTTGACAGCGTCAAGGTAGCGCTTGTGCACTTCCTCAAGTTGACCCAGTAAAAATCCGGAACGAGCAGAAGCTGACCTTTGGATGAGCCCCTCCACCATGTATATTAAACTGGAATCCCCTTGTTCAAGGTAATTGGGAAGCAACGCAAGAATCACCCACTCCGAAGGGTCTCCAAATTGCAAGCGAAAAGAATGAAGGTAGGATTTCTCATACAATGACAGGTCCGAAACATAGTGCTTACTTCGAATTGAATTTTCGGTACCACTGCTTAAAAACAGGGTGCAATCTTCTTGTACCCCTTTTGAAATTACAACATTAGACTTAAAAAATGAAATCGGTAAAAAAAGAATTTCATCATAATGGGTAATTTCCTTACAACCCAAGAGGTGACAAAATTCTCTGTAAACCTCGCAATGTATTAACTGAAAATTAGCCAGATCAACCGCAAGCTTTTCAAAAGCTTCTTGACCTTGAATAGAAAAAATTCGATCGGAAAAATCCATTGAACAAAGGTAAAAAAAGAAGCCAACTTCTTCGAAATGCATACCTTTGAACTTTACTGAATTTGATTTGTTTAGAGAGATATGAATAAAACCTGCGTCTTATTGATTCAATTGGGTACGCCTGACAGTCCTAAGACTTCGGATGTGAGAAGGTATTTGTCAGAGTTTTTGAACGACCCTCGCGTGATTGACATCCCATGGTTGTTGCGAAAAATTTTAGTGAATGGCGTCATCGTTCCTTTCCGAGCACCTAAATCTGCCAAAATTTACAAGTCACTTTGGAAACTGGGGAATGGAGAATCGCCATTGCTAACCCATACCAAAACAGTCACCAAACTTTTACAAGAATCTTACAAAGATGGTGAGGTCGACATTGAATTCGCAATGCGATACCAAAACCCATCCTTGGACGTAGTGCTGGAGAAAATCCGACTGAAAAACTACAACACCATCATCTTACTTCCTCTTTTCCCGCAATATGCGAGTGCATCAACCGGTTCCGCCTTGGAAAAGGCAATGCGGATTATTTCAAAATGGTGGGTGATTCCGGAAGTAAAAGTCATTAATCAATTTTACAACGATCCTTCGTACATTGCTTCTGTGGTTTCACGGGCAAAAGCACACAACCTAGAGGAATACGATCACATCTTATTCTCTTACCATGGTTTGCCAGAGCGACAAGTGGACAAGGTGTATGAGGGAACTGATTTGTGCGGAGACCAACCTTGCGAAAGCGAAATCAACGAAAGCAACAAATTTTGTTACAAAGCTGCATGTTATGCAACCACAAGGTTAATCGCTGAAGGATTAAACTTAAAACCTGAACAGTATACCGTTTGTTTTCAGTCGCGTTTGGACAAAAAATGGTTGGAGCCTTTTTCCGATAAGGTCGTCTCTGAATGGGGAAAGAAGGGCGCGAAGAAGCTCCTTGTTTTCAGTCCTGCGTTTGTCTCTGACTGCTTAGAAACTTTAATAGAAATCGGTGAAGAGTACCAAGAAATTTTTGAAGAACAGGGCGGGGAAAAAATTCAATTGGTGGAAAGCAACAACGACCACCCATTGTTTATTGAAGCATTAAGAAACCAAATTAAACACATTTAACGATGCTTTGAAATGGATTAAGGTATCCTTATTTTTGCAATGAAAAATTACACTACGAAAAATGAAACCATGAATAATACATCAGAAAAGTTAAGCTACAAAGTAAAAGACATTTCCTTAGCGGAATATGGCAGAAAAGAAATGAGATTGGCCGAAGCAGAAATGCCAGGACTTATGGCCCTTCGCGAGGAATATGGCGCATCAAAACCTTTGGCTGGCGCACGCGTCGCAGGTTGTTTGCACATGACCATTCAAACTGCGGTATTGATTGAAACTTTGGTGGAATTAGGTGCCCAAGTTTCTTGGTCTTCTTGCAACATTTTCTCAACACAAGACCACGCAGCAGCGGCAATCGCAGCGGCAGGGATTCCAGTTTTTGCCTGGAAAGGGATGAACGAAGAAGAATTTAACTGGTGCATCGAGCAAACCATTTTTGCTTTTGAAGGCGGACAACCTTTAAACATGATCCTAGACGATGGTGGTGACTTAACCAACATGGTATTCGATCATTTCCCTGAATTGGCTTCAGGCATCAAAGGTTTATCAGAAGAAACCACTACAGGCGTATTAAGATTGTACGAAAGAAAGAAAAATGGCACTTTATTGATGCCAGCAATCAATGTAAACGACTCGGTTACGAAATCAAAATTTGACAACAAATACGGATGCAAGGAGTCATTGGTAGATGCCATTCGACGTGCTACCGATGTAATGATGGCAGGTAAAGTTGCGGTTGTTTGTGGATATGGAGATGTTGGGAAAGGATCAGCGGCTTCCTTACAAGGGGCTGGAGCGCGTGTTCTTGTGACAGAAATCGACCCGATTTGTGCCTTACAAGCGGCAATGGATGGATTCGAAGTGAAAAAATTAGACACCTTGATTCCTTTGGCTGACATCATTGTTACCGCAACAGGAAACAAAAACATCGTGGTAGGAAAGCATTTCGAAGCGATGAAAGACAAAGCGATTGTTTGCAACATTGGACATTTTGACAATGAAATCGACATGGCTTGGTTGAATGCTCATCATGGAGATTCCAAAATCGAAATCAAACCACAGGTAGACGTTTACAATGTAAATGGTAAAGACATCATCGTGTTGGCAGAAGGACGTTTGGTAAATCTTGGTTGCGCAACAGGTCACCCATCTTTTGTGATGTCAAATTCCTTTACCAACCAAGTGATTGCACAAATTGAGTTATGGCAAAATGCTGCCAACTACAACAACGATGTTTACACCTTGCCGAAGCACTTAGACGAGAAAGTCGCAAGACTTCACCTTGCTAAAATCGGAGTAGAATTGGAAGAACTTTCCAACGATCAAGCAGAATACATTGGGGTTCCCGTAGCAGGTCCATTCAAATCAGATCTATACAGATATTAAGAACACGTGATTGAAATTTAGAAAACGCGCCCTTCGCTTGTCGATGGGCGCGTTTTTTTTTTAATACGTTAAAATCTCATTCAAACAAGAATGAATGTGTTTGATTTCTGTTTTGCTCACACTTCCTATGCGCTGAACCAATCTCGTTTTAGAAATGGAGCGAACATGCAATGTCAACACTTCAGATTTTTCGGCAAGCCCATTGGTTTCCGATGGATCCAGGATCAAATTACCGTGATAATTCTTGATTTTTGTGGTCAGCGGTGCGCATATAACCACATTCGCATATTGGTTTAACAGGTTCCCACTGACAATTACAACGGGACGAAATCCAGCTTGCTCGCTTCCTTTGACAGGATTGAGGTCCGTATACCACACATCGCCTTGTTTCATTCGTTTTCCAGTTGGGTCATATAATCGGCCATGCCTTCTTCTGCGAGCATCTGAAGATCAGAATCTTGAGCCATTTGCTTATAGGAACGCACATATGCAGCGCGATTCAATTGCTCTAGATAGATGCGCAGCGCACGCTCGATTAGGGTGTTTTTTGGAACGGAAAGCTCCTTTGCTTTTTGCGAAAGGGCTTTTAGCAGATCGTCAGGAAGTGAACTTGTGAAGGTTGCCATAATTGTTATATATAAATACATATCACAAATATAAATAATAGTTACAAATGAAAAACATTTTTAACAAATAATAATAGACAACATCCTTGGTTTTAAATAAACCTTACGAAACCTCTTCTTCAGCCAATACTGGTTTTCTAAACACAATTTGTCCATCAAACATATCCATAACAATGGTTTTACTTTGGTCCACTGTTTTCGAGAGGAGCGCTTTGGAAAGCGTATTTAACACCTCTTTTTGAATTACACGTTTAACGGGTCTTGCGCCAAAGAAAGGATCGTAACCCTTTTCAGCAATGTGATCAAAAGCATCCGGAGCAACATACAAGTGAATTCCTTTTTCCAACAATTGAACTTTCAAACGATTCAACTGGATCTGCACCACTTCACGCACATTCGATTTCGTAAGCGGAAGAAACAAAATGGTTTCATCAATGCGGTTCAAAAATTCAGGACGAATGGTTTGTCGGAGCAATTCCAAAACTTCCAACTTGGCTTGCTTAGCCACCTCCTCATATTTTTCTTCTTTTACATTCTCAAAAGCATCTTGTAAAATGTGCGCACCAAGGTTTGAAGTCATGATGATGATGGTATTTTTAAAATTGACCACCCTTCCTTTGTTATCGGTCAAACGTCCATCGTCAAGCACTTGCAACAAGATATTGAATACATCTGGGTGTGCTTTTTCAATTTCATCTAACAACACAATGGAAAACGGTTTCCTACGGACAGCTTCTGTCAATTGCCCCCCTTCCTCGTAACCAACATATCCTGGAGGCGCACCAACCAACCTGCTGACTGCGTGTTTTTCTTGGTATTCGCTCATGTCTATTCTGATCATCGAATTTTCATCATTAAAAAGAAATTCAGCGAGGGCTTTTGCCAATTCTGTTTTTCCTACGCCCGTTGTACCCAAGAATATAAAAGAACCAATGGGACGTCGGGCATCTTGCAATCCTGCTCTGGATCTGCGCACGGCATCCGAAATGGCTTCAATGGCCTCATGTTGTCCTACTACGCGTTTTTTCAGTTCATCTTCCAACCGAAGCAGTTTCCCTACCTCACTTTCAACCATTTTTTGTACGGGAATCCCTGTCCACTTAGAAACGACTTCAGCAATTTCTTCGGTATCCACTTCCTCTTTAATCATCTTTGATTCGGATTGGATTTCCGAGAGCGATACTTTTGCTGCTTCGAGTTTCTTTTGGGTGTCTTGAATTTTTCCATATCGTATTTCAGCAACCTTGCCATAATCCCCTGCGCGTTCCGCTGAATCCGCCTCAAACTTTAACTCCTCGATTTCCTCTTTATGTTTTTGAATGGATTCAATGATGGTTTTCTCGTTTTGCCATTTAGCCGTCAGCGAGGTTCTTTTTTCATTGAGATCTCCCAAATCCTTTTCGACGGATTTTAGGTTTGGCGCATTGTTTTCACGTTTCAGAGCAGCCCTTTCGATTTCGAGTTGCATGATTTTTCGTTCAATCTCATCGAGTTCCTCAGGTTTAGAATTGATCTCCATTCTCAATTTGGCCGCAGCCTCATCTATTAAATCAATCGCTTTATCCGGAAGATGTCGGTCGGAAATATACCGTTGTGACAATTCAACTGCAGCAATAATTGCCGCATCCTTGATGATCACTTTGTGGTGATTCTCGTACTTTTCTTTAATTCCGCGAAGAATCGAAATGGCATCTTCAGTACTGGGTTCATCGACCAAAACCGTTTGAAAGCGCCGAACCAGGGCCTTGTCTTTTTCAAAATACTTTTGATACTCATTCAAGGTAGTTGCACCCACCGCCCTCAATTCTCCTCTCGCCAAAGCTGGCTTTAAGATGTTGGCTGCATCCATTGCACCTTCTCCCCCACCTGCACCCACCAAGGTGTGTATTTCATCGATAAACAAAATGATCTCGCCCTCAGAATCAATGACCTCCTTTACGACGGATTTTAGTCGCTCCTCGAATTCTCCTTTGTACTTCGCACCTGCGATCAGCGACCCCATGTCCAGCGAATAAACCACTTTTGATTTTAAGTTTTCAGGAACATCTCCACTGATAATTCTATGCGCCAACCCCTCAGCGATGGCCGTTTTACCAACCCCTGGCTCACCGATTAAAATGGGGTTATTTTTGGTCCTACGCGTCAAGATTTGCAACACCCGACGAATTTCCTCATCCCGGCCAATGACTGGATCAAGTTTTCCTAAACGCGCCATTTCATTGAGGTTCTTTGCATATTTCTCCAATGAATGATAGGTGTTTTCTTGACTTGATGAATTTACTTTTTCTCCTTTTCTCATCTCAACTATGTTTTGTTTAAACTTTTTAAAATCGATTCCACTGTCTTTCGCCAATTTCCCCACTGCATCACTTGATTGAGAACCAAAAAAGAACAGCGCGTCTATGGCAAGAAATTCATCCCCCCATTGCTTCATCTCTGCAAATGCCGTCGTAAACACTTTATTCAATGCGCTCGAAGCATACAACTCCTCACTTTTCACCTTGGGATAGCTGTCTACGATTGCAGACAAAGCCTTCGTGAACACAACCACATTCACATTCATTTTCTGAAGCAAGGTGGGCACCACATCCTTATCCACCTCTAAAATACCAAGAAGCAGATGTCCGGTCTCCAAAATTTGATTCCCCCGACTTTGTGCAATCTGCTGCGCTTGTTGAATTGCTTCTTGGGAGCGAATGGTAAGTTTTGAAATGTCCATGCTGTAATTGTTTTCACGTCGTTGTCAAAAGTAATTCCATACGTCTCTAAATGACAATTTGACAGCGACACCCAGCTTTAACTGACATTTAATCCGAATTAATCGAATAAAATCGAAAAATGAAACTTCTAAGCAGACAAAGCGTTATAGGCCAGGTTCAAAAATAATTGTATGCGACATTATCTTACCTTATCCTTTTTAATCCTTCTCGCCAACATTTCAGCCAATACCCCTGAAGAGAATCTTAAGCAAACCTATGTTTCTCAATATGAAGCCATCGCTGTTAAGCAAATGTCAACATTCCACATCCCAGCGAGCATAACCTTGGCACAAGGCATTTTAGAATCTGGATGTGGTCAATCGGCTTTGGCTAAAAAATCAAACAATCATTTTGGAATAAAGTGTCACTCAAACTGGAATGGCGAAAAAACCTATGCGGATGACGACACCGAAAACGAATGTTTTAGGGTTTACGCAACTGTTGAAGACTCCTACGATGACCATTCTTTATTTTTAACCCAAAACAAAAGGTATTCGAAACTCTTTGAATTGGCAACAACAGATTACAAAGGATGGGCGCAAGGTTTAAAATCAGCGGGATACGCAACCAGTCCAACCTACGCAGAAAAACTCATACAAATCATTGAGGAATTAGGGCTAAACAAGGCAGACCAAAACATTCAAAACGCCATTGCAACCATTGAAAAAAACACACTCAGCATTTCAATACAATTGCATGAAAACAAGGTGCGATATGTTGTTTCTCAAAAAGGGGATTCTTACTACAAAATTTCAAAACGAACAGGGGTAAGGTTGCGACAACTGCATAAATACAACGAGTCCATGCCGGAACAAGATGTACTTAAAGAAGGCAGCATTGTTTACCTGGACCCAAGAAGATTTCATGGAAAAGGTAAAAAAACCATGGTGTTGCAAACGAAGATGACACCACGTCAAATTGCACAAAAAGAAGCTTTGAAACTTAAACCTTTTATGCGTAGAAATGATTATTCTGCGCCAGATGAACAACTCCCCATTGGGGAAAAGGTATTCCTTCGTTAAATTAAATGCGCGAAGGGATTTTGTAGTTGTTGTTGTTGGAAGTCCCCTTCTTTGAGAGGGACTTTCTTATTTTAGAGAAGTCCCGTTTTTTTCGTTCATGTAACACTTCAATGAAGTTGTCATCCATTTCTCTTGTGCATCATAATCCAAAGATCGAAAATAATCGTGGCAATCCATTACCTCTTTATCATCAGCTCCTTTGACCATTTTTTTACCACAATCACAAGCATCTAACTTTTGCTGGCAAGCGAAGGTTCCACTCAAAATCAAGGTGAAGATTGCTATTTTTTTCATTTTGTAATTTTTACGGCAATTTGGTAGTAATTATTTACTGCGCCTAAAACTTCATATTTAATATAGAATGCCGCCGTCCACTCTGTAAATGCTTTAAACTCGTGCTGGGGAACATTGAATTCATCAAAAAAGATCACGTCTCCTTCACGTAAGTAAGGGGTAATCAACGTAAGCACATAAAGCGTAGCCGTGTAAAGATCAGCATCCATGTGAATAACTTTTTTTCGGGAAGGATCAAAAGAGGCCAGAAAAGGAAGTAAGGTTTGCTGAAACAATCCTTGGTAAAACTCATAACGCGTGTCGTTTATTTCAGGAAGTGAATCTCCTGAGCTCATATCCCCTTTTTTAAACGGTCCCCAATCTTCTGGAAGGCCCGTAAACGTATCAAATCCATAGAAGCGCGCCTCTGGGTGTGAAATTCGCGCAGTCCACCACTTGAAGGAATCCCCTTTAGAAACTCCGAATTCTAAATAATCAATGGGGCTATCTAAGCCTTCTTGCTTGATCACATATTCAAAGAGTTGTTCTCTACGGGCGTAGTCGAATTTAAAGGAATAAAAATCATTATGTCCCAGTGCTTTATGTCGCTGAATCCATTTTGACAAGGAAGCCATTGAACCAATAAAAGAAAACAAATGGGCGGAAAAAAAGCGATGGCCATGAAAAAAGAAAAACAGGCCTTTTAATTTACCACGCAAAAACATCAATCGTCTCATACGCTCAAAGGTAGGAAATCAAAAGTAAAGTGCCACCTGAGAGACCTGATTTCTTGTGACGCTAACTCATTATACGAAGGTTATATCAATCCTTAATAAACTTTAAACCAAAAGAATGCCGTTTTACCGCAATAAAATACATACCATCTGAAAATTCAGAGACATCGATTTCTTCATCCTCACCTTGCAACATTCCTTTTGCTACCTCGTTGCCTAAAACATCTAAAACCGCATAATCGCTTCCATACCATTTGGAATCCACGTGTAGCCTGACGGTTGAAACCACTGGATTCTGCACCAAACGAATCCCATCGCTTGGGGCCAAGCCCGGTAATCCCACATTGATAAAATACCCTTCCTCTGCACCGATTTCGGGAGCTTGGCTGTTCGGCACCATATTTCCATAATAATCTTTTGATCCATTACCGAATCCAAACAACGCCGACATATTAACCGCTGCATTCATCATTGGAGAGGTATTGATAATAGCATACGACGAAAGCATCTCTGTCACTTGAGGATAAAGCGTTGGTGCCGAAGATAAAATATTGGGCAATAGTGGATCTGCTTCGAACCCGTAATTCGTATTTTGAATATGCTCACAATTTACCCCTGCACTTCGGAAGCTACTTAATGAATTGTAGGTGTTTCCGTATACAAACGTCGTAGCACCTCCTCCGGCCCAATATAAATTACCAATAAAGGCCGGATTTTGATTTATAAAGGTGGCAGGCACGTCAATCACTGGCAGTCCTTGAGTTAAAAAAATATTGTTATAACACTCTACACCCGTCATTTGTGTTCCATAATCGGTCATTTGAAAGGCCGAAAAACTAGGATAGTTGTTATTCGGACTATTGGTCACAACCACCGTATTATTATGAAACCGCAAACCGTTCCATTGGGTGCCGGGTGCCGTAAAAAGCGTAACTGGACTATTGTTGGTTCTTGCATCGTTCACGCTGTAATTATACCTCACCACATTGTTTCCCCATGGCCTTGCTCCAGGGAAATTACCGAGTAAATACCCCGCACCGTCGTTGTCATGCGAGTAATTATATTGGACTAATGAATTGGTCGTTCCTCCGTCTAGGTCAAAGCCAAGACCATCACAACCGTTACCTGATCCTGATTTATTATGGTGGCTTTCGTTGTGTTGGATGGTAACCCCATTGGCAGCATACACCCATATTCCTCCTGGTCCACCGCAAGCCGTATTCAACGCGCCGTTATTGAAGACCTCACAACGCTCGATTAACACGGAATCAATTTGTGAAAGTACAATTCCGCTTCCTTTGTGGCTATTCGCCGAATATCCAGTGATATTATATATACGGCATTTTTTTATTTGAAACCCGTAATGTTGATAGGTAGTATAATTTTGATCATCATAAGCAATACTCACAATGCCATTTTCGCGGCAATCGTGCACGACACAGCTATCGATCAGCACATTTCTGTATCCAGAGTTTACATTGGCAGACCATTCCGAATAAAAGCGAATCCCACAAAAACCAAAGCCATTGACATTGACATTTTTCAATCGAATATTCTTTAGGTATCCGCTTGCTAAATTCGTATAAAACAAGACCCCGTCTTTATTCGATGCGGTTTGCGCGCCCGGTCCTTGAAAAATGAGGTTTTCAAGTCGAACACCTTGTACATTGGTTGCCTTAAAACCGCAATTTAGCGTATTCGGCGTGAGAATCGTAGCGACCCCTTGATCGAAACTTCCGAAATACAACGGGAGGTTAAAATTATTCGCATCCTGTTGCGTGATTTCTAAATAGCCACTGAACGTTGTATTTCCTTTAAATAATATGGAATCACCCGCGCTAAAGGTAAAATTATTCACACTTGTCAAACTTGTCCACGCTGTTGCTGGAGAGAGGCCGTTGGTATTCGAGCCACTGGGAGAAACGTAATAGGTGGTTGCTCTTGCCGTTACAAGCACCAAGCAACACAAAATCGGAGTGAATAATTTCATAGCTATTTAATTATGAATGAAACTTGTTGCTTCTTGGAAGATTTACCTAATTGCATATTATAATTTCCTTTTGGGAGCCTCGAAAAATCAAATTGCTGCTTTTGCTGGAATTGTTTTCCCTCATAAACAACCTGTCCCAATAGATCGAATACCGTTACATCAACGGGAGCTGTTGGTGAAAAACCTAAATCAACCAACAATACTCCTTCGCTAGGATTCGGAAAACACGTTACAGCGTCCAGGTTCAATGTACCAGGTATACCGCTTACGTTAGTATTGTTGAACATTTGAAACAAACCTTGGGCATACCAACGCGCAAGATAATCGTTCGGATGCAGGGAATTTGCCGTGCATTGGTATGCTCCTTTACGGTCGTATATGCTGTCGCTAATGGAAGTCATATCAAAAAACACCACCCCTACGGTATCCATATTCAAATACTGCGTTCGAAATCCATACATATCTACCGCACCATTCGCAGGAGCTCCCATACCTGATACATCCGGGAGCATATTACCTATAAGCACAAATTCTACATTGGGATTATGCTGTTTCATTTTATTCATGGCCGATTGAATGCTGTTTTTGAAAGCCACTGCGTTAGTTCCCCAAATGTCATTCATACCCATATCAATGAAAACCAAATCGGGGTTATTCGGATTCACCAAAGCTGGGCAATACGTATCAACCCATGCCGCCATTTTGCCTCCACAAGAGCTATTATACATGGTAATCGGTCCAG
>Ga0214921_10000874_pt1 | contig 53596 bp, 38 predicted proteins | sample LL1505_MetaG_FD_177992 | JGI IMG/M metagenome (GOLD analysis project Ga0214921, IMG submission 177992) | Freshwater microbial communities from Lake Lanier, Atlanta, Georgia, United States - LL-1505 | ecosystem: Environmental > Aquatic > Freshwater > Lake | place: USA: Georgia | collected... | reverse complement strand
TGATTATAAATACCGGTTCGCATTGGCCTTAGCCTTCTCAGCCCGAGCGGCAGCCTCAGCGGCCCTTTGAGAAGCCCTCATAGCAGCAGCCTCGGCGGCCTCCTGCTGAGCCTTGCTAGCAGCAGCCTCCTGCTGAGCCCTCTTAGCAGCAGCCTCTTGCTGGGCCCTCTTAGCGGTCTCCCGCTTAGCCCTCATAGCGGCCTCCTTCTCCTGCCGAGCCTTTACAGCCTCCTCCTGCCGAGCCTTTCTAGCAGCCTCCTGCTGAGACTTTACAGCAGCTTCCTGCCGAGCATACTCCTCATTAGCCCTTTTAATAGCCTGCTGCCTTTCAGCCTGTGCGGCCTTCCTATCGGATGCCGCATCGAACCCCTCGGTGGTCATCCTCCGCACAATCCCATAGGTGAAATAGAGAACAGTCGCAAACACCAGACCGTGGACAATCGCCACAGTCAGCTTGGAGCCACGCTTGGGTAATGTCAAAAGGACACCAGGAGTCAGAGCAACAAAAAGAGCCACAACATACAGGCTAAACAGGAGATTCATTTATATTCGGGGGCTAGATTTTTATGAAGAGCAACAATTTTTATTTTATTTACATGCATCTAGCACCTATCACTTTGTATTAGAAGAAAATAAAAGGCTTTTTAGCAAAGGGATTCTTGTAAGGATTATAAAAGATAGATGGTCTAACATTCTCCTCCTCCTCAATCTCCTCCTCAATCTCCTCCTCAATCTCCTCAGCAAATCCCTCATATGTCAGTCTCTTTACCGTCCTGTAGGTGAAATAGAGAACAGTCGCGAACACCAGACCATGCACAACCGCCACAGTCAGCTTGGAGCCACCCTTGGGCAGTGTTAAAAGCACGCCAGGAGTCAGAGCAACAAAAAGAGCCACAACATACAGGCTAAACAGGAGATTCATTTGTATATTCGGGGCCCAGATTTTTACGAAGAGCAGAATAGGCAGCCCTCGCCGGAATCTGCCGCACTCTTGGCCTTCTCAACCTCCTCCTCATATTCCCGCGCGAGCCTATCGAGCTTCTGCTGCCTTGTCTCCACAGAAACTGGGGCCTCCTCCTCATCCGAATCCGACACAGCGGACTCATCATCATCATCTGGCTCCACCGCCGCAACGGTCGTCGCTGTGCTCTGATGCTCCAGAGCTGCCATGAGTCGAGGATCCACCGTGAATTTCTGCGCGGTAACTGGCGCCTTCGTCCTCAGATAATAGCATCCAGTCTTGAGCCCCTTCTTCCAAGTATAGAAGTGCATGGACGACAGCTTCGCATAGGTTGGATCCGCCACGAACAGATTCAGCGACTGTGACTGGCAGATGAAGGCTCCACGTCCCGCCGCCATATCAATCAATACCTTCTGAGGAATCTCCCAGCCCGTCTTATAACGGGACTGGACCTCCTCAGGAATCGCAGGAATGCCCTGAATAGAGCCATTACGCGCAACAATGGCCTGCTTCAGCGCATCCGACCAGAGCCCCAGCTCAATCAGCTCATTCATGAGATGCTTATTCACGACAATGAACTCGCCAGCCAGCGTGCGCCTGGTATAGATATTGCTGGTGAATGGCTCGAAACACTCATTGTAGCCGAGGATCTGCGATGTGGATGCAGTGGGCATCGGCGCGACCAGCAGAGAGTTTCTCAGTCCCTGGGTCTTCACATCGGCGCGCAGCCGATCCCAGTCCAGCGTCTTGTCCGTAGCCGTTAGAGGCGTCACACCCCACATATCAGGCTGCAGAATGCCCTCGGACGCCGGCGAGCCGGCAAAGGTGCTGTAGGACCCCTGCTCCACTGCCAGAGCCGTGCTCTCCTCCACTGCTGCATAGTAGATGTGCTCAAAGATCCGCTGATTGAGCTGCAGAGCCTCTTCCGTCTCCCAGCCGATCTTCAGCATCGCGAACACATCGGCCAAGCCCTGCACGCCCAGCCCCACGGGCCGGTGGCGCGTATTCGATCTCTCAGTCTCTGGCGTGGGATAGAAGTTGATGTCAATCACTCTATTGAGATTCCGCACGGCCACGCGCACAGCCTTACGCAGCGCCTCGAAATCGTAGGCAGGCAGACCGGCCGCAACAGGCCCCACGAACGCCGGTAGTGCCAGAGACGCCAGATTGCAGACGGCGGTCTCCTCAGGAGAGGAGAACTCCATGATCTCCGTGCATAAGTTGGAGGACTTGATAGTCCCCAGATTCTTCTGATTCGACTTGGAGTTCGCCGCGTCCTTGTAGAGCAGATAGGGTGTGCCAGTCTCCATCTGTGTATCGAGAATCTGGAACCAGAGCTTTCGCGCCGAGACGCGCTTGCGGGCACGGCCAGCCGCCTCGTAGCCCTCATACAGCGCGTCAAACTCTGGGCCATACACATCGGCGAGACCTGGCGCCTCGGAAGGACAGAACAGCGACCACTCCGCATCGGCCTCCACACGGCGCATGAAGAGATCGGAAATCCACAGAGCATAGAAGAGGTCACGGGCGCGCTCCTCCTCTGCACCGGAATTCAGCTTCAGCTTCAGGAAATCCTCCACATCCGCGTGCCAGGGCTCCAGATAAATCGCGAAGGAGCCGTTGCGCCGTCCGCCGCCCTGATCCACATAGCGCGCCGTGTTATTGAACACACGGAGCATGGGAATCAGACCATTGCTCGTTCCGTTCGTGCCGCGAATCAGCGCCCCGCGGGCGCGGATATTATGGACATGCAGACCGATGCCGCCTGCATACTTGGAGATGGCCGCGCAGTCACCCAGTGTCTTATAGATGCCGGCGATGCTGTCCTCCGCCATGGACAGAAGATAGCAGGAGGAGAGCTGGGGGCGCGGTGTGCCGGCATTAAAGAGCGTGGGAGTCGCATGCGTGAAGAACTTCTGGGAGAGGAGATCATAGGTCTCAAAGGCGCGCTCAAGGTTGGAGCCCCACAGACACAGAGCCACGCGCATCCACATGTGCTGGGGCCGCTCGACCACCAGCATCGAGGCGTCCTTCATTAGATAGGACTTCTCCAGTGTCTTGTAGCCGAAATAGTCGAAGTCGTAGTCGCGCTCATGCTTGATATAGAGGTCAATCTGATCGCCGAGAGGGCCATTCACGATGTCCAGCAGCTCAGGGCTCAGGTAGGACATGGGCTCACCGGTCTTGGGCATTTTCTGGGCCGAGAGGCAGCGCACGACCTCGCAGAAGCTGGGCCTGGTATTCTTGTGGTGATTGCCGACCGCGATACGGGATGCGAGAGTCCCCCAGTCCGAGTGGCTTGTGCATAAAGAGGCCGCCATCTGGGCCGTCAGCTCATCCAGCTCAGATGTCTTAATGCCATCCACAATGCGCGCGAGAACCTGCTGCGAGAGAATATCGGGGCGGACCTTGAGGCCGCGGGAGGCCTTGCGAATACGCTGCAGGACCTTGTCAAAGCTGACATTCTCGCGCTCACCGTTACGCTTGAGGACTTGCATACTAAATGGCATGGTAGGATTTGGTAGGCCGGGCTGTGCCGCATGTTGCGGCGAAGCCTGGACTCAATTTTGACTTGGGGACCTCATACCTTCATTTCCATATGTCCAGCGAGTGTCAGCAGAGCTTCATCGCCGTGCTTTTTTCTATAGGACTGGAGATACAGCTGAAGGATAGCAGGATGCCCGCACGCATCTATAAGGATTTTCCTCTTAGAATAGACGACACAGACATTATCATCGAGCTTGTCAATCGTCATACTCTTCAGAGACCACTGCTTTCCAATCTCTGTAGTGATCTGTTGAGGCGTCCATGTCGGATTCTCGGATTTAATAGTCGGATGAATTTCGACAAAAAATTCTTGATATTTATTTAACGGCGCCTCCATTCTATAAGACCTACACTGCCCCAGCTTTAAACAACCTCCTTCAGCTCTCCCTTGGACACCATACCCCGCAGCAGCTTCTGGTGCGTGATGATGCGTGACGAAATGCACATCGTCTCCAGCTCCTGCAGCAGCAGCTTATACGCATACGGAATCTCAATCGCCGAGAAGTTCGTCGTATTCCCGCAGCCCTTGCAGCTCCACACACCCTCCTTGGGATTCACGATTGCAATCAGACCACAGTCCTGGCAGCTCCAGCAGCGGAACAGATCGGAGCACTCCATGAAGCGCTCCTTGGTGAATTCCGCAATGCCGTGGGCGGCCACACAGTCGCGCTCCATCTCGCCGAAGCGGAGTCCTCCCTCGCGCGCGCGTCCCTCGGCCGGCTGCCTGGTGAGCATAACGAGCGGCCCAGAGGATCGCGAGTGCATCTTATCCGCCGAGCAGTGCCTCAGGCGCTGATAGAAGCATGGGCCCATGAAGATACTCGTCTCCATCTGGCGTCCTGTGAAGCCGTTATAAAGCACCTCATTGCCCGCAGGCTCCAGCTTGAGATCGTCGCGCAGAATCTTCGTGAGTCCCTCCAGCGTGACGTTGTTGAAGGGCGAGCCGTCGCCCAGGCAGCCCATCTCGCGCCCCATCTTGCCCAGCAGTGTCTCCAGCAGCTGCGCAATCGTCATGCGTGACGGGATGCAGTGAGGGTTGATGATAATATCGGGAACCATGCCCGACGCCGTCGTGGGCATGTCCTCAGGATCCAGAATCATGCCGCAAGTTCCCTTCTGGCCGTGGCGCGATGAGAACTTGTCGCCGATCTCGGGAATCCTGTCCTGGCGCACACGCACCTTGGCGAAGCTGTAGCCCTCGCCGTTTCTGTTCTTGAAGATGCGATCCACCCATCCCGTCTCATTATTGCGCATCGTTCTGGAGACGTCACGATACTTCTTGGCCCCTGCAGGAATCACCATTCCAGTAGGAACACGCAGAGGCACATACTTGCCGATGAGGATGTCATCGGTATCGACGTAGGTGTTCTCGGGAACGAACCCGGTCTCATCCAGCTTGGAATAGTTCGCATTCTTCATCTGCTTTGTCATGCTCGGGTCAGGACGCACGAAACGCTCCTCCTCTCCCGACGACTGGTTCTTGCGCTCCTCGTCCTTGTAGGTGCGGTAGAAGATGGACCGGAACAGGCCACGATCGAGAGAACCCCTGTTAATCATGATGGAATCCTCCTGATTGTAGCCAGTGTAGGTCAGGATCGCGACCACGATGTTCTGGCCGGAGGGCATCGCCTGGGCTCCGTAGAAGCGGCTCATGAACGGAGAGACGAAGGGGACCTGGGGATAGCACAGCAGATGCGAGAGGGCGTCGAAGCGGTCCCGGAAGTTGAGCGCATACATTCCCATGGCCTGCTTGCCCATTGCCGCCTGGTAGGAGTTTCTGGGCGACTGGTTGTGATCCGGGAAGGGGATGTTGCTCGCCAGAGTTCCGAGAGCCGTGCTTGGGTGGATCTCGGCGTGCGTGTAGGACTCGCCGACCTTCAGAATATCCTCCGGAAACATGGCGATGTAGGAGGACTCCGTCTCGCCGGGGTCAATATACTCCACCAGATTGTGTCCGCCGGGAGTCTCCCAAATGAGAAGACGCTCCCAGTTCTGGATGGCCGTTACCTCCGCCAGAAGTTTGCCCGAAGTGTCCGCCGCGATCTCGCGAAGAGCATCCGCGTAGAAGAGGGGGCGGAGCATTCGGCCGGCCTCGGTGGTGATCCAGATCTCTCGGAGGGAGGAACGCCAGATGATTCCGGTCTGAACATGGATCCGGCCACAGCGCTTGGCCTTGCGGAGAGCCTCCAGAGTTCGGAGAGTATCCGCCGTCTCTAGAGTTCCGATCCAGGCGCCGTTCAAGAAGAGGCGAGTGGAGGAATGCTTCTCTGTGGTGGTTGTGTCCTCCAGACGGCGGAGAGTCTTCAGAGTGTCAATGAACTCCCGGACGGTCTTGGCATTGCTGTAGATGCTGACAATGGATGTGCTGGACATGTTCTTCACCACGCCAACGGAGTGACCCTCTGGCGTCTCGGAAGGACAGATGTAGCCGAACTGGGTGTTGTGGAGTTTGCGAGGGGCGATCAGCTTGCCAGTCTTCTCGATCGGAGTGGAGATGCGGCGCAAGTGGGAGATTCCGGCAATGTAATTCAGGCGGTTGAGAACCTGCGAGACGCCGATCTTGCTGGGGCCGCCGATCTTGGCCGAGCCGAAGTTGCCGGTGGCCAGAGAGGTCTTGAGGCCCACCTCCAGGATCACGGACTTGATGACCTTGTTGATGTTCGAGACATTCACGATCTCCTCGAAGTTCCCGGAGGCGCGCCAGCCACCCGAGTGGATCTCCTTGGCGAGAGAGGACCGGATGTCCTTGATCATCTTCGTAGTGAAATACGTCCTGAAGAGATTGGCCAGAAGGAAGCCCGGCAGATCCACCAGCTTATTGGGGTAGGCGTCGCGGTCGTCGTTGGGCATTCGAGCAGAAGCCACCCACATTACCTTTCGAGTCATGTGCGCCAAGAAGCATGCTTTTGCGTAGTTGAAGGAGGCGTTGAGGCCGATGTGGGGGAACAGCTCGAGGCAGAGAATGTCCTCGATCTTCATCTGCTTCGTGGTGCGGCTGGACCAGGAATTCACGTGAGTGGAGAGCCAGGCGAGAGCGGTCTCCTGCGTGCGTGCGTCGGAGGCCTCCTGGATACTCTCCGTCATGAGGGCGTCGAAGGTGCCGTCGGACTCGGGGCCGGTGATGAGCTCGCAGATCTCCTTGTCCTTGGTGACGCCGAGGGCGCGGAACAGGATCCAGAGAGGAATGTCCGTCTTCACGCGGGGCATGGTCGCGCGGAGCAGATGAATCTGGGGATTCTTGGGATGATACATGATCTTGACCGCATTGGACTTGGGCACCTGGTCATTGTCGGGGCCGATGGACTTCACCTCGATGACCTCCACCTCCTTTGTAGGATTGCGGTTGTTGCGGAACACGACGGGGCGGTTGGCGGCCATGCGCTCCTGTGAGATGATCACGCGCTCACCGCCGCCGACAATGAAGTAGCCGCCATAGTCCTCTGCACACTCGCCGAGGGCGATAGGGGTCAGATGCTTCTGGTCGTGCAGGAGGCAGTATTTGGAGCCGACCATGACGGGAATCTTGCCGAGATGGACGTTGGGGAATAGACGCTCCTTCGTCTGGCGCTCGCCGCCCTTGGTGTTATCGATGAAGGTGGTGCGAATGCGGACATCTACAAAGAGGGGGGAGGCGTAGGTGAGATTGCGCATACGGGCGTCGTTGGGCATCATGGGCAGGACCGCGCCGTTGTTCTCGAAGATCGTCGGCTTGCGGAGACTGACATTCTCGAACATGAGATCCACCTGATACTCGTGCTTGGCCGAGCTGGCGGCGAGAGCCTCGGATGTGCGACCCATGAGGGCATTGGCCGCGGAGGTGGAGAGACCGGTCGCGGAGGCGAGAGCGGAGCGGGGACCAGAGAGCGGCGTCTCTGGACTGCCACGGACGACGAGCGGATTCACCTGTTGAACGATTTCAGGGATATCGATATCCATGAAATGGTTGAAGGACTCCACCTGGTGGGAAACGATCTGTCGTCCCTCGGACTGCTTGAAATACAGATCCAAGATGTGGCGGTAGGAGGGGAGCATGGGAGTAACGGCTTCAGGTGTATGTTCGGCCTTTGGGGCTGAATCAGGGGCAATTTTACTTGCTGGGATGGACCGTTTGGGCGGCATACCTATATATAGATTTGGGAGGCGTTTAGACCTGCGCTGTCATTTTCATGCGCTCTTATAGGTGGGAAATCCAGAATGGCTGACCCGAATGTTAAACAGATTAAACTTACGATGGGTTCTAGCGGGGCGGCGCCAGCGACTCCGCAGGAGGGCGGCGGCAGCGGCGGCTCAAGAAAGAGGGGGCAGGGTGCAGGCCGCAAAAACAAAACCAAGAAATTCGAAGTGACGACCACGAAGGAGGGCGGCGGTTCCACGAGCCCTGGGACACTTACGCAACTGTCTGCATCGCACAATCCCGGTGATCCAAGGCTGCCCGCGCCAGTGGGTGTGAATAGTCCTTTGACGCAGCAGGGGGCGCCCGTGCAGGCAGGGGCTGGCACTGCAACAAAGGCACAGACTCCTGTGAAGGTTGTTCTCGCCGCCGCGAAAAAGAAGAGCAAGGTTGTTCTCGCCGCCGCCAAGCCTGCCGCGGCTGCCCAGCGCCCGGCAAAGACACTGAAAGTGTCATCAGCGCGGAAAATCCGCGTTAGCATGAAGGGTCTGAGCAAGAAAATACAGCGGGCGCGCACCATTCGGCAGGATGCCAGCAAATCCACTGTTGAGACTATTAAGAAGGCACTGCAGAAGGCGGGGCTCATCAAGGCGGAGTCTAAGGCCCCTGAGACGATGCTGCGCCAGATGTATGCCGACTTCATGACCCTGAAGAATAGGGCGCTCTAAGTAGGGGATGTTCGCAGATATAACTAACTATCGTAATACCAGTGACTGGTATTTTATAGGAGTTGCAGCGATTGTGGTGGATTTGGTGGTGATTTTCATGACGCGGTATGCAGGGACAAATCCGAATTTCAAGGTGGTGGCACTGAGTGAGTGGTATGACAGGTTTGGCATCGTGGCGGCCTTATCGGACATATTGAGTGCACTCATCGGAATCGCGGCGGCCAGATATATATACACAGCGGCTGGATTCCACGGGGTCTTGGCATTCGTGGCATGTATTCTGCTATTTCAGCTCTTCCATGACGGATTCTTTTATCTTGCTGTGATTAAGCCTATAAAGAAAGGGGAGAATCAGATGATTGATGTATTCAAGTCATACGCGGCAGAAAATGGTGGAAAGATTCTGCTTGCGGATGCGCTCATTCTTCTTTCTACAGCTGGCATCGGGGCAGCTCTGAAGGGGCTACCATTCCACTATACAGTTGGGACGGGTCTCGTGGCTACCTATGCCCTGACCTATGTGCTCTACACGAAAGCTACCTAGAGAATCTCCGCGTCTTCTTAGTAAGATGACAGGCGGAATGTATGACAAATATATAACGGCGTATAGGCACCATTCGGCGACCTACGGCCCTAATACAGCTATCTTTATGCTTGTAGGAAGTTTCTACGAGCTGTATGATATCGTGGATCCCGCAACAGGTGAGGGACAGACCTCTATGAAGCGCGCTGTCGATATTCTCGGCATTCAGTTGGTCAAAAAAGACAAGGACGCGCCGAAGGGCCGCGACGGATATTTCGCGGGATTCAAGGATGCCCAGCTGCACAAGTATGCCGCACCTCTCACGCGCGAGGGCTGGACGGTGGTGGTGATCGACCAGATGAAGGATGACAGCGGGAAAGTTCAGAGCCGCGAGGTGTCCCGTATTCTTTCACCGGCCACGCATTTGGAGGCGTCCCAGTCGGATACGCTCTATCTGGGAGGTCTCTGGCTGCAGTCGTCTTCCTGGACGGATACGAGTATTGCCAGCCCGCCGACATTCGCTGCAGTGGCCCTCGATCTCATGACGGGAGTCGTGCAGACCTATGAAGGTGTGACGGTCGGCAGGCCAGAGGCCTGGTCCTCGGATGGTCTTCTGCATTTCTTTCAAGTCCATCCGCCGAAGGAGCTCATTGTATGGTGGCGCGGGCATACTCTGGACCAGCCGGCGGAGCAGACTCTTCGGCGTTCTCTTGGTGTTGCGACCGCGCTTATTCATGTGCGCCAGGCGCTGCCTTTCGACCAGGGCGGGCTGGAGAAGGAGTTGGTGCGCGAGGATCTTCTGCGCCGCACATTTCAGCCGAAGACTCTACTGCCTTTGAAGGATTCTCTTGGAATCAGACAGGCTCCTTTGACGGAGCGGGCGCTGGCCTCTATTGCCATGTTCGTGGAGGATCACCATCCGAGCTGTTGCAGCCGGCTGCGGGCACCGACCGTGTGGAATCCGGCCGATTCCGTCTATCTGGGCAATCATGCTCTCACGCAGCTCAATATGATTACGGGGCGCGAGGAGGATTCTGTGCTGGGAATGTTCTTGAAGACTCATACGCAGATGGGGCGGAGGGCCATGCGCCGGCGGATTCTCTACCCCATTTCGGGGGCCGCGGATCTCGAGCAGCGCTATGACGAGGTCGCATATTGCAAGGACACGGCGGGGGATACGCAGCTGCGGAGTCACCTCCGCCAGATTCAGGATATGGCGCGTCTCCATCGCAGGATCACGACTGCTGCAGTGACGGCGGCGGATGTGCTCGCTCTCGACCAGTCGTATATCTGCTCAAGACGCTGTATGGAGCTTCTGCAGGGCTCGCCGCTGGATGCTTCTGCCCAGCTGGCCGCAACCTTTAAAGTGTATTTGAATGAATTCTTGGCAGTATTTGATATTGAGAAGGCAAAGCAGGATCAGGATGACGGCTTCTGTTTGACGGCGGGGGCGGGGCCACTGTGTGCGGCGGTGGAGGGCAAGATCGTAAAGGCGCAGGCAGAGATTCGGCGGATTCATGAGGAGTTTGTTGCGTGGCTGCAGGAGGATATTGCGTCTCTGAGGATGGAATACAAGGAGGCCACGGTGCTGCTGGTGGGCGGAAAGGGCGTCATGACACGGGCCGCTGCGAGACTGAAGGCGGCCCAGATTCCGGTGGATTTTCAGGGGGCGCAGATCCATGCGAAGAAGTCGGCGAGCACGATTGAGCTGCCGAGTATGCACGCACGCTATGCGCAGATTCTTCGGCTGCGTGAGAAGCTGGTTACTACGGTCAAGGAAGAGCTTCCACAGGCGTGTGACAGGCTGACGGCCTATTCGCTTCTATGGGACCAGATTGAGGCGTGGGTGAGTAATGTGGATGTTTCTGTGACGTTGGCGCGGGTGGCGGAGGAGCGCGGATTCTGTAGGCCGGTGGTGGAAGGAGGGTCGGATGAGCCGGCCTTTCTGGAGGTTCGAGGACTCCGTCATCCGCTTATTGAGGCGCAGCAGACGCGTGTTGAGTATGTGAGACACGATGTTAGCCTGGGCTTTAGCGGAGCCCAGGGCTGGCTCGTCTATGGCATGAATGCGAGCGGAAAGTCCAGTCTCATGAAGGCCATCGGCATTGCCACGATTCTCGCGCAGGTGGGGTCCTATGTTCCCGCAACAGCCTTTCGTTTCAGACCCTTTCGCGGACTCTATACGCGTATTCTGAATACGGACAATCTGTGGGCGGGGCTATCATCCTTTGCAGTGGAAATGACAGAGCTGCGCGAGATTCTGAAGCGCGCCGATCCATGGTCGCTCGTTCTGGGCGACGAGGTCTGTTCAGGAACGGAGTCGTCATCGGCCATGGCGCTCGTGGGAGCCTCTTTGAAGCATCTGACGGAGCGGGGAGCGCGCTTCGTATTCGCCACACATTTGCACGGGCTGCAGTCGGTCTCGGCAGTTGCGGAACTGACTGCGCTGAAAGTCTGGCATCTGCGTGTGGAGCATGACTACGCAACAGGGCGACTGGTGTATGACAGGACGCTGCATCCGGGTCCTGGAAGTTCTCTGTATGGGCTCGAAGTCGCAAAGGCCATGGAGATTCCTTTGGAGATTCTGGAGGTTGCACATCAGATTCGGCGGGAGGTGGGCGGATCCACTACGGAGGTCGAGGCCCCGAAATCGGCCTGGAATGCGGCCGTTCGGCGACAGATGTGCGAGCTCTGTAAGAAGAATGTGGTGCGAGAGCTGGAGGTGCATCACGTGGTTGAGAGAGCTACGGCTGTGGCTGGGCGGCTGGAGGATGGCTCGAACATGAATGATCTGCGGAACACGGCGGTGTTGTGTGAGGCCTGCCATTTGAAGACGCATTCGGGGGAGGCCGTGGTGGGCCCTGTTAAGCAGACAAGCGAGGGGCCAGAACGGCAAGTGTCTGTAGCATCTTTGGAGTCATTTGCCTACAAGGCTCCTGTAACCAAGGGCGGTCTTACTGAGGAGGAGCTGGCAATAGTGAAGGCGGAGATTCGCGCCTACCCGACAGTTGCACCGATGCGTCTGGCATTTGATATTGAACAGAAGCATGGGATTAAGATAACTGTGCAGAGGCTCAGGACGATTCGATCTGGCATTGCAAAATAGATGGGCCTTTTGTAGAATGCCACTGTTTAACTGGTTAAGAGGAACTAACAAGACAAAGAAGCCAAATACCAGTTCATTACCTTATAATATTAGTAGAAAAGGCCGGTATGGATATAATCCAGAGAATGGGTCCTTTAACTCTAGGAAACGTCCTAACGCTTTTAAACGTTTTAGAAATCTAATAAAGGAGGGTAAATTAAATGCGGGCAATAGCATACCTAATTCACGTATACTGGATATGCGATATGAGAGACGCCAAGAAAAAGCAAAAGAAGAGATTGAAATCTACAAGAAAGAGATTGAACAGATTACAGTAGTTATTGATAACTATACTATATCAAAGAAAGAAACTATGGAAAAGATAAAAGAAATTAAAGAAAACCCGAATGCTAAGAGGGAAATAGATTCATTAGAACAAGATTTAAAGGAATTAAAATTTGGATTAGATAATTTAGAAGAGAAAAAGTGGGAGTATGAACAAAGAATTACATCAAATGAGGAGGATATTAAATTTTTATCTAAGGAGCGTGAAAATTTACAAATTATGATAGAAAATGAAATGAAAGAAAGAAAAAGAATCAGTAATCTAAGGAATACATTGCGTAAGCAAAATAAGCGCAATAGGAACTGATATCAGCACGGGGCGACACGGCCAATAACGGCACAGGCAATGCGCTTTCCGCTGTGACCCGTCTTCTTAGAGTCCTCGGCGTTACCGAGTCCGAGATCGTCATGATCGGCATGGACAATCATGGAGCGACCCCACAGATCCTCGGCATCCAGCCCCTTTAGAGTGTATGTGAAGGTTGTGGAAGAATCTCCTTCGAGAGAGATATTTCCGAGATCACCAGTGTGTCTCTCGCCTTTAGAACCTGGCGGACCTCCATGGTCTTGTGCCGGACCGACATGAAAATGGTCGCACGCCAGCTTGCAGCCTTCCCCGCGTAAATCTCCTGCCCTGTGAATATGGAATCCATGATCACCGACTGGAAGCTTACTAAATGTCGCTTTGATACGGATGCCAGCGGCAATCTTCTCAAATATCACTTCACCGTGGACAGAGCGGCTGTTAAAAACAGCTACTGCGCAAGCGGGCATTCTAGTGAAAATGGGGGTGTTAAATCGGGTGGCTGCGACGCGAAGCTTGGCGACTTGAAGCTCGGCGACTTGAAGCTTGGCGACTTGAAGCCTTGTGACCCCGTGAAGCTCTGGGAAGAGTTTGACGAGTTCTTCTAATGTCTCCTCCAATGTGTAGCAATCACTCATATGCAGCGGCCGGTGTCTCTGCGACGACAGCCTCTACTACAGGAGCCACCACAGCCTCTACCACAGGAGCCACCGCAGCTGCTACAGGGCCCGCGGGTCCAGCAGGACCGGTAGGCCCTCTCGCGCCATTCGCACCGTTCGCCCCTGCAGGCCCAGGAGGACCAGGAGGGCCCTGTGCGCCATCAGCACCATCATTGCCAGGGACTCCAGGAACGCCTGGGACACCAGGAGGGCCAGCAGGGCCAGCAGGCCCAGGAGGGCCAGGAGGGCCCGGAGGGCCGGCAGTAGGAGTTCCCACTCCGCCGCCCTTCAGATCCAGAACAAGCTTCCTCAGCTCAATCACCTCTGCCTCAAGAGCGCGCACCTTGCGACCCAGAGGATTGCCACCCTGAAAGTTCAGACCACTCATGTTTGTAACGGAAGTCATTTCTGTAGGGACGAATGGTATTCCCGGAGGCTACCTGAACGCGCCCAGGACCCCCCAGCCCGCCTAAAATTGCCACACGGAGTTTCCAGCAGTCAGTTAGCAAGAATGATCATCCCAATCCGCTGTTTCGAGTGTGGCAAAATGATTGCAGACAAGTGGCGTGGCTACCAGAAGAAGCTGAAGGAGCTGAAGGGATCTTCTGCCGCCGAGCGAGTGTATTTCGACGGCAATAAGATCCCCGTAACGCCCGAGAAGAGGGTGCTCGATGCCCTCAACCTCAACCAGTGTTGCCGCACGCATTTCCTGACGCAGGTTGATCTGATCGACAAGATCTGATCGTAGCAAATTTCGCAGAAGACGGTAGCGAGATGGAGGTTTTCATACCATCCTTTATTCTTTTCGTCATGGCAGCAGTCATATCAGTCCTCATATTTCCTAGGCTAACTCCTATTGTTTTGGGAACCGTCGCAATTGTGGCACTCGTCGCCGCCACCTATAATCACTATTCCCTCTTCGGCAAGGAATATCAATTCATGTCTCTGACCTCCTCTGCAGGAGTCGCTGCCCCCTATCTGCTCGTGGGAGCAGTCGTTATAGGCATTCTCGGTTACCTCATCTTTTTGATCGGCGCGGGAAGAAAGATGATGATGGTATTACCTTCATCCACGATTCCCAGCCCCGAAACTTCTACGAACTATCTGACGGAGGCGATCGGAAATGGACTAAGCTCGGCGGGTCTGGCGAATATTGAGAAGTCCGCCGCGTCAAACACGGCCGAGCGCAGGGCTGCTGAATCGGCATTAAGCAAAGGGGTTTAATGAGTTTAAATAGCAGGAATCTGTAGGAGATGGCTAATTCTACACAGCGAAAGAGAAACAACATGTCAGGCCGCTCGCGCAAACGGAAGCCCGTGGCTATCAAAATCCCCCAGCTGAAGGCGAGTTTTGACCAGCTCGAGAGATCCGTATCATCTATTGTCAAATCCACGACGAATACAAAGGAGCGTGTGAGGAAACTGCAGGAGTCCTGGAGAAAGATATTCGGTCGTCCGGTTGAGGCCATTGCCGCAGAGGCCTACATCCAGGTGATGGCCCGCCGCACCTCCTCCAATAAAACGAGGAAGCAGTCTGGCGGCGCAGCAGCTCTCGCCGGCGCGCCACTTGATTTTCAGACCCGTCCCGGCATGGATGGTGTCCATGGCTCCTTCCCGCCATATGTCTCCAGTGGTCTCTCCTTCTACAACACTATCAACCAGGAGGGCATGTTCAAGGGCTGCGGAATCGAGAATATTACGCCGAATGTTCCCGCCTCGCTCGGCTCCAACCAGGCCGGCGGGGCTGGTGGAGCGCCCCTCAGTGACGCCTTTTTTCTCGCAACCACGCGCCCGGTAGATTCCAGCGTGCCGCCCAGCATCGCCCAGAATCTCCAGACGACATTCCAGGGTCGCCCTATTGGGCCACCGGCGGATCCCTCCCAGAATCCCCTCAAATACGTCTAATACTTGGATCACATCCCCCCATTCGCGCCAGCATCATATTGATGCTTACACGAATAGCCAGCCGTCTCGGTCACACGGTATAAACGGCCAATACCCCCTAAGATTAGATGGATACAGGACTCCGTGGTCAAGAAGCGAGGGATCTCGCAGAGCATCTCCTAAGATTATATTTCAAAACGCAGGATTACCCCTATACTCGCCATCATATCGAGAGTTTCGATCAGTTTCTATCACAGGATCTGCCGGCCATGATCGCCGCGCAGAACCCCCTTATACTTCTGCAGAGCCAGATTCCGAATACAAAGTCCTATGCCTACAAGGCCGAGATCTTCGTCGGCGGGCTCGGAGGTGACCAGATCTATATCGGCTCGCCGACTATCAGTCTCCAGGATTCCAAGGAAGTGCGGCTCCTTTTTCCCAATGAGGCGCGTCTCCGTAATCTCTCCTACTCGGCTCTCGTGGAGGCCGACATTGTTATTCGTCTGACCTATACGTTTCCGAACCCAACGGGGGCAAAGGGTCTCGCGGAAAAGGAGGTGCTGCTGGATCCCGCCGCAGGCCCCGAGTTCGCCTACCTGGCGAAGTTCCCTCTGTTCCGCATGCCTATTATGCTCCACAGCCGCTACTGTATTCTGCACGGAAAGCCCCAGGCGTTTGTCAAGGAGGCCGGCGAATGCATTTACGACTACGGCGGCTATTTCATCGTGAATGGGTCCGAGAAGGTGCTGATTACGCACCAGGAGCAGGCGTTCAACACTCTCTATATTTCTCCACAGCCGCGCGATCCGAAGGTGGATATCTATTCCGCGATTTCGTGTCTGAATCCTACTACTCGCCGCGTGAAGCGCATTGCCTTTGGACTTCTGAGGAAGCAGAATACTCTGCAGGTGAGTCTTCCATTTGTGCGCAAGCCCGTTCCGGTGTTTGTCGTGTTCCGCGCCATGGGTGTCCAGGCGGACGAGGATATTCTGCGACTCATTCTGCCAGATCGTGATGCAGCCGAGACAAAGATTCTCGAGCCACTGCTCCACGAGTCTATTCTGGAGGCGTATCCCTTCTATGATACCTATTCGGCCATCCAGTATATCAAGGTGTTGACCAAGGGCTTCTCGGAGGCCCACGTGCTCGATATTCTGTATAACCAGACCTTCATTCATGTCGAGAATCGGCCAAAGGCGCGGGCATCTTTTCTGGCGGAGTGCGTGCGCAGGATTCTGCGCGTGAAGGCGGGCATTGATCCCAGCACGGATCGCGACGATACCCGTAACCAGCGCTGCCTCGGCTCCGGTATTCTGACGCGTATGCTTTTCCAGGGGCTCTATGCAAACTGGGCGAAGGCCGTGGCTCTCACACTCGATAAGGAGTATAAATATAACTCGGGAATCTATGAGGGGGATAAATTCCAGAATCTCTTTCTGCAGGGGACGCTGAATGAGATGTTCAAGATGGGTATGATAACGGAGGGACTCATGCGCGCCTTCAAAGGGAAGTGGTCCAGTGGATCCGGTGCGGGTGTGGGCGAGGAGAAGACCGGCGTCATCCAGGCTCTGTCACGTCTTTCCTACATGGATTTCATGTCGCACTGCCGTCGTGTGGTGCTGGATTTTGACACGGGTATGAAACTGCCTGGGCCACGTCGTCTTCACACGAGCCAGTATGGATATTTCTGCACGAGTGAGACGCCTGGTGGCGCGAGTATCGGTATTACGAAGAATCTGAGCATGCTGACGGCCATTTCGACTGCGACGGATCCGAGGGCCTTTGTGGAGTGGCTGCTGACTCGCGGAGGTGTGATGGCCTGCGATCAGATGACGCCGGCCACACTCACGCTGTCCGTGCCTGTGTTTGTGAATGCGGGTATTGTAGGCTACACACTGCGTCCTATTGTGCTGCGGGATGCTCTGAAGGTGCTGAAATGGACGGGATGTCTCCCAGCGTCTGCAGGTGTCGGATTCAGCCCACGTGATAGGCGTATCTTCGTGTTCCTGGACGAGGGGCGTCCCATGCGTCCTCTCATTCATTTAGGCCCGAGGGGCTCCGTCCCCACGGAGGCTCTGAAGAAGGCGAAGACGTGGCGCGACGTGGTTATGGGTGTTCTGCCACAGACGATCAAGCGGAGTGTGACCCAGGGTGGCTTTCTGGATCCGTTCGCGGCGGAGACAGCGCCGGAACTCGAGAAGTATATAAAGACGTTGGCACCGGATGCGGGCGTTATTGAGTATTTGGACCCCTATGAGATGAATGAGACATTTATCGCGAACTTTCCTGAGCAGATTCAGCCTGAGACGAGCCATCTGGAGATTCATCCGAGCACGATTGTGGGGCTGCTGACGAGTATGATTCCGTATGCGAACCACAATCAGTCGCCGCGTAATCAGCTGTCTTGTTCGCAGTCGAAGCAGGGTCTGTCAGTCTATTCGACGGCGTTCCCCAACAGATTCGACAATCAGGTGCATGTTCTCTGCTACGGGCAGGCCCCTCTGGTTCGCACACTCTATTATGACTATTTGGCGGACGGACAGATGGGCTATGGCCACAATATTACTCTGGCGATGGGATCCTTTACGGGATATAATCAGGACGACGGCATCATTTTCAACGCGGATTCGGTGGCGCGCGGCATGTTCCGCAGCACGTTCTATCGGTCCTATGAGGCGTTCGAGGAGGATGATCCTATGACACATGGAAAGACGAGAATCGCCGCGCCGGCGCAGGTTCCTGGATGGACATCCTTGAAGCCTGGCGTCGATTATTCAAAGCTGGATGAGCGCGGAATCATCCGTGTGGGGGAGATGGTGGATGAGACGACGGTGCTGGTGGGTATGTATCTGCAGTCGGAGGCGGGCGACATGACGGATGCTTCTGTGACGGCCCAGGTCTGGACACGGGGGCGCGTGGAGAAAGTGTCGGCCACTGTGAATAATCTGGGGCTGGCGATGGTTAAGGTTCGCGTGGTGCAGGAGAGAGTCCCTGAACTCGGGGACAAATTCTGTTTGACACCCGACCATGATGTCCTTACAAAGGATGGCTGGGTGGCGATTGATAAGGTTACCACTGGAATGAAAGTTGCACAGCTGAACAAGGATACAGATATGCTTGAATATGTAAATCCAAAGGAGACATTCACATTTGACCATGAAGGGGATATGTATGATGTAAAGACTCAGGGTGTAAATCTCTGCACTACTCTGAATCACCGTATGTGGGTGCAGGGCAGAAATGCAAAGGAGTTCTCTTTAACTACTGCTAAAGACATGATGGGTAAGCGCATGAGGTTTTCTTCCTATTCACCAACTTCTGCAGCGGAATATGAACTGCGTCAGGGGGGTCTTCAGTTAAAGGGGGGTGCAATGAATGCATTCTTACAACTTTTAGGAATATGGATTGCTGAAGGATGGGTATATACAAATGAAGAGCACAGCATTTCTCGCCTGGAGATTTCAGCAAATAAGGAGCGTGTAAAAACTGTGCTCGATACTATATCTGATACTCTCGGGCTAAAAACATCATTTAATCAGGGAACCCGTAAGTTTTATATCAATAATAAGGACTATGTAGATATATTCAAACCACTCAGTCTTGGTGCAATACATAAACGCCTCCCAGCCTGGTGTTTTGATCTTTCTGTAGATCAGAGTCGCCTCCTTTTGGAGGCGCTTTGCTTAGGAGACGGTCATGAAACTGCTACATCCCTCTCATATTCCACTTCATCTAAGGGTCTGCGTGATGACCTCCAGATTATTGTTCAACATGCGGGATATACATCTGGCTATTATAAGCATGTTGAGGAGGGCTCTACTCGGGTAGATTCTTCTGGGCGTATTTATAAGGCAAATGCGGATAACTGGCATATTCAGATTCGCAGAAAACGCCTATATCCCACATTGAATCATGGACATGCAAAGACACAAGGCGGTCAATCCGAGCAAATAATCCAATATAAAGGCACTGTCCATTGTATTTCAGTTCCATCTGAAGTATTCTTGGTGCGTCGCCAAGGAACTATTGTCTGGACTGGTAACTCGAACAGACACGGTCAGAAGGGCACAATCGGCATGCTGATTCGCGGCCACGACATGCCCAGAACGGCCGAGGGCATCCCTGTCGATATGTTGATGAATCCTCACGCGATCCCTTCGCGTATGACGGTTGCGCAGTTGGTAGAGGCGCTCGTAGGAAAGGCCGCACCGGGTCTGGGAACCGTCGGCAATGGCACGGTCTTCATGAATGACGGCAGCCCTGTAGAGGCCATTGGGCGTGTGCTCCGCGATGAGTTGAAGATGGAGCCCTTTGGAGAGGAGCTGATGTATGACGGCATGTCGGGCCAGCTCATTCCCACCCAGATTTTTGTCGGAAATGTCTATACTATGCGTCTGAAGCATATGCCTGAGGACAAGTGGAATGCACGCGGAGAGGGAAGGAGGGAGCAGAGGACTCATCAGCCGACGGGTGGCCGCGGAGCCCAGGGTGGTCTCCGTATTGGTGAGATGGAGCGCGATGCTATTTTGGGACACGGTATCGCGGATTTCCTGAACGAGTCGCTCATGAAGCGCGCCGATGGCTATCAGACTGTCATTTGCAACGGCTGCGGCACAATTCCTATCTACAATGAATCGGAGGGGCTCTATCTTTGCCCGGCCTGCGATGGTCCCGTGCGCTACATCGGTGAGACGGCATCCAATCTGGAGATTCTGCCTCCGACAAAGAGGAGTGTGGCGACCTTTTCTCGTGTGGCGGTGCCCTATGCATTCAAGCTGCTGGACCAGGAGCTGAACACGTATCTCAATATGGGTCTGAGAGTTCTGACCGACAAGGATGTGGCGACATTCCGCGCGCCACCGCTGTCAGAGCTGACGGCAGAGCAGGAGGCGACGTTATTGGACGCGAAGCTGCCTGAGCGGATTCTTCCTGAGACGGAGGCGCCGGCCTATTTGGAGATCCAGGAGGAACAGGAGGTGAGACCAGAGGATCTCAAGGCTATGGGGGCGACTGCTGAGGAGGCAAAGGCGGAGCCAAAGACTGAGCCAAAGGCGGAGCCCTCTGCAGCCGCTGCAGCTCCGGCTCAAAACACTATTACCTTTCAAGTGGCGAGCAACCAACAGGAGGAGGCGGGCGCAGCACCTCCTGTCACCAATACGCTTGCATTGGAGCCGGCGGATAGCTCTGCGGACATACCCTATGCAGATGATGATGTGGCCACAGCGGCTCCTGCCGCTTCTCAGCCGCAAGCGCAGCCGCAAGCTCAGAACAATTCAATCAATGTCCAGACGAATCAGCCGGTCATGGTTATCCCTATGAATGTTTCGAAGCCACCTGCTGCAACAGAGTTGATTTCACCACCGGCTCCAGGGGCGCCTACGACGATTGCAGTAGATACAAGTGAAAATGCAATGAAGGCTATTGGGCTGCCACCGGTTGCGGCGACTTCGGCGGCTGCAAGATCAAGATCCAATAGCCGTTCGAGGTCCAACTCTAACGGCTCGAACGTGAGTGCTGCGAGCGTGAATAAAGTCGGAACTTCACAGAGCAATGGACCTCCGCCGGCGGCAAATGTCCGCGTGAATGTGACAAAGCAGGGATAAGCTGAGTAGAGCCGCTTCGCTTAGCCGCTTCGCTTTGGCCCGCCTAAGTAAATTTGAGCTAGCTACCCAGTAGGAACCTCAGCACAGGAAATGGATTACGAGACTCTTCACGTGCTTTATAAGTCCCGCCAGACTCTTCTTAAGATTCTCGCGGCTCGCGGATACGAAACTAAGAAATATGAGAAGTTCGGCCCTGTTGAGATCAGTGCCATGGCCGCCGCCGGTGCAGGAACATTCCAGATGGATCTCGAGCGCCCAGCAGAGGCCGCAACCACCCAGGGCGGCATGACAAAGTGCCGCGTGGTCTATAGCATCAATCGCATCAAGAATCGTATCAACAGCTTTCTGGAGGAGCAGACAGAGGAGGATAATGAGACCTCCGTGGATCCTACAAGCACTGAGCTGATTGTGATTCTGCTAGAGCCGATCGTGGAGGCATTCCATATCGCTGCCATGACTGCTCTGGCGTCCAAGAAGCTCCGAGTGAGCTTCTTCCAGGCCCATACGATCGTGAATAATCCCTTCGATCATGTGCTCGTGCCTAAGCACGAGTTCCTCCCTGCATCGGAGCACGCAGAGTTCCTCTCGCACAATAGAATCAAGTCAAAGGCAACTCTGCCTCTGATTAAATTCCACTCGGATATGATTGCCAGACTGATGGGACTCCTACCCGGTGATATTGTGAAGATTACACGCCCAAGCCCCTCCGCCGGCGAGTATATTACCTACCGAGTGTGTGCTCCCTGAGGAGTCGCGAAAATAGCACTATCTGATAGCAGAGAATGTCGGCATGTAATCCCACGATTCTCACACGGATAGGTGATTCGGGCTCCTTCACAAAGTGGAAAACGACAACAGATGCTGCACTCAACATGATTTCGGCAACTGCCGTTGCGGGAACGACAACGCCGACTACAAAAGAGGAAAGTATTCTGATTGCCGCGGAGAAAGACATTATCAACACACTTGTATGCATGCAGCAGCAGATTTCAAAGCTCAAATCCACGACAAACAATATTCAGGACGCCCAGCAAGAGGTTATTTCGATAAATGAGCAGATCAAGAACGAGGAGGCAAATGCCGACATTGCACGCGACCGTGTTGCCTATATCCGGAATCCGGAGCAGCACACCAGCTTCTATGAGAGTTGGTTCCCGATGGACCGCCCGATGAGGCTAGGGTCCGTCCCCATTTTTATCGGTGTCAGTGCATTTCTCTTTATCTTTATAATCCTGATTATTCTGGCGGCAATGGGTGCCAATATAACATTCCAGCTTCCACCTGCATCTACAACGCCTAATCCTCTATTTGAAATACTCCGCAATGTTTCCACGTTGGAGTGGATATTAATGGGTGTGCTCATCATATTTGTTATCTATTTTGTGAATCGCAAGTAGGTAAAGTTAGATGAACTGTCCGCCAGTAACAACCATTGAGCAAGCAGAGGCAAGTATTACATCCACTGTTCTCCCTATTAAGGGTCTCCGCCGCGACGCCGATTCCAATCTCACGCCAGATGCTCTTTCAGTCATTATCGACGGGCTGAAGAGTCGTGGTGTAGATCCGACGAACCCAGAGACAAAGAAGACCCTGGTAGCAGATTTGCAATCTCTTCTGTGCTCCGTCAATCAGCAGTATCAGTTCCTTTTGAATGAACTGGCTAAGCGCGTGGCGGCAAATAAACAGATTAGTGCCGAATTCATTGATAATATTCACGAGAAGAACTTATTTATGGCCGATATTCTGAACGTTTCCCGGCATATTAATGGGCTGGCTGTATATGACGGCAGCTCGAGCTTCATAGAGGGATGGCAGAATATGAAGCCAAAGAATGGCGACCGCTCATCTATTGAGGGCTTTCTGATCGGTCTCAGCCATGATAGAAATATGCTGGAGAGTAAGTCCTATCTTGAGCTGCAGAAGGAGATGATTACGCTCTCGACAGAGAAAAATAAGATCGCCTCCAACTATCTCGGTATATACGGATTCTTGAATTTAGTGGCGATCGGCCTCATCATCTACGTTGCTGGTATAAGACAGTAACAGCCCCCCATCTGCTCGCCTAAATTTATCACGAACGGGTAGGAGAATGTCTGCCGCGGACAAATATAATATAGATCTCGCAAATCGCCAGGTTCAGATCAATAACTGGTCATACAACAACAAAATGGAGACACTCTTTATATTTCAGCTGACATTTGTCTCTCTTTTGATCGTCAGCATACTGATGTTGCTGAAGGTGGAGGGCTTCTTGACTTCGGCGTTTGTGTGGTATGTCATGCTCATTATGGCTGTGCTTCTTGTGCTGATTATTGTGAATAGGGCGCTATATAATACTTCTGTGCGCGATGGACGCTATTGGAATAAGAAGAATTTTGCGGACGACCAAAGCCGGACTTCACCATTAACAGCGGGTGATACATCTTATTTTGACTATATTGATTCTCTTCGCAAGGCGTCTGGTGAATCTACCTGTTGAGAGGATGGGGGTCAAAGTATGGTCTTAAATTTAGCACTATTCCATAGTATGGGAGACGCACCGTTTCCGGCCCGTTACACGGAGGCACTCTCTTTATTAAATACAAATGCTCCTTTCATGTTTGCAAAATATTCGCAGATGGATACATCTAGTCAATCTGTTGTGACGCAGAATGATGCGCTACAGTCGGAGGTGCAGTTACTGAAGGCGAAGCTGGCGAACGTGAAAAAAGTGTCTGATACATACGACCGTGAATTCCTGGATAGGAGCGCAAAAAAACCGGCTTTCGGATTCTGGCAGAGTCGTGGAGTGAATACACTGCAGGACTGGATATTTCTCATTTTTTTTGTGATATACGCTGTGGTATGTATCCTAATATTTGGCGCAGTAGCTCAGCAGACTATTCTCGGCGGGGCACTCGTTTTAATCGTGTCGGTTGTTATTGGTATAATGATGAGCTTGGTGATTATGCTCTTTGCTTAAGTGGGCTACGTCCAGCTCTTACGAACTGTTCGCGGCATTCGCCTGCGCAGCTCTTACGAGCTGTTCGCGGCATTCGCCTGCGCAGCTCTTACGAGCTGTTCGCGGCATTCGCCGCGTCCCAATCAACCACCGCCTCATCCGACCCAAACACCATGATATTCGTCCATTCCTTGTTCGCATTAATCGGCTCCCCGAACTCTTCGATAAGCCTATTGATCGCCTCCTGTGCATTCAGCTCCACGCGCGCATCCTTCCTCCACGCCGAGATCATCGTCTTCAGCTTGTTCGTCGTGGTTGGATTGGACTTGCAGGTCAGCTTCTCCTCCATAGTCTTTGGCACACGAATCCTCTCACTACGGAATCTCGCATATATGTCAAAGTTCTCCTTGTATCTGTCGCTCGCCTGCATGACAGCCGCGGGCACCGGGTTCAGCCCGAAAGGGATATACTCCGTCTCATAGATATGCACCAGCAGCGCCAGGAAAGGCTCGCGCCAGGCGCGCAGCTTCTTGTCCAGCATTGGGTCCATCAGGAACACATTCGGTCTCCCCGCCTTATACTCGTCGTGATCCGGCAGCACGAATTTACTGACGAACTCAATCACGCGGATACGACGCCAAGTGCCGCGATCCATCGTCGTCACCGGCGGCAGCTTGTTGCACATCATGAAGAGCTTTCCCATGATCACAAACTTCTCCTGATCCTTGAAGAGGCCGCGCGCCTCCACCATGTCCTCGCCTGAGAACTGCTTCATGCGCGACGTGTTCATCGGCTCCTTGTCATCCGGCTCCTGCAGATAGATGAAGCGGCGACACTTGGCAGCCATGATATCCGGATTCGCCGCGCCTGACTCTGGGCGCTTCCTCGTCAGCACAGTCGATTGCAGCGAGGTCTGATAGTCACCGAGGGTCATTCGCATCAGCTCCACCAGCTTGGACTTTCCATTGCCGCCCACACCTGTCGCGACATAGAAGCACTGCTCGCGATTCATCCCCTCCAGACAGGAGGCGAGAAGCCGGAGGGTGTAGCGCCGGACCTCAACATTTGGGAAGAGCTTCGCGAAGAAGTCAGCGATCTCCGCCTGGGCCGGATCGGTGGCATCATACGGCTTGTAATCGATCGCGCCCATCTCGGGAAGATTCTGGCCGGCGAGGAAACTCACGTAATCCTCTGGACGGCCCTGGCGAAAGACCACGTGGTCGCGCCCGTCGGCCCCCGGAACGCGCAGCTCGAGCATCCCGTTGCGGCAGCCGAAGAGCGTAGGGTTGATGTTTAGCTTCTTCTCAAAGTCCGCCTCGTAGAACTGATGCACGGCCATCTTCATGACGGAGTCGCCGAAGCCGCTGTTGAACAGGCTCATCTGCACCTTCAGCAGCTGCTTCATCTTCTCCTCCAGAGTCTTCCGCACATCATTCGTCGTGTTGTTCCCCATGTCGGAATAGATCTTTCCAGTCGCATCTCGGATAGTCTGGGCGACCTCGGAGCTGATCTTCATCCGCAGCTCGATGCCCTGGTTCAGCATCTTCCACATGTTCTCCTTGTCGTCGTAGAAGAACCACTCGGTGCTCCTCGGATTCACTGATGCGATGTAGTTGGAGCCATACATCTTCTTCATAAGGACGGCGATGTGGTGGTGGGTAGGCTCGACCTCCTGGCGAACGAACTCGCCCAGATATTCCTTCTGGATCTCCTTGTAGGCCTCCATATTGTCGTCGCGCGCCCACTTGCGCAGTGACCTCTCCGTCAGACGCGGACCGTCGTCATGCTTGCGCCAGCCGTTGAACCAGTCGCGCCTGAGCTGGGCGACATTGTTGCCACTGGACTTGCCCGACTTTGCGCTGAAATCCATCCAGAGCTGGAAATTCTCCTCGGAGGGCGAAATGTTGTGGAGACACCAGCCGACTCGGATCCACGTGTCATAGTTGGACGCGCGCTCGACCGTGAGACAGTCCATCACCATGCGGCGAAGAATCTTCTTGTCCTCCTCCGCCATATCAGTTCCATAGAGAATCTGGAGTGCCTCCACCATCTGATTCTGCTGCTCGGTGGGCGCCTCCAGTTCCTCATGCGCATGCGCGTGGCCGTGATGCGCCGTTTCTCCCCAGGTCTTCATCGCCTCATACTGATCCCGCGCCTCCTCCAGTACCACATTCTGGTCCTCCACCACGTTGTAGCGGACGCTCAGAAGCTCCATGAGCTGGCGCGAATCGTAGTCGGTAATAGGCTCATCTGACCATGTGTCGCTCTCTGGGGTATATGTGAACACGGCCTTCAGATCGTAGCGGGGAATGTTCGGCTTTGACTCCCCGTAGAAGATCCAGCCCTGCTTCCTCGTCATGGACTCGTCATAGATATTCTCTGGTCCCTCCTCCTCATCATCCTTGAAGCCCGTTCCGGCGAAGCAGGTGCGGATGGCGTCCTGCGACAGCATCCAGTTGCGGATCACCTTCTGCTTCTCATCGGTGAGGGCGACATCGGGGCACATGATGTGGATGCCATCCTTGCGCACGGCGCCGGCGGCCTGGGGCGCAGGGCGCAGAGTCACAAAGAATCGGATCTGCTCGTAATCCGTCAAGCCGAAGAAGATTTGCAGGCCAGTTGCCAGCATGCGGCAAAAGCTCCTGATCTGCTCGAGCGTGAAGGTGCGAACGAGGCTCTTATCGGAGGAATACTTGAAGTCCAGATCGATAAGGAGGGGCTTCGGCTCACCCTTTCGCGGCTGTTCCACGAATCCGCGGGGCGTGTTCCCCTTGACGAAGAGATAGTCATGCATCAGGTCGAGGAACCGCGGATAATCTGCATCGGCGATCAGCCACTTGCCCTTGATTGTCCCCATACTCGTCATCGTCGCCGCCTTGGAGTCCGATGTCATTCGGCTGCCTGAACGCAAGAAGCGCGAGAGCTCATGTTGGTCGTAGGCAGAGGCGGCCATTCTACTTTGTATGAAGGATGGAAGGGGGCGGCGAGGCCAATTTTTCGGAGGGGCCAGCATCCCCAAAAGGGCATAAGTCTAAAGAGCATGACCGCAAATAGGATAGATGCCGCGCACCTTGTCAAAAAGAGTCCCTATTGAGATACAGAATGCCCAGTCAGATATTATCAGGGCCTCTGGTATATATTACTGGTTTGATGAGGCAGATATGACGGTGGGAAAGGCGATGATTATCGGACCAGAGGATACGCCGTATGCATTCTGCCCTCTTGTGTTCAGCTTCAAGCTCTCGGATGATTATCCGTTCAGTCCTCCTGCAGTGCAGATTCTGACGTCCGATGGAGTGACGCGGTTCCATCCAAATCTGTATGTCGGAGGAAAAGTGTGTCTATCCATTCTGGGCACGTGGAACGGGCCGAAATGGAGTGCGGTTATGACGATTAGCACGGTGCTTTCCAGTATTCAGAGTCTGCTCGAGTCGAATCCTATTACGAATGAGCCTGGGTGGGAGAAATATACTCTGGAGCACCCGCAGGCGAAGGACTACGCTGAACTTGTGCGTAACAGGATCGTGTCATTGTCCTTTCGAGATCTATCCCGGTGGCGGCGGGGCCAGATACCCCATTTTTGGCGGGAGTTTGAGGATGTGCTGACGGAGCGGGGTGAGGAGCTGTATCAGAAGCTGCTCGGTATCATTCAGGTGGAGGCAGAGAGCGGTGAGAAATCATATTCAGATATTCCGTATTCGATGAGTGGAGTAACAGATTGGGGGCGGCTGCTGGAACTGGGTAACCAGCTTCCGTAAAATTGCCTGCGTTGCCCGCCCTGGCTAAAGGAACAACGTGTTAGTAGATAGCCAGGGATGAAACTCTGTTCGACTTGCCAGAATATGTATGTCATGCGGTTGCAGCAGGACGGAAAGCTCTTCTGGAAGTGCCTCTCATGTGGTATTGAGGAGGAGCAGGATGGTGGATGTCTCCTTGTTGAGACTCTGGTGCAGGAGAGGTCCAGTGAGGCGTATCGTATCATGTTGCATGAATTTACCCGGCAGGATGCGACATTGCCGCACGTGAAGAATGTGAAGTGCCCGAAGGGTGATTGTCCGAGTAACAGCGGCACAGAGCGTGATGTGATCTATATCAAGTATGATCCGGTCAATATGAAGTATCTCTATATCTGTAACGTATGCGGAGATGCATGGCGTAGTCGGTCATAAATGCTTTTACTAAATCTAATTTTTATGTAGGATGGCGGGGCAGATAAACTCAAATATATCGGATTGGTTATCGCATAGCGATAAGCCATCTTATATGCTAGGTGGCAGACAAAATGTAGAATTCGATATGAATAGAAAATCTCGCTCACGCACAAAGAGGGCTAGAGTAACTAGAAATATGCATACACAAAAAGCTCATACAGGTGGTGGTATATTTAGTATATTCGCTATAGGGGCTAAAAATGCTGCTCAAGAGCTTGCTGAAAGGGCTGCTAGGGAGGCTGCTCAAAAGGCTGTTGTGGCTGCTGCCAACGCAGCCGCCGAAAAAGCTGCTAGGGATGCTGCTATAAATATCGGAAAAGAAGCTGCTAGGCAGGCTGCTGAAAAGGCTGCAGCTAAGATTGCTAGAGAGGCTGCTGAGAAGGTTGCTAGAGAGGCTGCTGAGAAGATTGCTAGAGAGGCCGCTGAGAAGGTTGCTAGAGAGGCCGCTGAGAAGGCCGCTAGGGAGGCTGCTGAAAGGGCCGCTAGGGAGGCTGCTGAAAGGGCTGCTAGGGAGGCTGCTGAAAGGGCTGCTAGGGAGGCTGCTGAGCTTGCTGCTAAAAAGGCTGCTCAGGAGGCTGCTGAAAAGGCTGCTAAGGAAGCTGCTGAAAAGACTGCTAAGGAGGCTGCTGAAAAGACTGCTAAGGAAGCTGCTGAAAAGACTGCTAAGGAGGCTGCTGAAAAGACTGCTAAGGAGGCTGCTGAGAAGGCTGCTAAGGATGCTGCTGAAAAAGGGCTTACTAAGGAGGCTGCTGAAAAGGCTGCTAAGGAGGCTGCTAAGGAGGCCGCTGAAAAGGCTGCTAAGGAGGCCGCTGAAAAGGCTACTAGGGAGGCCGCTGAAAAGGCTGCTAAGGAGGCTGCTGAAAAGGCCACAAAAGAAGCCGCTGAAAGGGCTACTAGGGAGGCCGCTGAAAAGGCTAGTAAGGAGGCCGCTGAAAAGGCTAGTAAGGAGGCGGCTGAAAAGGCTAGTAAGGAGACCGCTGAAAAGGCGACTAGAGAGGCTACCAAGGAGGCTGCTGAAAAGGCCGAAAAAGAAGCTGCTGATGCCGCTGTTAAGAAGGCATCTCAAAAGGTTCTTGGTGAAAAGGCTGCTAAGGAGGCTGCTGAAAAGGCTGCTGCAAAGCAAGCAAGTAAAGAGGCTGAAGAGCTAGCCGCTAAAAAGGCTGCTGAGAAGATAGCTCTAAAAAAAGTTGCAAACGCTGATGCTGAAGAGGTTGCTTCTAGAATAGCTTCCAACAAGGCTGCTAAAAAGGCTCAAATGGCTGCTGCTGAGAAGCTAGCTGCTGAAAATGCTGCTAAGAGTCAGACAGGTAATAGCTCACTTACAGATATTCTGCTTGGTAGTTTATTATTATATCCTATGACTTTTGGTAACCCCGATGCTCCAGTTGATCCTGGAATATCCGATCCTAACCTACTACTTGATCCTGGAGACAGTATTATACCCGACTTAACAGATCCCAACAGTTCTGGCACAATAGTAGATTCTGATGGAAATCCTGTAACTGACGCTGATGGAAATCCGATAAAACCGACCTTTACGCAGGTAATTCAGAATTATTTACAGACTGTCAAAACATATACTAGTGGTGACTGGATACAGATTGCTTAATAAGTCATAGTTATTTGTATTAAATCTGTGGTGTATATAGGATGGTGGCACCGATAAATTCAAACGTGTCAAATAGTAATACTAATAGAAATTATCGATCACTAACAAGGAGTGCTAGGAATAAAGTAAGGGGGAATAGAAGAACATATAAGAACAATATTAAGCACGGTGGGCAACGCTTTTCAATAGGAAAATTCTTTAAATCTGGTCAAAAACAAACGGCAGATACTGCGGCTGCTGCTGCTAAAAAGGCACAAGATGCTGCTGCGGCTGCCGCTGCTAAAAAGGCACGAGATGCTGCTGCGGCTGCCGCTGAAAAAGTAAAACGAGAAGCCGCTGAAAAGGCGCGACTTGCTGCTGAAAAAGTAAAACAAGAGGCCGCTGAAAAGGCGCGACTCGCTGCTGAAAAAGTAAAACAAGAGGCCGCTGAAAAGGCGCGACTTGCTGCTGAAAAAGTAAAACAAGAGGCCGCTGAAAAGGCGCGACTCGCTGCTAAAAAGGCGGAACAAGAAGCTGCTGAAAAGGCGCGACTTGCTGCTAAAAAGGCGGAACAAGAAGCTGCTGAAAAGGCGCGACTTGCTGCTAAAAAGGCGGAACAAGAAGCTGCTGAAAAGGCACGACTGGCTGCTGAAAAAGCGAAACAGGAAGCCGCTCAAAAGGCCCAAAAAGAAGCCGCTCAAAAAGCTAAACAGGAAGCCGCTCAAAAAGCCCAAAAAGAAGCCGCTGAAAAGGCCCAAAAAGAAGCCGCTGAAAGGGCAGCTACAAGCCAAACAGGTAGTAGTCCGCTTATAGATACTGTTCTTAGTGCGGCGTTAATGTATCCTGTGATGCCTACTAACCCTTATAGTACACCCCCTACTAATCCACCATATCCTACGATACCTACTGATTATCCTACTGATTATCCTACTAAAATTGATAACACTACCATATCTAATGACCCTACAATACCTAATGACTCTACCATAACTGACGATACTATAACCAATGGAGAAACTCCTACTACTCCTACGAAGCCTATCACTTACAAGCCAAAACCTGGCCCACCACTCGGGCCTGGACAGAGTATTATACCCGACCCAAATGATCCTAGTAGTCCTGGTATTATAATAGATTCTAACCAAAATCCTATTCTAGATATAAATGGAAACCCAGTAATACCGAGTTTCAAACAGACAATTCAGAATTATTTACAGACAGTTAAATCGTATATTGGGGGTGACTGGGTACATATCTAGTATTTGAATAATCCTACATAGCGTAGAAAATAGTAACTATAAATTATCAAACGGCCTATTAGGATGAGGGAAGACCTTAAAAGGGCCCTACAGAAAGGGGGAATTATACGATCACTCAGTAAGACCCCTGCAATATTATCAAATAATGCTGCTCCTAGCAGGCGCGCAAAAAGGTATAGAGCTAGAGGGGGCGATGCAAAGTCTTCCCGACGGTCCCCTCAGAATACAGTGCCAGCAGCTATAAAACGTAACAATACGCGAGGCCGTATGCAGCCGAGAAAACCCTCTGCTAATAGGCGCACTGTCAAGCAACCCAGTGGGGGAGGTAATGAAACCGTAAATAGCACCCAGGATGATATGTATAGCAGTGTTCAGCAGGCAATATCTTCCGATGCATTGAAGGATTCACACGACAAGGCTACCAAAGCAAGCAAGCTATATGGCGAAAGCAAATCGAAGATAGATACATCCTCCGAGTTACTTGCCTCTGTTACTGCAAACCAAGCAGCACTTACTAGACAAAGCGAAGAAATCGAAAGAACTTTGCAAACGGAAGAAAATAATATGCAACAACATGTTCTTGGAATTTCCAACGGAATCACCGCATTAGAGATAGCCCAGCGCGAATTGGATTCTACCGAAAAGAAGACCGCGCTGCTAATACAAACTGCTGGCGACACAAAGCAGGATATTGATGCGGCTATTGCCGAGAGAGATTTGCGAATGGGTGAGATTTCATCTACAACGGAGCAGATCGCCTTATATAAGGGTATTGCAACGGCAGCAAATCAAACTGCAGAGGAAATAACGCGCTTAATCAGGCAGGAAACTGTCTCCGCGAAGCGCGGAAATGATAGCACATATGAGGCAAATATAGGTCGCCGGCTATTTACCGATGGTGTTACCGTATTTGATAGAGAGAAGACCGCTGCATTGGGTCGCCAGAATCTCGTAACACAAGAACTGAAATTGGCAGAGTCGATCGCAGAATATTTACAAGTAACAATGAATGCAAATCCGAAAGAATTCTCACAGATATATACTACTATTTTTGAACAGCAGAGTAACGCCCTTAGAAATCAGACGGTGGATCTAAATGCCAAAACAAATATCCGCCAAGTCGCTGAAAATACTCTTATTGAAAGTGAAAGAACTATTCAAGATATAATCGCAGCTTTAGAGGTCGCGAGAAATGCAGAAGAGCTTTCAACGCAGGCGTATTATAAGGCCGTAAATACCATTCGCGAAACTAAATCCAAGCTTGTGGAATTAGACAGAGATATATCTGGTATTTTAGTCGAGCGTGACGCGGCAAAGATAAACGCTGATAGCGCCATTCCTCTGTATGATTACGTGACAGGATTGATTCATGAACAGGCTCTCCAGGATAAAGCCACCAATGATGAGATATTAAAAGAAGAGCAGAGAAAATACGCGGATGCAAGAGCCTTCTATGAAATACTATTGGCTAGTCGCGATTCTGCGATGCAGATAGATGCCGGTATTGATACCTTACTCAACGATATAGTTGTTATTAGAAATAGCTTGTCCGATAAGCAAATGGATCTTTTAAAGAAAAGAGATTCTGCGGCGGCGTCTCTTCGAGAGAGCACGAAACGGGAAGAGGACTCCAATACTGTTATGAACAGACTAAAGGAGAACCTATATGAAAAGATGGCATCTAATGAATTTGTATTGAATCTACTTGGAAATACTGCGAACCAGATTAGCCCTCTTATAGCATCGGTGGTTCCGTTGAGTGTGCCGGCTCCTCCAGCGGAGACAGGGGATGCGGAGTATGATTATGGATACCAAAAGGGTCTAGCCGATGGTATTCTACAAGGGGGGGCCGATGGAGCTGCGTTGGAGCCGCTTACGCAACAGGGCGGAGGAGACCCTGTTACTCCTACAGATACATATGACACTGGATACCTTCATGGATATCAAGCGACATACCGGGCGAACTATGATAAGGCATTTGCAGCAGAGAAAAACCGCCCCCCTGAGCCAGAGGAATCTGCAGATCCGAAGATAAGCCCGACTCTTCGCAGCGCCAAGAATGCGCTAAAGCGCGGCAGGACATTTAGACAGCACGGTGGCCTATTAAAAAGAATAAGAGGTAGAACCATCGTTCCACAGCATTCATAATGGGTGGCGGATCTATCAGAATCGCGAGTTCTGGCTGGTCCAGAATCATCGAGCCCATAATGTTCTGGTCCTTTCCAATGAATCGGCCGGCCGAATAATACCGAAGAAGCATGCCGTCATACGCCTTGCTCCACGCGGTCCATCCTGCCACGTCGGATGCGAGGATTCCTCCGCCGACCGAGGTGCGTCCTGTGAAATCCCCGCGAATGCCGTGGGCATCCGCTGGCCCAGTGTCTTCAAAGGGCTCCAGACGCAGAACAAGCATCCGCCCCGCCGGCACGAGCGACTCTTCTGGAAAACCCTTCAAATACGGGACCCATAGAGGATTCCGACAGATTCCTGCGTCACACCAGACATATTTATCGGAGCCGAACGGATTCATCGCTGCCGCGCGCAGAACGAACTCCTTCTTTTCATACCACGTGGCGTATAACTCGGGGCTGTGACCGACATTCTCAGGATCGCGCTGGCGCGCATCGACCCAGATTGCAGGGGGCAGTTTTTGAAATGCCGCGAGCTCGTTGAAGGGGAGACTAACTATGAGAGTAGGTCCTGGGCGACCTTGAAAGAGTTTTTCTATCAGGGGGGCTACAGTTGGACAGGTGAAAAATACGAGACGACACTCGATCTTCGGCCAGAATCCTTGAATCCAATTCATATATGTCTCTACCGAGGTTTTACTGGGTATCGGATAATAGGCGGACACCACTGTCGCCATTCTCTATAGGTGGTATGGCCCTGCGATCTTAAATCCCGTAAAACGCGCGGAGGCCTACCAGATCCTGTTGCCCAGTCCCGTTGAAGGCGGAGGCGCGATGGATACGATGAAAGACGAGCCTTTCGGAGTAATTGAAGAAGCGCTTTCCCTCGCGACTGAGGCGGAGCCAGAGATCATAGTCATCCAGTCCAAAGAATCGGTCCTCCCAGTGCGCAAGTTCTTTCCGAATCAGAGCACTGGAGTTGATGATGGGGTTCGATCGCGCCATATCTTCGGGCTCAATCCACCCAGAAGGCAGACGCGGACCCCCACTAGAGATCTCACCAAAGTAGTGGCAGAATGTTCCGATAATATCCACGCGATCGCCGAAAGCATCCACCACGATCTTCTGGCTGAGGAGTTTATCGCGCTTCCAGGTATCGTCGCAGTCGAGTAGGGCGATCCAATCGCCGGTTGCTGTGGTCACCATCTCATTGAGGGCAGCCACTTTCCCTTTCGCCTGGGGCAGATTGATCACACGAATCGTGCAGGTGTCAATATGCGGCCGCAGTTTTGCCGCAATGGCTTTGGCGACCTCAAATGTATGGCCTCCTGTGGGACCATGCCCATTCACTCCTATAATCCACTCCCATGTGATGGTGGAAGCCGTGGATTCATTATAACGTAACTGGAGACATACGCTCATAGCGCATTCCTCCAGAAACTCCACGCCATTGTAGATGGGCGTGAGAATAGAGACCCATGGGGTCACAGTGTCATCGGCATTGTCTGTCATTCTTTATATAGGGTGACGCAGGGCCAGTCGCGGCTCAATTTTAATAGTATTTCAAGCGGATGCAGGGGCGGATGACGGAAGCTGGAATCGCTGACGGCCATATAAATCCAGTGCGAGGCCGCCGTCCGTTTGACGAGATCTACATAGCTTGTGGTGCCGTGGGCGAGAAGCCCCTCCATCGCAGCCTGCACGTCGGATGAGGCCCTATTGCGAATAGTGGGGACGGACCACATGGAGGCCACGAGCTGAAAGAGGTCACGGCCCTCTTTGGGGCAGGGATCTATCTTGGGAACAATGCCGTCGCTCAGACTGATAACTGCATTGCCGTCGGTATCACCGATGCAGGCGAATCCGAAGTCGAGAATCACGACCTGAAAGGGGGCGCGCAACCTCCAGTGGATGCCGCCGACTGTCAGTCGATAATCCACCGAGCGCTGGCAGATCCAGAGATTGTCGGCCTTCAGATCGCGATGGTCGAGCCGCATCGTTTCCTCTAGAAAGCCGAGAAGGAGACTGGTCTGGGCGAGGATCTGTAGCCAGAGGACGTCTGGGTCGGCAGCTCTCGCAACGGCGTCTATTGCGCTACCACCTGGTATGAAGTCCATCGAGAATCTGGTTTCGCCGGCATACTGGAAAATATCATAGACGTGGGGAATCGCCCCGATAATGCCGGCTTTCCGCAACTGCTGACTCGCCATCCACTGCAGAACGGCCTCGGGGCTGAGCGAATATTCTGTCTGGTGAGGGCATTTCACGGCCACGATACCTGAGGAAGTTGCCGTGGTGCGCATGGCGCTGCGGATGGTGCCGTGACCTCCGCGATTCTCCGTCTTTCCGTAGCGGAGATTGCAGCGGAGTTCCTTTTTGGCGGCGATAATATCCCCCGTAATCTGCTGTTTGGGCAGGCAATTCATCGGAATACTGTATTCTGAGACCCCTATGCGGATCGTATGGGGGACCTGGAAAGGTCCATCAAGACCGATTTCCATCTATTATGAAGCCATCTTTGTATATAAGGCCTGCTCTGTCTGTATGCCATCTGATGCGGCCTCCACCGCCAGCAGCTCATAGGGATGTTCTGGCTGTGACGGAGACTCCCCGTAGCGGGTGGAAAACGATGGAGGAGGGTCGGACATGACTACCGTATTCCGCAGATCCATCCATTTGATCTGGACGCCTTGCATGGTGGGATAATCGTCACGGACAAACATTGGAAGAGGAACATAGTGTGTCTGCCAGGCCCAGAACTGATGCTGCCCTATCGTATCCGGATTTAGACGACAGCGATCTGCGAAGCGCTGAGGAATCTGGTGGCCCTCGACAGGCAGCCAGCCCTCTTTGCGGCATGCTGCGATCCAGCGTTGAGGGTTACGACGCTGATGAATATGGACGGCCTCGTGACACAGCGTTTCGGTCAGCGCGGCGTCCGAGGCCCCAGAAACAAACTTGGCGGGCATACAAACCAGTGATCTCGGCCGTGTATGCGGATATCCGTTATCGGCGGAGGAATGCAGGACCACGATATCGGATCCTCGGAGCAGATCAATAGAAAACATGTTTTTGTAGAGGCGATCAAGATCGTCTTTCTCGACAAATGCCGGTGCATATCTCTGGCCTTTGCGCGCTTCACTATTGAGTTCGGAGGCCGCACAGGCAGCTCTGTATCCATCTATGGCTTCGGCGGCGTCTAATGCCTGTTGGGCGGCAGACATTCTCTGTTTTGCCGACGCAGTTTAAATCGGGGGCGTTTTCGCGGCGGAGACGCGGGCGGAGCGTCTTGGTGTCTCTGGCTCTACAGCAACCTCTGTAGGAGACGGGGTCCGTGATGGTCTTTGTAGGGCACTGATAAACATCTGTTGGGCGAATAGGGATGTCAGTTTCGATTGGACGGATGGCTTAATAGGGGTCGCTGCCGCTGCGGCTCTCGCCTTTTGCGCGCGGGTCTTTGGTTGGGCGGGAGTCGCTGGGGCCGCAGCTGCGGCTGCAGCTGCTCCGAACATCTTCTGCCCCAAGCGGCGCTGGGCTCCACGGTCACACTGATTGAGTGCCTCACGGAACAGATATTCCGTCGCGGCATACTCGCGATCCGACTCATTCGCGGCCGACCATGCACGCCCACCAGGTGCCGCACATCCGGGAAGCTGCTCCACGATCAGCGCGAACAGCTGTGAGATGGGATTCATGAGCTGATGCTCCATATAATACTTGGCATCCACCTGGAGCTTCTTCTCCTTCAAATACGTCGGCGTCTCAATACGCTCGCCCTGCAGCTTCGAGGCCAGCTGTCCCACCGGTGGCAGAATATATAGGAAGCTGATGCGGTCGCCTGAGGCCGGTGCATTACCAGGATCCCGCGCCTTGATGCGCTCTGCCAGCATCTTATGTGCCGGTGGCGTCGCGGCCTTGTACTCCGCACGCAGCGACTTGGTGAGCGTGAGCTGCGTCATACTCACTTTCCCGTTCGCGAGATCCATCAGCTTCTCTTTTACGAATGCCGCCGCTGCGGCGGGATCGCGATCCGACAGCAGAATACGGATGGCCCCGCCGTAAATCACCTTCACAATGCCTGCATAGTCGCGCCGCTTCGTTGCAATACCCATGCTGTTCTGGTAGAAGTCATCCGGCGACTCCTCGTATTTGTTCCCCACATAGCGCTTCTTGCTGAAGATAATGAAGGGTGAGAACACCTTGTCATACTCGAAATCGTGGGGCGGCTTGAGACACGTTGTCACGAGCTTGCCGGCCTCCTCTGTCAGCGCCATCGTCGCGACAATCGCCTCGCGCCCCTGCAGCTCGGCACCGGTCGCAGGATTCCGCACATTGAATGATACGAACAGAGAGTCCGTGTCACCATATACAGTCTCTGCAGAGCAGTCAGCCCGTCCCGCCTCGGGCCCGTAGAATCGCTCGATGACGGCCTTGGCGAACATGATCTGCTTGCGACCGTAGGCAGTCACCGACGCGGCCAGATGCTGGAGACGAATCTTGAAAGTGCCCGAGCCGAGCTGGCCGTATAGAGAATTCGCAGTCAGTTTGTAGGCCAGCTGCTCCGCATCGAGCAGGGCCTTCTTGAAAGGATCCGTCTCCTTCTCCGCCTCCTTGCGCTTCGCCTTTCGCGCGGCGAGTAGCTTCTGCACAATGTCTGGGAGTGTTCCCTTATCGTCGCCTGGAAACTGGGCGTAGCGGCAGACCCGCAGCCCCCGCTTCACCTTCTCGGGATTCTTGCGCATGTCCCCGTCCTTCACGCCCCACACGTCGAACTCAATATCTGTCCAGGCCACGCCGGCGGGGGCGGCGCGCTCACCCTCTTCGGAGCCGTAGTCGAATCCGAGGAAGTTGCCGGCGAGATCGTAGTTCTTCACCCAGACCAGTGTGTCGTGGGAGATGTTCTCGCTGATGATTGTGCTGGGGTAGAGCGAGGCGAAGTCGGCCACGCCCACCGGCGATTTGAAGTAGAATCCGGGCTTGGGCGTCAGAACAATCGCGCCCTCGTAGGAATCCTGGGCGTCTTCGCCGGCGCCCTCAGTCGCAGGCTTGCGCGGCTGCGTGGGAAGCACAAGCACGCACTGCTCGCGCTCGTAACACTCTTTGAAGATGAGCGACTCGATTTTGATGCCCTGGCCACGCGTGAAGATGTAGCCAACGGGAACGGAGCAGGCATTCGCCATCGCCATCGCATTATTGAACACATCCAGCTTCTTATACAGCTCCACGGTCAGATCGCAATCCTGCACGCAGTAGGCGGCCACCTTGGCGCGCCCCGCGGCCCCTCCGTCGCGGTGGAGTCTGAAGATATCCTGTGGAGAGACATCGTCCTTGACAATCGCCCACTTGACCGCATCCGCCGTGCCGGCTCGGATATCCTCTACATCGTCACTCTGTGGAGCCTCCACGGTCAGCGACTTTCCGGAATCAATGGCCAGAATCTTGGCCTTGTCGAGAATAATATCGCCGGTCTCGTCCAGTAACACCAGATAGCGGCCCACGATGACGTCGCCGGTGCTCTTTGTCTTGATGACCCACTCGGCGGGTGATGCCGTATCCACGCCTCCGCACTTTCCGCTCATGAAATGCTGGCATACTGAGTCGAGCTTATACGCGGGCAGATTGAAATTGCGTTTGACGTAGTGGAACAGATCCACCTGAAGACGCCCATGCACGGACCACATGTAGAGCGTGTTATCGCCCATGGCGGAGCTGGAGAGGAACTTCTCCTCCAGTGCCACCTTCTTTCCCAGATCCACCATGCGTGATAGCTTCTGCATGGCGTCCTTGTCCGTCAGAGCCAGCTCCTGTGCTCTCTCCCACATATAGCGCTCATCAAAGCCAAAGACATTATAGCCCATGAGGATGTCTGGATTCCAGGCCACCATGGCCTCCGCCCAGCCGAGGATGAGATCCTGCTCAGTCTTATAGACGTGGAGCTCGGCGCCTGTGACTGGATCGCAGCTGCCGAGCACGAAGATGTGCTTCTCTGATACGACGGTGCCGCGCACGAGCACCACGCCAATCTGAATCACGGGATCTCCTGCGAGAGGAAGCACGGACTTGAGGGTGCCGCCGAGGAGAGAGCGAATCTTTCCGATTCTGTCGTCACGGGAGGAGGGGCTGAGGCCATCCTTGTGGGCCAGGAGTGGCTCCAGGCTCTCGAGCAGCACATCGCTGCTGAGGGCATCCTTCAGCTTCGCGGGGATGATCTTGCTTTTACTGCGGAGGGCGTCCATTCCGGGGGCGGGCGAGCCGGTCGCGGCATCCAGAATGAGTTGGGCGGCCTCCGCAGGTGTGTCCGCCAGGCTGTAGAGCTGCTTTGCGAGACGGTCGTAGCCCTTTTTGGCCAGCGGGAACTCGCCGTTCTCGGAGTAACACTCAATATCCCAGGCGGCCATGAGGAAGGGGGCAGAGGCCACGGGGGGCGTGGCGGGACCGATGGACTCCCAGTCTGTCTCAAGCTCGCCGTTACCGAGGACTGCATCCGTCTCCACCCAGCCGCAGGGCTTGATGTTCCGCAAGTGGAAGAAGCGGAGCATGGGATCCAGATTCGCCTCATAGACCTTGAGGCTGTCCTCGCCGGCGTAGAGATCAAAGATGGGCGCACTGGTTTCGGGCTCGAGGAAGAAGCGCTTCAGGGCGCGGAATGCCGTCAGAGACGGAACGGACAGGCGCACGAAAGGGTAGCGCTTGGCCGCGGTGTATCCGTAGAGAACCTTGCGGCTGAGGAACTTGAGATGGGTGACTGAGCGCAGCCAGGTCTTCTTGGAGAGGATGCCGCTGAGGCGATCCTTGAAATCCTTTCGCGTCTTTTCGGTTGCGTCGGGTAGCTCGACGAAGAAGAAGGGCTTGAAGCCCTGGATGCAGGCACGGAGGGGCTCGCCGGCTGCGGTCTTTCCGAACAAGTAGATGTTCATTTGGAGCTTGGCGGGATTCGTGGAGGATTCCTGCTGCGCGCCTGGCTTTTTGGGGCGCACTGGGCGCACCTCGTCATCATCGTCGGTCAGATTTCCAGAGGGCTGGAGATGACCCTCCTCGACGTCCTGAGACAGCGCATCGAGGATGTGAAAGACAGTTTTGGACATGTGTGTAGTTACTTTTGCGTGGGGCGGCTGGGCAATTTTTCTAAGCGCTGGCGCGACCTAAAAGCGCTGGCGCGACCTAAAAGCGCTGGCGCGACCTAAAGCGGCTGGCGCGACCTAAAGCGGCTGGCGCGACCTAAAAGCGCTGGCGCGACCTAAAAGCGGTCAGCGCAATCTAAAAGCGGCCAGCACGCCGAGTTTTTCCCGCTTTGCGACCACTAGCACCGAAACTCTTCAGAAACTGCATGAGTGAGCCACCAACAGAGGGAGAGGATTTTTTGAGAACGTCGGTATTCATATCGGGTGGCGTGGCGGGCGGCGTAATCGCTCCAGAAGTAGAAAGCCGCTTTCCGGAATTCACTGAGCGGATAATACTATTGGCGGCCTTATTTCTTGCGATCACACCTTCAGGCGTATGATTAGCCGATTGGGGATTCTCCTCGTTGTTTGCAGGCGGCGAACTGTTATTCTCCCTAAATGCATCTTCAGGATCCTTCTTCACGAGCGCCGTCATATGCTCCATATCTCTTGTATTCGGCATGGCATTCGTTCCATCGGGAAACTTCGCGAGCTTGCCGTCATTTCCGATCATTGCCACACTGGGAAAGCCATTGATCTTTGCCCCAGAGAGTGGAGTGTCCTTCAAGACCTTTTCATCGACGTGCGCCATAGGAAGCTTACGGCCCTCCTCCTGGGCGAGTTGCTCCCACAGTGGCTTGAATGTCTTGCAGTGACCGCACCATTCCGCACCGATGAAAACAAGGACAATCTTATTATTTTTTATGAGATCCACGAGTGCCTTAATATCGGCGGGCTTCTCAACATGTATATTGGCAGGGGCACGACCAGCCCTTTTGCCCTTCTTGCCGAGTTTTCTTGTCTTCCTGACTCTTGATCCAAAAACATTGGTCAAAAGGTTCCGTGCCATCCTATTTGGTATGTTAGAAAATAGGGATAGACTAAATTTGCTATACAACGTTAGAAAGGTCTGTGTTTCATGGACGGTGAGAAAATATTTATGATCTTATTCGGGACGATTTTAATAGGCTATGTATTCATACATTTGGGAGGACACAACTATCTGAGCGAGTGTTTCCAGGACGCAGGCGCAGGAGGATCCTCTGTTGGCCAGCTGTATCCTACGCCGATTCCTGTGGCTCCTCCGCTCGCTGATGCGCCCCCAGTTTCTGGCCGGGTATTGATGGAATATACCACGCAGGATCCTGTTGCGCGCGAGGCCGTCAGTAGTCTGGATGACTATGAGATGAACATGGTATATCAGAATGAATCTGACAGAGAGCTTTCCACGGCTCTGAAGAATAAGCTGATGTCACAGCGCCCTATGGAGTGGGCTGGTCTTCCACCATCCTCCTCGCAATTCCAGGCGGGTCTCCGCGAATCGTTCGAGAACGCCACGGCGACTGTTCCCGACAACGCACAGCCCTTCCAGAATATTAGCGGAGGCAATATGGTGCCACCGGATAATAGTCATGTAGAGATGGAAGAGAGGAAGATTCTGCAGACTTATAGGGCTCCTTCAGCATCTGAGCTCGGATCCTACAACGGAGATGATAAGCCAGAGGAAATGATAGAGAAACTCTATAAGGCGAAGGGGTTGATTCCGAGGGTAATGCACAAGGAGGGGACGAATATATATGAGGTGGTGGGCGTGCGGCGCAAGGATGAGAAGGTGTTATACGAGGATGAAGAGGCTCCGGCTTCATCAGCCCCTGTAAAGGGCGCTGGAGAGGCTGTTATTGTGGTTCCTCCTACTGCATATGATACGGCGGCGGCGAAGGATCCCTTCTATGATACTACTAATGGGGGTGGGCGAGCGCGGATGGGAAAGTGGGATTTCCAGGCATGGACTCCGGGTCTGGAGAGGATGTTCGCGCCGACAAACTCGAAGCAGGAATGGTATTAGGCGCGATGATAAGCCCACGAACTCGAAGCAGGAATGGTATTAGGCGCAGCCTAAACGCCCCCTCTCATTCCCTACAAAGATGTCTGTCTCGTGTGTTGTTGATACACGCGAGCGAGACCTACTACCTCTTCTCAGCCCTTGGCCAGCGCGGACTCTTCCCGTGGGCGATATTTGGATCGCTCTGAGTGGCGAAGAAGTTGCCCCAGGAGGCATCGTTGCCGAGCGGAAATCGACGGATGATCTGGAGGCGTCGATTCTTGACGGGCGTTACAGAGAGCAGCGCACTCGTCTCACCACCTACTGCCAACAGAAGGGTGCGCGACCACTGTATATTATTGAAGGTATGATGGATCGTATCTGGGGAAAACTTACCCAGGATACACTCCAGAAATATTTGAATCGTCTCATGCTCCGTTACGGAGTCGCGGTTATTCATACGGAGAGTCTGGACGGAACGGCGGCCCTGTGCAAGCTTCTCGCGTCCCAGATTTCCGCGGATGCGGGTGTGTTCGCCGCCACGGATCCCGCTGCGGTCACATATTCTTCTACAGTTTCCGTGTCGAAGAGGGGGAACAAGGAGGATCCGAAGAACTTTGCCGCATGTGCTCTTCAGGGGTGTCCTGGCGTATCGTCGGCTGCGGCGGATGCGATCTTAGCGGCCTGCGGTGGGACTCTTTCAGGAGTGTGGGGGGCGGAGGAGGCTCTATTAGCGGCGGTGCTGGTCGGAAAGCGGAAACTAGGTCCGGTAGTTGCGAAACGCCTTTTTGCTCTTCTTCATGGCTGAGCGCTTACGACGAGAACGCGTATTCCTGCGAAAGGCCCGCTTTGTCTTTCTTCTTCTTGAGGGACGCTGTCTCCGTCTTGTTTTCCGCCTCCTTACTCCACCTTGCATAGGTTCGGCAGTGCCTATTTCCTCTTCAGTAGGTGTTTCCTCTGCAGTAGGTATTTCCTCTGCAGTGCCTATTGCCTCTTCAGTAGGTATTTCCTCTGCAGTGCCTATTTCCTCTGTATTCCCTATTTCCTCTGATGTCTCTGAAGGAGCATCGAAGGAAGTTGTTTGTTCTACAGTCTGTTTGATAGTGTTAAGAGATTTCTGTAATTCCGCATTTTTTGCCGCTCTAGATGCCTCTTGCGCATACATATCGGCACGGAACTTTTCAATAGCAGCCTGTTGGCTAGCAATAGCTACAGCACTGCTAGCCGCTGCAGCACTGGCGGTAGCAGATGCATTACTGGCTATTTTAGCAGCAGATGCGGCAGCCTCCTCAGCAGCCTTTCTAGCAACAGTAATATTAGCCGCAGTAGTCTTTGCAACTGTTACTGGTGGTGGCGCACGACCGACATTATTATACTGTATGTCATCCTTTCTAGGATCTCTGATTGCAAAATCTGCTTCGGCAGTTTGTTTAGCAGTTACCCAAATAAGATCAGCATTTCCTGGACTTCCGTCATATGTAGCTTCATCCCATGCTTTATTAAATACATTCACTACTTTATCGTATAAATATCGAGGCAAAGTTGTTGCAGAAATAATAGCATTCTTTTGTTCCTGTGTTAAACCATCATATTGCATTGGACTGATTGCATACGCCTGATCGGGACTCATAGCACTAATCTGTGTAACTGACATGGGAGACAATGTCATCATTTGAAGCTGAGAAATGCTCAGGCGTCTGATTTGGTCAGCATCTAATGAAGCAACATTAGTGTCACTGATATATGACATTTGCGTAGGATTTAGTGCGGGCAAACATAATCTGAGCAAACTAGGACTCATTTCGTAGATCCTTGAACATGTGCTTGCATCTTCTGGTGGTGTTATTCCCACAGATTTAAGATATTCTTCAGAATTAAAATATGCATTCAACTGTCCATAAAAAAAGCTATTCTGATTTGGGCACACTGGTGCAGGTATCATCATAGGACTACCCTTAGATACTTCAACAAATTTTTGCGGCTGACGATCAACCCCTGCATTATGCATTATTGGAGGAACTGTGGTTTCTTCGCGAACAGCATATGCTGGTGGTGCCGCAGGGTCATGTATGACAAAAGCATTCTCAGCAGCCCTTTTATCAATGGCTGACTTTGCTGCAAGAGCATCCTGATCGGCATATGCCCATGGCGGCCGACGATTAACCCCTGCATTATGCATTATTGGAGTATTCTCAGCACCCATTTTATTAATGGCTGACTTTGCTGTAGCAGTATCCTCAGCATTTATATATTTAGGACCATTAATAGAAGGCTCCATTATACTAAGTCCGCCAAACTGCATGATTTACTCTATATAGATATTTTATCCGCCATCCAAGAGACTCGGAGGGCTACTTTATGTATGAAACGCCTTTATACTCTTATTAGCGGCTGAGAGCCTGCGACGGGAATACGATTTTCTGCGAAGAGCTCTTTTCGTTTTCTTTCCTTGCTGGGATCGATTCTTGCCCCGCGTATTACGTTTTGCGGAACCACCTTGCATCGGCTCCGCTGTGCCTATTTCCTCCCCTGTGTCTATAGCCTCCGCGGTGCCTAGTGCCTCTGCTGTGCCTAGAGGCTCTTCGACTGAAACCTCTTCGATCAAAGTAGCCGCCGAAGCAGCAGCCGCCGATGCCGCTGAAGCCGCCGCAGCTATCGGATTAGCAGTCTGCACATTTGAAATAGTTTTGCCTGCGGTGGTGTAATCAAACGAATCAGGTGGATTTGATTTGATATGTTCGACAGAATATATCCATTTTGCTACATTGTATGAGGGGGCCCCCAGTAAGAACGGGAGACCATTGCTAAAAAATAGTAGCGCTGCAGTAAGATCAGCCGTTGAACTCGCATCTAATAGCTTGCTACGAGTGGCTTCATCGACTATTTTCACCATAGTATCAGAGAATTCTTTGGTAAGTTTAGGAGGGTTTCCAGCTGCGCTCACTAGAGATGTGTCAATAAATCCGAAGGCAACTATTGCCCCAGCAGCCTGTTTATAGGTCAGTTTTGCCGCATTATTCAGGACGGTAGCCTGGTCAGGCGATAATTTCTGTCTTTGATACGGGGTCAAAACAATCGCCTGGTAAGGGCTCATACGACCGATTTGTGCGACTGACAGAGCTGCAAGCTGATGATGTGTTATTGACTGAAGTTGAAGAATGGTTAGACCCTTGATCTGTGAATTATTTAACGAAGAAAAATCTTCTGGACTCATATATGATATATCAGCCGCCATAGAAGGGAATATATTGACTCCTACAGTTGAAAGAGCAGCGGTCCATGCATTTATTCTATAAGATGAAACAGAGCCGCCAACGGGAATCGCGGTAGTATTGAACTTTGTTCTTGCAGCATCGATCTTATCCTGTGTTAGTAATATCGGAGGAGACTGTAACACGGTATTCAGAGCGGCAGCCTGACCAACGGATAACATCGCTGTTTGCGTTGGATACAGTGCAAGAGCTTGCACGAGTGATAACTGGCTAATCTGTTTATCAGAGAATGCCGCAACCTGTTCGGGTTTTAATGCTTGAAGCTGGGATTTAGAGAGCCATGCGATATTCGCACTATTTAGAAAAAGAATCTGAACAGGTGTTGCATATATTATGTTGTCGCCTGTGAGACCAGGAAGACAGGCCTGAAATAATGTATTGCTCATTTGTGCAATCTTTGAACATGTAGTTGCATCCGACGGTAATGGTATTAACGCATTTGTAAGATATGCAACTGCGTTAAAACTATCTGCTGGACATTGTTCTGTTTGACTCGTAGTAGCCATTTACTCTGTATGAATATTTTTATGTGTCCTTTTATACGTAGCGCCGGTATCATATGCCTAGGGTTCCATAATCGTAGGATTAGAAATGACTGCGTTCCAAGCTGCATTCCAATAGGAAGATTCATCAAGCTCACCGCTATCAGGAGTAATTTCATCTTTAATCATATTGAATGCATCGGTTGCTTCCGCGAACTGGCTCGCGGACAAGCCTGCTGCGGTATTTAATGCTTTGATTTGACTAGTGGATAGAGATGATCTTTGCATTGGATTTAATTGAATGGCCTGCAAAGCGCTCAATGCTTTGATCTGTGTTAGTGACATTTTAGCAAGCTGAGTAGGCGTTAGCGATTGCAAATCATCGATAGTTAGAGCCTTAATCTGGGCAGTAGTAAAAGAGGCAATAGTATCCATTGGATTTACGGTGATTACTTCTGGTGCCACTTGCACCGTTTGTGCCGCTTGTGCGGCAGTAGAAAGAGCTTCTTTCCATGCCGATCTCCAATAGGTCGGTGTATCCGCAGTGGGTCCCAGTGTGCTTATCACAGATTTTCTAATATCTTGGAAAGTGCCTATTGCATCGGATAACTGCGCTGAGGGTAACTTTGTAGCCTTGTTAAGTGTAGCAGCCTGGCTATTCTGTAGTAATATTGCTTGCATGGGATTTATTACGATCGCCTGGGCAGGGGTCAAAGCACTGATCTGTGCAACCGATAATTTGGTGATCTGAGTAGAAGTGAGTGACTCTAGTTGATCTATAGATAAGGCACTAATATGTTGAGGAGTAAAAGAAGCGAGCTGATCCAGTGATTGTGGGGCTTGGGCTGGGGTCGCTGGGGCGGCTGAGGCGGCTGGGGCGGCTTGGGCCGCTTTGAGAGCTGTCATCATTATCTTGAGTCCTGATTGGTATGCTGGTGTCGCCTTTTCTGCATCTACATCAGCTTGTGTGGCAGGTCTCCCTGCAGCTGAAGCATTTGCTGCAGCCTTATTAATTGCATTAGTCTCTGCCTGAATAATATCATAGTTAGCCTTAGCGATTTTATCACCAGTATTAACAGCATCTACTAATTGTTGATAAGTGTTTATTTGATCATTTGTTGGTTGAATACGATTTATACCCGCATTATTTAAAGCAACTAAAACTGCATAGGGCATTGCTGCTGCGGCGGCTAGTGCTGGGTCTGCTTGGACTGGTTGGACTGGTTTGGCCGCTTGGGCCGTCTGGGCTGCTTGGGCTGCTTGGACTGCTTGGGCCGGTTGGACTGCTTGGATCGCCTGGGCCGCTTGGACTGCTTGGGCCGCCTGGGCCGCTTGGGCCGCTTGGACTGCTTGGGCCGCCTGGGCCGCTTGGGCTCTTAGTGATTCAAGAGTTGCAGATGCTTGCGCTGCTCTGGCATATAGGTCTGCATACGCCTGATCTGCTTTGTCTATTGCTGCTTTATCTGCAGATGCTTGATCTACTCTAAATATATTCACCCCTGTCGCCACTGGTTTGGTACCCGTTACTACCGGTAAGGCTGGTAGTCTTGCAGCCGCCAATGCTGTATCTATCTCAGCCCGTGTTACTGTTCTACCCGCATCTGAAGCTGCATTGCCTGCTTTCTCAATTATACCTGCCTGATATCCCATAGTATTATACGTATCAAGTATAGCTATTTGATCACTAGATAACGGTAATTCTCGAGCTGTAAGGTAATATATATTACGAAGATCATCCTTTAATTTATTATATGCAGTATTTTGTTCGCTTGTTGCAGGAATATTAGTATATATACCCACACTCTTAAGAGAGTCTAAAATTATACGTGGCAATACTGCTGCCTCAAATGCTTCTATCTTTTCTTTTGCTAGTATTGCTTCAGTAGCTATGTCTGCATTTGCTATTGCTATATCTGCATCCGCCTGTGTTATTTGTCGCCCTGCTGCTACTGCAGCATCTTGCGCCTTCCATAATGCTTCAACCTCTGCTATAATCTTTCTATATTTAGCAATTGCTATTGGATCACCATTATTGCGACCATCTACTATTTTTTGATATTCAGCCTGTTGCTCTGCAGTCGCCACAGTTCTAGCTAAGCCCACTGAGACTAGAGAATTTAAAACTGGAGCGGGTAATGAGCCATAACCAGCATCTACTCTCGCTTGTTGGGCTTCTGATGCAGTTACTGCATCTATATCTGCTTGTGTCGTTGGCCTGCCCGCAGCCTTTGCTATGCGTATTGCTTTTTCAATAATAAGACTCTTTGTAACCATAGCATCCCATTTAATCTTAGCTGCTGGATCACCAGCCCGCCAGGCGGCTGCTAATTTCTGATATTCATTATATTGATCAAGTGTTGGTTTAGTACTCACTAAACCTGCTTCATTTAGAGCAAGTAAAACTAAATATGGTGATGATGCGGCTAACGCTGCTTCTCCTTGTTTTGCTACCCGTCTAGCAGAAATGGAATTTTGCTTATCAGCAGAAAGTGCGGAAAATTGCGCATCAGAGAGGGCCGCCATTTGTAAATCAGTTAGCGCCTGAAGTTGAGCAATAGTAAATGTATTAAGCTGTGAATTATCCAATGAAGAAATGAGCTGTTTAGAAAGATATTGTATTTGTTTAGGGGGTATCTTAGGTAATATTGCATTAAAAAAGACTTTACTAATCATACCATTCACATCGCCACGCAAATCGTAGCATGCAGCTACATCTCCTGGTAGGGGCCACGCTTTGGCTGTATTACGAAGTAATATACTATATATATATTGATTTCTAGCGTCAAAAATAAAGTCATGCTCGCTATTACATGCGGCTATATTATATCTTTTCAGCGCTGTGTCACTAGCCACATAATTCGTGGGATCTGAAGCCATGGCAGCTGCAATATCCGCCTGAAGTTCAGCCTCAGCATTCTTCTGTGCGGCAATTTGCTGCTTAGCTTGCTCTGTAGCAGCCGCAATATCGCTGAGATATTTAGCGTATGCTGCGTCATCGGACACCTTTTTAGCAGCAGCAGAAGCAGCAGCAGAGGCAGCAGAAGCAGCCGCAGAGGCAGCCACTTTTTCAGAAGCTGTTATAGTCGGTAGCCTGGCCAGATATTCAGCATATGTTTTTATACCATATCTATCACATAGACTTGCAGCGTAATTATAGGAATCATTTATCTCGGACTGATTCCAATATTTCCAATCCATATTATTGTATCCAGTAGTATCAAACCACGCATATTGTAGAGTTGCCAGGGCATCATGTGCTTTTGCAGCAACCGATGCACCTATTACATTTCCAACAACTGTATCAGGATTTTTTCCTAGCTCAAGTTTCCTAGCAATACCTATTTGCACAGAATACCAGACAGGATCAACTTCTACCGGTTGCCCCTTAGAAATCGAATCTAAATCTTTAATTATTTTCGCAGCCCTCGTTTCCTTCACCTTTTGTGCGGTAGTGCCTATTAAATCGCCGAACCAGTTGGGATCGGCTTTTGCTTTCGCATCCAGTGCAGCTCTTGCTGCATTGGCGGCGGCTGCACCGACTTTATTTTGAACGACTATACCAGACTTTTCTGTAGGATTAGTAACTGTGGCAATAGCTAAGGCAGTAAAATACCAAGCAGGATCAGTGGAAACTTTAGAAGCTTCATCTATAGCTACTGTATAAGCTGCGGCAGCACTCGCTTTTTCAGCTGCAATGCTATCCGAAATTACTTTTGCTGCAGAGGCTGCTGCGGCTGCTTCAGCGGCAGCAGCGCTTGCTTGTGCAGCAGCAGCAGCGCTTGCTTGTGCAGCCCTAGCCTCGCTAGCCCGATCCTCTGCTTGTGCGGCAGAAACACGCTTGGCAGTATCGGCCGCTTCTTGAATAGCCCAAGCAGCCTTTTCTTGTTCAGCAGCCAAAGCAGCACTTTCCCGTAATTTAGCTTGCACATCAGGGGGGGCATGATCATAATATCCTGAAGCCAATACTTGAGCAATTGCATTTTTCTGATCATCTGAAAGAATAGAAGTTTGAATCTCATCTATGACATTTGCCTGATCATAGGTCAATGCACTAAGCTGTTCAGGGGTCATACCTGAAAGTTGATAATTGCTGAGTGCCTTAATCTGAGCAATACTTAATCCGGCAACTTGTGTATCACTTAACTTAGCCAATATATCATTGGGTGCATATTGCATTTGATCGGGTGTAAAAAGAGATAAACACGATGTCAAATCGCTCGCTTTGACCTTTTCTGGTGTGCCATCTTTTAACATTTTTACAACAGTTGCGACTGGCGTTGTGCATGGCAAATCACCCGTCATTTTACTAAGCTCTGCAATCGCCGAACTAGCGTTTTGCGCTTGACCGCTTGTTATACTATCTATAAGTTTCTGATTTGCAGCTGCCTGCGCCTCTTCTCCTGCAACAATTGCGCTTTTACGGCGGGCAGGTAACATTGCAGCGGCGTCAGCGGCTGCCTTTTCAGCTGCCGCACGAGCTTGTAAAGCAGATGCCGCTGCTGATGCTGCTGCAGGTCCTGTGATTAATGCCTCTAAACAAGCGTTATTACGCTGATCATAATATATTCGTGTTTGAGGGTTTTCTGTAACCAATTTAGTTGCGTAATCACATTGGATTTGAGCACCAGAGGCAGCAGCCTTCTTAGCTACTACATCTGTGTCTGCCTGATCCGCGGCTGCCTTCGCAGTAGATGCAGATGCTGCAGCCGCTATGTAGGCGGGAGAGCTTTTGGCCGCTAGGTATTCAGGGCTTTCAGCCGCATTCATAGCTGCATCTACATTTTTTGCAGTTGCTGCCATAGCTCGGGCTTCCTGTTTAGCTTTGTACGCGATTTGTTCAGGAGTTAGCTTATACGGGTTGAACCAGCCCTGACTCCATGAGCCAATTTGGGATCCAAGACTAAACGCAATCGTATTTACATCAACAATTTCTTTTGGCACTTGTGCTATTCTAGGAAGCGCAGCCTGACCTGCTACAGCCGAGTTCCATGCTTGGGCTCCATTTTGATAATATTTCTCAGTAAATATCCTTTGCGCGTCAGCATGTCTTGCCATAGCGATTCGCTGCGATTCTAGATCATCTTCTGTTACTTCTCTATCAGGCGAAGAGAATCCTGTAGCTGATCCAGCTGCTGCCGTCTGACCAGCCATTAAATCTGCATACGCCTTTTCAGCCGCCTTATCTGCGGCCGCCTTATCTGCGGCTGCCTTCTGAATAGCCAGCCCCTCTATTGTTGCTGCCTGCTCTGCTCTCAGTGCAGCTTCCTGCTCCGCAGCTGCTCTCATTAGCTGGGGCGTATAATATACCGACATTTACTCTATCTCCATATTTTTAATAGCGAGCGTATCCGTAGTGCCGGTGTCACTTGTTGCTTTTACGCCTTCGGGTATAGCAATTCTTATAGGGACGGCACGAAGCGCGCTCAGTGAATCCCATTTTATTGCATGGCTTCTTTTTGCAGTGGGCCCGACTAAACCGTCTGGGGAACTTGTAGGGCTTGTTGCGTGGGGGCGCCCTCTTTGTTGAACGGCGACGGGAATTTCCACCTCCTTGCATCGATCCATTAGCCGCATTTTGTTCCACTGGTGGGGGGCAAACAGCTTCATTAACCGTTAAATTATCTATAGCTGTTTTATATTTCTCTATAAGCGGCAAAATCTGTTTGGCAATGTTTAATTCTGCGGGCGAGGTTTGTTGTGTAGGCATTTGCTTTTGTGCAGTTAGTTGTGCAAGGGCCTTTTTTTGGTTCATTAATTCATCCAATATTTGCTTTTCTGTGGTTAGTTGTGCGAGGGCATTTTTTTGGCTGCTTAACTCATTCAATATTTTAGTGAGAATGTTTTCTTGAGGCGCAGGGAAGATGGGGCCAGGGGAGTTGGGACCAGGAAAGATGGGGCCAGGAGAGATCTGCATGGGGCCAGGAGAGATTTTGGGTTCGGCAGGGATAGCCTTATTATTAGTCAAATATTTTATAACATTTTGCTTATTTTTGGTAGATATTAATTTTTGTAGATTATTTAACTGTGATGTATTCATGTTAAAAAGATTAATATTTTTACCACGTAACGCTGGTATTAATGTAATAAGATTTTGTTGTACTTTTGTCGCCAGTTGCGCTCTGGGGGGAAGGGAGAGGGAGCTACTACCAATAGGGGTGGGGGGGGCGATGTTCATGGGGGGAAGGGAGAGGGAGCTACTACCAATAGGGGTGGGGGGAGCGATGTTCATGGAGGGGGCAGGGGAGATTTGAAGATCATCACGCCCATTACTATTCAAATAATCCATAACACTTTGCCGATTTCCAGTAGCTATTATTTTTTGTAGAGTATCTAACTGTAATCCATTCATTGGAGTAAAATTAACTTTACCATCTAACTCTGGTATTAACCTACTAAGATCGCCACTTATACGTCCCTCTAGAGGCTGAACGCCACAAGCCCCTCCCACCCTCGTATCCCCCTCCCTTCGTATATAGTCCCCTAAAAAATCAGTAACCCCTTTCCAGTTTCCAGCATTTACCAATTTTTCTAGACTATATAACTGTAATCCATCCAGGGGACCTAAACAAACTTCGTCACCTTCACCTAAGCCTGGCATTAAATTTTTAATACTTTCTGTTAAACGCCCAGTTAGACTAAGCTGCTCGGTTCCACTGATCTTAGTAGGGATTTCAGCAGAGATATTCATGGGGGCAGGGGAGATCTGCCTGGGGGGCTCCCCGCTATTTTTAGCCTGACGAGCATTAAAGGCAGCATATTGAGCTATTCTATACTGCTCCTGTTGTGCAGGTGTCATTGTGTTATAAGATTGACCAGTAGGTATTACAGCAGCAGAAGGCGTTGCAGCAGCCTGTCTGGCGGCATCGAGAATATTAAAAAACTGCATATTCAATTGTTGGACAGTAGTCAAAGCATCCTGCATAGCCTTCTGAGTAGAAGGCAGTTCGGTGGAAGAAGTCTGAGCAGCAGTTTGATAGGCCAGTGCAGCAGTTTGATAAGCTTGTTGGGCATTAAGAATTTGTATAGTAACTTGCTTAGCCTGATCTATAGTATCTTGAGAGGCATTTAATGCAGTAAATTCTGTTACTGTCTTATTTATAGCAGCCAGTATTGGATCACTATAACTCTGTGACTGATTGGTGACCCTACTGGCATTCATAGGACCAGACTGTGAAGCAGAAGACATGTATGCTGCAGAAGGCGTATATGCGGAAGAAGCCATCGATGCTGCAGAAGGCGTATATGCGGAAGAAGCCATCGATGCTGCAGAAGGCGTATATGCGGAAGAAGCCATAGATGCGGCAGAAGGCGTATATGCGGAAGAAGCCATAGATGCGGCAGAAGGCATATATACGGAAGAGGCCATAGATGCAGCAGAAGGCATCGTAGTAGTAGGCATCGTAGTAGTAGGCATCGTAGTAGTAGGCATCGTAGTAGTAGGCATCGTAGTAGTAGGCATCGTAGTAGTAGGGATGTATGCGGAAGAAGCCATCGATGCAGCAGAAGGCGTATATGCGGAAGAAGCCATAGATGCTGCAGAAGGCGTATATGCGGAAGAAGCCATTGATGCTGCAGAAGGCGTATATGCGGAAGAAGCCATTGATGCTGCAGAAGGCGTATATGCGGAAGAAGCCATAGATGCTGCAGAAGGCGTATATGCGGAAGAAGCCATAGATGCTGCAGAAGGCGTATATGCGGAAGAAGCCATTGATGCTGCAGAAGGCGTATATGCGGAAGAAGCCATTGATGCTGCAGAAGGCGTATATGCGGAAGAAGCCATTGATGCTGCAGAAGGCGTATATGCAGAAGAAGCCATAGATGCAGCAGAAGGCATCGTGGTGGTAGGCCTAGTATTCATAGGCATCGTGGTGGTAGGCATCGTGGTGGTAGGCATCGTGGTGGTAGGCATCGTGGTGGTAGGCATCGTGGTGGTAGGCATCGTGGTGGTAGGCATCGTAGTGGTAGGCATCGTGGTGGTGGGCA
>Ga0214921_10000873_pt1 | contig 53629 bp, 51 predicted proteins | sample LL1505_MetaG_FD_177992 | JGI IMG/M metagenome (GOLD analysis project Ga0214921, IMG submission 177992) | Freshwater microbial communities from Lake Lanier, Atlanta, Georgia, United States - LL-1505 | ecosystem: Environmental > Aquatic > Freshwater > Lake | place: USA: Georgia | collected... | reverse complement strand
GATAGAGGAGGGCATTGACGAGAGTGCCATCCTCATGGCCGGCGCCTATATGCACGACCATGCCGGCAGGCTTATTGACCACCAAGAGATCCTCATCCTCATGCAGGATTTCCAGGGGGATATCCTCGGCTCTGGCTCCTGTTGGTGGCTTTGGCGCCTCCTCCTCGACTCGAAAGAGATCGCCCGACTTCACCTCTTCATTGTTTTTGACCAGTTCTCCACGCAGGGTAACTCTTCCCGATTTCACAAGGGACTGGATCTTGGAACGCGAAAAATGAGTTAGATGGCGGACCAGAACCATATCGACCCTTTGGTTGCTATCCTCGTCGGATGCAGTGATTTCGTGGACAATGGGTTCGGTCATGGGTGTTGCGGCTGGGTCACGGGTGAGTTTCCTGATCCGAGTCGCTTGAAGGATGAGGGTTTCCGCCATTAGGGTCAATGGATGTCGTCGGCCACCCCAGATCAATCCGAGGAACCGTGTCCCTCCTGCGGGGTGCTACTGGATACCGCAGGGGAACCCTGTTTCTCCATGGTCCGCTGTCCCCGATGCCGCTCTGAAGTCAGGGTCAGGAGAAGGATCGGCCCGTATGAGCTCCTTGAAATCGCGGGTCGGGGTGGAAGTGGACGGGTTTTCCGGGCACGTCGCGTAACGGAGAATGGAGAGGTTGGTGTCGTGGCACTCAAGGTTCTGGAAAGATCGGCTCCCGATTACGAGGAACATCTGGTGATGCTTCGTAATGAGGCGGTTTGCGCCCGATTGCTGGATCATCCCGGGGTTGTGAAAGTTCTCAACTTTGAGGAAGACGATGATGGGGCGCGTCTTGTGATGGAGTTCATGGGTGGAGGCTCACTCCATGAACGAATCGGTCCCTCGGACTCAGGGTTAGGTCGGCTCGACGAGGGAAGTGTCCTGAGGGTCGGAATAGAGATTCTCGAAGCTCTTGCGGCAGCTGAAGCCCAGGGCATCGTGCATCGTGATCTCAAACCCGCCAACATCCTTTTTACCGATGACGGAAGCGCCAACTTAGGGGATTTCGGTCTTGCCCGTAGCATTGCTGCAAAGCCCGTTGCTCAGTCCCATCTTCTCGCGACCCCTGATTATGTGGCTCCCGAGATACTGGAGGGTCTTCCCGGTGATTTTCGCTCCGATCTCTATGGGCTTGGATGCTGTCTCTACCATGCGCTGACTTCTGTTCCCCCTTATCAAACGGAAGGGCTCTCAATACCGGAGTTGCTGGATCGCAAGTCAAAACCTATTTCCCTTTCGGGGATGGACGCCTCCCCGGCTACAAGAAAGCTCCTGGCCAGAATGACCGATCCCAATCCCGAAAAACGCTTCGCCTCTCATGCCCATGCACGGAAGGAAATGCTCGCCGCGTTCGGTTCGCGAGAACGAAAAGTAGGAGGTCTCGGGGAGTTGATGAGAAATCTTCTCACGGGTAGGATCCGTCAACGCTGATGCGTTTCCCTTGATTCCCCCTGTTCTTAATGAAAATGTACCTACCCGTGCGCAATCATCCGTCTCCATCATCACAACAAGGCTGACACGATTGATATGAGACTGCTGAAGTCATTTCTGATTCTTCTGTTGATCACGGCAACGGTTTTTGTCCTGCTTCATCTTGTTGGCTCATTTGTGGGTACCGGGATCGTGTGGCAAAACCTGATTCATGCCGCCGCTCTGCAACCTTGTGCGTCAATGCTTCCGCTGACATTGGCTTTATTCCTTATTCTGGCTTCTCTCTGGATTGGCCTCGGATCCAGCCTGCGAGAAATGCTCTTGCTGGCGCTTGCCTCCTTTCTGCTCCTACTTGGAGGTTCGTTGGTAGCCTCCCTTTACAACTCGTATCTAAATCCTGTGCCTGGTATCGCGGCCATCCTTCTTTCAGTAATTGCGATTACTATTTTCCGGAGAACCGAGGCGGGATCTAGGGAGCCCGTACTGCGGCGTCTTTTTGGTCAGCGACTAAGGCCCAAGATCTTCCGGCAACTTGTCGAAGGGGAATTGTCCGTCGATTTCCCCGGTGAGATGCATGAAGCATCGGTGCTTGTCTGCTCTGTCCATAACCATGTCGAACTCATGGAGGTGCTGAAGCCGGAGGATTATGTCGCCTTGATGAATCTCTACTTACGGACAGCCTCCGACTTTCTGGTCGATATCGGCGCTTACCTTGACGAATGCTCAGGTGAGAGTATCCGGGTCGTCTTCGGAGTCCCTCTCCCGTCCTCGGGAGTTCTCAACCATGCGGCAAAAGCTGCCCGTGCGGCAATCGATCTGGTGTCGCGCCTCGAGGAACTCAATCGTGAATGCGACAACCGCTGGCAGCAGCGCTTGGATTTTCGCATAGGGGTGAACTCTGGTCCCATGATCGCGGCCGCCTACGGTGGCGCCAGGTTGGGGCGGTACAGTGTTTCGGGTCCCGTGGTGGATTTTACACGTCATCTCTCCGCGGCCTGTGCTCAGTATGGATGCCGGATCCTGAGCGGCCCGTTATCCTATGAGATGGCTTCTGAAACCGTGGAGGGGCGCCCCATTGATCTCCTCCAGCGTGCCGGCAGTCGTCGCCGCGTCGAGCTCTACGAGTTCCTTGCCCCGAAGAACTCTCTCTCGCCGGAGCGGGAGCGTAGTCGCGACCAGTTCTGGAAGGGGGTTATTCTTTTCCGTGAGCGCAAGTGGGAAGAGGCAATCAATGCCTTCGCGTCGGCACGGATTCCAGGCATTCCAGACAGGGTGCTGGATTATTATCTGGAGCGCGTCGAAAGGGCACGCCGCGGCGGTGATGAACTGACTCCCGAGCAGGCGTTGCTGGCTGAAGCGGTCTGATTTCGCTTACTCGTCGTCGGGATCGACGGTGCCGATGGCCCTCATTCCTTTTTTGGAAACTTCAAAGAGCTCCTTGGAGACGGGTTGAGGCGAGATCAGGTAGTCGTCGCGAATCACCTGGCTCATCTCTGGAAGCCGGTTTGCCAGCTTGGGAAAAACGTAGATTTTAGTACGGGATGGAATAGCCACGATTAGCTCCGGTCCGAAGATTGCGCTAAATCGGCGGAGAAAACCGGGATTCAGGATGCAGGATGCAAGCCGTGGGTCGTCCGAACTCATCACTGCTGCCTGGATTACCTGATGGGCATCGCGCACCATTAAAGGGTTCAGAGTAGCCATCAGAAGGGAAGTGTCCTCCCGTGATTCCTTCAGGAAGCGATCCCAAGCTTCCGGGGACATCCCGGCATCCGAACCCAAGGGGGTCACTTCGCTATGTCTGCTGACGTGGGCGGGAAAGAGTAGGGTCCTTTTTGACCGGGGAAGGAAACAATGAATAGGCGGACGCTCAAAGTAACCTCCCAAGAGCAGGGCTGGAGTCTCCTTTTTGTCGCTTCCATGAAGCCGGTGAAATGCTCCCAAGAACAAAAGTCCACACAGCATCAAGACTGGAATCCTCCTTGGGAACCACAAGCTCTGGTCTTTAACCGCTAAGATGAGTAGAAAAATGGGTATTATGATCACTTTTGTCGAAGGGATACTGGAAGATGTGCTTCCGAACCAAATCGTCGTCAATGCTGGTGGAATCGGCTACCAGATTCTCATACCCTTATCGAGTTACAGCAAACTCTCCTCCACGGGAGCCAGAGTTCGAGTGTTGACCCATCATCATGTGCGCGAGGATGCACAGATCCTCTACGGCTTTTCCTCTGCCGAAGAGCGCGACCTCTTCCGTCTTCTCATGGCTCATGTCTCAGGCATCGGCCCGAAGCTAGCCCTCGCCATCTTGAGTGGAATGGAAGTCGGGCATTTCAAGTCAGCCGTAGTCACTTCCGATATTGCTGCGATTTCTAAGATCTCCGGAGTTGGAAAGAAAACCGCCGAGCGCGTCGTGCTGGAACTCAAGGACAAGCTCGGCGTAGCTGCAGAATGGGAGGCGGCAAGCCTTGGAAATGCACCATCGGGTATTGAGCGTCATCTCCACGATGCCGTGCTGGCCCTGATATCGCTTGGGTACAAACAGGTGGATGCGCACAAGGCTGTGAAAGCCGTGATGCCGAAACTCTCGCCCGATTCCCCCGCGGAGGATGTGGTGCGCGAAGCACTCAGGAATCTGCTCTCGTGATCGCAAGCGACTCCGTCATACCGGCTCCCGTGCCGCTCGAAGAATTGCGTCGACGAATCCCTGAGGGGGAACTCTTCGCCGGCAAGGAATGGCTCTGGGCTCCTTCCCCCTATAGTCTGGATTCGAAACTCGCCCGAGAGCTTGAATCCATGGGCCACCGGTTGCTTCAGTTCGCCGACGCCTGTGATCTGCTCTACAGGCAGAGCGTTGACGGGCGTCAGCCCTCTTGGATCGCTGAGCTTCTCGATCGGGGCAAGCCGCCGGAGGTTGTCGCGCTTGGTAGGGATCCTGCCTTCCGTGGACAGATTGCCCGGGTGATCCGCCCTGATCTCATCCTCACGGAGGAGGGTTTCTCGATCTGCGAACTCGACCAGATTCCTGGAGGGATCGGCCTAACCGCCTGGTTGAACGAGACCTACGCCTCCTTCGGCTTCGACGTACTCGGGGGCCCTGAAGGGATGCTCGAAGGATTTTCCTCGTTGTTACCTGGCGGAGAGATCGTTGTTTCCGAGGAGGCTGACACTTACCGACCCGAGATGGAATGGCTGGCTGGGCGTCTCACCCAATGGAGCTTGGAACGGGGAGGGAATCTCCCTTGGAAAGTTGCTGAAACCTCTTCACGCGATGAATGGAGTGGGAATATTTACCGCTTCTTCGAGATGTTCGACCTTCCCAATGTGCCTTGCGCTGAGAGGCTGTTCCACGATGCTTGTGAGGGACGTGTCTCTGTTACCCCTCCGCCCAAGGCGCAGCTTGAGGAGAAACTCTGGATGGCCCTCTTCTGGATGGCTCCGCTCCGTGAGTTCTGGATGCGTCAGCTTGGTGAGCGCGGGATGCACTCCTTGCAAAAGTGGATCCCCTACACCTGGGTGCTGGATCCATGCACTCTTCCCCCGAACGCTGTTTATCCACGGCTTGAGATCCAGAATTGGAAGGAATTGGGAGCCTTCAGTCAGAAATCCCGTGATCTCATCATCAAGATCAGCGGATTCGACGGCCGTGCGTGGGGTGCGAGGGGCGTCTCGCTGGGATCCGATCTGCCGCGTGTCGAGTGGGAGGCGGTGATCAAGCGCGCGTTACAGGAGTTCCCGGAGCATCCCTACATCCTTCAGGAATTCCGTCATTCTATCCTTACGGATCAAGCTCTCTATGATGCCGAAGGGAACGTCACCACGATGAAGGGGCGCGCACGCCTGAGTCCCTATTTCTTTGTGAACGAAGGAAAGGCTACGCTCGGGGGTATGCTGGCCACGGTCTGTCCAGCGGATAAAAAAATCCTACACGGCATGAGCGATGCCGTCATGGTTCCTGTCGTCGCGGGATAAGTGAGGGAAAGTCGCCCGGCTAGATCTTAGATCTCAGGGCATAATCTAAGCGTTCTGATTATGGACGCTATCAGTAAGAAGGTGGCATCGTTTCTGCATGCACACGCTCGCAAAAAGGAAGGGGCGGTTAACGCAGATGCCTATTGGAAACAGAAATTCCCCGCATCAGAAAGGGAATGAAATTCGAGGCAAGGGGCTACTTGATCCTGTTCTCCGGGGATTGATACGGCACGGTTCTCTGCGACTCATTGACTGGAGAGGATCTTCTGACACCTATGGGGATGGTCAGGAAGAGGAGATTGTCATCCGGATTCATGATCAGAAAACCGGATGGAGGCTACTTCTTGATCCGCAACTTGAGGCCGGCGAGGCCTACATGGAGGGGCGACTGACAATAGAGCAGGGGACGCTCCATGACTTCCTTGATCTGCTCTTCCGTTCGATCGGGCTGAAAGCATTGCAATACCCGATGAGTGGGATCACGGAAAGACTGCGCGATCTGATGCGTGGTTTTCAGCAGTTCAATCCGGTCGCACGCTCGCTAAGGAATGTGGCTCACCACTACGATCTCTCGGACAATCTCTACGCTCTCTTCTTGGATGCCGACAGGCAGTATTCCTGCGGCTATTTCGCGACCGGTGAGGAGACATTAGAGGAGTGCCAGGAGCTCAAGAAGCTTCATATCGCCGCGAAGCTGGTGCTTCGCCCCGGTGACAGGGTGCTTGATATCGGATCGGGATGGGGAGGACTGGGACTCACGCTTGCCGGAAAGTTCGGTGCCGATGTGACGGGATTGACGCTTTCGACTGAGCAGCATGCTCATGCCAATCTCCGCGCTTTCCACGCAGGGTTGGCAGATCGTTTGCGATTCGAGATGCGGGACTACCGTCATGAGGCGCGGAGCTATGACAGGATCGTCTCTGTCGGAATGTTCGAGCACGTGGGGGTGAACCATTACGGGGAGTTTTTTCGCAAGATCTCGGAGTTGCTGAGAGAGGATGGTGTCGCACTGATTCACTCCATCGGCAGGCCGGAGGGACCAGGACATACGAATCCCTGGATCGCTAAACACATTTTTCCCGGAGGTTATTCCCCGGCACTTTCCGAAGTCCTTCCTGCGATCGAGAAAGCGGGGTTGTTTGTAACAGACATCGAGATCCTGAGGATGCACTACGCCGACACCCTGCGACTCTGGCGCGAACGCTTCGAGGCGCGAAGGGAAGAGATCCGAGGCCTTTATGACGAACGGTTCTGCAGGATGTGGGAATTCTACCTGGTTACCAGCGAGCTCAGTTTCCGGCATCAGGGACAAATGGTCTTCCAGATCCAGTTGGCCAAGCGTCCGGATGTTGTCCCCATCACGCGAGACTACATTCACAGCTTTGAGGCCGAAAATAGCGTTCAGGAAGCCGCGCTCACCAGGCCTTCGGCCGCCTGACGGAGTTCCTCTCCGTTTGTTTCGGAATCCTCGATGATCGGATGAGGCGGGTGGAGGAGTTGGTTGAGCATCCGATCCCAATGCTCCTGGCCCTTGATGATTTCAATCTCGATTCTCAGGTAATGGATCGGAATTTCCTGATTTAGCAGGTGGGGCATCCGCACAGCATCCTTCTCCGTGGTGATGATGCATGAGATACCGCGTCGCGTGCAGCGTTTGATGAAGCGGTCGAGTTCTCGTTTCGAATAGCGATGATGGTCAGCAAAGCTCTGGGTCAGTTCCAGTGAGACGCCGAGCCGGCGAAGTCCCTGCTCGAAGCTTTCCGGTGATGCAATGGCGGAGAGAGCGGCGGCCTTGAGACCCTGGAGAGAGGAGACGGGGATTTTCTTGCCGGTCGAGAAATCCTGAAGTTCTACCGGACGATGCCGACATTCGATGATGGCAGCCGTTCTGTTATGGAGCCTGATGCGGCGGTAGATTTCCGAGAGATCACTACCATCGCATTTGGTGATCAGGATATGGGTGGCCCGTCTCAGGTGAGAGGGTGGTTCGCGCAATGTGCCTCGGGGAAGAAGATACTCATTGCCGAAGGGGGCCTCCCGGTCGATCAGGACAAGATCGAAGCGGCGTTGCAGGCGAAGGTACTGGAGTCCGTCATCGAGGATCAGTAGGTCGCTTCCTAATTGAGAGATGGCATGGCGTCCGCATTCGACACGGTCTTTATCAACCACCACCGCGACCCCTCGAAGGTTCTTTGCCAACATGAAGGGCTCGTCACCTGCATTCTTGGAATCCAGTAGAAGAGCCCCACCTTCGGAGACGACACGCACGGGAGAGGGGTCGTTCCCAGGAATCCGTCGGCGCGTGCTTTTGTATCCTCTGCTGAGAATGGCAACCTTCCTTCCGCGCATAGAGAGCTCTTGGGCGAGTTTTTCAACAACCGGGGTCTTTCCAGTACCGCCAACCGTAAGATTACCAATGCTTACCACGGGGCATCCGACCTGGTGCGGTCTCAGTATGTTGGAGGTGTAGAGTCGGATTCTGACGGAGACAATGGCGAGATAGAGGAAGGAAAGCCCTCGAAGCACGATTCGGAGTAGGCCTGCTCTTTTACCGGCCCTCCTCTCCAAGATGACATCGACAGCAAACTGCTCGAGTCTGTCGAGTAGCTGCCTCATCAGGATTTGACGATCCTGGCCCCTTTGTTGTCGGCGGCGACTATGGCTATCTTAGCACCCTTCGGGGCAGCAGTGCGCATCGACGCAGCGATTTTTTTGGCAGAAACGGAATCAGGGGCAAGGCAGCAGATGGTCGAACCTGATCCGCTAAGCCATCCTCCAATGGCCCCTGCCAACTCACCCGCTGTAACGACCTCTCCGAGGAAGGGTACGAGCTTGGCGCGATAGGGTTGGTGAAGACGGTCGCCGAAGGCTCCCCGTAGCAGTTCGTATTTTCCGGTAGCGAAGGCCGTCGCGATTACGGCTGCATCCGCCGCATTGGCTGCCGCATCGCCGATGCTAATCGACTTGGGCATGACCTTGCGCGCGTCGGGAGTGGCTACCTCAAAGTCCGGGATGAGAAGAACAAAGCGGAGTTTTGCCGAGACTTGCAGACGGATGGGATCGAGATGAGAGCGGGCTATCGTGAACCCTCCAAACATAGCAGGAGCCGCATTGTCAGGGTGTCCCTCCAGTTCCGCACAGAGGCGATAGATGCCGAGGCGTGAGAGAGGATTGCCGCAAAGGGCATTGAGTCCCATGAGGGTGCCGAGACGGACAGTGACGCTACTTCCCAGACCTCGCGCCTGGGGGACGCTCCCCTTGATTTTCCAGGAAAATGGAAAGGGTGTGAGTCCGCTCCCCAAGAAAAAGCTTTTTCCCGTGGTCTCCACCATCGCGGGTGAAGCAGGCATTTTTTGCTCAGCAGTGATCGTGACGAGATTTGCCACATCCAGAGCCAATCCAAACGAATCGAATCCCGGTCCCAGATTCGCCGTAGTGCCCGGGATGGAGACCGTGACGGAAGTTGTGAGTTTCATCCTTTCGGTAATGGCGGTGAGGGAGGGATTCGAACCCTCGGTACCCTTTTGGAGTACGGCGCTTTAGCAAAGCGCTGCTTTCGACCACTCAGCCACCTCACCTTGGTCGCTCTGTAGATTGATGAAGCACCCCGTAATGGTCAATCGGAAAGCTCCCTCCCTGAGAGAAGATAAGAGGCGGTTAAATATGATTCCTAAAGACAAGCACGGCGACGGCCACGGAAATCAGGGCGGTGATCAGCACGCCGCCAGCAGCGACATCCTTGGCCTTACCGATCCGCTCCCTCTTCTCGAGTGAAATCTCATCGGCCAGAAACTCCAATGCCGTATTGAGAGCTTCCGCCATCCAGACCATGCCGATGCAGAGTAGGATGGCCACCCATTCCCATCGACGAAGGTGGAGAATCTTACCCGCAATCAGCACGGCCACGGTAGCCAGAGCGTGAAGCTGGGCGTGGGGCTGGGTTAGCAAGAGAACCCTAAGACCTTTGAATGCATAGCCGAAGCTCCGGATACGTGCTTGGAGGTATCGGTTTATCATGACTTAGAGATTGGAGATTGAAGATGAGATTAAGGATTCGGCCGACTCCTCTTTTTCCTCTTCTGCAGCAGGAAGTGAAGCTGAGAGTGTCTCCCACTCCTCCATCACCGAGCTGAGGCGTTCCTGAAGCCCGGCCAGTTCGCGGTTGAGTTCGAAGGCTTTACCTCCAGAGTTTTCTAGTTCCAAGACCAGTTCACGCTGCCGGGCTTCCAATTTGGTGATGTTCTCTTCGGCGGCTTTGAGGAGTGCCTGTTTCTCGCGGATGATTTTATTGGCCGCTTTTCTAGCCTCGGCTTCGGCGCGACGCTGTTCCTTGATCTCCTTGAGTCCCATCTTCACGCGTGGTGCAGCATCCTGAGTTCCGGAAGTCTCCGGACGGTAATCCCCTGGGGCGACAAGTGCCGCTCGCTCGGAGAGAGCCCCTGATTTTTCGAGGTAGTACTGATAATCACCCGAATAGGAGGTGAGCTTGCCCGCACTGATATGCAGGACCGTGGTGGCCAGGGCCCTGATGAAGTGCACGTCGTGGCTGACAAAGAGGAGTGTTCCCTCGTACTGGCTCAGGGCGCCGATCAGGGCATCGATGCTAGGCATGTCGAGATGGGTCGTCGGTTCGTCCAGGAGTAGAAGGTTGGGCGGGTTAAGCAGCAGCTTCACCAACGCCAGACGGCTCTTTTCTCCTCCGCTGAGCACTCCTACCGGCTTGAAGACATCATCCCCACGGAACAGGAAGGATCCCAGAATGGTACGAACTGTCTGTTCCGGAACCGGAGTCTGGGTCTCCATGGCCTCGGCAAGGACGGTCCTCTTCACATCCAGCATCTCAGTGCGGTGCTGGGCGAAGTAGCCGATCGAGAGATTATGGCCGGGAGTCACTGTTCCGGCTTCCAGGTCGAGCATTCCCGCCAGGATCTTGAGCATGGTGGATTTACCGGCACCGTTTGGTCCCACAAGGACGCTCCGCTGACCCTTCTCCACTTCCAGGTCGAGGTGGGAGTAGACAACATGAGAACCGTAGGCCTGTTTGACACCTTCCAGAGTGATCACTCGCTGGCCGCTTCGCTTTGGCTGGGGGAAAGAGAAGGAGACCGTCGCATCGTCGCGCTCCGGAGCCTCGATTTTTTCCATACGCGCTAGCTGTTTGATTCGGTCCTGAGCCTGGGAAGCCTTGCTCGCCTTCGCCCGGAAGCGGTCGATGAAGCGCTGGAGTTCCGCGATCTCACGCTGCTGGTTCTTATAGGCGGCCAAGTGCTGCTCCTCACGGGCGGCCTTCTGGGCCAGGTAGTCATCATAGTTCCCTCGGTAGCGGTTCAGCTTGCGATTGCGGATTTCGAGGATGCCCACGCAGATCTCATTCAGGAACTCACGATCGTGTGAGATCGCCAGAATCGCCCCGGAATATTTCGAGAGATAGCTCTGGAACCACCCGAGTGACTCAAGATCGAGGTGGTTTGTCGGCTCATCGAGCATCAGGATATCAGGCTCCATCACCAGAAGGCGGGCCAGATGGGCGCGCATGATCCAGCCGCCGCTGAGTGTGCGTGCCGGCTTGTTGACATCCCCTTCGCGGAAGGCGAGACCGCTCAGGATCCGCTTTGCCTTCACCTGAAGGGAGTGGCCGTCGAGTTCAACAAAACGTCCCGCTCCCTCATGGTGAAGGGGATCTTCCTCGCTATGTTCCCTCATCTGTCGCTGGGCCTCCTCCATGTCGGTGGAAATATTGGTGGCAAGTTCCAGGACGGTCTCATCTCCCGATGGGGCGCTCTCCTGGGGAAGGAAGCCAACCGTGACGCTCCTCTCCAAGGCTACGGTTCCGGAGTCCGGGGCGGCCTCTTTGAGAATCAGCGAGAAAAGCGTCGATTTGCCCGCTCCATTGGCACCGATGAGTCCCACTCGGTCTCCACGGTTAATCTGCAATGAGGCCTCCTCGAAGAGGGCTCGTCCGCCATAGGATTTAGAAAGACCGGAAGCTGTCAGCATGATGGAATGATAGAGAGAGCGAAAACGATGACCTTAGAGGTTATCCTCTTCGATGAGCTCGAGCAAAAGAAGATTTCTCAACTCATTGACGGCTCGGATATCGGATCGCCATCTCTGTGGGTTTTCTGCCATTCTCGGCTGATGCCTTGGATCGAAATGATTTCCCTACTGGCTGCTGCCTGCGTTGCGGGAGTGATCAACGCTGTTGCCGGAGGAGGCACCCTCATAACTTTCCCCGTTCTGATCCTCTTTGGCATGAATCCCGTGGAGGCAAACGCCACGAGCGCCCTCTCGCTCGTGATCGGCACATCAGGCAGCATCTACGGTTTCAGGAAGCACATTTCTGAGATCAGACCATGGCTTGCCTCCTTTATCCCGGTGAGCCTTGCCGGCGGCTTCCTCGGCAGTTTCCTGCTGACTCATGGAAGCGAAAGCTCCTTTGCCCGGTTGGTTCCCTATCTGGTGCTCTTCGCGACTGTGCTCTTTATGATCCAAGGGGTGGTGAGACGCCGGGTCGCGCATCATGCCGTCCTGGGTACTCCCCTTCCTTCGGGAAGAAGACATCTGATTATTGCCATGACCTTCCAGCTTCTGGTCTCAGTCTATGGAGGATACTTCGGGGCGGGGATTGGGATTCTGATGTTGGCGACACTCGGCTTTCTCGGTTTTTCCCACATTCATCAGATGAATGCGCTGAAGAATGTCCTCGGTTCCCTCATCAATCTTGTCGCCGCAATTTGGTTTACGGTGAATGGGCTTATCGACTGGCCATGTATGGCCGTGATGACCGTGGGTGCTGTCGCCGGATACTACATTGGAGCCACCTATTCCCAGCGCCTTTCTCAAGAGAAAGTGCGTTACCTCATCACGGCGATCGGCCTGATCATCACGGTGGCGATGTTCTGGAAACTGCGTTAAGAAGCCAAAGGGGCTATATCTCGTGCGAGTAGTCTTGCGATGAGCACATTGACGGTCTTGATCAGGTAGTAGACGACGAAAACTGCCAGAAAAAACAACAGGGTCATCTCTTCCGGTTTCGGATTCGTGGCGTCACGGAGAGCCTGAACCATCAGATGTTCGGGATTGGTGACCACATCCCAGCTATTAAGTCTGTCGATGCGTCCCAAGTAGATTCCAAAGGCACTGAGCGATATCATCAGGATCTCAAGAGGTAAGGTAAGCCATCCCCAGTGACGCCGTCGAAGCGTCCTGCCCCAGAGCATCAGCGGGATCACAAAGCACTGCATCCCGATTAGAAAATAGAAAAAATATTCTACCAGAAGCAGACTCATTGCCCAGATCGGCAGCGGTGGAGTGACACGGACCTTGGCGACGAAGTGAATGACATCCGTGAGGACATAAGGGGCATTGGGCAGGAAGAGGACCATGATGACTAGTAGTGGCCACCAGAGAATCCCCGGGATAATGTTTTTTTTTCGAAAGATCAGGAGTGCGATCACCAATGGAATAGAAGCCAGGAAGAGATCGAGCCCCATATGAAAGTTGGGTCGGATGATGGCGACGGCCTGCTCGAATGTCTGCTGGAGAAGGGCATGTACTTCGTGGAGTGGCATGGGGAGATTTACTGGTGGCATGGTTGAAAAATAACAGCGGTGTTGCTCAGAGATCCAGGAATTCAACAAAGGCCTTGGGCTTCTGTTCGTAGAAAGAAAGAGCGGCAGTCAGGGTGGCCCTTCTCAATTTGGGAAGCTCCTCGTCTAGCATCGCGATTAAATGATGAGCAGCCTTGTTTGCCGGGCCTTGGCGGAGGGTTATCGAGAGCAGTGTGAAATCCCGTTCCTTGCCGGCGAGTTCGCCGATGAGACCGAGTTCATGGGTAAGATCGGCAGCTTGTGCGGGCCAGAACTCGGAGGTGATACGGATTGAGTACCAGAGCTGTTTCACTGTTTTGCGAAGGGAATGGAAAGTTTCCGGATCGTTATGGACCTGACAGAGGTCAAGCAGGGATCGTCCCCTTCGGTAGCTGCGGCGGATACGGCGACTCACGTCTTTTCCCTGCAACGGGTCGAGAAGCCATTTGTTCACGGATCGGAGGGCCTCCTCCAGGGATTCGCGCACCCTCGGGATCTGACGGATATCGTTTGCGCGTCGCTGTTTGGCAATATCGGCAAGCCCCGCTCTGACTGAGGAGAAATCTTCCGGCATCAAACCTACTGTTTCCACTAGGAGATCCAGAGTTTGAACCTGTACCTCTGCATCCCTGAGTGGCCCCAGCCTCATCATGGCATCATGAAGCTGTTCAGAGACCAGTTTTCGGTGGGCGCTCCCCAGTGCAGGGGAAGCGAGTTGGATGACGGCCCTGACCTTTTTGATTGCTTTTCGAGCCTCATGCACCGGCTCGGGGGAGACATTGTTACCGGTGAGTTGGGCGAGTGCCGCTTCGAGGTGAAGACGAGCGAGCATCTGGAGTTCCTCTCCGATCGGTTTGTTGCGCCTGAGATGAAGGCGTGGTTTTTTCTCTGCTATCGATGCTTTGCGGCCCAGTCCAGAAAGTGGTTTTTTCCGCGTGCTCATCGTTTATAAGACACCACGAGATAAGGTTTTTTCTTCCTGCCATACCCCGAGAGGATGAACGGCCAGACATGAGTTATAATAGCGGCGATCACCGGTCACTTCCTTGCCCACCCATTCGGGCATCGGAACATCCTGAGTCTCTTCAGTAAGTTCAATTTCCGCAATGATCAGTCCCTCGTTCTTGCCATGGAAGACATCGACCTCCCAGACATGACCCTCGTGCGGAATCAGATGACGTGTTTTCTCGATCAGCGGGCCATCGCATAGAAGTAACATTGCGTGTGCATCCTCGAGCGGAATCGCATATTCGAATTCCGAACGGGAAATCCCCTGAACCTCCCCCTTGATGGTTATGTAGGCTTTCGGACCTGCAATCCGAACACGCACGGTGCGTCCCCTTTCCCTGCAGAGGTATCCCTGCACGTAGGGTATGCCGTTTACATCGCCCTTCCATTGACTCTCAAAACCCTCACGAATAAGGAACTTGCGCTCGATTTCAACACCCATGGTGTTAGCGTTGTCCTGTTCGTCTTCAAAAGGCAAGTGGTAGAGCTAACTTGCTGAGTTCCCGATTGAGAAAACGAATAATCGGTGCCATCGTTTTCATTCTTTCTTTCTCACCTTTTCTCACAATGTGGATCGTCTATGCTATTGCCGCTTCTGTCTGCTGGGGCATGAGTTATGCCGCCAGTTCAGAAATCCTGAAAAAAGGCTTTAGTCCACTGCTCTTTTTTTTCGGTTACTCGCTCTTCTGTACGCTTGGGGCCTCGGTCTCTCTGCTTATCTCCGGCGCTCTTCCCAATATTTGGAAGCGTGTAGACCTTGGGCGCGCTGACATGGGATGGTTTATCTTCTCTATCGCCATCGGGGCGCTCGGTGCGTATCTCACCTACGCCGCGATGTCGGCAAAGAATCCAACACTGGCTTCATTGATCGAGATCTCATACCCGTTCTTCGTGGTGCTCTTCACCTGGGTTTTCTTCCGGCAGTGCCAGTTAAACCTCTCCACGATGATCGGCGGACTGCTTATCTTGGCCGGTGTTTTTGTCATCATTCTTGGGGAACACTGACGCTTCAGTGACAAAACCGTAACCCGCTTTCTCCTAGCTTGTTCTGGATTTCGGTGTCGGTTTGACCGCATTATCACTTTTCATGTCTGAAGAATCGATTGTCCATGTCAGTGATCTCCGCAAGAGTTTCGGCGATGTCCAGATCTTGAAGGGGGTCGGCTTCGACATGGAAGAGGGGGATCTCGTATCTATCATTGGTCCCAGCGGATGTGGCAAATCGACGCTGCTCCGCTGTCTCAATGCCCTTGAGACAATGGACTCCGGAACGATTTCCATGGCAGGGGTGACCTTGCGCCGTTCCGAGGGGGAGAATCGGGTCGATCCGAGATTTCACGATCTGGCCCATGAGCTCCGGCAACGCGTCGGTATGGTCTTCCAGCAGTTCAATCTTTTTCCCAACAAGACCATTCTGGAAAACGTGATGCTGGCCCCTTTGGTGGTTAAGGAGGAGCCTCGTGAAGTAGCCGAGGAGAATGCCCTCCGCCAGCTTGATAAGGTTGGGTTAGCCGGCTTTGCGAAGCGCTTTCCTGCTCAGCTTTCCGGCGGCCAGCAGCAGCGTGCTGCCATCGCGCGTGCCCTGGCGATGAATCCCAAGGTGATGCTCTATGATGAGCCGACATCAGCACTTGATCCGATGCTTGTCGATGAGGTGCTCGCCGTCATGAAGACTCTCGATGCCGAGGGGATGACCCAGATCGTGGTGACCCACGAGATCCGCTATGCGCGGGATGCCTCCGACTACATTATCTTCATGGAAGCCGGTGAGATCGTGGAGATCTCCGATGAGGACGAGATCTTCACCAACCCCAAGGACGAGCGTACACGCCGGTTTCTCCACCGATTTTTATGATGAAGGGACTGCGCTTTCTAGCACTTTTGATTCTGGCCGTTGGCCGGCTCCATGCGAAGGATCCAGCTCCTAAAGCCGCCAAGGGGGACCATGAGGAACTGCGTTGGGCAGCCGCCGTCGACAGTAATGCTCCGTTTGCCTTCTACGATAAAAACAACCGCCTGACCGGATTCGAGTACGAGATCATCGAGGGAATCGCCCGTCACATGGCGCGCGAGCCGAAATTCATCCAGAACAGTTGGGACGGCCTGATTCCAGGTCTCGGACGCGGACTTTATGACTGCGTCATCTGCGGCATCGAGATCACTGCAGAGAAGGGGCAGGAGGTCCTCTTCAGCCATCCCTACTACATCACCTTTGAGCAGCTGGTGGTTGCGAAAGGGACACCCGCCGTCACCTCGCTGACAGAGCTCTCCGGACGCAAGGTCGGCACCCTGGAGCAGACCGCTGCTCTCCGCATGCTCCAAGAGACCCCTAATGTGGTGGTGAAGAGCTATGCTGAGGAGGTCAACGCCTACCACGATGTCGCCAACGGGCGCCTCTACGCAGTACTTCTCGACTTTCCGATCGCCAAATATTATGCCGCTCCAGATCCCGCGCTCGAATTCACGGGCTCTCCGATCGGTAAGATCACTTATGGGATCGCTGTCTCGCGTAGCCGTCCCGAATTGGTTCAACAGATCAATACGGCACTCGGGGAGATGGTGTCCAGTGGTGAACTCCGCGATATTCTTTCCCGCTGGGGACTCTGGACCCCAACCATGGCAACAGCCCTGAATCAGTCCGCAGAGCCCTCCCTTCCTGACACGGAGTTCAAGGCCTTTGCCTCTCAGTTTGATCAGGAGGGTGGCATTATTGCCCGTCTCAAGCGCTACTTCGTCTACTGGCCGGTCATCCTTCAGGGGTGCATTCTGACGCTTGAGATTTCCTTGCTGAGTATGGTGATCGCTATCGCTATCGGATTTCTGCTCGCACTGATCCGCGTGTATGGCCCTTTCCCGATGCGGCAACTTTCCATTTTATATATCGAGATTGTCCGGGGGACCCCCTTGCTCGTCCAGCTCCTGATCCTTTTTTACGGACTTCCCTATATCGGGATAAAGCTGGAGCCCTTCATTGCTGGCATGTTGGGACTTGGATTGAACTATGCAGCGTACGAGGCGGAGAATTACCGCGCCGGACTTCTGGCTATACCCCAAGGGCAGATGGAGGCCGCCCGTGCACTAGGAATGACCCATCAGCAGGGGCTTCGTCATGTGGTCATCCCGCAGGCATTCCGGCTTGTGCTGCCGCCGGTTACCAACGACTTCATCTCCCTGCTCAAAGATTCCTCACTGGTGTCCGCAGTGACCCTGATTGATCTCACCGGGGCTTACACCAGAATTGCCACCCAGACCTTCGACTACTTCGGGACAGGTCTGCTGATCGCTGCAATTTATCTCTTGATCGGCCTCCCGTTTGTGCGATTGGCAGGTTGGCTTGAAAAACGACTTTCCACCGAACGCCGTACCCCGGAGCAGAAACCTTCTTTCTGGCTTGGACTCGGTGCCTGATATGTCTCACGAGAGCCAACTCCCGTCCTGGAGTCGCCGTGACTTTGTCACCGGACTTGGAGCCTTTTTTGCCTCCCAGCTTTTGCTCCCGAGCGTTCTGGGTGGAGTCGAGCTTCCCTCGGACTTAAAGCCGATTCGCCTCGGATTTCTGACCGACTGTCATGCCATGAAGGAGCATGACGCTCCGGCATGGCTTGACCATACGGCTGAACTGATGAACTCCCTCAAGCCCGACCTCATCATAGGGGGAGGGGATTTTGTCCATGGAGGATTCCACTCGTCAGGCAAGGTCATGGAACGTCGCTGGGGGTTAGCTGACACCTTCCTTAAGAAACTTAAGACAAGGCTGGAGCCGATCATCGGCAACCATGACTTCTACGAACCGCTCCAGGCCGATGGCACGCCTTCACATGGAGATCCGCGCTGGCGCTGGCGCAAATATTTCGGATTGGAGCATACTTACCGCTCGTTTCGCTGGCACGGATACCGATTCCTCATGCTCGACTCCGTCAAGGTGGTAGGTGGTCAGGATCCCTACCGGGGATGGATCGATGCGGCGCAGTTAGCCTGGCTGGATCGTGAACTCACTATTATCCCCTCTAATGAACCGATCATTCTCTGCACGCATATCCCTTTTCGTACAATGGTTTCAAGTATTGCAGGATCCTTCGGACCGCTGATCGGTCCCACAACGGGACGAGTCCGTGTTCTCAATGCGAACCTGGTGATGGAAAAACTCCGGAACCGCCCCGTTGTGGCAATTCTCCAGGGTCATGTTCACCTCAACGAGCTTCTTGAGTTGAATGGTATCCCATGCATCACCGGAGGAGCTGTCTGCGGAAAGTGGTGGCAGGGTCCGAATATGGGGACCTATCCCGGCGTCGGCATGATTGAGATCCTCCCGAAGGGACCTCAAAAGGTGGATATCAGGCGACAAGTCGCGTGGAACTACACCAACACGACGGATCCAATGAATGGCAACACCAAGGTTGCTGATGATTCGAAGATCAGTTCGTACATCTAGAACTTTCTATCCACTCAGACGGTGTGGTGCAGGAGAGCGATCGCGATCTCGATCACGATCAGTACAACAATGGCCACCTCAAGAAGTTCCCCCCGTGAACCGGATGCCTCAGCATAGAGGGCAGCATAGGTTTCCCTAACGATGGAGAGTTTCCGGTCGACCGCAGCGCTTACCGTCGGCACGCGGAAGATCTCCAGCGATGCCAAGTAGATGCGGGCAAGATAGACGTCCTCGGTCACTTGGAGCACGTTGTCGGCCTTTTCGGTGAGTTCCGTTACCTCGGCGACCAGCGTGTAGAGCTTACGGGCCAGGTCCGCGAAGCGCCTGGGTGCCAAAAGGTTTGTAGCCCGTCGTGCCTGCTTCACGAGATCGTACATGCGGGGCAATTCGTCATCGAGTAGCTCGTCGTAGTAGCGGAACTCAAGCAACTGTGCATTGGCCACCTCCAGGATATCAGAGACATCGGAATCGCTGCGGGGTTCGTAAATGAAGGCTCTGTCCCAGGTGATCACTACCAGATCATCCTCGTAATAGGAGAATCGCTGTTTCAGCAGATCCTTGCGGGTCTTTTCGGAGAGGGGGCGGTTCTCGCCCGAGAGGATTGGCACGAGATCGATCATTTCCGGAAGATCGGCTCCGATAACAGGCTTGTCCCATTTCTGAACAATGGCCACGAGGTGATCCTCCTCGAGAGTCGAGTCATTAGGCCTTGTCATTGCAGGAGTAAGTGAGTCTCTGATCTGTTTCAGGAGATTCTGCCACGTACTTCCCGGGGCATTTGGCCCGATGCTCCGGTCCACCGCCTCGCAGAGGGTGGAGTAATCCTCCCAACTCAGATCCATCGCAGGTACGCGGACGGAGAGTGCCACCACTCCGAAGTCATAGAGGCGCGCCGAGATCGAAGCCTGATGACTGACTCCTGCGATCTCCAGTATTACGGGATTCATCGTCAGTAGGACAGGGGGCACGTCGAAGGTCAGGGCCTTCGGAGGTGTGGAAGTCAGGCGGCTTCGACTGGTGGATCGACCGCTTCCGCGCGACCAGAGATCCTCGACCCTCTTCAGATCGATGGAGTAGGCGATGTCAAAAAGCCGCAAGGCAATGATCGCGCCGGATTGAACCCTGAGTTCGCTCATGTCGTCAGAATACTTGAGCCAGATCCATCCCGCAACATCCCCAGGTTTCTTCCCGGAGAGAAAGCCATCTAGGCTCTCTCTTCCAGCGGAGTCACGGTCTTGCCAACGGCAGGCCCGACATAATCGCTCAGCGGCCTGTAGAGGCGGTTGTCGATGAGTTGCTCCAGGATATGCGCCGTCCAACCCGAGGTGCGTGAGATTGCAAAGATCGGGGTGAACATGTCGGTGGGCAGACCGAGCGAGTAGTAAACAGTGGCCGAGTAGAAATCGACATTGGCATTGAGTCCCTTGCGCTCCTTCATGAGCTCGGCGATGCGCTCAGACATCCGGATCCACTTTCCTTCGCCGAGTTGCTCGCAGAGTTGGACCGCCATGGAGCGGAGGTGAGGGGCGCGTGGGTCGAGGGTCTTGTAGACGCGGTGACCGATTCCCATGACCTTCTTCTTGGTGGCGATGGCATTCTCGACCCAAGCGTCCACCTTGGTCTCATTGCCGATCTCCTGAAGCATATGAATGACTCCCTCGTTCGCTCCGCCGTGGAGAGGCCCCTTGAGGGTTCCGATAGCGGAGGTGACGGCGGAGTAGATGTCGCTTAGCGTGGCGATCGTGACACGGGCGGAGAAAGTCGAGGCATTCATGCCGTGATCGGCATGGAGGACATAGGCAACATCAAGGGTCTTGGCGGCTTCGGCGGTCGGTTCGATGCCATTCAGGAGGTACAGGAAGTGGGCGGCCTCGCCGAGATCCTTGCGGACAGGAGGGAGATCCTGATTGAGACGGGCGCGGTGATAATAGGCGGCAATCACCCCGACCTTGGCGGTGATCGAGACGGCACGGTGGCGATTGTTCGCCGGATCGATGTCGCCACTTGGGACCTTGTCGTAGAGACCCAACATGGAAACGCCCGTGCGGATGACATCCATGGGATTGGCATCCTTCGGGGCGGACTTGATGAAGTCGATGACGCCCTGGGGCAGTTCGCGCTGGGATCCGAGTTCCTGATGGAGGGACTCAAGCTGGGCTTGATTCGGAAGCTCGCCATGCCAGAGGAGGTAGACCACTTCCTCGTAGCTGACCTTGCCGGCCAATTCATTGATGTTGTATCCGGCGTAGATGAGGATTCCTTCCTCACCCCGCACGTCACTGAGGGTAGTGGAGTTGGCAATGATACCTTCGAGACCTTTGGCAATGACTGGCATGAGAATGGGCGGTTGGGTGTTGGTAATGAAAACAGGTTTCCTATCGCTTCATCCTGCGGATGAGGGCATCGGCCATATCGGAAGGAGTCTCGGCAATCTCGATGCCAGCGGCCCGTAGCGCGGCGATCTTGCCGGCTGCTGTTCCCTGACCGCCGCTGACGATGGCTCCTGCATGGCCCATACGTCTTCCCTCGGGAGCAGTCGCACCCGCAATGAATCCGGCGATCGGCTTCTTGCAATGCTCGGCAGCCCAGGCGGCGGCCTCTTCTTCGGCGCTTCCCCCGATCTCGCCAATCATAATGATCGCCTCAGTCTCCGGGTCCTCGTTGAACATCTTCAGGATGTCGATGTGGGAGGTGCCGTTGATCGGATCGCCACCGATGCCGACACAGGTGCTCTGACCATAGCCGCGGGTCGTGAGCTGCCAGACGGCCTCATAGGTGAGGGTGCCGGAGCGGGAGACAACGCCGACACTTCCCTTCTTATGGATGTAACCTGGGGCAATGCCGATCCGGCAGCCTCCATGAGACTTGTCACCAGTGCCCGGTGTGACGAGACCTGGGCAGTTCGGGCCGATGAGACGAGTCTTGGAGCCCTTCATGGCCTCCTTAACCCTCATCATGTCGATGACGGGAATTCCCTCGGTGATGCAGACAACGAGTTCAAGGCCTGCGGCAACACCTTCGAGAATAGCGTCAGCCGCAAACGGAGGTGGAACGAAGATGGCGGAGACGGTTGCTCCTGACTCGCGGACGGCCTGCTCGACGGTATCGAAGATGGGCACCTGGTTCTCAAAAAGCTGGCCCCCCTTACCCGGAGTGACGCCGGCCACGACTTTCGTGCCATAGTCGAGGCTGAGCTTGGCATGGCGTGCGCCGAAGCTGCCGGTGATACCTTGGATGAGGACTTTGGTGTCGGGAGTGACGAGAATGGACATGGAGTGAAAAGTTAAGGTTTGAAGGTTACCCTGGGATCAGGCGGCTGATTTTACTGCGGCGACGATCCTGTTTGCGGCATCGAGGATGTTCTCGCCGCTCTCGAGTTTGAGACCGCTCTGGGCGAGGGTCTTCTTGCCGGCCTCGACGTTGTTGCCTTCCAGGCGGACAACAAGCGGGATGGAGAGGCCTGTCTCCTTCGCGGCCTCGACGATACCGTTGGCGATGACATCACAATCCATGATGCCTCCGAAGATATTGACCAGAATTCCCTTCACGCGGGAATCCGCTAGGATGATGCGGAAGGCCGAGGCGACCTGCTCACGTGTGGCGCCACCCCCGACATCGAGGAAGTTCGCTGGACTGCCGCCCGCATGCTGGATGATGTCCATGGTGGCCATGGCAAGACCCGCGCCATTTACTAGGCAGGCGATGTTTCCGTCGAGGCCGATGTAGTTGAGGCCGTGCTTGGATGCCTCCACTTCGCGCGGATCCTCCTCGGTGACATCGCGCATAGCGATGATCGAGGGCTGGCGGTAGAGGGCATTGTCGTCGAAATTGAACTTCGCATCGAGGGCCATCAGGCGGCCATCGGTGGTAACGACAAGGGGATTCACCTCGACCATCGAGCAGTCCCGCTCGATGAAGAGGCGGTAGAGATTAGTGAAGAGCTTGGAGGCCTGGTTCATGAGCGGGCCGGTAAGTCCCAGTGAGGAGGCGATCAGACGTGTCTGGTAAGGCATGATCCCTAGAAAGGGATTGATGGAAAGACGGAGGATCTTCTCAGGGGTCTTGTCGGCAACCGTCTCGATGTCCACACCTCCCTCAGTGCTGGCGATCAAAACAGGAACCGAGGTGGCGCGGTCAATGAGGATCGCGAAGTAGAGCTCACGGGCAATGTCGACGGCCTCACCGACAAAGATCTTTCCGACTTCCTTCCCCTCGGGGCCTGTCTGATGGGTGACAAGAATCTGGCCGAGCATCTTCGAGGCGAGATCCTTGGCTTCCGAAGGGGTGTCACAGAGATGAACGCCGCCTTTGAATCCGTTCTTGAAAGTTCCCTTGCCGCGTCCCCCTGCATGGATCTGCGCCTTGATGACAAGCTTCCCTTGATTGAGTCCAGTGGCGACGGTTTCGGCCTCGTCGGGAGTGTGGGCAACACTGCCTGGTTGGGTGGCGACGCCAAATTCGGCGAAGAGTTCTCGGGCCTGGAATTCGTGGATATTCATTGGGAAAAAGTGATAAGCCAGACTAATACACAGCCCTCTTTGAAAGTGAAAGAACTCGTTGATACAAAGTCTCAAAAAAACCAAGAAAGGGGTTTTTTGAGGCTAGCGGGCCCCTCCCATCGCCCATTCCCGATAGTCTATTACCTATTCACTTATCTACGGCAGCGGCCCTGCCGCGAAGTGATCGGCTGCAGGCGACTGCATCACATCCACCCAGATCGGGAGGGCCAGTTCTGCGCCATATCCTCCATGCATGATGGTCTTGGGATGGTCGAAGCCGACCCAGACGCCGCAGGTGAGTCCCTCAGTATATCCTAGAAACCAGGCATCCACGAAGTGGTCGGTCGTACCAGTCTTCCCGGCGGCCGGCTTGCGGAGTCCAAGTTCAGCTGACTTAGCCGCGGTGCCACGCGACATCACCTCGGTGAGGATTGCTGTGGTGGCTCTGGTCGCTGCGGGATCGAGCACAGCAATGCGGCCGTGGGTCGCGCGATAGAGCACGGTTCCATCGGAGTCGGTGACCTGTTCGATCAGGTGAGGCTGGAGTTTTTTTCCCCCGGTGGCCAGGGCTGTGTAGGCCGTGGTGAGATTCCTCAGCGTGGATTCGAAGCTGCCCAGGCAGATCGAGGGATAATGCGGCACATGCTCGGCTAGACCGAGTCGCTCCATGGTGGAGGCGATATCTCCCAGTCCTGTCTTCATCCCGACACGAACACTCATGGTATTTCGGGAATGCACTAGCCCCTCTTTGGCTGGCAGATCGGCGCCGAAGGTTCCGTCACTGTTTTGAGGATCATAGGACGCGGAGCGGGGTGGGAGATCCGCAGCAGTGAGTCGGGCGTCACTCACAGGTGTCTCCGGCGTGATGATGCCCCTGCGAAAGGCCTCCTCGTAGACAAAGGGCTTGGCCGAGGAACCGATTTGTCGCATGGCGACCAGGGCCCTGTTGTACTTGCTCTTGGTAAAATCCCTTCCTCCCACGATAGCCGTGATCCCGCCATTGGCATTATCGATGGCAAGAAGTGCCCCCTGGAGCGGTTCCGGTGGCCCCACTTCTTTGGCACCCTTGGCTCCCTTGGCAACATGCTGCTGCTGGCGGAAGTAGGTTCGCTGTTCGACCTCTGAGAGACGCCTGGAGACAGCAGTCTCGGCCGAATGCTGGAGTCCGGCATCGATCGTTGTATCGATGCGCAGGCCCCCGGAATCAATTCTGTCCAAGGGCACTATTTGCTCCAGTTCGTGGAGGATTGCGTCGACGGCCCAGCTGTTCATGGGGTTAATGAGCTTTTGGTGGCTGGGGTTTATCGGTTCAGCCTCCGCCTTCTCGAGTTGCGCATGGGTGATGAAGCCCAGCTCCTCCATCCGTCCTAGGACGACATTCCGCTGCCCGAGTGACGCATCGATATTGTTGAGCGGCGAGAACTTGTTCGGACTGCGGATCAGTCCTGCTAGCAATGCCCCCTCGGAGAGATCCATGTCGGCGGCCGGTTTTCCGAAGTAAGCTTGGCTCGCAGCCTCGACTCCGTAGAGACCAGAGCCGAAGTAAATGCGGTTCATGTAGAGCTCCAGGATCTTCTCCTTGCTCATTTCCATCTCGATGCGGAAGGCCATGGCGGCTTCCAGGAACTTGCGATTGAAGGTTTTCCCTCCCAGGGGGAAACTGTTGCGGGCGAGTTGCTGAGTGATTGTGCTGGCTCCCTGCTTCATTCCCCCGAAGAGCAGATTTCGGACGGCGGCACGTGCGATGCCTAGCGGGTCGATGCCGTGGTGCTCGTAGAAGCGCGAGTCCTCACGGCTGATAAGTGCATTGACGAAATTCGGGGAGACCTTTTCGTACGGAACCACGACCCGGTTCTCTCCGATTGTTCTGCTATAAAAGGTGCCATTGCGGTCATAGATCCCCGAACGCTGGGGCATCTGGCCGATCGTCGAGAGATCAAAGTTCAGCGCCCAGAGATAGTAAACCAAGCCGACCAGCATCCAGAGCAAGAGAGCTGCAAGACCCAGCTTGATCAGCGTGATCAGGAACGAACGCTTCCTTTTGGGAGGCCTTTTTTTCCCTCGATTGGGAGGTGTCTTGGATCGTCTGTTCACTTTTCAGTTTAGGATTAGGAAAGACTATCCGGTGATGGAGCTTGATGACGAGCCGTCGTTCATCGGACGATCCCTTGGTAATAATCATCCCATGATTGAGATTCAGATACTGACCCCCATTCCCACCATCGCCGAGGGAGTTCTTCAAGAGAGCATCCTTGGTCGCGCCCAAGAAGCGGGTCTTGTCAAACTGGAGGCCGTGGATCTACGGCGCTGGACCCATGATCGTCACCGTACCGTCGATGATGCTCCTTACGGAGGAGGGCCGGGCATGGTCATGAAGATCGAACCGATCGCCGACGCCTTGGCTGAGCTTCGTCGGCCGGAGACTAAGGTGGTCTTCCTCACCCCTCAGGGAAGACCTCTGAGCCAACCGATCGTCCACGAGTACGCCAAGGAGGAGCATCTGATTCTGCTTTGCGGACATTATGAAGGAGTTGATCAGCGCGTGGCCGATCACCTGGTCGATGATGAGATCTCGATAGGCGACTACATCCTGACCAACGGTGTGCTCGGGGCACTTGTCCTCACCGATGCGATCGTGCGCCTTATCCCCGGGGTCCTGGGTGATGAGCAATCGGCCGTCACGGAGTCCTTTGAGACTGGAATGCTCGACCATCCTCATTACACCCGGCCCGTTGAGTTTAACGGATGGGAAGTGCCCCCGATTCTGCTTTCCGGGAATCACGGGGCCATTACGACATGGCGTGCAGAACAGGCTCTAGAGTCTACGAAAAAGCGCAGACCAGATCTGCTCGATTAAAAGGTACAAGAGGGAAGGGGAAAAACTGACTCTGGAGCCATTAAAAATTGGCTTCACCAGAGTCTTGATAGAAGTGGGTTGACTGGGACTCGAACCCAGAACCAATACCTTAAAAGGGTACTGCTCTACCATTGAGCTATCAACCCGATTACCTCTGCTAGAGCAGTCATTTCGGAGCGTCTCCAGAGGCCGTATGATCCTTCCTTCAAGTCTATCAATTGAGAGCGTGAACTATCAATTGATCCCACAGGATTGCTGCGAATAGTCGCCGCGTTTCTTGGGGAACTTTATCAGAACAAAAAAACGTTGATGTAGTATGCACGATTTCGGATCGAAGGAAAAAGAATTATGCATGGCTGCGCGGAATCATAGAGCCCAACTCGTCCCGATGATGAGTAGCAGAGCGCCCGCAGATGGATTTTCATACCCCCGTCTTACTGATCTTGCTGGGAGGTTTTTTCTATGTCGCCCTGAATTCCCATGGACCTGGGGGCAGGCTTTGGGTCTTGTACCCTAGCCAAGACTCAGCCAAGTTGTTAAATACGCTCGAATGGCGAAATTGGCAGACGCGCCAGACTTAGGATCTGGTTCCGAAAGGAGTGTGGGTTCAAGTCCCTCTTCGAGCACCATCTTTATTGAACTCTTCACGCAAGAATAAAATCTTGGAATGAATAAGCGACCATCATAGCAGTCATTCAGAACAACTAATCTCATGGGACATATGCATAACTCCATCATCGACACGATCGGCCACACTCCTCTCGTGCGCCTCAACCGCATCACCAAGGATCTCCCGGCCACGATCGCCGTGAAGTGCGAGTTCTTCAATCCTCTTGGTAGCGTCAAGGATCGTATCGGAGCGGCTATGATTGCCGATGCCGAGGCCAAGGGACTTCTCAAGGAAGGAACCACGATTGTCGAGCCGACCAGCGGCAACACCGGTATCGCTCTCGCCTTTGTGGCCGCATCCAAGGGCTACAAGCTCATCCTCACCATGCCAGAGACGATGAGTGTCGAACGTCGGACCCTGCTTGCAATGCTGGGAGCCCAGCTTGTTCTCACCCCGGGTTCCGAAGGGATGAAAGGCGCTATCGCCCGTGCGGAGCAGATCCTCTCGGAGACTCCGAACTCCTGGATGCCGCAGCAGTTTAATAACGCTGCTAACCCAGCCATTCACTCCAAGACAACCGCAGAGGAAATCTGGGATGATACCGACGGCAAGGTGGATATCCTTGTCTCGGCCGTTGGCACCGGCGGCACGATCACCGGCGTCGCAGAGGCTCTGAAGGCCCGTAAGCCTAGCTTCCAAGCTATCGCCGTGGAGCCCAAGGACTCTCCCGTCATCACCCAGACCCGTGCGGGCGAACCCGTGAAGCCGGGGCCGCACAAGATCCAAGGAACCGGCGCCGGATTCGTACCGGGCAACCTCCATCTCGAGATCGTGGACGAGGTACTCACCGTCACCAATGACGAGGCCTTCGCCATGGCCCGCCGACTTGCCAAAGAAGAGGGAATCCTTGCCGGCATCAGCTCGGGGGCTAATGTCCATGCCGCAATCGAGCTCGCCAAGCGTCCCGAGAATGCTGGCAAGCTGATCGTCACCATCGGCTGCTCGACTGGAGAGCGCTACCTCAGCACCGCACTCGCTGACGAAGCCCGCGCCCAGGTCGGAGGCTGAGGTTGGCTCAGGGCCAACCGAGGCTGTTCGGCTGAAGACTGTTAGACTGTTAGACTGTTAGGTCATACAGACAGAACTACCTAATCAAACAGTCTCCGCCGGTTGGCAGCAACGGATCTGGCCACCCCATGAATCATGCGAGTGATTTTAAACATCCCGAGCACTTGGCTTGATCCTTTCGGCATTCCCTGCTCCTCTTACCTAATAGTCCAACAGCCTTCAGCCTAAATACCTATTTTCATGTCCTCCATCTTTACACCGCCCGAAGCCGATCAGGAAATCGCACCTCCTTCCGCAGTTGAAGTACTCTGGCTCAAGCACCGTGGGACTCTACTCGGCGGAATCGGCGCTCTTGTAGTGATCCTGGTGATCACACTAGGAGTGATCATCTCCAACAGGTCATCCGAAGAAGCCTCTGAGAACTTACTCTCTGGAGCCACCAACGACACGGCCCTCAATGAGGTGATTTCTAAATATCCCAAGACCCGCGCTTCGGCTGATGCGATGCTTCTACTTGCAGCCTCGCTTCGAGATGCCGGTAAGCTAGAGGAATCGGACGCCCTCTACTCCCGTTTTGCGGAGAGCTATCCCAAGAATCCACTGGCCGTTTCATCCCTGATCGGTCGCGCCTCCAATGCCCGCGTATCCGGTAAATCAGAAGTCGCCTTGAACTCCTATCAGCAGGCCTCTTCAGGATTCCCGCAGTCTTACGGAGCGCCATTTGCCCTCTTTTCTCAGGCCCGTCTTCTGGCCCAGCAGGGTAAGATGGAGGAGGCCAAGCGCGCGATTCAGGCCCTTGGCAACCAGTACCCCTACTCTGCCTCAGCGCAAGCAGCAGGCGCCGGCCCTCGCCAACAACAGGCGAACTGATACACTACCGAATATCCCGGGGAGGTAACGGAGGCCGCTCTCCCTATGGGATGGCGGCCTTTTCTTTTAGGAATCAATTATTGGACTTGAAAGCCCTCTCCAATTTGACGGCACCCGCTTCCCAGCGGGCAGTGCCGCCCTTACGGGTCCCGCTTCGCGTGCTCTACCGCGCGGCTTCCCCAGTCGCTTGGTTGATCGCACTTCTCTCCCGAGAAGCTGTGCTCCCGCTCCGCGGCTCTCTCTGAGAGTCTACCGCACGGCTTCCCAGCCGCTTGGTTCTACGAGATTGCCTCAGGCCTGCAGCCTATCGGCAATCTCCTCCGCCGGATAAGTCCAGATCTCGGAGAGGGTGGGGTGGTAGTGGGGAATTAGTGCTAACTGCGCAGCTGTGGCGTTGAAGGCCATGGCTACCACGATCTCGTGGATGAGCTCCGATCCCTCGGGGCCAACCACGGCCCCTCCGAGGATCCGACCATCGGCGGCATCGGCGATCAGTTTCACAAACCCATCGGTCTCGCCCTTGACGAGCGACTTACCGTGATCGGCAAAGGGGTAGCTGGCTGTGATCACTTGGACGCCCGAGCCGCGTGCCTCGACCTCGGTCATGCCGCAGGAGGCCATCTGAGGCTCGGTGAAGGCAGCAAACAGCTTGAGCCTGTAGTCTAGGGTGATTGGCTTCCCTCCCTTGAGCAGTACAGCAGCATTCTTAGCGGCGGTCTCCCCTTGAGTGATTGCAATATGAACCACCTCATAGGGCCCACAACAGTCTCCTGCCGCAAAAAGGTGTTTCGCCGTGGTCCGCTGTTCCAGATCAGCACAAATAGCAGGGCCCTCCAGCGCCACACCGGCTTTCTCCAAGTGGAGCCCCTTGACGGCCGGACGACGGCCAAGCGCATTGAGCACGATCCCTCCCTCGACACGGATCTCACCGTTTCCATGCTCAAAGCTCACCTGCACCCCAGACTCTGTCTTTGCGATATTAAGCAAGCGTGTTCCACAGAGAACCTCCATGCCGCGCTTGCGGAAGGCCTCTGCAAGGGCATTAGCCACGTCGCTGTCACTCCCGGTCAGGAGTTGGGTATTGCGCTGCAGGATGGTCACCTTGGTGCCAAGCGACTCCAAGTAGTGGGCCATCTCAAGGGCCACGGGACCACCACCCAGAACGATCGCCGTGGCGGGAATCGTGGTCAGGTTCAGGAGGTCATCGCTGGAAAGGCAGTGTTCGATTCCCGGTATGGGAGGATGATTCAGCACGGAGCCCGTCGCAAGGCAACCACTCTTGAGGGAAACGATCTGCTCTCCTCCCCCATGCAGGACGACCCGCAGGCAGAAAGGATCCAGAAACTCGGCATGCCCCCGGATGAAATCAAACTTCCCTCCCTCCAGTTGCTCCTTCCTGTGGTCGGCAAACTCGGCGATCAGACGTCTCTTCCGAGCGATGATCTCCTCTGCGTCGAATCCGATCTTCTCAGCACTCAGGCCGAACTCCGCTGCATGTCGCAGAACACGGTAGCGGTTGGCTGACTCGATCAGGGTCTTGCTCGGCATGCACCCCCGGAGAATGCAAAGCCCTCCAACCTCCTCGCCCCCCTCGATCACCGCCGTGGAGAGTCCCAGAGACACCGCCGTCCTGGCGGCCGCATATCCGCCACTCCCGCCACCGATCACCACAAAATCATATTCCTTCATGACTTTAATCTGCTCCTCACTCATGGCTTTGCAAAGAGTGTACCATCCAAATCCAAATAATCCCGCAGAGGCGCGGAGGCGCAGGGGCGCTGGGGGATAGAATCTTTCCGTTTCTTTTACTCTCTGCGACTCAGCGCCTCTGCGCGAGAATTCTCAAGTAAAATCCATATCTTGTGGACAATGGACACGCATTACCCCCATATCCTGCGCTTTTGGCCACAAGGTAGCCAAAAAAGCGTTGCCCACCCCCTCTCGCTTCCCTACCCTTCTGGGAACTATAAATCCGCCCTTTTCCCGGGCATTCCGACACTCTCCCATGGCTAAAAAAGAACCTGCAGAACCCATCATCCCGCTCGACGACTCCGATATTCCCGAGAAGCAGGACACGGCCGGTGGTGAAGAATACGGCGCCGCCCAGATCGACAAACTTGAGGGACTCGAGGCCGTCCGTAAGCGCCCGGGTATGTACATCGGAGATCCCGATGAGCGCGGACTCCACCACTGCGTCTTCGAGGTTCTCGACAACTCGATCGACGAGCATCTGGCCGGCTACTGCACACGTGTCGAGGTCTCCATTCACTCCGACGGATCCGTCTCCATTCGTGATAATGGCCGCGGTATTCCGGTGGAGATCCATCCCAAGTTCAAGATCCCGACCCTCGAACTCGTCATGACCAATCTCCACGCCGGCGGCAAGTTCGGCCAGGGAGCCTACAAGTACTCGGGAGGTCTCCACGGCGTCGGCGCGAAGTGCGTCAACGCCCTCTCCACCTGGTTCAAGGTCGAGGTCATGCGCGAGGGGAAGGTCCACTTCATGGCCTTCGCCCAAGGTAAGACCACCCAGCCACTCACTGTCCTTAGCGAACTGAAGAACAAGAAGCAGACCGGCACCTTCGTCACCTTCCTTCCCGATCCCGAGATCTTCACGATCACCACCACTTTCAAGTTCGAGCGCCTGTCCGGCCGCCTCCGCGAGCTTGCCTTCCTGAACCCCGGCATCGAGATCGTCCTCACCGACGAGCGCGACGACGAGGAGCACCGTACCCGCCACGAAACCTTCCTCTACAAGCACGGCATCCAGGAGTTCGTACGCCAGCTTGGAGAGACCCGCACAGTCCTTCACCCAAAGCCGATCGTCATTTCCCGCCAGCGCGACGAGATCTTTGTCGACGCCGTCCTGCAGTATAACGACTCCTACACCGATCAGATTCTCTGCTTTGCGAATTCCATCCCGAATCCCGATGGAGGCACCCACCTGACCGGCATGAGGACCGCCCTCACTCGTGCGATCAACCAGTACGCCAAGGCCAACAATATCCTCAAGGAGAAGGACCCCGCCCTCTCCGGTGACGACGTCCGCGAGGGACTCACCGCTGTCCTGAGCGTCAAGCTTCCAAACCCCCGCTTCGAGTCTCAGACCAAGGTCAAGCTGGTCAACACCGAGGTGGAGGGAATCGTGAACTCCTCCATCTACGAGGGGCTCATGGATCACTTCGATCAGAATCCCCCGGTCGCCAAGAAAGTCATCGAGAAGGCCCTCACCGCAGCTCGCGCCCGCGAGGCGGCCCGCAAGGCCCGAGAGACCGTCCGTAAGAGCGCCCTCACCGGCGGTGGACTACCCGGCAAACTGGCCGACTGCTCCGAGCGCGATCCCTCTCTCACCGAGCTCTATATCGTCGAGGGTGACTCCGCAGGTGGCTCCGCCAAGCAGGGCCGCGACCGCCGCTTTCAGGCTATCCTCCCGATCCGAGGCAAGCTGATCAACGTGCAGAAGGCCCGTCTCGACAAGGTCCTCCAGAACACCGAGATCCAGACCATGATCACCGCGATCGGAACAGGCATCGGTGATGGTGATCAAGAAGGAGCCTTCAACATTGAGAAGCTCCGCTACGGACGCATCGTCATCATGACAGATGCCGACGTCGATGGATCCCACATCAGGACCCTGCTCCTTACCTTCTTCTACAACCAGATGCCGCAGCTCATCCGTCGCGGTCATATCTACATCGCCCAGCCACCCCTCTACCAGATCAAGAGGAAGAAGCGTGAGGAGTATGTCGACGACGACGTTCAGCTCAACCGCATCTTGATCTCTCTCGGAGCCGAGGAACTGAAGCTCGTCTCCCTGCCCGACAAGAAGGAGATCGCAGCAGCCCCCTTCAAGGAGATCCTGGAGCTTCTTGACAGGCTCGAGAAGTCGAGCGAGGCCGTTCGCCGTCTGGGTGGTGATTTCGAGGCTTACCTCCACGCCCGCTCGACCGAGGGAGTCCTCCCCTCCTACCTGGTTGTCATTCGCGCCGGCAACGAAGAGACAGTCGAGTATTTCCATAACGAGACGGATCTCCGCGACTTCACAGCAAAGAACATCGATCTCAACCTCTTCGATGCCGAAACTTCCGAAGGGGAGAATGGCGAGAGTGGCACCGGAGCCGTCGTAGAAAAGGTCGCTAAGGCTGACAAGAATCCCCGCCGCCGCCGCGCCCGTCTCGTCGAGATCCATCAGTCCAAGAGCATCGAGAAGCTCATGGCAGAACTTAATAAGAAAGGCTTCAAGATCGAGCACTACGCTGACAGCAAGACCCCTCTCTTCCACCTCATCGATGGAGAAACCACCCACGAAATCTTCGCCATCCCACGGATCCTCGAAATGGTGAAGGAAGTCGGCCGCCGCGGCGTCCAGGTCAAACGATTCAAGGGTCTTGGCGAAATGAATGCCAAGGAACTCTACGAAACCGCCATGAATCCCGAGCGCCGCCGTTTCCTTAAGGTAGAGCTCAACGACGACAACGCCCTCGAAGCCGGACGCATGTTCGACATTCTCATGGGCGATGTGGTCGAGCCACGCAGGATCTTTATCGAAGACAATGCGCTCAACGTCCGTAACCTGGACGTCTAGGTGACGCTTGTGAGAGTTGGCGCCGCGCGGTATTCGCCAGCGCGTTAGTAGTCCTACCGCGAGCGAACAGCAACGCAGCTATCCATCGGATCTTCCAAGCTTTCCGCTAGGGAGTAATTTCCGTACCTACACCCTCTTCCGAGAAGGCTTCGAGGAGCACCGCATGCGGTACTCCCGCTCCGAGCAGGTGGACCTTTCCCAGGCCGCTTGCCAAGGCCTTGGTAGCGGAGCGCACCTTGGGAATCATCCCTCCGGCAATCACACCGCGATCGATCAGTTCCTCGGTTTGGGATGCGGTGAGGCTGTGGATGAGGGAGGAGTCATCTTTAGGATCGAGCATAAGCCCGGGGACATCGCTCAGGAAGATGAGCTTGGTGGCCGGAAGAGCGGCGGCTAGGGCGGCAGCGGAGACATCGGCATTGATGTTGATCGATTCGCCGCTTGGCAGGGCACCGAGTGGTGAAATGACAGGAACCGCACCAGCCGCAAGCGCCGCTAAGACAGCATCGGGATTGACCTCCTCGGCCTCTCCCACGAATCCCAAGTCGACTTCTTTGTTATCAGGCCCGGTGAAAGGAGGCAGTTTACTGGCGATGAATACCTTCCGACCCGATATCCCGACAGCCTTCACCCCGAGAGCCTCCAGCTGATTTACGATCCCGGGATTCACATCGTCATCAAGCACGGAGCGTACAATCTCCACTGTGGCGGCATCGGTGACACGAAGGCCATTGACGAACTGGGGAGTAAGTCCCTGCTCCTTCATACGGGCATTGATCGCCTTGCCTCCTCCGTGGACTAGCACGACACGGATGCCCACGGCATCCAGAAAGGCAATATCGATCAGGAAGCGCTCCACCTGCTCTTCAGCCTCCATAGTGCTTCCCCCGTATTTGATCAGGAAGATACTGTCGCGAAATTTCTGCAGGTAGGGGAGTGCCTCGACGAGTGTTTCGGCACGTTGCCGGGAAGTAATTTGGGATGCCATGAAAGATTTATAGTGAGAACTCCGAGAGGTTTAACCGAACATATTCCTCAGTGAGATCTGTGGTAAGTAGGTGAGCCTCACCCTTGCCCAGATGGAGATCGATGGTGACGGCAAACTCCTTCTTGGCCGCGATCTTGCGTAGTCTGGCCTCACCCTTCGCGTCCTGACATCCCATGCCGTTCTTAGCGGCGAGGATTCCGTCGTAAGCGATCTCTACCTTGTCGGGATCGAGGGCGGCTCCGGCATAACCGGCCGCATCGATGATACGACCCCAGTTTGGATCACTTCCTGCCCAAGCACACTTTACCAACTGGGAGTTGGCGATGGCTCGTCCGATCTTATGGGCGTCAGACTCAGACTTAGCCCCCTTCACAGTAAGCTCGATCACCCGGGAAGTCCCTTCCCCATCAGCCACGATGGCACGTGCCAGATCCGCACAGACCGCCTGGAGAGCCTCGGCAAAAGCTTTTTTCTCAACAGCGGTGCGAATGGCTGTCTTCGACGCTCCGTTGGCAAGCGTCAGCACCGTGTCATTCGTACTGCAGTCTCCATCGACCGTGATGCAGTTGAAGGTCCTGGAGGTCACCTCGCCGAGCACTTTGCGAAGGAAAGCTGTCGGCACAGAGGCATCGGTGGTGATCACGCAAAGCATGGTTGCCATGTTGGGTGAGATCATTCCCGCACCCTTCGCCATGCCTCCGATACGGAAGGACTTCGTTCCAATCTTCACCTCATAGGCCGACTGCTTCGGCACACTATCGCTCGTCATGATCGACTTGGCGGCTGCCGTGGCGGCAGAGGGAGATGATTTTAGCGCATCGGCTGCCTTACGGATCCCGGGAAGTATTTTGGCGAGGGGAAGCTGGACACCGATCCTCCCAGTCGAGCAAATCAGCACCTCGTCGGCATGGAGACCGAGCGCCACCGCCGTGGAGTTGGCAGTCTGCTCGGCGGCTCGAAGACCGGGAGCGCCCGTGCAGGCGTTGGCGTTGCCGCTGTTCAGGAGTACTGCGCGTGCCTTTCCCGACTCGAGATGCCTCCTCGAGAGCAGGACTGGTGCGGCCTTCACGAGGTTGGTGGTAAAGACGCCCGCGGCCGTGGCGGGAAACTCCGAAGCCACGATACTCAGGTCACATCGCAGGGGGCCGGTGCGCTTGATACCACAGGAGGTGGTACCTGAGAGGAATCCTTTGGCAGCGTTAACGCCACCGGGAATGCGTTTGAGAGGCATGGGCATGGAACAAAGTAGGAAAGTGGAAAAGTAAAAGGTAGGAAAGTTTTAGAGTTATGCACCCATGGCTTTTCTGAATTTCAGGTTTCAGCTTTCAGGTCTCATCCCTCTCTCAGATCAGTCCAGCGGACTCAGGAAGACCTGCCCTCACGTTGAAGCACTGCACGGCTTGGCCGGCCGCTCCCTTCACGAGATTGTCGATGACGGAGAGGATCACAACCCGACCGGTCCTCGGCTCGTCGTAGAGTGCGATGTCGCAGAAGTTCGTTCCCGAGACATGCTTGGTGTCGGGTGGGGTTTCCCGGATTCGGACAAAGGGCTCCTCTGCATAGGCGGCAAGGAGTGCCTTCTTGAGATCGGAGGCTGTTTTTCCAACCGCAGGAGTCGCCACGATCGTGGTGTGGATACCCCGGTTCATCGGGGCAAGATGCGGGATGAAGGTGATTACCACCTTGTGACCTGCCGCATGGGAGAGTTGCTGCTCCACCTCGGAGAGATGTCTGTGACGAGGGAGTCCATAGGCCCGCATGCTCTCATTGCACTCGGCATAGAGGTAATCGACAGCCGCCTTCCGCCCCGCTCCACTGACACCACTCGCGCTGGAGGCGACGATCCCATTCGGATCGAGGAGACCGGCCTTCAGCAATGGAATGAGTGGCAGCTGAATGCTAGTCGGGTAGCAACCCGCGCAGGCAATGAGGGAAGAAGATTTGATCGCCTCCCGTGAGAGCTCGGGGATCGCATAGATCGCCTGCTCGAGAAGTTCAGGTGCTGGATGCTCTCCATCATAGTAGTCGGCATAGACCGCGGCATCCCGGAGCCTGAAGTCCGCGCTCAGATCGATCACTACCTTGCCAGCCTTCAGCGCCGCAGTCGCATACTCAGCGGCCACGCCATGAGGTAGAGCTAGGAAGACTACGCCGGCATCACAGGCGGCCACATTGGCTGGATCGGCCTCGGTGAAGAGCAATTCGGCGATCTTGAGCCCCGTGAACCTAGGCATTACCTCGCCGAGGGATTTGCCGGCATGTTGCCGCGAAAATATTGCCGTGACCTCGGCGGATGGATGCCGGTCGAGCAGAGCGCAGAGCTCCTCACCCGAATAGCCGCTGGCACCGACAATCGCCACCTTGAGAAGCGCGGGATCAGTCTTGGCAGAAATGGAGCTCATGATTCGAATACATTAGTAAAACTACTGCCCAGCGCAACGGTCGAAACAACCAAATGGGGAGGGACTGCATGGCCACCCGTAACGCAGGACTGTAAAGACCGAGGCCGGGCTAGCCAAAAGCACAAGAGGCACAGAAAAAAGGCGGCAAGGGTAGATCAGCCTGCAGTAAGTGGGGAATCATCCTCCAATCCGCGATCCGTATTTGCTCAAGGCCTATGTGCTTTTTGTGCATCTTGTGGCAATTTCTCCACTCATTTTTATTGTACGACTAAAATCTGCGCTTGCTTGCCCGGCCTCGGCCCATGGGCCTACGTTACGGCTGCACCTCTGGGGAGTCCTGTATTTTTTCTTATCCAAAAAGTACACTACTATTAGAAATAAACTGGCTAGTAATACTTGTTTTTCTTACTATTCGGTAATACTTTTATTCTTATGAGCACGCTCGTCACGACGAAGGGTCAGGTCACCATCCCGAAGAAGTTGAGGGATCGCTATGGCATCAGGCCTGGTGCCTTGATCGACTTCGTTGCAGGAGCCGATGGAATACAGCTTCGCAAGGTCGTTAAGAAGGGTGGAAAAGGCGTGTTGGGATGTCTGAAAAATGAACTTTCGGGACTTAGTATTTCCGCACTCCTCGATGATCTTCGGGGTGAGGTTGTGTTACCCAAGAAACGAAAGTGATGACCGCGATCGCCGTGGACACCTCGGTGTTGCTCTCGATCTTTAAGGGCGAAGCGGCGGGACAACGGTGGCTTGAGTTCCTTCAGGGTCTGGCCGAAACCAAAAACCTGATTGTCTCATCGATCGTGGTTGCAGAGGTGAGATCTTTTTTCTCTAGCGACGCTCCATGCATGAAAGCACTCCGGGCTTTGGAGCTCCGTCATAGTCTCTTGGATGAAGAGTCAGCACTTCTTGCCGGAAAGATCTTCCGCTCCTACCGCAACGAAGGGGGGCCTCGCACCACCATCCTCCCCGACTTCCTGATTGCGGCTCATGCCTCCACACAGGCCGATGCGCTAGCTACGGAGGATCGGGGCTATCTCCGGGCCTACTTCCCCTCAATCAAACTGCTCAAGCCCTGACCCAGCAGAATTCTCGCGCAGAACAACAAGCTGTGGGTACAGCGTTGTAGCATGCAGAGCATCCCGTAGGGCGAGACGATCGGGAGATCGCGAGGCAAACGCAGAGGAGAGGATTTGTTATGGAACTCAGCCGTAACGGCTGCGAAGCAACGGCCGGGCTAGCCAACTCAGGAAAAAGAAACAGAAGGGGAAGTTTCACCACGAAGTGGGAACCAAGAGCCATCCAAGGGGGGAGGAGATAAGAAAATGGCATGGGGCTCCGAGTATCGGAGCTGGAATGCCTGGAGGCTCACTCTCTCAAGCTCGCTTGATGAGCTGAACCGTCAGGCATTCATGAGCATAGGATCGCTGATCCTGCTTCCATGCCAAGCCCTCGACGCTCGACTTTCGACACTCGCCTTCCCTACTCAGTTTCTTTGCAAGTCCTTGGCTGTCTCCTTCGTGGTAAAGTTTCAATCTTTGCGCCTCAGCGTTTGCTTGCCCGGCCTCGGCCCTTGGGACTTGGGCCTGCGTTACGGCAGCGGGAGAACATTCATTCGAATAGCACCAAAAGGCATGTAGGAACATGGCTTAGTCATTCGAGGCTAGGCCGAGAAGTCCGAGAGTCAGCAGACACGAGGATGCCTGGTCGGGGACGACCGGCAGACAAAAGGATCTTGCAGGATGTCGCCAGAAACCCGATGCTTCCCCGCTCGAGAACGGGCTGTAGCACAGCTTGGTAGTGCGCTTGAATGGGGTTCAAGAGGTCGTGGGTTCGAATCCCGCCAGCCCGAGTCTCGGTTTTCTTGAGGGATTCCTTCGCTCTGAAGTGGTTCCAGAGGGATGGTGGGGTAGCTGGGTTTTCCAAAGAGCGACGGAATCGCTATGGGCTTCAGTTCTCCTCTGTAGGAACAGTCTGAAGGAAGAAAGGAGAAATGTCTTGCAGTATCTGATGAGGCTCCGATGCTTCATCCAATCCCCTTCTCCCCAATGAACCTCTTCAAAACTCTTGCGATGGTTGGGTTGGTGAGTGTTGGGATGGTCTATGGGGAGGATAGGAACAAGAATTACTTATGATGATCGAGAAACTCTTTTACCAGATTCATATTGTAGTTCCGTTCTTTTTCCCAACACTGGCAATGCTTTGCATCAAATTAGTATGCAAAGAACTCCCTGTCCGAGCGGTTTTCATATCAGTATTTGCAAGCCTCATCTCGCTAACTGTTTACTATTTTCTTCACATCACCCTGAGCGGAGGACTTCCGTATGTCTACTCTTCAACAAAGATAGATGGGCAAACAGGATTGGGAGATGGTTTGATCATGATGATGTCTCTAATAGCATATCCATTAGCAGTTTTCGTAGCTGGATTTACATTTTATCCAAGTAGTAGGAAACCGAATGAAAGTAAAATAGGCTAAAAAGCTCATTCATTCCTCCACTCCCCAATGAACCTCTTCAAAACTCTTGCGATGGTTGGGTTGGTGGGTGTTGGGAGCAGTATGGATTCAAAAGAGCATGAATATTCAGAAGCATCCAACATTTAAAAAACAGTTCACCCGTGGATTGTTCGTAGGTGTTTTCATTTCAGTCTCTTCTGCTTTTACGGGAATTCTTTTAAGCAGAATTGGATTTTTTGCGATTGGGCACACAGTGACACTCGCTTCTGGCTTCCTTGTCATTGGAACATTCCTCTATCTAACAATCGCTTTCTTTAATATAAGATGTCCCAAGTGTGGTAAGAAGACGCAGACTCACTCGGATACAGCAAAATCCCAATGGTTAGCATCTTGTTCAGACTGCGATTTAGATTGGGATTTAGAAATTGGATATAAGATAGAATAAAACATGAAGAAAACAATATACCTACTCCTGTTAATACTCGGAACGTCTTCACTTTCTTTGCTGAGAGCGTCGGATGAATCCACCAATGCAATCTCTAACAAGGATATAGGGATCAGAATTGCTTCCAATGCCGTAAGCGTCCATTCGGATACAAACGCCACCGTCCTTCCTTCTAAAGAGGTTATCTACAAGGTCAAAGGAAGCGTCAACAATGCCCAACCCAATCAGATTTCTGATCTGTATCAAACTACGATCAATGACCTCCTTTCCAAGATTCACACAATCGCTTCCAACAAAGACTCGGATGGCTTGGTGAAACTATATGAAGGGTCTCCAACGATCATGACCAATATCGTTCAGAACCCAAAGATATTGGATGCTTATTTTAAGACATCGCTACAGATACAATCGGCTAAATGGAGATTTGTCGTTCTCTCAGATCAAGCAGCAACTATTTTTGTTGATGTTGCCTCTCCAGATGGAAGGAAGAATTTGATGCCCTTCTTTTTCAAGATAGATGGCGCACGTTTCCTTCCAGTGTACCCAATGAATCCAGACACAATGACGATGAACATAATCATTGCAGAACAGCAAAATGCCCTAAGTGTATCTGAGAAGTAGAGTGCTTTCCCTTCAAGCCCCCCCCCATAGAATTAGCTTCTACGAGAATAGACACCTCTCGAACACTCGCTGAAACAACGGAGTCCCCTCTTCCAGCGGATTCTTGATTCTGTCAGCAATCTCCTTCTCGACATCTCTCACTGCTTCCCTCTCTTTGAGCTGATAGAGAAGTTCTAGATCGAGGAATCCTTTCTGGTGAACATCTCTGAGCAGGAGTTCGAGATTCTTCGGGTCCTTCGGCAATACCAATCCATTCTGGTTGTAGTCCATCTCAGCTTTCGTCGGATATGGAGCTGATGGAATAACGTTCTTCTTCTTTGCTTCAGTTGTGATCACAGGATTATTTAAGCAATCCTCTACGGAGCTTTGAGTCTCCCTGAGTTTTTCTATGAGTCAGCGTAGAAGACTTTCGAAGTGTCGAATGCAGGGAATTGCTTTTTCAATTCATCTACGATTCCCACGAGGAAGTCTGTCCTTGGAACAACATTCGGAACATCAGCTTCCTTCATCCGATTGTTGCTGAGAGCATAGAGCATGAAGCTGAACTTTCGAGCAATGAGGAATGAATCAATGTCTCTATAACTCAGATAAGATTCATCACCTCTCTTCGGAAGACCGTAAGCCCCGTTAACATAGGCACGAGCAAACCACTTCTTAAACTCGTTGATGGCTGTGTTCTTCCTAGCGATGTTGTGTCCCTTACGAGGTTTCGTATCGAGTTGTTCTCGATAGCAGGTTGTAAAATCTTTCAGAGTCTCAATCGTTCTAAGAACCACCTGCTTCTGCTCAGCGAATTGCTTCCAATACTCTTTTACAAATCCATACTCCACCACTGTCTTCCATGGTGCCGTCTCGAAGTAGAGATGGTCTACACCTAGAATATCTCGTGTTGTGATGGATGAAGGAATGGGACACCGCTTCCAATCGTAGTCCATCGACAATCGCTTGTTGGAATCGAAGTTGTAGAGGTCTGTCTGCTTCTCAACCATCTCTCGAACACCTACGAGGGTGTTGAATTTATAAATCTTTCCGTAGAACCGATGAGCGAACTCGTTGACAATCCAATCATTCTGATCGTCCTTAGTCTCTACATCAGGTTTAAAACTGGACTTCGCCAGAATCACCTTACCCTCGAGTTTCCGTTGTAAAGTTGCCTGTCCTCTTGTTCTCCATCCCAACGGTTGAACAATCTTACCCTTCTCCTCCAACGGATGTTCCAAGTCATCTCTCAGCAACTTTCCAGACTGTAGATACTCTCGACACAACGGACCCTGAGTAGCTTTAGCAATATCTTCGGGTGTAGCGTTGGATAGGAATCCATCAGTGGTGCAGCTACAGACAGTCACTGTTGGTGGAAGAGAGTTGAGAATCTCTGCAAGTGTTCCTCTACAGAATGAAGTGGTGTATGCAGCGAAGAATGGGTTGGTGATTTTAGATGGTGGCAACTGCTCATACTCCTGAGTAGCGATGTTGTAACCAGTTCTCTTCATCAACCCCTGAGCCAGCTTCCCATACATCGAGTTCGCCAACTCCTTCCACAGACTGTTGAAGACTGAACCCTTCTCGAACTTGTTTCGATTCTCAACACAGTAGGTGAGATAATCCAGATATGGTCTCACCCTTCTGTCTGTTGGAATGATAAGACCCATTTTAATTTTCATCTCGATTCCGATATTCTTTGCCGCCAACAGCTCAGGACCACAGCAGAAGCTGATACCCTCTTTAGGAAATGCCACACTCCCGCCCTCATTCACAGGGAAGACAGGGAAGCGAACGGTGTCTGGGTGTTTAAACTCAACCATTGCGAAGGTGAACTCATTGTCCACCAGTTCATCGATGTCCGTTGATGTTCTGAACTCATCCCAACGAGGTGTTCCAATTCGAGACATCCCAGTTGGATAAGCACTGGTTAAATCGTAATCCGTCCACTCTCCTGGGATTCCAGCACCAAAGATATACTGCTCGTTACGACCACCGTGATAACACTCTGTGGCAAATCTATCATAGATGTGCCGAGTGGGATGCTGAATAGACGTATCGTTGTAGAACTCCCACTTCTTTTTCTTCGTGTGATAACGATGCTTCCTCTCAGGCTTGATACCGTTGATGTCTTTCTCGATGTATCCCTTCTCCTTCCACACATTCATCACGAAGGAGATACCAAGAGAGGTTAAAGTGACTGGGATTTGTGGCTTACCTCCTCTCGCTGTGGAAATCTCAATAACTTCCTCAACATACTTCCGAGCAATCTCAGCATCCTTCAGAGCATACTCCTCGAAGAGTTCGAAGTTGGACTTCATCAATCCGATCATGTTTCTTTTCTGATCTCTAGTGACGTCTTTAACTTTCGGGATTCCAATCATCTCTCCAATTCCTTCGAGACTCTTCGAACCAGTTGGAGCCAATAACATCGTATCTCTGATACAGAGTTTCACTTCCTTCGACCGTCCATTGACCTTCAGTTTTATTGTAATCGGAGCTCCCTTAGTCTTTGTGACGAATGTCTTTCGAATTGCCAGTAGTTGATTTCGAAACTTCTTGTTGAAGAAATCTTTGAAGGATGGAAGGTCGGCTCTCGAGAAGTGACAGACCAATACGAATTGCTTCGGACATTCGACCTTCCCTTCGTTGTTGAATGGAGATGATGAAATGACCCAACTCAGAAAATCAGCAATGGACAATCGTTGTCCCTGATAGGGATATCCGATTCCACTCCACTCCTTTCCCTTCCACTTAGCGTTGAATTGATATGACAGACAGAGATTCTTCTTCTCTAAGTTGTCGTTGACTTCAACATCCCCACTTTCGGATTCCAAAATGTCTTCCAAATTCTGATACTCCGTATCAAATCCAACGATACAACCATCTTCGAACAGAACTTCCTTATCCCCATCATCCTTCGATTTTGACCCCTTCCAGTTTTTGTCGTACTTTCGCCCCGGGCATACCCCTATACAAAAAGTACGACAGTCTGGGGTGAAGTTTTTGTGGAACTCTGGATATTTGTAAATAGGTAATGGATATGGAGTTATGGGTATTGGATTGGTCATAATGTTAGGTATTTGTTAATTTGTGTAATATCTTACCCTGCATTTTGGGCAATTCAATACCCTATTCTCAGCTATTTTGAGTGATTTTGAGGGGGAATCACCGTATGGATATCCGAAATTTTGTGTGTGGGGACGGTTATTCCTCTATTTCTCTCTAAGACTATGGGAGAAACCCATTCTCCCTATGGGACACACAGTCTATAGGGTGGGAAAAACTGCTATATAGGGGATTTTTTAAATCCATTGTCTGAGAAAACCCGTGGAAATCCGGTAAAAACACGGATTTTTCACTCCAATCCTCTCAGAGTATCCCCAACTCTTTAGCTTTGGTCGGTGTCAGCTCATAAAACGACTCAGCATCGGCTTTGGGTATATTCATGTTCAGATAGTGGTCTGAGATGATGGAAACGCTGTTACCGGCTATATACGACGTTCTGAGGGGGTCTGAGAAACGGATAGCATGGAAGGTAATGGCAGAGTGACGGAGGATGTTGCTGATTCGGTCTTTGGGATTCGGTGACTTCCTTCTCATCTTTGCCGTTGTCTTCATCGTAATGGAAAGATCGGTGTCGTTCTCATTGAAGTATTCCAACCACTCTTTGAAAGCCGTTGGCAGTTCGGTATAGTAGCGACCTCTGTGTTCTGATTGTCCTCGCTTCTTATAGATGAGGTTGTTGATGGTGATTCGTCCGTTCTCCAGGTCGATGAATCGGTTGGTCTTCACCGTCTTCCCACCTATCTCAATGAATCTCTCGTATTCCTCAGTCCTCATCAATGAGAAGAGACGCATAATGTGATAACCGAGTGTCCCATTCTGATTGGCTCTCTTCAGCAGTTCGACGACATCGGAGAAGGAGTAGGAAGCAATCTCAGCAACCTCCGTCTTCGGTGCTTCCCAATACAACGGTACTGAATCCAACCATCTGCTTTCGGTGGCTTCGGGATTGTTCTTCCCAACACAGAAGTTCAGAAAACTCTTCAGATAGATGAATCGGGATCTCTGAGTGACCGGATGTGGTTTTGCTTCGATGAATTGTGTCCACATCGTTGGAGTGATTTCTCTGATCCGCCTTCCATCGAAAGTCTCTTTCACCTCTTTGAGAATGAAGTGGTAGTCCTTCATCGTTGCCGCCGATAGGTTCCTTTTCTTCTGCTTCAATATGAATTTATCAACGCAATCCGATACGAGTGGTGATTGAAGCTGATGCTGACGCTGACTGAAGAGTTCAACAGCTTTGAGTAGCATATCTTCATCCGTAGAATGTCTTTCCAAAAGACTGTAGGCATATTCAGCCAATCGAACCTTCGATGCCGATAGGCTCGTAGATTGGATGGTGGTGTTGATTGATTGAGCTATCCGCTTTGATTCGATGAGTTGGTAATGGGCTTTGATTCTCTCTTCGTCTTTGGAGACTACTGCCGTCCATCGTCCGTTCTCTTTGACCATCAGAACCCAGACCTTTCGGTCTTCGGCAAACCGTGGTGGTTTGACGGCTTCGATGTGTCCGTTGAAGTCTTTGAGTTGCTTTGCCATACCACAATGGTGGCTGCCTCAGAGAGAGGTGCCACTGGTATCTCCGAAAGATTCCCACTGTGATTCTGAAGGGGTTACAGCGGTCGAAGACGCTGATTCTATGAACTTCTACAGAGAACTACATCGAATCGAAGTGGTTACAGCGAATCCCTATGATTTCTATGAATCGGGTATGCAACCCGACAGCATCTTCGACTGTAGAAGTGCTGGAAATCATTGAGTCCGAAGAGTCTCTATCTCCTCTCAGCGAAGGCAGAGAGAACCGATGTCACAACGAATCCTCGAAACAACGAAGTCGCTACGGAAGAATGTGAATGCCATTCGGAATCCCTCGATAACCCGTAGAGGTAGATAGAATGGAGCTTCGCAGCTCAATGGTTTAAAGCAATCTTGGGGTTCGAATCCCGCCAGCCCGAATCTCGGTTTTCTTTGAGGACTCTTTCTCTCTGAAGAGGTTCCAGAGGGATGGTGGGGTAGCTGGGTTGCCCAAAGAGCGACGAAATCGCTAAAGGCTTCCGTTCTTCTCTGTAGGGACAGACTGAAGGAAGAAAGGAAGGAGAATTGTCTTGCAGTATCTGATGACGCTCCGATGCTTCATCAAATCCCCTCAAACTCGATGAACCTCTTCAAAACTCTTGCGATGATTGGGTTGGTGGGTGTTGGGGTGGTTTATGGGGAGAGTGTTCTTCCAACGTCAAAAAATCAGCACGATAAGCTACCTATCATAGAAGTCAGTTTAAACACCGACTACACGAGTGTTGATCAGTTTGTTCAATCCCTACAGTCGTTTAATCCCTCCAAGACAAAGAACGGAATCGCTGATCTCTTTTCTGCAATTCAGAAAGGACAATCTGAATTGAGTGATACAGGAACAAGAGTCTATCCAGATTCAATTCAATCAGTAAAAGTACCGTTTAAGAACGACAGTAAGGCTTTGGTTTTTTCTGAGTCTAATCCTCATACAGAAGCAACCCCTTCTACTACTTCAGTGCTTTTTTCACTTTCATGTGAGAATGGTATGAAGAAATGGAGGATTCTTGATACTCGTAGATTCTATGCTTCTGGAAAGTATGCAGGTATTTCCGCTAAAGTGACCTCAACTGACGGAACTGAATATGATCAGAAACTTCGTAGCATTGTTATTACAGTGACGATCAATGATGGAGGAAGAGGTTCATCATTTGTAACTTCCGAATCGTTCCGACTAAACGGATGGGGTCAGTTATCACAGATTTACAAACATTAGATCACCATCCAATCCCCTACTCCCCAATGAACCTCTTCAAAACTCTTGCGATTGTTGGGTTAGTGGGTGTTGGGGTGGTCTATGGTGAGGAAGGAAGTTCTAATTCTAAATCCAGCAATTCACTAGATAATTCCAATAGAAGTCTTATTACTGCAGAGCAGGATGATACGATCAAACGACTTCAAGCTGCTAAAAAACTTCCGGTTCCTTTACCTCCAACGACTCCTTACGATTCGGATCCTAAGAAGAGATCTGTGTATTTGGAGGAGTATCAATCCGGCTATCGTACAATACTAGCAGCTGTAGAAGTCGACTGCCATATGGGAGTGAAGGGAGAGACTTTCCATGCGTATCAAGATGGTTGGCTTGACGGAAAACATGCCGGAATAAAAGACCATCCGGAAAAATTGGCGGAGATGTGGGGGGTTCCGTTGGAAACCATTCTGCAGTCTCCTCAATATAAATCCCAACATCCATCCCCCACTCCCCGATGAACCTCTTCAAAACTCTTGCGATAGTTGGGTTGGTGATCCTTTTTGGAATTGGATGTTACATAGCTGGTGGTTCTGTAAGCACCATGAAGATCATCAAAGATTCCAACATAGCCACTTTAATGTGGATTACTGAGATTAATCGGCAGATTGATTTGCAGAACATCAAAAGAGCAAAAGAGCTTTGTTTTGCTGCTACCCAAGGAACTTTAAGTGTTTTGAATACATTCGATAAGCATTCCTTTGTTTATTCAGTTTTCTCTGTGTGTCCTTGGGTTAATCAAATGGATGAACAAAACAACATCACTCTTACCAAAGCTAAAATATTTTATGCTCCACAAGCATCGAAGTTTTTCCCAGAAGCAAGAGAGTATCTGAATAACATCAAAGAAGTTCCAATTCCCGTTTCACTTTGTAACAAATCGACAAATACTCCCCCGCCTTCCAAAGCCCCATAAAATCAGCTTCTACGAGGATAGACACCTCTCAAACACTCGCTGAAACAACGGAGTCCCTTCCTCCAACGGATTCTCTATCCGGTCAGCAATCTCCTTCTCAACCCTCTTCACCTCTTCCTTCTGTTTGAGCTGATAGAGCAGTTCCAGATCGAGGAATCCCTTCTGGTGAACATCTCTGAGTAAAATCTCGAGATTCTTCCTGTTCTTTGGCAATACCAGACCATTCTGTCTGTAATCCATTTCTGCTTTGGATGGGTATGGAGCTGCAAAGCTGGGTTTATTCATATTTTATATTTATTTATATATTCAGGTTTCTCGCTTTCAGCGGTTATTCTGTATCTCTGTCTTCTACTTCTCAAAGGCAGTGTAGATTGGAGAGTGAATAGTCCCCTAGTGTTATACTAGAGGACTTAAATCATCTAATCTCAAAGTATAGTGTGAGTTGTATGAGTGGTGCTTTTTATCTTTGAACTAGCTGGTACGGATTATCGGTTGCTCTGTAAATCCGGTTAAAAGCACATTGTCCCTGTATTTCTACAAGCAACGGTCGTTTTATAACGGTCGATTTTGCTTTTTTCTTCAGTGTCCGTTTGTCTATCCCCCATTGGGGACCTCTGGATTAACAGTGTGGTCGGGTCTAACTGGATCTGCCGGTATAGTTCAAGTAGGCAGCATTGATGTGATAAGTGTGTGTATATTTTAGGATTATTTAGTTCTGAGGGATTCATTTTCAATGGGAGTAGTCGAAATATATAAAAAAAGACCCCCAGCCATTGCTGCCTAGGGGTCTTTAGAGACTTTTTTTCTGATGAATTATTTTTCCCAGAGTTCCTCTTTAAGAACTATTTCTAGAACTCCATGTTTTTTGAGCCACTCAATTGGAGCATCCCAACAATCTATTCTGCATGGAATTGTCCCCCCACAATAGATAAATTCATGGATTTCTTTATAAAAATCTGGGTTTAGATCTTTTCGCCTGTTATTTTCATCTTCTTCTAACCACTTTTTATAGAAACTGGGGTCAAGAACTCTAACCGTTTCGTTATCATCTAGATATCTTGGGCTATTGGGAGCAATATAAGGCTCGGCTTTTTCGTGTGTTGAGAATAGATATTCATGTTCGTTATTGGGATATTCTACCCTCCTAAGTGTGGTTGTTATTAGCATAGGAAATAACGTTACTATATATTCGATCTTATTTCAAGCATAATAATACAATAATAACAACTATTTTATTATGTGTATAGTCATAGCAGTCAGTTACTTACGACACTTTTAAAAGTCGTAAAATGACATCATTTATATACCCGTAAGTACCTGTATATTAGTATTTTAGAACACTTCTGTCTGTCTTGGCGGTTATCGCCTTGATTCTCTCTAGAACCATGGGAGAACACAGGGATTCCCATTGTTCTCAGAGGTCTATAACTCTGAAAACCCCCATATGGGGGTTTTTGAAAATCCTGTTTCTGAGAAAACCATGTATTTTCAGGGAAAAACCCGTCTTTTTGCTGAAAACCACTCAGATTATCCCCAACTCTTTGGCTTTGGTCGGTGTCAGCTCGTAAAAAGCCTCAGCATCAGCTTTGGGTATGTTCATATTGAGGTAGTGGTCTGAGATGATGGAAACACTGTTACCGGCTATATAGGACGTTCTAAGGGGGTCTGAGAAACGGATGGCATGGAAGGTAATGGCAGAGTGACGGAGGATGTTGCTGATCCGGTCTTTGGGATTCGGTGACTTCCTTCTCATCTTCGCTGTTGTCTTCATCGTAATGGAAAGGTCGGTGTCGTTCTCATTGAAATATTCCAGCCACTCTTTGAAGGCTGTTGGCAGTTCTGTGTAATAACGACCTCTGTGTTCTGACTGTCCTCTTTTCTTATAGATGAGGTTGTTGATGGTGATTCTTCCGTTCTCCAGGTCGATGAATCGGTTGGTCTTCACCGTCTTTCCACCGATCTCAATGAATCGTTCGTATTCCTCTGTTCTCATCATCGAGAAGAGTCTCATCACGTGATAACCGAGTGTCCCATTCTGATTGGCTCTCTTTAGCAACTCAACGACATCGGTGTAGGTGTACGATTCAATCTCAGCCACTTCAGTCTTCGGTGCTTCCCAATAGAGTGGCAATGAATCCAACCATCTGCTTTCGGTAGCTTCGGGATTGTTCTTACCAACACAGAAGTTCAGGAAGCTTTTGACGTAGATGAATCTGGCTCTCTGAGTTACCGGATGTGGTTTTGCTTCGATGAACTTCGTCCACATCATTGGAGTCACTTCTCGGATTCTCTTTCCATCGAAAGTCTCTTTCACCTCTTTCAAAATGAAGTGGTAGTCCTTCAGCGTTGCCGCTGAGAGATTCCGCTTCCGTTGTTTCAGCATGAATTTATCAACACAGTCCGATACCAGTGGTGATTGAAGCTGGTGTTGTCGCTGGCTGAAGAGCTCAACGGCTTTGAGTAGCATATCTTCGTCCGTCGAATGCCGTTCCAACAGGGAGTAGGCGTATTCAGCTAGTCGAACCTTCGAAGCCGATAGACTCGTGGATTGGATGGTGGTGTTGATGGATTGGGCTATCCGCTTTGATTCGATGAGCTGGTAGTGGTCTTTGATTCTCTCTTCATCTTTGGAGACTACTGCTGTCCAGCGTCCGTTCTCTTTGACCATCAGAACCCATACCTTTCGGTCTTCAGCAAATCGTGGTGGTTTGACGGCTTCGATGTGTCCGTTGAAGTCTTTGAGCTGCTTTGCCATACCACAATGGTGGCTGCCTCTCGGAGAGGTGCCACTGGTATCTCCGAAAGATTCCCACTGTGATTCTGAAGGAGTTACAGCGGTCGAAGACGCTGCTTTGCTCTGCTTCTACGGAGAACCACGTGGAATCGAAGAGTTTCCAGAGAATCCATGGGGATACTGATGGCGGGTACGGTACCCGACAGCTCCTGTGGATCGAAACTTGATGGAACTCGTTGAGACCGAAGTGTCTCTCGACGAGGAATGAGAAGGAATCGAGATTTCAATTCACGAAGAATCCTCGAAGAAGCAAATCGCTACGAATCCACTACGAGAAAATATGAAAGACCAGTGAGACCCAGTGGATACCCTGTTGGCTCACGTTGATCGAGTGGTCGCAGCTCAATGGGTTACAACAATTTGTGATTCGAATCCCGCCAGCCCGAGTCTCGGTTTTTGCAGGGGACTCTTTCAGTCTGAAGTGGTTCCAGAGCGATGGTGGGGTTGCTTGGTTTCCCAAAGAGCTACGGAATCGCTACTTGCTGTGGGACATTCTTGGGTTGACGGGTTGGAGTGTAGCTGCGTTTATTCGTAACTTGTATGAAAATATTCATCCTATCCCTACTCATAGCCGCTGGACTGATTGGCAGTGCTTGTGCCGTAAATGCAGATAATGCTTTGTCGATACTGAAAGGAGGCAATACACGCTTCAAATCAAGTGCTAGCATTGATAAAAATGCATCGCAAATACGACTTGATTCCGTTGAAAATCAGAATCCCATTGCAGTAATTGTAACATGTTCTGACTCACGAACCGCTCCTGAAATCATCTTCAACAAGAGTCTGAACAGACTTTTCGTTGTCCGCACCGCCGGTAACGTCGTTGATAACATCGCTCTCGGAAGCATCGAGTATGCTGTCAAAGCGCTTGGGGTGCGTCTCGTTGTCGTCATGGGACACCAGAATTGTGGTGCCGTTAAAGCTGCTATTGAGGGAGACAATATCCCTCCCCACATCAACAGTATCACCAAACAAATCAAACCTGCAGTTTCTCTTGTCAGAAAGCAATCGGGGTACCTTTTTGCTAACTCCATTCGAGCAAATGCAATTCGTGTCGCCGAAAAGATCCGTCATGACGCGTGCCTCGGAGATCATGCAAAAGATGTGAAAGTGGTTTCCGCCGTCTATTCTCTGGAAACAGGAAAAGTTCACTGGACAGAATAGTTTTCCCTCAAGTTTTTCAGGCGGCAATTTCTGGGTGTCATATACCAGTATTGCCTTATCCACCTTGATCAGACGTTCTAAGCAACTTTGACAAAACCCATGGGGATTTCTTGTAGAAATCCCGCCAGCCCGAGTCTCGGTTTTTTCAGAGGACTTGTTCGTTCTGAAGATGTTCCACCGGGGTGGTGGGGTATCTGGGATTCCCAAAGAGCGACGGAATCGCTACTGGGACGTTCATATGTGGGGCTGCTTGGGGTTGTCACGAAAATGTTGCGTTCCACCTTCATTATCCTCTTGGCAAATCTCTGGGGGTGGGGGAAAATCAGCCGCGATTCGATAATAAACCAACCAACCTCAGTCAACTGATCCCCATGAAAAAAACACTCCTCGCTCTTGCCCTTGCGGTAGGAATCACCTCATTCGCAGGATCTGCGAAGGCTGGCCTCACCTTTAATTTTAACATGATTGATGATCAAGACCCATCCAAGAGCGTTAATTTGAATCTAATCCTTAACGAGGCTGGCACAGCAGCAACTAGCGCATCAATCACTGGTTCCACTGGCGGAATCCATTTTGACGCCAATAGAAACTTTGTTAGTGATGCCTACAGTAATTCCTTTAGTTTAGTTAGCGGAAAGATCACATCTGCATTATTTGGTAGTTCAATCTTTAATTACACCAGTGGAGGATCAGTTCAGAACATGCATTCTTTGAGTTTCCAGAGCTACAGCAGTGAAAGTTGGTTTGGTGTTACTCCTCCAAATTTTAGATACAATGATTCTGTCTATGATTATCGTGTAGATGGTGGGTCTTATACACAGAATGATTCTATTTATGCTACCGTAGGAATTCCTGGCCAATCCACCGCCGCAGTTCCAGAACCCTCCACCTACGCTCTCTTCGGACTTGGAGCATTGGCTCTGGTCGTGGCGTATCGTCGGAAGGCTGCTTAATCACTCCTAGCTTTTCAAAGAAGACCCATCTCCTTCATCGGGGTTGGGTTTTTCTTTGGTCTGAATACTCCCGCCAGCCCGAGTCTCGGTTTTTTCAGAGGACTTGTTCGTTCTGAAGATGTTCCAGCGGGGTGGTGGGGTATCTGGGATTCCCAAAGAGCGACGGAATCGCTATAGATCTGATTAAGGGCTTTTACATCCCTCTGACTTTTTTCTTTTTGTCTTTCAGAATACTGCAGAACGGGTGGATAAATCGATATTCACACTTACAACGTCCCCTCCAAATCTATGAGTGATTCCTCCAACAAGTTTCTGGCATTTATCAACAGTCGTCTTTTCGTCACAATCGTGCTGCTCATAGGCTTTCCCCTCTCGCTCGCAAGCACATCTACTGTATGGGTGCCGCTTGTGATGAGTGGTTTTAAAAATCCTTTGAAACAAATCTCTCAAAGTAAAAATGGCAAGGGTCCCTTGGAGAAATTTGTGTCCGGTATATCCTCTCAGTTGATTCATGGAATTCAGGGACCGCTATCTCAAATGAACGAAGGGGAGCAAGATAAAGCCCTTAAGGAATCTGAAGTGGCAAAACAAATAGAGGTTAAAAACGTCAAAACACTTCTGAGTTCATTTGCTGGCAGTGAAAAAGTGATTGGTACATTGGTAAATGGGTCTGATAAGTCAATAAGAGCAATTCATCTCACTGCATCATTTTATAGCGCAGATGGACAGCTTATCGACGTTAACCAAGAATGGCTCTCAAACATCAAAGTTCTTCCAGCCCATCAGAGCGCTGATTTCACCTTTACATGGCGTTATAAGAAGGAAGAAACGGAGGAAGAAAAGACAGAGTATGTGCCAAATTCGCCAGTATCTACAAACAATAACATTCAAACAGCTCAGCCTACCAAGCCGATCAAGCCAACTCGAGCAGAGACCTCCGTAAAGATCGTGGTTAGCAACTTTGAGGTTATCAAAGAAACAAAGAACAATCCTTAGCAAGCGGGATAGGTGACTGGGGACGTTCGGAATAAATATGCCTATTATTTCCCTATTTCTTACAGTTTTCATTCTTGCCGGTGGAATCGTGGCAGGATTTGGAGTTCGCAATATTGTTCACGCCTACGACAGTAGAAGTTGGCCTCATACAAATGGGACTGTTACATACTCGGAAGTCGAGCGTCGCTCCGGCAGTAAACGTGGCTCATCCTATTCTCCCGGAATCAAATACTCATATTTTATCCAAGGACAACAATACGAGGGAGATATAGTTGCCTTTGGCATGAAGAGCGTTTCAGCAGGACGGGGATTTGCTGAGCGATTTGTAAAGAAGTATCCAAAAGGGAAAGATATCAAAGTATTCTACGATCCCTCAGTGATGTCCACATCGGTCCTGGAACCCGGCTTATCGAAGCGTAGTTTTATTCTTTTTGCTTTTGGGATGTCTTTTATGATTTTCGGAATTTGCTTTGCGACAGTTGCTTGGCTTTTCAAATAACAAATACATTCGAACAATGCGATCCTCCGAACACTCCCCAATGAACTTCTTCAAAACTCTTGCGATGGTTGGGTTGGTGGGTGTTGGGATGGTCGAAGGTGGAATGTGTAAGGAGGCAAAGGATGCTTCGCTCCCGTCTAGTCAGCCTGATTTATCAATCTTAACTTCCATAGACCACATCCTGAAGTTCATTGCGGGAAAAACAAAACAAGATTATTCAAAAATGAAACTGACAAGGATTTCATTAGAATATTGCAATGGAGTTCCACGAAAAGGCACTGCGTATGTCTATTATTTTAACAGTACTACACCCGGATTTGACGGTGCTTTATGTATTTACCACTTTGATGATGGTGAGATCATTGAAACGGGTACATGTGGGTAAACCTATCGTTTTTTTTTTCATACATAGCACCCTGCTAAATCCCCATAGAACCAGCTTCTACGAGTAGAGACACCTCTCGAACACTCGCTGGAACAACGGAGTCCCCTCTTCCAGCGGATTCTTGATTCTGTCAGCAATCTCCTTCTCGACATCTCTCACTGCTTCCCTCTCTTTGAGCTGATAGAGAAGT
>Ga0214921_10000872_pt1 | contig 53638 bp, 97 predicted proteins | sample LL1505_MetaG_FD_177992 | JGI IMG/M metagenome (GOLD analysis project Ga0214921, IMG submission 177992) | Freshwater microbial communities from Lake Lanier, Atlanta, Georgia, United States - LL-1505 | ecosystem: Environmental > Aquatic > Freshwater > Lake | place: USA: Georgia | collected... | reverse complement strand
CGCACAAGGTCGAAGTGCAATTATGAAAAAATTTAAACTAGGATCTGGACAATACTTTACATATGAAGGAAAAACATATAAGGGTAATAGTGGCGGCGCCAACGACTTCCTTCCAGCTATTTTACAAAAGGCAGACGGAGGTACAATATATGGTCCAGGAACTGGAACGTCAGACTCTATTCCAGCATACCTTTCAAATGGAGAGTATGTAGTCAATGCAAGATCAGCGTCAGCATTTGGATACGGCAACTTAGATAAAATTAATAGAATGGCTGCTGGTGGACTAGCAACACGATTTGATGTTCCAGCATATTCTACTGGTGGAAGAATGAAGTATGAAACAGGTGGAGCAGCATTTGGCCAATCAAATGTTACAATTAATGCTACACTTAATTTTGCGGAAGCACCTAAAAATGGTAGAGAGCTATGGAAAGAATTTAAGAATATGGCTCGTGCAGAAGGTGCAAAAATTGGAGAAAATATTGTAATGGGAGGATCAAGATAATGGCACACACAGTATATTTACCAGTAGGCTCCCTCCTATTTGTTGACACATCAGATACAGATACTCCAACATGGGTTAAGCTTACAGAACATAATAGACAGCCAGTATCAATTGGACAAAACCGTATTCAAAAAGTAACTAGAATGAGCAACGGAACTCTTAGAAAGTTCTTTATTGCAGATAAAAAAGAATTTAGCACATCGTGGAATATGTTGCCGTCATTTTCAAATATGACATTAGACGGCGGGTACGGTGCAGTAGACCTAAAGACCTATTTTGAAGGAAGTAAAGGACAGGGAGTTTTTAAGCTCAAGGTAGTATATGGCAAGAATCAAACATCACCGTTTGCAGACAGAGAAGAGATATTTACAGTATCCTTTACCTCATGCAGTTTTGAGATAGTAAAACGAAATGTTAAAGATGTCGTAGGCAATCCAGCTCAAGAATTCTGGAATGTATCTATCGCAATGGAAGAGGTATAATGATTACCTCAGTTCCATCATCAAATAATACTACAGTTCAAAATTTATTTAAACAGCAATCATCTGTAAAGATTAATGTAGGCTGCACCATCGAATATAATATGAACTCAATGCTTGACAATATTGTTGTTAGCTATCCATCCTCAATGGATCAGTATTATGCTAAGTCAGAAGATGGAAAAATAAATACTTATAAAAAGCTTTTTCCAATTGATTCTATTATAAAGCCATTTAGACCGCTATACCCAGGAATTAAATATTTAATTTGGACAACTGCAATGACAGATACTCCAACAAATAGTTTTTATTCACCACGCACCTTGACATATCCTAGAGCAACTTCTCCACAAACAGATGGGTATGAGTCAGCGGTATCTACGCTTTATCCAAGACTTTATTACCCTGGCGTGACAACTTCATATAAATATTGGGTTACACCAATAAATCAAAATGCCGATCTTACGGTTACATATTCGGTTACATCGGCAACAATCAAAGAAGCATCTAGCTCAGGCTCACTTGTCACATATAATACTTTAAATAATCATGGATTTACATCTGGACAAACTGTGACTATAACTGGATTATCTACATCTGCTTTTAATCTTTCTTCAGCAATAATTGCTTCTACTCCAACACCTACATCATTTACAATTGCTAATTCTGCAACAGGATCATGGGCAAGGGAACAGTCGGGTACAGCAACACTATCATCTGCAACAAAACCAGCAGTTGCAAATAAAATAGTGGCCAGATTTGAAAAAACACATGCTTTGCCAAGTACCTATACTATGACAATAACTTATTCAGATTCAACAACCGATTCTGTAGGTCCCACATCGGTATCTTCTTCTGGACAGATTACGCTTTTCTACAACGGAACCGCCTGGTCAGCAACAGAACCATCATCATATTCTTCACCTAAATTAATTAAATCAATAAGGCTACAGGCATCAAACCCAGGCGGGGGTAAGGTAATAGGAGTTATAGAAGTTTCAGCCAGATGGATTAAAGATATTTCTTCAGACATAGTATCGTTTGATATTCAAAAAGAATCGTCGGCAAGCTCAGAAGATATCTTGCCAGTTGGTAAAATAACTGCAAACAATATTAACATTGAGCTTGTAAAGTATAATGAGTCAGCATTAGAATATTTACCATATAATAGATCACAAAATTTTGATATTACAAAAACATATATGGTTAAAAATGCAGAACTAAAGCCATATTTCTCTGTGTACCATTCTGCTGGTACATATGGATCATCTGGTAGCCTTTATGATAAAGTGCCGCAGGGATCATATTATATTGATTCATGGTCGATAGGAGAAATGGGAGAGGTTACTTTAAATGCTCTAGATGGTGCAAAATACTTGATGGAAACAATTGCTCCAGATATGCTATGTGAATCATATCCCGTTACTAGTATTATTAGAAGACTTCTTGACTCTGTTGGATTTACTAATTATGAAATAAGAATTGCTACTGATGACAAATCAATTCCAGTAATTAATTATTGGTGGACAAATGGTTCAAAGACAGTATGGCAATCTTTACAGGAGCTATGCCGTGATATTCAGATGAACGCTTTCTTTGATGAGAGCAATATTCTTCAGTTTACAAGCCGTGACTATATTTATCAAAAAGCTGGAATAGACTGGTCATTTACATATGATGCAGATGGAACTACTCTTCCAAATATAATATCATTTGAGAAACAAGAAATTCCATCAGCAAATCAAGTTAAAATTTTATGGCAAAGCCAGCTGACATCTAACTATGCTGGAAACTCTGGAGACCTATGGACAGACGAGGTTTCCTATTTAAGTGCTGGCGGACTAAGATCAGATATTGCAGCAGATACTTCTCCACAGAATACCACTCTTGCAATAGATGTAGAAACATTGGACCAGTATAGTCCTTCTTCTACACTTTACAATTATGCTGGATATGTTATGATTGATTCTGAAATTATTGAATATGATGCTATTCAATATCAGTATATGCCAATTGGCGGAAGTTCGTATATTAATGTATGGATAGAATCTTCGTCAGATGTAAATAAATACAGATATCTTGCAAAACCAGGATATGATACTATAACAAAGGATGCTTTCTTTAGGCCCACAGGATTATATCGTGTAAAAACTAGAGGAGCTTTTGGCACAACTCCAGCATATCATCCAGCATCAGCACTTACTGGTTTAGCAAATTGGTCACAAAGAAAGGCTACGTGGGAATAATGGCTGCATATTATAAAAATGATCCGTATGTAAGTGCTGCCACAACAAACATTAGCAGTATCCCAGAGGTTACCTTTGAATCAACAACATCCATTTCTGTAAAAATTTCAAAGGTTAATATGACAACGGAACCAGTAAATTATTCTGTAACTTATTATAAAATAGATTCTTCTGGAGTTATGATAAATGGAACATCCCAGACTGTTACAAAAACAACTAATCCATTTACCATAGACGGGCTTACTTCAAATCAATCCTATGGAATTTCAGTAAAAGCCTGGGACGGAACAAGATTTGGTAACTCTGTTTATAGAACATTTACAACACCAATAGAATATAATGTGGCTGGATATGCTGGTGTTTTTATAGATCCAACAAAAGCGGCTGCGGCTAAATCATTTTTAAGAATGGCAAATAGCTCAACAAGCCCAAAAGAATATTCGGTAGCCTATAGAACATTTGATGCAATTACACTTCCAGCCGTTACATCTTCATCCTATGGGTTGCCATCATATATTCAAGAAAATTTAAATTCATATTCAACAAAATACTATGCCTTTGGCACCAAGCTATTTTTAGATTCAATTATTGATAGGACTAGACAATCAGCTGGCTTCGGATTCTTTGTAGACGGCCAAGGAAACGACGGATATTATATTTTAATTGATAGCACAGAAACAGCAGGCGCTATAAATAAAAAAGAAGTTAGAATATGTAAGGTAAAGGGAGGGGATATTCGTGTTTTAAATGATACACAAAAAAGCACTGTTACAACCCTTAACGGAGTTTATGGCGGAAGATCATATGATATTGATATAAAGGTTCAAATAAATCTAACAAGTATTAAAATAAATGCTTATATAAATGGATTTTTAATTACTGCAACAGATAGTAGCGGATTAATAGAAGACGATAATGGGAAAGATGTACTTAATCAAATCATTAAACCTACAAAAACCATAGCCGTTGTTTGTAAATATGGCGAGGCCATGTTTGATTACGTATATGGTACAGACATACTTGAAAAAGCATACAATGATTCAGAGTTTGTAAAAAATATGTATCAGGGTACATTCTCTAATGATTATTTAAATTTAGGATTTGGAGATATTGTCTATAATAATTCTTCAGAACAGGATAACCAAGCAAAGCCAAGTGCATTGGATGAGTTTGGAACATCTGTAAGAGAAATTAGAAAAGTATCATTAAGATATAATAGTGCACCAGCATATCCGATTAAATTCTCAACGGGTGTAAATACATCAGTAAAGGTACTAGGATCTAAGTTAAGTAATTTTGGAGGCGAGGCCTATGTATTAAATAATAGCGCAGCCCTAACACCATTAAATGATGAACAGTCAGCAACTTTTTATCTGTATGGAGATACAATTGCACCATCTGGAACTCTTGAATATAAAACAGATATTCTTTCAGAATATATAAATCAGGAGCCAGTAGTCTTTGAGTCATCCTGGTTGCAAAACTTATCTGACGTTGAGGCTCTTGGAAAATGGATTAAAAATAATATTGTTAATAAAGGAAAATTAATTAATCTTTCAGTATTTGGAAACCCATTTATTGCAGTAGGAGACATTGTTTCTGTTAAGTATTCATATCAGGGCTTAGACGGAACTCAAAAATTTATTGTTACAAATGTAAGACATAGTTTTAATCAAGGCTTAGATACGGAGATCACATGTCGATCCTTGTAGTCGACTAAATGATATAATAATAAAATGACAATAGACGAAAATAGAATTGACGGCAAATCAATTGTTGTAGGCCCTCCAATTGTCTTGCCAAAAAATTCTCCTGACCGTGTATTTGTTAGAAAAACAGTGGGTCTTGATATTGAAGAGGGTTCATCTTCACAATTAGCCACACCGTTTTATTTGGGTGGTTCAGGAGGCGGAACAACACCTGAAGATCCCAATCTTCCAGGACCAGTTACGGACATTCCACAATTAACCGATATTGAAAATATAACTTATCAACAGTATTATGATACATTTAATTCAATAAGAATTAAAGCAATAATTAAAATTAGAAATTCAAGTAAAAATAAACCCAACGTAGTTGGAGTAGATGCTAGAAATGAGCCAAAGGGTCAGGCTTCAGCAACTGCTACCGCAACACCTTCTGGATTTATTATGCCTTCACCAGCTATACCGAGTGTAAAGTTTGATAGAACTGGGACAGCAATTGCGTGGGGATGGGATAACGTAACTGGACTCGGATCCTATCAGTCCGTATCATATGAGTGGGAAATTAGATCTTCATCAAGCATAACAAGCACAAAAATCAGTTCTGGAGCAAAGACTTATACTTCAGATGGAAACCTACAGGTTGGCGATAGCGGGGTTTATAAAGATTATCGTATTAGCTCAGCACAGGGCGACACGCCAGCAACAGCCTCAGAAAGATGGTTGCGTGTAAGAACAGTAGTTGTTGCTACAGATGGTAAAATATATTATTCAGGGTATTCAGTACCAATTTAAGGAGAAGCATGCTAAAAGGAACATATATATATTACGAAAACGGTAAAGAGATATACCGTTCTTCAAACGTCATAACTAAATATGGCAAGCGTTTTTTAACTAGCTTTTTGGCTGGCAGAGACTCTTTTAGCTCAAAGTCTATGGCATTTGGTATTGATTCAACAGCGGCGGCAGATACAGATACAAGACTTGGTTTTGAATTTTATAGAGTTCCAGTATCTTTTGGAAGCACAGATATACAGACATCAAATGATATAACAACTTATGCCGTAGTATATAAGGCTACAATTCCACAAGATGTGGCTGGATATATTACAGAGGTTGGAATTTATCCAGAATTTAAACAATCAATAAGCTCATATGATAGTAAATTCTTAGGAGATTTTGATAATCAATTAGACTGGACAAATACTCCACTAATTACTTCCAACGGTGTACGTGTAGGACAATACCTTTTAAATATGTCATCAAATGGCACATCCGCAAAAGAATATAAAAACTCTGTGCAATCGATAGACTTGTCTGGCTATAGCATAAATGATACACTTAGACTTGCCTACATTAAAAATGATGCAAATTTGGCAAGCATTACTATTAAGTTCTATAGTTCAGCATTAGACTATTATTCAGTTACAATTATACCAGCATCTGGAACTGGATATAAAATATCTGATGATATAACTTTAGATAACTTATTTTCAAATGCTAGCACATCAAATGTTGATGCTTCTAATATTAATCAAATTGGAATAGTTATTACTCCTACTACAGGACAATCAACTTCAGTTGGTTTAGATGCATTAAGAGTGAATGATGAAGATACGTTTAGCCCAGACTTTGGTCTAATTAGTAGATCAGTTTTGTCAACACCTTTAGTAAAATTGGCTGGAAGACAGGTAGATGTAGAATACAGATTGGACCTAGGATTCTAATATGGCATATGAAGATCTAGACGATTATAGCGTAGGCGCTGCAGGCAGCGATACGTTTGATGTAGTCATTCCAGATCTTGATCCAAATACCGCATATCCTATTCAATTTAGATGGCAATTTGCTGATAAAACAGTTGGCGAATGGTCAGTATCTAAACTATTAAATACCCCTGATGTTGCAAGACCAGAGGCTACCAATATCGTAGCAACATGGGTAGGGTCTAATTTAAAAGTAACTTGGGATGCTCCGCCATTGGCAACATCTTTTCAGATATATTTAACTGCAGATAATACAACCATGTCATGGTCAAGCGCAATTGATAAGTCTCAAACACAACAAACGTTTATATTAACAAAAGAAAATAACATAGCAAACTTTAACGGTATTTTTAGGGGATCCTTAACTGGTGTACTTAAAACAACTTATATAGATAATACAACTTCTGGATCGGCATTTACAATACCAGCATATTCAGATTCATTATGCTCTGCTACTATTTCTGATTTAGATTGGACATTAACACCAGTTGCAAATGGATTTACTGTTGCATGGAAAGCAAATCCAATTATATTTCCAACATATAAATATACAGAAGTATACATATCAGAATCTGCAACAGGACCGTTTACAAAAGAGTATTCTGGTGTGGGGCCAGCTACAATTAAAGTAACTACACTAGCAACTGTTTATGTTAAAATAAAACATCTTTCTGAATCTGGTTGTGCATCTGAAGAATCAAATGTACGAACCGTTGCAGCTTATGATCCAATTGTGACAGATATAACTCCGCCACAAGAAGTAACAAATGTATCTGCTTCATGGTCTGGGAACGATATAAATATTTCTTTTTATCTTCCTAATTCTGATGCTGGAAAAAGATTTAGAATTTTCTTAACAAGCTCTGGGCAAACAGTATTTTTTGATAAGTACATAAATTCTACAGAAAATCCAGTATCTACAAAGATACTGGCCGCAGACCTATACGGAGCTTTTGGAGAATATTATACTTCATATACTGGAATTTTATCAAGTGTAGATGAATATGAAAATAAATCTAATGGCGTTGCATTTAGCGTTCCACAAAGATCTAACCCTCTTTCCAATGTAACTCCGACAGCATCAGTTACTGCTATATCTAATGGATATACAGTAACATGGACATTGCCATCTGGTGCAGACTATGCAAAAGTTTATGAGGGTTCTACTTCTGGGTTTACGCCAAGCGATTCAACAAATTTAGTTTATTCTGGTACAAGTCCAGCAATTGTTATCAATACAGTGTATTCACAAGTTTATGTAAAGATTAAATATTTCAGTAATTTTGGAGGGGCTTCAAATGCTTCTACTGGGTATCCAGTAACACCAATAGATGCTGGAATGCTTTCTGTTATTGACAATCCAGTAGAGATCCAAACAGGCGGTTCAATCCTTGCTGGAGATACCCTTACATCTGGTGCAAGATTACTTTTAAATGAAACTGGAATGTATCTTTATGATGCATCAGCAACAGTTGGCACTGGACCGTCTACTCAAATTTTAGGTAATGCTGGTAATGGCATGCCAACATTTATTACTACAAATGCTAAAATTGCTAATTGGAATATCTATACAAATAAAATTGAAAACACTTTAATACCTGGTAGCATAACAAAGTATGCTGGACTATCACCAGCTGGAACTTATGCTTTTTGGGCTGGAAGTACAACTGCAGGTGGAGACTCAACTGCAAAATTTACAGTAGATCAATTAGGTCAATTAACAGCAAGAGACATTAAAATAGTTGGCGGAGAACTTACAGTTGGCGGAAATGGAACATATGCTGGGTCACCATTTGCAGTAAATACAAGCGGAACATTTAAAGCTACAGATGCAACAATAACTGGAACAGTTAATGCTACAGCAGGAACATTTACTGGAACAGTTAGTATTGGTAGTTCAACAGTAAATGGCCAACTGGCCCTTTATGCTGGTTCAAATAAGTTTGAAATAGGAAGATTAAAAGACATTGATGGAAACTGGATGAATGATATTGGAATCCAGGGAACAAACGGAGCTAGTAAATATTTTCAATTAGATACAATAAATGGTATTTTAGTTAACAAAGGAACAATTGGTGGATGGACTGTTAACACAACAACAATATCAAAAAATTATACATCGTTAAATTCTGATGGTTCAATTACAGCTGGAACAAGCGGTCAATTTACTGTAAGTAGCGCTGGTGCTCTGACTGCAACTGGAGCAACAATTTTAGGAAAGATAGATGCATCAAGCGGAGGATTTGGAACATATACAGATGGCGTACTATCTAAAGGTTGGACTATTTCATCTGCAACTTTAGAATCAACTGGGCAAGGATCTGGGTATGGAAAAATTATCTTAGACGGAGAGAATGGTAAAATATCTGGCGGACTAATTACTGGTACTAGAATTGTGGCCTCGTCATTTGAGTTTACAGCGGGAACAGATTATTTGAAATCAGACGGAACATTTAGACTTGGCAACGGAGTAATGACATGGAGTGGAAGCGGAGACGTTAGCGTAAATGGAGCTTCATTTAGATTTACTGGAACATCAGTAGCGGTAAGTGGTGATGATAATAATTATGGCGGAGACCCAACAGCAGTATTAAATTATAATAATCAATTAACAAGAGGTAGAGCATTTCATTATGGAAGTACAGATATTCCAAGTAGCTCAAATACTGGAAGATATGTCAGAAACCCATCGAACCCATCAACTTTTGTTTATATGCCTTTTTCAAGTGGAGATATATGGATGACGGTGGACTAATATGGCTCTATATAGATATACTGGTACATCATGGAAAAAAATAAAAAATGTTTATAGAAAAACAGATCCAGCGTCATACCCAAATTTAGCTGCCTCAAATTTTACAGATTCATCCAAGGAGTGGAGAAGACATTCTGCCTTTTATTATAGAAAAGGAAATGGAACCTGGGTAAGAGTACATACTAAAACTTCAACTGGTGTTGTATTTACAACTGGACCAGCTATTCATACATATGGCGGAGCATCAAATCCATATGGTCCAAATGATGGCATAACAGTATCAAGTCCAAGAAAATTAAATGCCGTTCTTTATGGAAAAGATGGCATTTGGACACCAAGAAATGAAATATCTGTTTCAAGAAGCTTTATGGCTTCAGATATTCCAGATGGGTCAGTAAGATTTACAATAGATAGTAACGACATATTTGATCTAAGTACAGCAAGCAGTACTATTAAATCTCAAGCGGACGAATCGTATTTATATTATAAAATATCAGTTACTAACTATGGCGATACGGTTACAGCTTCGGCTGGACCAATTTTTCTTATTAAAGATTATCCAATATTTACTAGTTTTACTACAGGAACAACTGATCCAACTGTAGGAAACACATTAACTGCGGTATATAATTTAGAAAACTACTATTACAATAGTATTGAAAGGTCTAATTCTGTAATAGAATGGTGGAGATCTACTACAACCGATCCACAAGGAACTCTCATAAAATCTACCTTAGTATCAAATACAAACATTACAACAAATAATAGTACAAGTTTACAAGGTACAGATACATATACTTTAACAAATGCTGATGCTGGATACTACGTTGTTGCAAAAATAAAGGTTGTTAACTCATGGACAAGATATTATAATGATACTAATTATTATGCCAGCGATCCAACTACTGGTACAGTAACTGCACCAATTTCTATTTCAAATGTGAGGGTGGAGGACACCAGAGATAATTCTGCAGTGGATAACTACTTTGGCCTACCAACTGCAACATCTTTAAGATTTAGATCTACAATTAGTGGAGTTAATTCAAGTACTACATATAGGGTTCGCTATAGATATTATAACTGGCAAACTAGCGCAATAACAAGTTGGACAACATATACTGCAAATTCTACTGGAGTTGGATCAATAAGTAGCGTATCCATAAGTAATGGAACAGCCACAATATCTGATAGCTTTGCCATAGATTCTGGAACATATAACGGTTCTACATATACTGATGCATATGTTACAAATGCAGCAAGGTGGGGAATTGAAATGGAAGTTGCTGCTATTCGAAATGGGATTACAACAACAAATAATTTAATATATGATATACATGCTGCATCAAATCCTACTTTAACTTCAAATGTCACTGGCGGAAGCCCACCATTAACTGTAACCTTTTCTGGTTCTATTTCAGGATATCCTTCTGGCTATAAAGCGTATCCAAAATCATATACGATAAATTTTGGCGATGGATCTACTCCATATACTGGTACATTTTCATATAACACACCAAATCCTACATTTAGTGGAATAAGTCATACATATTCTTCTGCTGGAACCTATACAGCATCAATAACAACAACTCCATATTATACAACAACATATGCAAACCCAATTATTACATTGGGCGCACCCACATCTCTTACTGCCACTTCAAATAGAAAAGACGGAGTTTATTTGCAGTGGACAAATACTGGAGCAAATTATTATGAAATTTATTGGCAATCTTCCTCTGGGACTGGGCCAATAAATCAGTCCACATTTGCAGATTTTGGTTCAGATAATTCTATAACAACAAATTCTTATTTAGATACAACAATTGCAGAAGGGGCTACTAGATACTATCGTGTAAGAGCTAGAAACGAAATAACATCTTCTGGTTCAAATGCTTCAGATTGGTATCCAGGACCATCATTAAGTGGTATTTCTGGAACAAGATTGGTCTCAAAGCCAAGTACTCCTACATGGGTTTCTAGTTCATCAAATTCAACTGCCTATATATCCTTATCTTGGAATGCAGCAACAGATGCCGCAACATATCAGCTTTATTTTAATTCAAATAATACTGCTCCAACTAATGGTCAGACATATGCTGACTATAAAGATTTAACATCAACATCATTTACAACCCCATATGCATTTGCATATAATACGACTTTCTATTGGTGGGTTAGAGGAGTTAGTTCTGGTGGAACATTAGGAGACTGGAGCTTAGTAAGATCTGTCACAACACCCCGTCAAACCTATACAGTTTACTGGAATGGAAATTCAGGAACGGTCTCTATCCCGTCATCAACTACAGATTCGTCTGGATATGTTACAACTCCTACGCCAACAAGAAGCGGATACACTTTCTTGGGTTGGTACAATACTACGGCTGGAGATTATACTTATGGACCAATACCAGCTAATTATTATTGGCTAGTTCCTGAAAATAATTTAACAATGTCGGCAAGATGGTCTTTGACATTGCCAGGAATACCAACATCTCTGTCAGCAACAACTACTAGAACAGATGGTGTAAATTTAACATTCAGTGGATCAACTAATGCCACAAGTTACGACCTATTTTGGAATACATCTATATCAGCATATCCTGCTCCTACCGCAACTCCAGATTTTTCTGGTGTTTCTTCTCCATATTTGGACACAACCATTTCTTCTGGCGGTACAAGATATTACTGGGTTAGAGGAAAAAATTCTGGAGGTGTTTCAGATTGGTATCCTTATCAAACAAATGGTATAACTGGAACAAGAGTAGCCCCGATATCAAATGCTACGGCCCCTACTTCTGTTAGTGCAAGCGGAGGAAATGGTTCTGCTACAGTAAGTTGGTCTGGTGCAACAAATGCTGTTAAGTATAGAATTTGGTGGAGTACAAGTTCTACTGGAAACGGAGTAGATCCAGCTAGCTCTTATGACGCAGAAACAACAAGTTCGCCATATACATTTAGCGGATTAAGTAATGGCACTACATACTATTTTTGGGTTTCTGCATCTAATACGAATAACGTATGGACAGCATATTCTTCAAGTCCAAGGGGATCAGCAACTCCATCTGCACCTAGCGTACCTGCACCAGTGCTATCTAGCATATCTGGAAACAATTCACTTTCATTAGGTGGAACATTCTCTTGGAGCTACACAAACTCACCTACAGGTTATTCTATTTTCTGTCAGGGGCCTACTGGTACGGTGTTTACCACAAATAATGCTTATACATATACTGGAACATCATTTAGGCCAGGATATGATGGAACTGGATGGCAAGGTGCTGGAAACTATACAATTTATGTTTCCGCTACAAACTCTGGAGGGTCTAGCGTGGTGTCAAGTCAAACTACGTTTATGAATTAGTGATAATATGATAAACTATGAAGAAAAGTTATATTTAGTTAATTTAAAATTAGATTTCTGGAGACAGCGCCTACAAGAAAGTAATGACGCTATATCTATGCTTAATGATTTGGGAAATCAAATTAAAATAGATAGTAATTTATTAAATATAGAAAACTATACTAATAAAATAGCGGCCTTGGAACAGGAAAAATTATCCTTGACTAATCAGGGTTAAATGATATAATAGGAAAGGAGGAAAACAATGATTCTAACAAATGAAGAAAAACTGGCAGTATTGGATCAACACCTAAAGAATGTTGAATATTCAATCTACGGCATAGAGCTTGATTTAATTGAAGCAAACTCTGTATCGATTCAAGATGAAACATTAATCTCTGGTTTAAATGCTAGACTTGATGATCAAAATGCAAAGAAGGACGCACTACTTGCTGAGAAGGCTACTCTTACAGCTTAATAGATTAAAGGAAATAAAATGGCAGATAAAGCAGAATTAGTTATTACGGCTCTACAACAGCGCATTGGAGAAATTGTCTCAAATTATGAGACTCAAATTGCAATTCTAAGAGCAGAAATTACTAAACTAATGGAAGAAAAAGATGCTAAAGTTGAAGCGGTTGAAGCCTATTCAGAACATCTTAATAACATCACCAACTAATTTCCCTACGGGCCTTGCAGTAAAAACGGAAAAGGCCACTTATTGGATTAAAGACGGAAAACGTTTTAGGTTGATATCAGATAGGGCGGAGACCTCATGGTCTTTTCCTACTGTACATGCAACCGAAAATGCTGTTTCTGCTATGAAGATTGTAGGTAAGCTCGGTTTTAGAGACGGCACCTTGATTAAAAACATAGCAGATGGTAAACTGTATTTAATCTCGCAGAATAAGCGTAGGCATATAGTTGACCCAGATACATTTAATAAGTACGGGCTAGACAGGTCTTTGGTTATTGAAGTAAGCGATGTTGAGGCAAATATGCACGATTTAGGAGAAGATTTATAATGACAACAAATGAATTCATTCCCGTTGTATTTAACGACGGAGAGCCCCTAGATCCTACAAAGCTTAACAATTTAGTTAAGAATGTAAATAATGTATATCAATCAGCAGCATTAGCAAATTCAACAAATTCAGATGGTACTACCCTGCAGACACCAGTAATATTTACATTTAGACATAAATTTGAAAATGTAGTTGCTGGTAAGCCACAGAATACAACATTCAGCTTCGGCGGTAAATTTACCCAGGCTGAAATTTCTGGAGGTAAAGTATATGTTGCTACTGGTGTTAAAACCTCAGTAAGCGATAAAGACGTTATTACCGCTACAGTGGGTGGTGTTACAACAACACCAACCCTATTTGTTAATTTTAGCGGAGACGGAACTCGTGCAAGTATATATGTGGATGTAATAGCAATCTGCATGAGAGATATAGTATAGTATTGACAACCCAGTAATATATGTTACACTTACGGTGTAACATCAAAGTCACGCACCCGTGACTTTTTTCGTATTAAGGTAAAAAATGAGTAACGATTTAAAGTGGATGCTATCATCCGATCAGCAATTCCCATATCAGGATGATAAGATGATTGCTTTATGGTTTAAGGTCATGAAATGGTTTAAGCCAGACGTCGTAGACTATCTTGGAGATACAGACGATCAAGCTTGCTACAGCAAGTATAACGAGGGATTGTCTTCAGAATTCCTTGCGCTACATAAAACAGACAGCAAGGATCTTATTGTTCCAATGATGAGACATGAAGCAAAGGGTGCAAGAGATTTTTATACAAAGACTCGTGAGATGCTTCCAGATGCTCAACTTTTTTCCGCTCTAGGAAATCACGACATTAGAATTTTTAATTACATGGATGCAAAGCTTCCAGATTATTTAAATGATGTAACTCCAGAAACATTATGGAATCTAGACTCATTGGGATATGAATATATTTATTATGACTCATTGCCTAAGCGTCGATTCGGAGATGTTCATGTACACCATGGTATATCAATATCTGCAACTGGATCAGTTAGAAAAGATATGGAAGACCTACAGGTTTCTTTAATTCGTGGACATTCACACAGAATTGCTTCACATATGGTAACATATGAACTTAGAAATAATGGCGAAGGAGAAACGCTTCGTGGATATGAAATCGGTCACATGTGCGATGAAAAGGGTCCAGGTATGAAGTATACCCAGCACCATGACTGGCAAAAGGGCTTTGCCATTGCACATATTGTAAATGATTATCCTCATATTCAAATGATTCACGTATCTCCAGACTACTCATGCGTAGTAGACGGAAAGGTATTTACTTTATAATGTGGTGCAGAAAATGTGGAGGCAGAGTATTTGTCGATAGAGTATTTTCACAAAAGCTTCACGTAGAAGTATTTTGTATTCTGTGTGGTAAAAGAAGTATGATCAACAAGGAAACGAGTGCTTTCGGTAAATGGCTAGAAAACAAAGAGACAATAAACTCAAAAAATTACGGTATTTCTTCTTAAACGATAAAATACATAAGGTAATTAGATCTTCTAGATCTAAAGATGAGCTGGTTGCTTGGTGCTACCCAGATAGAAAAAGAGTTTTATATTCTTATTCTCAGGTTAATAAGTATATGGAAAACGCTTTTACCCTTGTAGAAGTTGCATCTATGTTGAATAAGCATAGGGTTACAATACAGGAATATATAATTCAGGGTAAGATTAAGTCGCCGCAAAAAGTTTATCCTATTAGCAATCCAGACCATGAAAATTGGCACAAGTATATGTTTAAGGAATCTGATATATTAGATTTACATCAATATATATTAGATTCTGGACATTCCAGCGCCCTTCCGTCTAGAACCGAATTGCAGGCTCTTCTCAAACACAATTTAATATTGTATACTAAGACAGAAGAGGGAAGGTTTGTTCCAGTATGGAAGGCGGAATAGTGGAAAAAGGCAGAGTAGTAATTTGTGATATATGTAAAAAGGGAATAGAAGTTCGTTGGGGTATTTTCGCTAACGATACATTATCAAGACACAAGAAGGCGGAGCATAAATAATGTCAGAGACTAAGGTTAAGGTTGACCTATCTTTTACACGCAATCTAGGTAACTATGAGAGCATTAAGATCGGTATTGGCGTTGAAGATAATGTTAGGCAGGGCGAAAATGTAGATACTGCAACAGAAAGAGTATATGCATTTGTAGAGAATAAGCTCATTGAAAAAACTCGTGAAGTAGAAGAAGAGCTAAAGCGTGGCAAGTGATAAGCAACCGTATATTCTAATTAGTCTGTACCAGTCTTTATATAAAGAAAAGTATGGGCGTGTTCCTACTATGAATAAGTTCCGTGAAAAATGGGCCATGCAAGATGTTATCGATAGCGTTGGGTTTGACCGAGCCAAGGACCTTTTGATATACTACTTTAGCCTAAATAAAAACGGGCATCCATTACAGTTCTTTTTCTATAACTTTGATAAGATGGATGCATTAAATATTGAGATTGAAAGAGATAAAGAAAAGCGTCGTTTATTACTAGAACAAACGAAGAAGATGGTTGAAGAAGGCGGCATAGCGTGAATACAGAAGCAACATTAATTTCTGCTGTATGTAAGAATAAGGATATCAGCACCCTACTTGCCGATAACGTAGATGAGTTATTTACTTCTCATAGAGATATATGGGAAGGCTTAAAGTCATATTACTATAAGTTTAAAGCAGTTCCAGAAGTTGGAATCTTGCAGGAAAAATTTAAAGATTTTGAACCAGACCCTACGCCAAAAGCAGAGACTGGGTATTACTTAGATAAGCTTAAGAACGAATACCTTACCAATAGACTTAAAAATATTATTCTTAAGGGCGGATCTATGTTGAAAGAAGATGCGGCATCAAGAGTCCTTGCAGAAATGCAATCTCAGTTAGCAAATCTAAGTCGATATACAAACAATGTGCGTGACCTAGATGTAATTGATGCAGAGTCTGCTATCAGACACTTTGAAGCGGTTCAGGCACGTTCTGCTATGATGGGCGGAGCTCCAGGAATTACAACTGGGTTCGATGCTATTGATAAAGCATATCCAACTGGCATGGCACCAGGACATTTAATTGTTGCTATTGGTTGGCCAGGACGTGGTAAGACATGGTTTACATCTTATCTTGCATGCAAGGCATGGGAGCAAGGATTCAAGCCAATGATTGTATCACTTGAAATGTCACCAGAAAATATGCGTGATCGTATCTATACAATGATGGGTTCTGGAATGTTTAAGGCCAGCGACTTTTCAAAGGGTGCGGTAAATGTAGATGATTTTAGATCATGGTCTACAAAGAAGTTTGAAAATAAGAATAGTTTTATTCTTATCTCTAATGAGGGTAATACAGAAGTTACTCCAGCAACTATTCAGGGCAAGATTGATCAGCATAAGCCTGACCTAGTTATCCTTGATTACCATCAATTATTTAATGATAATAAGCGAAGCATGTCGGAAGTTGAGCGAAATAGAAATATTTCCCGTGAGTTTAAGCTGCTTGCTGTTGCAAACAATATCCCTATTATTGATATTACTGCTGCAACTGCAGATGATGTATCAGATCAAGATAACCCGCCAATGATGAGCCAGGTTGCTTGGTCTAAGGCTATTGAATATGATGCTGATATGGCTATGGCTATCCATAGGTATCCGAATACAAATATGATCGAAGTTGTTTCAAGAAAGAATCGTCACGGAACGGAGTTTAATTTCTTCCTAGACTGGGATATCAACCGTGGTATCGTTAAAGAGATTTATGAAAATCCTTTCCAGAATGACGCACAAAAGAATTAAAAGATTTCAAATAAACGTAGAGTTTCATGATAACAGTCAGCTGATTAGTCTTCGTCCACAATACGAAACACTGCTAACACATGATATGAGATCTAAAGGATACGTCAGGGTACTTGACATAGACCCAGCGTTTTCTGTAGAATTTACGGGCGAGACGTGGAAGTTCTTAATGACTCTTCACGGTGTATATGTTGGAAAGAAGAAGGCATGGCAATCAGAGGGTATAATACAAAGCAAGTTGATACCACGCAGTATGCCCCAGCGCATATCAAGTCAGTCTTAAAGTCCATAGGGCTTGAGATTGTTGGTGAGACTTCAAATGACTTTCTATGCTACTGCCCTTTTCATTCTAATAGACATACATCAAGTTTTAGCGTAAGCCGTGAGAAGGGCGCATTTATTTGTTTTAATCCTTCATGCGGAGAAGCTGGTACCTTATTAGAGCTAGTTAAGCGCACCATGCACAAGAATGATTTTGAAGCTATGAGATTTGTTTCCACCAAAGAAACAGAAGCATTAGAAAACTTTGATGAGCTGCTTGCAGATACTATGGAAGATAAGCCTATGTTTGAAGAATTTTCTAGTGAAACTCTTTTTAAATTACATTCAGAATTAGTATCTAATGATATTGGAATAGAGTATTTTAAGTCTAGAGGCATTAACCAGCAGTCAATTAAAGATTTTGAATTAGGTTACTCTAAAAATATGGGAATGGTAACAGTTCCAGTACATAGTCCAGACGGTATGCCTATTGGACTTGTTGGAAGATCTATTGAAGGAAAGGCATTTAAGAATAGTACAAACTTGCCTAAGAGCAAAACATTATTTAATATCCACCGTGCTAAAAAGGTTGGAGATCATGTCATAGTTGTAGAATCAAGCTTTGATGCAATTCGTGTTCATCAGGCTGGATTCCCAAACGTTGTCGCCACTCTCGGAGGATTTTTATCTAAAGAACAGCAGTCTTTATTAAATAGACATTTCAATAGAATAACAATAATGACAGACGCAGATTTGGCTGGCAGAGAACTTGGATTTAGCATAGCCAATAAATTAAGAATGAAAGACCTCTTGTGGTCTTCCTACCAATATGGTAAGATATATCCACATGATGCAAAAGATGCAGGCGACATGACTGATGAAGAGATTAAAGACTGTATTAAAAATGCAGTATCTGATATCGAATATAGGTCTTGGAACTCGTGATATAATAGAAATACAGATGGATCTATACCATCAACTATACTAAGGAGATATAAATGGGTATCGTGAAAGGTCTTAAAGACCTCAACAAAGTAATGGATAAACCGCAGGCTTCAGGCGGAGACGGAAGCAAAGGTCGCTGGGTAAAGCTAGAAGATGGAGAGAGCGTAAAGGTTCGATTCCTTCAGGAACTAGATCCAGATTCACCAACATACAATGAAAAAAACGGCTTAGGATTTATTGCCGTAGAACATACTAATCCAAAGGATTATCGCCGTAAGGCTCTCTGCTCAATGGAAGACCAAGGTAAGTGCTATGGTTGTGAGCAACATCGCAAAGATTATAAGGCAGGCTGGAAGGGTCGTTCACGACTCTATATCAACGTGCTTGTTGACGATGGTAAAGAAGATCCATATGTCGCAATTCTTTCACAGGGTTCAAGCGGAAAGACTGTAACCCCAACACTAATTGAGTATGCAGGCGAAATGGGAAGCATCACTAATTTGATGTGGCGCATTAAGCGTACTGGTACCAAGACTGACACAAGTTATACAATTATCCCATTGGCGAAGGACGAGGCACCATTTGATTCCTCAGCTCTTGAATTGTTTAAACTTGAAGAAACTGCTGTACGTGACCTACCTTACACAGAGCAGGAAGCCTTTTTCGCAGGTGAAAATGGCGGGCAAGAAGAGTCTTCTGCATCATCTAGCAGTGTAGACTGGTAATACAAGGTTAAAGGCGGAGAATTAATGTCATTCACACACTTACACGTTCATTCATATTATTCGTTAATGGATGGCCTTAATTCTCCTGCCGAACTTGTAAAGGCAGCAAAAGACGCTGGTCAGACAGCGTTAGCAATTACAGATCATGGAACATTATCATCACATCGTGAAATGCAAATTGCATGTAAAGAGCAGGGCGTAAAGCCCATCCTTGGAGTAGAAGCGTACATATCTCCCACAGATAGATTTGACCGCTCCTCTAAAACAGATAAATCAATTCAGGCGTATAATCATATTATCTTATTGGCCAAAAATAAAAAGGGCCTAGAGAATATAAATAAGTTACAGGAACTTGCTTGGAACGAAGGTTTTTATCATAAGCCACGTATTGATAGAGAGGTGCTTAAAGAATATGCTGAAGGTATTATTGTCCTTTCTGGATGCCTTAATGGGCTCATCTCTAAGGCTATCGAAAAGAATGAGTTCTCCGAAGCTAAAATGGTTCTCAAAGATTTTAAGAAAACTTTCGGTGATGATTTTTATATTGAGGTTCAATCTCACAATCCGCAAGAAATAAATTCAAAGCTCCTAGAATTTGCCGATGAGCTTAAAATTAAGGCGGTTGCAACTGGAGATGCCCACTTTGCTAAAGAAGAAGATAGAGTTTTAGAAGAAGCAATGCTTATTCTATCAACATCCCCTAAGATGGATAAGGATGCTGATTTTGATATGTCTAGACAGATTAAAGATATTAATGATAGATTAAACTATTTATATCCAGATCGTAGAATTTCTTTCCAGAACTATAATCTATTTATCCAAACTCGTGATGAAATTCAGGCAGACTTTAATAAATCTAATATAACTCGTACAGATATATATGATAATACTATGGAGATTGCAGATAAGGTTGGAGAATATGACTTTTATCAGGGGCTAGACCTTCTGCCCGTTCCAAAGACGGATGCCGATGAAAGACTACGGGAACTGGCTGAAAAGGGCTTAGAGGGCCTTCAGAAGGCTTCAGATCCTATTTATAAGGAGCGCCTAGAGGAAGAATTGTCTGTTATCGCATCTAAGAATTTTGCCTCATACTTCCTAGTTGTAGCAGATATGATTAATTGGGCTAAAGATAATAATATTAAAGTTGGTCCTGGACGTGGTTCTGCAGCAGGCTCCCTAGTTTGCTACGCCCTTGGAATTACAGACGTAGATCCAATCAAATACGATTTGCTATTCTTCCGTTTCATCAACCCAGAACGTAACGATTTTCCAGATATTGATACAGACTTTGAAGATCGTCGTCGTAAAGAAGTTAAAGATTATTTAAAGAAAAGATTTAAGCATGTAGCATCTATTTCAACTTATACTTATTTTAAAGATAAGGGTGTTGTGCGTGATGCTGCTCGTGTATTTATGGTTCCACTTCAAGAAGTTAACCGTGCAATGAAGTCTATCGATACGTTTGAAGACTTTATAGAGTCACCAAATACAAAAGAGTTTAGACAGCGATATCCAGAAGTAGTATGGCTAGCCGAAAGATTACGTGGTCGTATTCGTTCTGTTGGCGTACACGCAGCGGGTGTTGTTGTAGCAAAAGATGATATTAGAAAATTTGCTCCAGTAGAATCTCGTGAGGATGCACAGGATAAGGTTTCTGGTCGTATTCCAGTTGTAGCATATGATATGGACACAGTTGCAGATATTGGTCTTATCAAGCTTGATGCATTGGGTCTAAAGACTTTATCTGTTATATCTGATACATTAGATTCAATTAAGAGGCGACATAAAAAAGATATCAATCTTTCTGAGCTCCCACTTGATGATCCAAAGGTTTATCAGATGTTGAGCGAAGGATATACAAAGGGTGTTTTCCAAGCAGAAGCTACGCCATATACCAATCTTCTTATGAAGATGGGTGTAGATAAGTTTGAAGACCTTGTTGCATCGAATGCTTTAGTTCGTCCAGGTGCCATGAATACGGTGGGTGCTTTATATATTAATCGTAAGCATGGTCGTGAAGCGGTTCAGTATACGCACCCAATTACACGTCCTTTTACAGAAAATACATATGGTGTTATCATATATCAAGAGCAGGTTATGCAGGCCTGCGTACATTTAGGTGGTATGTCTTGGTCAGAGGCTGATAAAGTTCGCAAGATTATCGGAAAGAAAAAGGATGCAAAAGAATTCGACCAGTTCAAGGATCGCTTTATTGATGGGGCTTCAAAACACATTTCTAAGAAGCAGGCCGAAGATCTCTGGCATACTTTTGAGGCTCACGCTGGGTATTCCTTTAATCGCTCTCATGCTGTTGCTTACTCCATGCTATCTTATTACACTGCTTGGCTTAAGACTTTTTATCCTTTGGAATTCATGTTTTCGATTCTTAAAAACGAAAATGACAAGGACGCAAGAACAGAATATTTAATTGAGGCTAAAAGACTAGGGCTTAAGATTAAGCTTCCTCATATTAATGAGTCTGATATATACTTCTCGTTGCAGGAAGATTCTATTCGATTTGGACTTGCAGAAGTAAAGTTTATTTCAGATAGCATTGCAAATAAAATAATGGAAAGAAGGCCGTTTAAAAATTATGCCGAGTTCATTGAAAAAGCATCTGCGAAAGGTAGCGGTATTAACAGTAGGGCTATTGCTGCCCTTAATTCGATTGGTGGCGCTGCCTTCGAAGATAATCCTAGGTCGGGATCAGAAAAAGACAACTACTACGAATACCTAGGCATTCCTACATTTAATTTAGAAGGAATACCACCACGTATTAAAGCACAAGCACGTCCAATTGAGGAGTTTGAAGACCTTGGTTCATTTGTAATGTTTGGAATGGTAAAGGGAATTAAGCGTGGCAATGGCTGGGCCAGAGTAGAATTAGTAGATGAAACTGGGTCTATTGGTCTATTTCACACAGAACAAACACAGATTGAAACTGGACAGATGTACTTCATCCTTGTCGGAGATAACCGTATTGCAAGGTATATTAAAGTAAGCGATATAGACGCTAGTGGCTCAGATCTGTTTGTTGATTATCTTTATAAAAAAGAATATGATTTAGAAGAAGATGAATATATTGTAGTAAACTTTACTCCATATACAACTAAGGCTGGTAAAACAATGAGCCATATAGTTTTGGCAAATCGTGATAAAGAGCTTACTAGAGTTATTGTTTTCCCTACAATGTATAAAATGTCCTTAGCAAAAATGCGTGAGGGTATGAAGTGTAAGCCAGTCCTATCTAAATTAGATGACGGAACGTTGATGGTTAAGGAAATAAAATGACAGAAGATATAGAGGGTTTAGTTACTTCTATTAGTATGAACCAGATATTGGTTGCAATATTAGAAGAGCATAAAAAGATTACTGTTCCAACATTAAGATTTTTAGATGCTAATACTAATAATAAAGAATTAGTTATTGATTATGATGAGACAATCCCATCATTTACTTTTAGTTTAAGAGAGCAAAATGGAAACGAATCAAGTTCTAACTGAGTATGGATTAGATGCATTGTCTGCAGTGCTGCATGAAATTGCTAGGGGAAAAGGTTTTTGGGACGGAGAATACACATACGATAAGGTTGGCAACAAACTTGCATTAGTGCATTCAGAAGTAACAGAAGTTCTTGAGGCAATTAGAAAAAATAAAGGATCTGAGGCAGTTGTAGAAGAAATGGCTGATGTAATTATTAGGCTATTAGATATTTATGCAGCAATGAGAAATGAAGAGGCAGTTCTTCATAGTCTAGATGAAGTTCTAGAAAATAAAATTAATATTAATAAAGAAAGACCAAGGCTTCACGGAAACGCATTTTAATGCTATACTTAGTAGATAGAGAAAAGATAAATAATGACAATTGTATTAGATGATATATTAGCAAAGTTAGACCCAAAAACAAGAGCAAGAGTTCAATCAGCACAAGATGTTAAGGTTGAAAAACAACTAACACCATCAATTGGCCTGAATATGGCTTTGAAGGGTGGGCTTGGATATGGACGACAGGTTCTGGTATGGGGAAATAAGTCTGCTGGAAAATCTTCTTTCTGCCTACAAATGATAGCAATGGCACAGAAGGAAGGTAAAACTTGTGCATGGATTGATGCAGAAGCATCCTATGACCAATCATGGGCTGAGTCTTTAGGTGTTGATTCAAGCAAATTAATTTATTCACCAGCAAAAACAGTTAACGATATGGTTGACGTTGCAACAAAACTTATGGATGCTGGAGTTGACATGATTGTAGTTGATTCTATTTCAGCATTGCTACCAGCCATCTATTTTGAAAAAGATGGTAATGAAATGAAGGATTTGCAAGATACTAAGCAAATCGGCGCAGAAGCAAAGGATATGACCCACGCAGTCAAGATGTTAAACTATGCAAACAAAAACACACTACTTGTTCTCATCTCACAACAACGAAATCAATTTGGATCTATGCATGCTAGTCACATCCCCACAGGTGGCATGGCAGTCAAGTTCTTTTCTTCCACTGTCATTAAACTCTGGTCGTCTGAAGCTGAGGCGAATGCTATTAAGGCTGGGATTAAGGTTGGCGACAAGATCATTGAACAAAGAGTTGGACGGCCAGTTAACTGGATTATTGATTACAACAAACTTGGCCCCCCAAATTTATCGGGACAATACGACTTTTACTACCAAGGGGAAACTCTTGGTGTAGATCGTGTCGGTGAAACATTAGATGTTGCAGAAATGTGTGGCGTCGTAGAAAAGGGTGGAGCATGGTATACAGTAAATGGAGAACGTTTTCAAGGACGTGCAAAGGCTGTCGCATATTTAAGAGAAAATCCAGATGTTGTAGACAGCTTAGTTGGAGAGATAAATGCCAAATCTTAATGAATTTTTTCATAAGCCAGAGATAATTCATAAAGCTGAATTACAAAAAATTCATGGAATTAAGCCATGCGGAAAGTGTAATGCGGATGTTGAAGAAGCTTTTTGGGATCCAGCCACATTAATATTAGCTTGGGAGTGCCCAAACGGTCATAAAAATCAGGTTAAGGTTGAATAGTGTCAGAAAGATCTGAAGTTAAAAGAGATGGCGCTAAGGCTCAAAAAAATAGTGGCCGTGGAGATTATCAAAAAGGTGATGCCAAATGGAATCAGTTTTTGGTAGATTATAAAGAAGCGTCTGCATCTTTTACTTTAAATAAACCAGTATGGTCAAAGATCTGTACTGATACATTTAAAGTTAGTAGAGACATGCATCCAGCATTAAAAATTATAATTGGTACTGAGTCTAAAGTTAGATTAGGAATTATTGAATGGACTGTATTGGAAGATCTAATTCAGTTTTGGGAGGAGAATCATGATTAGAGAAGTGTTTTTAACTACGCTTACTGGCATGGGAGTTGGTGCTGTATTTAGCATATTTAAACTTCCAGTTCCAGCACCACCAGTATTTGCTGGGCTTATGGGAATATTTGGGCTTTGGCTTGGATATGGAATAGTGCAAAGGTTATTCTAATGATTACATTCCTCTGCGGTTTTGGCCTTGGCCTAGTTATCGGCTATGGGTTAGGATTATTTATAGATAAGTTAGATAAGGAAATTAAAAATGGCGGACGATAAGAATACTCTAGAATTAATTAGCACCATTACAGAGTTTAATGATCTACATGATTTCATGAAAGATGAGCATCTAGATAAAGCGCTGGCTATTGTGGTAAAATTATTAATGAATCCAGATGTTCCTTCGGCAAAGGCACCGCATTTAATTATGGAACTACAGGCTATGTCTACTAAATTTGCCGTTCTAGCTTCTGTTTACTCAACAGTTGCAAAGGACAAGGCTGGTACTGTCAATAACAATAAGAAGAACATTTATTATTCAGTAAAGGAGTCCATAGACAAGCTTGTAGATGCACTTAAGTATGTCGTTAGGTACAATTCATAATGGGTAGAGATATAGTAAAGAACCTTAAGTTTAAAAAGCATACAGGCAAGCACTTTGACCCAGAGTTATTTGCTCAGCTTCTTGACGAATCATACAGAAATACTAAACGTGCAGATGGAGAAATGACAAAGAAGTCATTTAGCCCGAGTTCTTTGGGGTATGGTCATGGAACATGCCCAAGATATTGGTATATGGCATTTAGCGGAGCAATGTTTATCGATGACAATGATGCGGTTGCGGTAGCTAATATGGCGCAGGGAACGCAAGCTCATGAAAGACTTCAAAAACTTATTTCAACTATGCCACAATTTAAGGCAGAAGAAGAAGAGATTGTTAATGAATATCCACCTATCCGTGGCTTTATAGATTTAATTATGGAGTATGATGGAGAAACCGTAATTGGTGAAATCAAAACGGCTAAGCAAGAGGTCTGGGATTCTAGACAGGCTGAAATGAAACCAACAGCAAACCACATGCTTCAATTACTTACATACATGAAGCTTAAAAATGCTAAAGAAGGCTTTTTCTTATATGAAAATAAGAATACTCAAGAGATCCTTGTTATTCCTATCTCTATGAATGAAAAGAATACTAAGATAATTGAGGATGCTTTTCTATGGATGTGCGAAGTCTGGGATAATTTTAAAGACGGAGATCTCCCAATGAGACCAGCTGGAGCAACAAAGTCCAAGATGCCGTGTACATACTGCCCAATTAAAAAAGAATGTTGGGATAAATCAGCACAACTTGGAACTGTACAGATAGAATCATTTGAGGTTCCAAAAGTATGATCTGTGGGAATAAAGAGTGTGCAAAAGACTTTGAGCCTAAAACACATAATCAAAAATATTGTACTGATGAGTGCTGCCGTATTGCTACAAATCGTAGGATCATGGAAAAGTATTATGAGAAGAAGGCTATTAGAAATGGTGCGTTAAGACCATGTAAAAAATGTGGTGCTCAGCTTAGCAGATACAATCAGTCAAACTTTTGTGCAACATGCGAAAAAAATATTAATTTAAAAACTAAAAGTAACCTGCTAGGAATGATAAATGAAATTAGCTGACCTAGTTAAAACAAAAGCGCACAGAGTTCTTGGCATAGATGCGTCCACTAACTCTATAGCATTCTGCCTAATGGAAGATGATCAACCGTTAAAATGGGGAAAGATAAACTTAGTTGGATCAGATATATATGATAAGATATTTGATGCAAAAAAGAAGATGGCTCTAATGCTTGATGAATTAAAATCAGATTATATCGTTGTTGAGGGTGCTATTTTAGTTAGGTCTCCAGATGCTGTAATTAAACTATCATATGTATATGGTGTTGTTATTGCAGAGTTAATGTCGACAGGGGCTAAGGTTATAACAATATCACCCACTGCTTGGCAAGCACATATTGGAAATAAAAATCCTACAAAGTTTGAAAAAGATAAAATAAGATTTGAGAATCCAGGTTATGCAGACTCATGGTATAAAAATCAATTAAGGAATATGCGTAAGCAAAGAACAGTAGACTACTTTAATTCTAAATATAGTCTTTCCCTAGATGATTTTGATGTGGCAGATGCATTCGGCATTGCACATTATTCTAATACGGTGTTGACGGAACGATGAAACTTTATCAAAGTAAAGAGTGGTTACATAGAAGATATGTAATACAGAAAAAAACAGTAACAGAAATTGGTAAAGAGTGTGGTGTCTCTGCTATGACCATACAGAGATATTTAGAACAGTTTGGGCTAATTAAAAAAAGATGATAGCTAACAAAATGTGTTACAAAATTTTTCATATTCCAGGATATGGAGAATCTCATGAAAAAAGGGAAGAGCTATTTAATACATTAGATGAATTTCTTTCTAATAAAATGAGTAGGCTGGATACAGAGACTGTATTAATAAGCAATGAGGAACAGTATTTTGATTTTAATGAAAAGCATAATTTAATTAAAACTGAACGTGAATTTAAATGGGGCGAACTAGGAATATGGGCCAGTAACTTATTGGCAATTAAGAACTTTTTAAATACAGACAAAGAATACCTGATGCTTATGGAAGACGATATTCATGTACCAGATCAAATAGGATTTATATATCTTTTAGAAAAATATATGGGCGGGTTGCCAGAAGATTGGGACGTATTTAGTTATTTTGTACATGATGATCAATTGCCTAGGTTTAGTCAGGCTAATCATGGCATAGAAAGCAATACATACATAGTTAAAGCATACCAAGACTGGTCAATGCTATGCTACGTATTAAATAGAAAATCAGCAAAAAAAATGTTAAACTTAGTTAAACATACTGGGTTGACAATGCCTATCGATTGGTATATTTATAGGCAGCCAGACTTATTTAAAAGCTACACCATCCACCCCCTTGCGGAAATTGGATGTAAATTGTATGATATGGTATCGACATTTCAAACTAGAGAAATAGGCCATCCAGTGCCAGAAAAGAGAAACACATGAGCAGAGAACTAGCAGAAAAATTACCTAATTGGTTTTTAGGAAATAAAACACAGGACGACTTTGATCGTCTACTTGATGAGTTTAGGGGAAAGCCAAACCTAAAGTTTTTAGAAATTGGTTCATTCTGTGGCAATAGTGCTGCATGGACAATTGAAAATATTTTGACAAACAAGACATCCAAGTTAACTTGTGTTGATCCGTGGAATGGAAATGTTGCACACGAGGCATTTGATTTTTCAGATGTAGAGTCAGCATTTGATGAACAACTTGAACCATTTAAAGATCAGTTAATTAAACATAAGGCATACAGTGATGAATGGTTGATGAAAAATAGATCAACCCAATATGATTTTATCTATATTGATGGTGACCACATGCCTCAAGCATTTATGATGGATGCCCTACTATCCTGGGAGCTTTTAAAGCCAGGTGGAATTATGGCTATTGATGATTATGCATGGACACATCCACGAGGAGCCAGATATAATCCAGGACCAGCCATAGATATGTTTGTTAGCATGTATTCAGAACATCTTACAGTTATTGAAAAGGGATGGCAGGTTTGGGTACGTAAGAATCCAGATTACGTACGACCAGAGCATATTCACGAATAGGAGAAAAAATGGCGGGGTATCCAAATAAGGATAGCGGTTATCAAACTTGGATTACAGATCTACAATTAATAGCAACAGACGCTCCTTCTGGTCATAGAATTATTAGAGAGTGTCTTGAAATTGCAGAAATGTTAATTCAAAAAAATATATCATACGGAGATTCGGCATTAAGCCCAATTCGTATATTTTCTCAAGCAGATAATCAAGAGCAAATTAAAATTCGTATTGACGACAAAATAAATAGAATTAAAAATGGCTCAGGATTTGCAGGAGATAACGATATTGACGATATGATTGGTTATTTAATACTTCTTAAAATTGCTAAGCGACTTGCTATTTCAGTCGACTAGAAGTATAATATATGTATGACTGAATTAGAGCCAGCTATACATTATGACCGAATGAATAAGGTTGTAGAAGAATTACTTAAGGGTAACAGCCCAACTCAAATTGCCACCCTTACGGGTTTTACCCGTAAGGAGGTAATTGAATTTATTGATGAGTGGAAGTCTGTAATCCATAACGATACAAGCCTTAGAGACCGTGCTAAAGAGGCGATCTCTGGTGCTGATCAACATTATGCCATGCTGATTAAAGAGGCCTGGAAAACAGTTGAGGATGCCGATACACAGGGTCAACTTAATGTTAAGTCTGGAACATTAAAATTAATTGCAGATATTGAAGCTAAGAGAATTGGAATGCTTCAATCTGTTGGCGTACTTGAAAATAATGAAATAGCTTCTCAAATTGCTGAGGCAGAACGTAAACAAGAAGTTTTAGTTAAGATATTAAAAGAAGTTACATCTACCTGCCCTAAATGCAAAATGGATGTTGCTAAAAGATTGTCCCAAATTACTGGAGTAGTAGAGGCTATTGTAGTAGAGGACGCTAGTGGATCTTAATTTTGGTGATCTAATTGATTTACTTGACGGTGAAGAGTTTGATGAAAAGCCAGTCGATTTAAAAACATTTGTAAATCATCCAGACTACTTAGGGCTACCACCTCTTTCAGATTACCAATATACATTAATTGAAAAAAGCTCACAGATATATAAAGAATCTACTTTAATTAAATTATTTGGGGAACAAGAAGGCAAGGTTAGGTTTAAGCAGACTGCAAACGAAGTTGTCGCACAATTAGGTAAAGGTAGCGGTAAAGACTACTGTTCTACAATCGCAGTTGCCTATATAGTTTATTTGCTATTGTGTCTAAAAGATCCAGCAACATATTATGGCAAGCCACCTGGAGACTCAATTGATATTATTAATATCGCTATCAACTCTCAACAGGCAAGCAATGTTTTCTTTAAAGGATTTAAAACACGTATTGAAAAGTCACCGTGGTTTGCTGGAAAGTATAGCGATAAAGCAGCGGAAATTAAATTTGATAAAGCTATAACCGTACACTCTGGACACTCTGAGCGTGAAGCATGGGAAGGGTATAACGTTATTGTTGTCATCCTTGATGAGATTTCAGGTTTTGCCATTGAAAATACAACTGGTCATGAACAGGCAAAGACTGGTGCGGCTATATATGATATGTACAGGGCGTCAGTAGACTCACGTTTCCCAGACTTTGGTAAAGTCATATTGCTTTCATTCCCAAGATATAAGAATGATTATATCCAACAGCGCTACGACGCTGTTGTGGCAGAGAAGCAAACAATTATTCGTGATCATAAATTTAAAATGGATGAGGATCTTCCAGATGGAACGGAAGGCAATGAATTTAGTGTTGAGTGGGAAGAAGATCATATTGTTTCATACAAGATTCCTAAAGTATATGCTCTAAAGAGACCTACATGGGAGATCAATCCAGTTAGAAAGATTGATGATTTTAAAGTTGCTTTCTTTACAAACCCTCTAGATGCCCTATCCAGATTTGCATGTATGCCACCAGATGCAGTAGATGCTTTCTTTAAGTCAAGAGAAAAGATTGAAAAAGCATTTAATAAGGCGCACCTTGCTGTAGATAATTTTGGAAGACTTGAAGAGTGGTTTATTCCAGACCCAGACAAAGAGTATTTCATACACGTAGACCTTGCACAGAAGCATGACCATTGTGCTGTAGCAATGTCACACGTTAATAAATGGGTTAACATAAAAGTTACAGATACTTATTCTCAACCAGCTCCAATGGTTGAAGTAGATGCAGTTAGATATTGGACGCCGACTGCAGATAAATCTGTAGACTTTACAGAAGTTAAAGACTACATTCTGTCTTTAAGAACTCGTGGATTTAAGATACGTGTCTGTACTTTTGACAGATGGAATTCTCATGATATGATGCAGCAACTAAAACAATATGGCATCAACACAGAGATTCTGTCTGTTGCTAAAAAACATTACGATGATATGGCAATGGTAGTTGCAGAAGAAAGATTAACTGGACCACATATTAAATTACTTATAGATGAATTACTTCAGTTAAAAATTATGCGTGATAGAGTTGACCACCCAAGAAAGGGTTCAAAGGACTTGGCGGATGCTGTATGCGGATCAATTTTTAATTCAATAAGTAGAAGTAAGTTTGATACAAATGAAGAAATTAAAATTCATACATACGAGTCTATGAGTTTTGATAATGACTTTAATACTGACGCAGATGGCGAGAAGGAGTATGTTCAAAATATGATTCGTGCACCTAGAATGCCAGAAGACCTAAGAGAATCGATGGAAAGAATGATGATACTATGAGCCTATATCAAGAAAAAGCTAAAGAATGCAAATGTTGCGGTAAACATGTTCCGCTACCAACTGTACTTAAAGAGTATAATGGAACAATGTTATGCCCTACCACATTTGCAAATGTAATTGAATATAAAAGAATATGGAAAGCATCTGGGTCTAGGCCAATGGGCAATATTAGAAAACATTTTTCTGAATATGTACAACAAATAGTTGAAGAAACTATTGACAAAAACGAAGACGGCACGTTACAATAGACACTTGGCAACAGTAGCCAAGTTGGTTAAGGCCCCGAACTCATAATTCGGTTATTCGTAGGTTCAAGTCCTACCTGTTGCACAGAAAGGTGTTATATGAAAGACGATGCAGATGATATTTTAAATTATTATATTGAAATAGGCGCAGTAGAAGTGGCTGGTATATCTGAAGATGGTGAATTTATATATGCTATTACAGAAGCAGCTAAAAAATTAGCTCCAGATTTATGGGAGGCTCACGAAAAGCATGTAGACGAGTCGCTCATGTCGCTATATGATATGGGATTAGTATCTGTTTCATATAACGAAAATTTAGAAGCAACCCTAGAGTTAACAGAAGAAGGAAAGGCCATGGCTAAGGAGTTTGGTATAGTTCAAATGGATATACCAGATATGCCAAACAATTGATTTTAAGCCTTCGTAGCTCAGTGGACAGAGCGAGACTCTTCTAAGGTCTGCGTCGCAGGTTCGATCCCTGCCGAGGGCGCTTGTGTAACGGTACAAATGCTATAATTGATATATATAATTTTAGGGGGACAAATGGAATCTTTAATTCAAGCACTAAGAGTACTTCAGTCAAATTCATTTATTTATGGGACAAAGGCACACGGATACCACTGGAATGTGGAAGGCATCTTGTTTGATCAGTTTCATGAGATGTTTGGGGAAATCTACGAGGATGCAGACGGAGCCGTGGATACGTTTGCAGAATGGATCAGATCTTTTGGCGGGAAGGCAGAGTTTGATACAGTAAAGATTTATGAGACATCTAATGTTAAGTATGATTTAGATATGAATGTAACAAGCCCTATTGAGATGCTTCAGTCATTGCTTTCTTCTAATGAGCAAATTATTACAGATTTAAAGGCTGGATTTATAATTGCAAATGATGCAAACGAGCAGGGAGTTGCAAACTTCTTTGCAGATAGAATTACATCTCATGAAAAATGGAGATGGAAAATTACAGCATCTCTTAAAAGCATGGTGAATTTCTAATGCCTTGGAAAGTAAAGCAGGGTGCTGCTGGCTGTAAAGGATTCGCAGTTGTTAAAGAAACAGGAGAGCTTGTAGGGTGCCATCCAAGCAAGTCTCGTGCAGTTGCTCACATGAGAGCACTGTACGCATCTGAAGCGGATAATAAAAAAATTAAAAAATCAATTTTAAAAGGAGAATAAAATGGCAGATAAAGGAACAGCTGCAGCTATAATTGAAGTTGCATATAAAGAAGTAGGGGTTATTGAAGGCCCGAAGGATAATGAAACAAAATACGGTGCATTTACAAAGGCTAACTTTTTGCCATGGTGCGGAAGCTATGTAATGTGGTGCGCTAATCAGGCTGGAGTAAAGGTTCCAAATACAGTTTCAACTGTTGCAGGAGCAGCAGCATTTAAAAAGATGGGCACATGGTTTGAGGCAGATAATGGAACAGCTCCTCAGCCAGGAGATATTCTTTATTTTGATTTTCCAGGAGATGGTGTCGATAGAATTTCCCATGTTGGAATTTGCGTAAAAGATAACGGAGACGGAACAGTAACAGCACTAGAAGGTAATACATCTTCAAAGAAATCTGGATCACAGCGTAATGGTGGAGAAGTTTGTGAGCAGGTTCGTGCATATAAGTCTAATAAAAAGAAAGTTATGGTTTCAATTGTTGGATGGGGTCGCCCAAATTATAAGGGTAACGACGTAACAGCAAAAGTTCCAGCACCAGAAGCACCAGCATTCCCAGGACAGATTAAGCCTGGCGCTAAGGGTGAGGGAGTTAAGGTAGTACAGAAGGCACTCGGACTACTTGCAGACGGAGATTACGGCCCAGCAACAAAGAAGGCTGTAATTGCATTCCAAGATAATCATGACTTAGTAGATTCAAACGGAATTATTGGTCCAAAAACTTGGGCAGAACTTATTAAGTTTTTATAAAACATTTGCTATAATAATATACGGGTCGCCATTAGGGGCCCGTATATTAATTTATTTGCTTAAAGGAGAAATAAAATGGTAACATCATACACATTGGATCTTTTTAAGGATCCATTTTTTATTGGTTTCAATCACACATTGGACCGCTTAAATTCAATTCATAATGCATCAGTGCATCAATCATATCCACCTTACGATATCGTAAAGATTGACGAAGACTCGTATCGTGTAGATCTAGCAGTTGCTGGATTCGATAAGAAGGACGTAGATGTATCTGTAGATAACGGAACTCTGATTATTAAGGGAGAAGTTGGATCAGAAACAACAGAAGAAGTACTGCATAAGGGAATTGCTACACGTAAATTCACACGCACATTTGCGCTTGGTGAGTATATGGAAGTAATTTCGGCTGAATTTAAGAATGGTATGCTATCTGTATTAGTAGAGCGCATTGTGCCTGAAGAAAAGAAGCCAAAGACCATCAAGATAAAATAAATAGTATAATAAAGATCTGCACCCCGTCACTGGGGAGTCGCAGACCATTCGGGCGCTACCCGAGGATGGACCTGAGCATGTCGATAAACTGCTCCTTAATATTAAGGAGAATCATGTTTGAGTATTATGTAAAGAAGGTTACAAAAGTTGTGGACGGAGACACAATTGATGTAGATATTGATCTCGGATTTGATATCTCATTTAGCTCTAGAGTTCGTTTAGCTGGTATTGATACACCAGAAAGCAGAACTGCAGATAAGATGGAGAAAGCTCTTGGGCTTGAGGCAAAAGCTTATCTGAAGCATGAAATTGAAGCTGCTAAGACTGTTGTAATTAAGACAGAAAAGATGGACAGCTCAGAAAAGTATGGAAGAATTTTAGGGTGGGTTTACCTTGATGATGCTAAAGTATCATTGAATGAAAAGATGATTGAAGATGGATATGCATGGGGTTATTTAGGAGATACTAAGGTCAAGGACTTTGATGCCTTAGCAAAAGCGAGGAAGAAAAGCGGTAAGTAATGCCTATTTACGAATATAAGTGTGAGTGTTCTCCAGAAGACATTGTACAGTTTGAGCGTAGCATTAGTGAAGATGAGCCAACTTATGGCTGTGAAAAGTGTAATGCAAACCTTACAAGACACTACGGATCGTTCGGAATACAGTTTAACGGTACTGGTTTTTACAAAACAGATAACCCAAAATAGTTAACTAATTTAAATTATTATAATTAGTCTGATATAATCCTTAAGTAAACAAAAATATTGTTTTACTGAGGAGAGTCTTAATTGACTAGAATTAAATTAACTTTTGCCAGCCTATTTGTTATGGGCTGGTTGCTTTTTGTTGGACCAACTTATGCGTATGCAGATGATCCAGCACCAGTTGAACAAGTTGTTGTAAGCCCAGCACAACAGGCTGTTAATACAGCATTATCAACAGCTACATCTGAAGTAAACCAAGCTGTTGCTGCTTCAATTAATACAACTGCAGTAATAGATACTGCAACAGCAACAGTTGCAATAGCAAACACAGCTATTCAACAACAGTCTACTGCAGTTGCAACAGCAAATACAGCAATTCAAGCAGCATCAACAGCTGTGTCCACAGCAAATACTGCGGTATCAGATGCAACTACAGCAACAACAAATGTTAATACTGCTGTAAGTCAAGTTACAAATTTAACACCAGTAGTCTCCACAGTTACTGAATCTGCTACACAAGCAACTCAAGCAGTAAATTCAGCAGAAACTGCTGTAACAAATGCAAATACATTAGAATCAGCAAATGCCGCTCAATCAGTAGTTACATCTGCGATAACAGCAGTTGAGTCTTCTACAGCTACAATAATTTCTAGCGTTGCAACTCAAGTAAATCCAGACCCCACCACACTTGCTCAAGTTTCACAGGTAGTATCTGATGCATCGACATCTGTTGCAACCGCTCAAGCAGCTATAGAAACAGCAAATACTACAATTACAAATGCTTCTACAGCAGTTGAGTCTGCTCAAACTGCAATTACTGCAGCAAATACAGCAGTTGAATCTGCTACTGCTACAGCAACAAATACTGCTACAGCAATTACAAATGCTAATACTGCGGTAGCAGCAATATCTACTGCTAGAACAAATGCTCAAACCCAATTAACAGAAGCTAACGTTGCAATTAATAATGCTCAGGATGCGGTTAATGCATTAGCAGCAACAATTGGAGCATCAACAAACGTACTTGCTGGAGTAGATGATGCTGGCGTTAGAATGAATCTTCCATTTAATTTACGTATGGGAAATACTGTTTATACAAATGTCTATGTTGGTTCAAACGGCACAATAACATTTGGAGTTAATGAAGGATCAAACTATTATTCAACACCTTCTGCCCCGTCAATTTCTATTGCTGGATATGACTGGACCACCTGGTCTTCAGGATCTGGTATTACATACTCAACAACTACAAATACTTTAAATGTTGCGTGGGATGTTAGAGTATATCCACTTACAACCGCAGAAACTCAAATGACACAAATTAGATTCAATGCTGATGTTAATCCAGCAGATGGTGCTTGGATGGCGGATGTAAGTGTGACTGGCCCAATTCCTAATGGGGCAAGATTTAATTATAGAGAGACCACAAATGGCACAGTTACTGCAATAGCAGATACAAATTCAGGACCTGGATTTAATGGAACATTAAGTCAGGGTGCATCTTTTACACCTACTCCAGATCCATCAACAGCAGCAATTCAGACAGCAATTGATAATGCCAATGCTCAAATTGCAACATTAAATGCTGCCATAACCAATGTGGTGGCAAATAATAATGCTAATAATGCAGTATCTGTAACTGCACCAAGACCATTACAAACTACATTACAGACAAGCACATTAAATTCAGCCTCTAATACATTGGCTCAAGCAAGCACAACCCTTGCTATTAATGCATCTACAGTAGAAACAGCAACAGCTACATTGCAAACAAAAACAGAGAGCCTTGTTGCAGTCTCACAAGCAGTGGGAACAGTAACTGTACAATCATCTAATATTGAAAGCATACAATCTAATTTAACTTCAATTATTGAACAAAAAACTGCAGAAGAGTCTGCTAGAGTAGCGGCAGCTCAGGCAGCTGCAGCTGCATCAGCACAAGCAGCCGCAGAAGCAGCAGCAGCTGCAGCGGAACAAGCAGCTGCTCAAGCCGCTGCAGAAGCTAAGGCAGCAGCGGAAGCTGCAGCAAAGGCAGAAGCGGAAGCTAAGGTAGCCGCAGAAGCTGCGGCTAAAGCAGAAGCAGAAGCTAAAGCAGCAGCGGAAGCTGCAGCAAAGGCAGAAGCAGACAAAGCCGCTGCAGAAGCAGCAGCAGCTGCACAGGCAGAAGCAGATAAAGCAGCAGCGGAAGCTGCAGCAAAAGCAGAAGCAGAGGCACAGGCACAGGCCGAAGCTGCAGCAAAGGCAGAAGCAGACAAAGCCGCTGCAGAAGCAGCAGCAGCTGCACAGGCAGAAGCAGATAAAGCAGCAGCGGATAAAGCAGCAGCGGATAAAGCAGCAGCGGATGCAGCAGCAAAAGAAGCACAAGATCAAGCAAACAAGTTAGCAGAAGAAAAAGCGGCAGCTCAGGCAGCAAAAGATGCACAAGCAAAATCAGATGCTGCTAAAGCAGAGGCATCTAAAATAGCTGCAGAAAAAGCGGCGGAAGCAAAGAAATTAGAAGATGCTATTGGTGTAAAGTCAAATAACCCAGATCAATTACCAACAGATAAGCCAAAGCTACCAGATCCTCAAGACTTAGTTGCAAAAGTTCAAGTTGATAAGCCAGGTATTGAAAATGGTGGAATTCAATTCTTTGGCACAAAGTCTGCTCCACAAGTTATAGGAGAAGACGGTAAATTAACTCCTCCTCCTCCACCTCCAGGATCTGGACTTCCAATTCCTGCAGAAGCAATTACAACACAAGATACATTCATTGGACAGCCTGGAGGAACATCATTTAATTCACCAGATATTGCGGTTCCAGTACTTATGACATACGTATGTAAAACAGAAGTTAGAAACGATAAGGAAATTCATATAGATATAGATGGTAATGAACACCCAATAGAGCAGTGTACATTTCTTCCAGCGGCCCTAGATGCCATTCCAGGCGCTGGTGAGGCAATACAGGCAGTAGGGGCAGCATATGCTGCTATGGCTAACATTGGAAACGATATGAGTCCAGTAACAAGAAAGAAGGCTAAAAAGGTGCTGGTACTTACAGCAGCTATAGTGGCTTTCAGAAGGAGGTTCGGAAATGATTAACAATCTTTGGAGAATTATCAAGGGAACTATCTCTGATATAATTGATGAGATATACACGCTAATCGGTCTATTTGCTGGATGGCTAGTTCTTACAGGGTCAGCAAAGGTAGTTATTGGAAAAGTCATAATGATAGGTTTTATCGTATGGATTATTCGTAACAGAATAAAAGATTTTAGCGGGGAGGAATAAATATGAAATCAATTGGAAATATTTTATTGAGAATTGTTGCTGTGTTTGCAGCTAGCGGTTTGGGAGTAATAGGTGCTGGCGCAGTTGCTGGTATCTCAGTAGTAAAAGCAGTAACTGTGGCTGGACTAACGGCAGTTGCGGCTGTTGTAGAAAAACTTGCTCGTGGATTTATGAACGATGGCAAGTTGGATCTAGATGAAATTAATGCAGCATTTGCATCAGTAGACACAAAGGCTAAGAGCGAAGCAGACCTTAAGGTTGAGGCTAAGCAGTCTGGACAAGATATATTAATTTCAGCAAATTCAGGTACAATTACACAAGTATCGCCTGAAGATGACCCAAACTATAATTAAAGTCAAGAAAATGATATACTAGTTATATGAATACCTACAAAGTTAAATTAAGTGTTGAGGTTGAAGTAGAAGCTTTTAATGAGGCTGATGCTAGAGACTACGTAGGAGACATATTTAATATTGATGACGAAATTAAGCACGTTAATATCGTCAAGATTTTGGAGAAGTAATATGGCTAAAGATGGATATAAACCAACATCGGGCATGCAATCTGCTGCACGTAGAGCTCTTAAATTAAAAGAGCAGGGTAAGGCTAAAGGCGCAGGAACTGCTGTTGGTTGGACAAGGGCTGGGCAACTTGCTAGAGGTGAAACACTAAGCCTTGATACAGTAAAAAGAATGTATTCTTTTTTTTCACGTCATGAAGTAGATAAAAAGGGTAAAGACTGGGATAACGCAGAAAATCCATCTAACGGAAAGATTATGTGGCTTGCATGGGGTGGCGATGCAGGATTCTCATGGTCCAGAAAAATTGTTCAAAGAGAGAAGAATGCTGAAAAAATGATAAAAAGCAACGAAATTGTAGAAGAAATTAAATCTATTTTAGAAGACGCCATTGATCCAATTACTAATGAAATAGAAATTGAAGATGATTTGGTTGAAAAAATGGATAATGAAAAAGAAATTTATAAATCAGAAAATGAAGACGAAGATAAATGGGATAACGAAATGCAGAAATGCTGGACTGGATATACTCAACGTGGTATGAAGGAAAAGGATGGCAGAATGGTTCCTAATTGTGTTCCTGTTGAAAAGTCTGTAAATAAATCAATATGGGATGGAATTTTTACAAAAAAGAAGTACTAAATAATCGTTGACAGGGCCGTAGTTTTTACTGTATAATAATACATAGAGACTGCGGTTTCTGCTTTTGGCCCATAGCTCAGCAGGCAGAGCGGGAAGCTGTTAACTTCTAGGTCCTAGGTTCGAATCCTAGTGGGCCAGCAAATCTAGGCGGACTTACTAGATAGGAAACAAAGTGCTTAATCTTACACTAAAAGGTGTAGAAGTTTTTATAGAAAGATCTAAGAATAAAAATCAAGATTCATACTGGGATAACTATGACTTAATGATTTGGAAAAAAGATCATAACGGATTTACTAATATAAAAGGTTTATTTAGAAAAGATACTTGGGGGATTGCAGAAAGAATATCTGTAAGCGACGAAGGAATTTGGAAGTTACCGACAAAATATGTCAAGCATTTTAAATGATCTAGGCGTAGACGAAGACGATTTTGATTGGTACCACTTAGCAATATGTCGTGGTATGGATACAAATTTATTTTACGAAAAGTATGAGTCAGATATAAACATTGCAAAGAACATAGACGAGGCTTGTTTGAGCTGTCCAGTTTCTAAAATGTGCTACGAAGCAGGAGTTGAAAATAATGAACACGGTATTTGGGGCGGGATATACTTGAATGCAGGTTCAATTGATAAAGCAAGGAATATTCATAAAACACAGGAAACCTGGAAAAAAATAAGGAGAAAAAATGGCATCTAGCATGTTTGACAACAAGCATTTTAAGTATGGCATTAATCAATTTACAGGAGAACCTAACAAGCCAGTATTTTATAGTCAAGCGATGGCCAAGAAGATCAAAGAGATCAAAGCGCCAGTCATGGGATTACAAATGGATATTGCCAAATATCCAGATTTCTTAGCTATTAAGCTATATGAAGATAACTTTATCCAGTACCAAGGTACTCAAAAGGAAATGGTTATTGATTATGTTGGAAAAGTTAAGAAGGTAATTGAATCGTTTGGAGTAAGATGCGAACTGGTTGGGGTGCCAAGTGAAAGAGTACTATGAGATTATCAATGTTGTATACATACACGATCTTCGTGTATATGGAACAATAGAAAAAATGGGAACTTATGCATCTGTGGTAAAATATACTAAAGATGGTATTGATTATAAAGAAATGATTGAGAACGACGAATTCGCCATAGTTGACGAAATCGTATTTGAACACGCTGAGGAAGAAAAATAATGGAAAAAATATTGTGCTATTCTTGTAATAAGTCTAAGAATAAGCTTAACGTAAAAAAGTCCAGCTTATTGCCGATTAATTTGCTTATGTGCGAGACATGCATAACTTCTAAAATTGAGCCACGATGGGTTGTTATATTAGCAGGAAGATCTATGGGCCCAGAGCATGTTAGAGAATTTGTATTGAAAAAGAAATATATTGGCAATGAGATTGCTGCATCTGAGCTGTTAATTTAGTACTATTTCACGGTATAATTAAACTATTATGAGTTTAGATTATACCTCTATTATTATTGCTATTTCTGCAGCCGTATTATCTGGCATGGGTACGGCAATAATTGCTGGCATAAAAGAAAATAAAAATGAAAAAACTCGCCAGCGTGAGCGTGAGCAGGACCATCTTAAGATGGAATTAAAAGATCTAAAAATTCAATTATATCAAGTTGAAAGAGATCTTACTGAATGGAAAGATAAATATTATTCTGCCATACAGGAACTAATAAGCGTAAAGTCTGAGCTTGAGGAAACTTTAATTAAATTATCATTAATTGATATGGAATTTAACTCAAAAATAGACTAGCCCTTCGAATTTAAAAATAGTATACTAGTATTATGACCTGCATAGTTGCTATTGCTCAAAACGGGACCGTTTATATGGGTTCAGATCATGCTGCATCAGACGACAAAAGCGGATGGATATTGTCCAGAAAAGAACCAAAATGTTTTAAAGTTGGTCAGTATGCTGTTGCATTTACTGATTCATTTCGCATGGGACAAATCCTTCAGTACTCTTGGACACCTCCAAAATATACTCCAACTAAAACCAATTCTGGCTTAGATAAGTTTATGAGAACTAAGTTTATTGATTCAGTTAAATCTGCATTTAAAGACGGTGGGTATGGAGCAATAGGGCAGAATTCTGATGAGGATTCAGGCGGAGTATTCATAGTTGGACTAGAGGGTAGAATCTTTACAATAGATGAAGACTTCCATGTCGGAGAAAATATAGTTAACTACATGGCAGAGGGAAGTGGAGCATTCTTTGCGCTAGGCTCTTTACACACAACAAAGAATCAAAAAAACCCTAAGTTAAGAATAAAAGCAGCTTTAGAGGCTGCAGCAGAATTTTCTATGAGCGTTGCGCCTCCCTTTACATACATTCAGGTATAGAGTATAATAGATACATGAAGTGGCTAAATAGATTAGCTGCCCTCCTTCTTGGTTTGTTATCAGTTGGAGCGATCAGAAATTTCTTTAGCAAGTACGAGCTACTTGTTTTTGATAAAAATGATCTAGGTGAAGACGAAGCACCTACAGCGCTAGACCTTCGTGGAACACCTACGCATGTCTGCACCTGTGGCTCAAGCCAATGGTATGTCAGAACAGTTTTTGAAGACTACGAAATAGCAACATATTTCTTAGACATGTTGTGTGCAGAATGCGGAAATTTAGCAACTGCTCCAACCCCAGTAGATAGAGAGAAAATGGAATGAGAAAGTCAGAAAGAATCAGATTACTTGAAATGGAACTTCTTAGAACTCAATTTGAAATTGAGATTCTGCGAGCATCCGTTGGGCTTATTTTAGACAAAGAAAGCCTAAAAGCACCAGAGATGGACGCTGGAAAATGGTATGCAAAAAAACTAAAAGATCTTAAAGATAAGTCTTGACGTATCCCAACCTATTTAGTAGAATAGGTTGTATGAATAAAAAAATAACAGCGGCCTTAATTGCCCTAACACTACTAATACCTACAACAGCTAATGCTGCCCTTAAAAATCAAACAACAGACCTACCCACGCTTGCCATACTTGATACGGCTCTAGACACATCTTTACCTATTTTTAAAGACAAGATTGCTTATGAAGTTTGCATTCTTGAATGGGCTTCATGTCCAAATGGTCAGACTTTTATGGAGGGTCCAGGATCCGCAACCCTAAAAAAAGAAATGTATTCCAAGGGCGGGTTTGATCATGGAACTCAAATGGCATCAGTAGCAGTACAGTCTAATCCAAATATGAAGATTGTATTTATACGTATTATTGGACAAAATATTAATGGTGACAGACAAATCTCTTATGAAGATACTGTAATTAATGCATTAAAATGGGTCTCAGACAATAAAGATCGATTTAACATTCAAGCTGTTTCAATGTCTCAGGGTCACCATGAGTTATCATTATATAAAGATTACTGCCCAATTACGCCTAAAACTAAAGGACTGATTCAGTCTCTTGCTGTTTCTAATATCCCAGCATTTTTTGCAGCAGGAAACAATAGAGATTATACAAGAATTGATTGGCCTTCATGCATCCCAGAATCTATTTCTATTGGTGCTGCAACTAAATATGGCATTGAGTTATATTCAAATGGTGATAATGCTCTTTTAGATTTTTATGCAAATGGTGCCATGAAGGTATTTTTACCAGGCGGTACCACTAAAAATGCTTCTGGTACATCGGTATCTACTCAGGTAGCAGCATCTCAGTGGATTGCCATTAAGCAGGCAAAGCCTACCATGTCTTTGAATGATATATACTCATTAGTTTCAAAAACATCAGTAACAGTAAATAGCAAATCAAATACTGGTAAGCTAATTAATCTACAAGGAGCTATAAATGGATAAACAGATGACGGTTTTAGAGTCTATCATTGAAGAAGTTGCAACAGATCTTTACAACAAATGGTCGGCAGCAGTGCCAGAAAATGAAAGAAACGATTTAGCGTTTCAGGCATTATCTAAAAATGCTCATGAAACAACCATATTTGTAATTCAAAATTTTATGAATAGGTTTAATTCAGCAGCAGACGAACTTAAAGATAAATAATTATTAGATTGGTATTGACCAATCTTCTCATATTTAGTAGAATAGATAACATGCAAACATTCTTACCAGAGGCGGACTTTCAAGAAACTGCACGTAACCTTGATCGTAAGCGTTTAATTAAACAAAGTGTAGAGAACCTACAAATACTTAAATCATTAGCTGGACTGTACGGAGAGACAGGCGCATGGCGTAATCACCCAGCAGTTAAAATGTGGCGGGGACATGAAGATTGGTTGTTCCTATACAATGAAGCCATCATTCGTGATATAGTCCTACGTGGTTATAAAAATACCACGCATATTCAGTTTGATGAGATATTTAAAGAAAACTTTCTAGGTCTTGAGACAGATGCTCCATGGTGGTTAAATAATCATCAGTTGCACTATACTCATAAGGGAAGATTGTTTGAAAAGGATCCTGACCACTATTATTTCTATAGTGATTATGCAGACTATAAGGACATGGGATATACTTGCTGCGAGGCCTGTAACTATTTCTGGCCTACACATGTGGAGGCATAATGATAGTCACAGATAGCACATTCGATGAAACAATTAAAAATAATAACATAGTCTTGATAGATTTTTGGGCTGAATGGTGTGGTCCATGTAAAAAGATTTCACCAATTTTAGATGAAATTTCAAATGAGACTGGCCTACTGGTTGGTAAGTTAAATGTTGATGAGAATACAGGAAAACCTCTTGAATTCTCAGTATCTTCTATACCAACTATGGTATTATTTAAGGATGGTCAACCAGTTAAAACTATAATTGGAGCTAAACCAAAGCATTTAATGCTTAAGGAGTTAGAAGAATGGTTATAGATTTTGATGCCACGGACTCTAATGCTTTAGAGTTTGATATTTGGCTTAAGAATGGTTTTGATCGTGGATGGATATCAGATGTATTTTGCAATACTCATGATGGTCCGCCAATGGACGAAGAAGAAATGCAAGAATGGGATGAGGGCGGAGATCCGTGTTCATTTCAAGTAAGAATAAATATGTTACATTAGACAGCGACATTTTAATTACAAAAGCGTCTTACATAGTGTGAACATGTCACAAACTTCTGTGCTCTTAAAGAGGCAGATTAATTTAAGGAGAAATAAATAGAATGAAGTCATTCAAGAAAGTATCGCTAATCATCGCTGCAGCCCTGACTAGCACAATGCTTGTATCAACTGCAGCTAATGCGGCAACCATTACTCTTACAGTAAATGGTAGTGCAGCAACAGGTGGTACAGCAGCAACAGCTCCTGTAGCACTCCCAGTACCAGCAGACAACAGTGTAGATGCAGCAGATGCATTGAAGATTGCTGTCACATCTGTTGACACTGGAACAGCTGTTTCAGCAGTTGCAACAAATGCAACTATTGTTCCAGCACTTGCAACATCAACTGCTCCAGTAACCGCTTCAAGCGGATCATCGTCTCTAACAATTAATGTTGGAACAGGAACAACAGCGGAGTTTTATGTATATACTAAAACTACTGCAGTAGGAACAGTAGCAGTTACTGTTGGTGGAAACACAACTACATATTACGTACAGGGCACAGCAGGTGCTTTGAACTCAATTATCCTAAATGCACCTACATCAGGCGCAGCAGGAACAGTAGCAACCCTTAAGGTATCAGGATACGATGTATTTGGTAACCTAAAGAGTGGCGCAACAATTAACACTTTGGTATCTTCAAATGGTGTTGCAACAGCAACAGCGCTTACAACAGATTCAGCGGTAGCAACATTAGGAACAAAGGAACAGACATTAACACTTCCTGCTTCAGGTTCAGTTGCTATTACAGCATATGCAACAGTAGCATCAGCAGTAACTGGTCTATCAGCACCAGTTGGTGCAGTAAATGCAACAATTGTAGTTCGTGATCTAGCATCAGAACTTGCGGTTGTATCAGCTCAGCTTGCAGCAGCAAACGCTTCCCTTGCAGCAGAAAAGGCTGCACATGACGCAACAAAGGCAGCAGCAGCAACTGCAGCAGCAAAGGCGTTGACCGATGCAGCAACAGCTAAGGCAGCAGCGGACCTTGCAAAGGCTACATATGTAGCAGAGTATAACGCTCTAGCAAAAAAGTGGAATGCCAAGTTCCCTAAGCTAAAGGTTACACTAAAGAAGTAAATCTTCTAATTAAAGGGGCAGGACTTCAGGGTCTTGCCCCTTTAATATTTAAATGATAGAATTGTGGAATGGATTACGTTCAAGATCTAGTAAGACAAAAGATAGCGGATGAAATTAGATATTTAGAGTTGCCTCCAGATTGGAAGCCTCACGAAGTAATAAGATATATATTAAGGATGATAGAGCATGGGCAAGCACCACGACAAAATTAAAAAAGCATTAGAGCAAAGAATTGCTGCAACGCCTAGCGGTCCAGCATTCAAGAAGCCAGGGTCAATGAATAAGAAGAAGACAGGATATCGTGGCCAAAAAGCCAAAGGATCTAAGTAGTGTTTGCTGATATATGTGAATGGGGTGGCTGTAATAATAAAGCTACTAGAATTGCAGCAAAACCAGAGGGCGGAATCATAGATATTTGCGATGAATGTTGGCATAAGCATTATAGATCCTAATCAACTAAATGCTATAATAGATTCATAGATGGACTTCTAGACCCATCTAAATAACAAACCTATAGGAGTAATAAAATGACAAACGGAATTAATACAGACGGATTTGCCAATACTGGAGAACAGTCTGGCTCAAACACAATTGATGGAAAGTACTCTCCAAATCCTGGATCAGCATTTCCAGCACAAGATGTATCAAGACAAGGTAACGCAGGATTTAATGCAGAAGGCTCATATGACATGGGCAACCGTGCAGAATCAAATGCTTATCCAGAATCAGAGAATATGTAACTATGACTACAAATAATGTGCCAGAGGCTACATATACAGAAGCTTTATCAGCAGCATTTCCAGCAACAGACGTTTCTTCACAGGGGCCATCTGGAACAACTGCAACAATGGTAAATACCATTGAATCAATGAGAAATTTTGGGGCAGGTAAATAATATGTGCGCTATGTGTGGATGTAATTCAGAAGCCTTCATGGGCGTAGAAATGCCAAACCAAAATGTTTATGATGTTGCTCCAGGGCAACTTGCGTCACCTGCTATGTTTAACACAGAGTCAGAAGACACACTAGGCACAGTAAGAGAATTCCCTCTTACAAGTGCTCCTCAAGTTGGGATGAATTAATGTCAATGGACGGAACTGGTATGACCCCGCCACCAAATGGTTCAGCATCTGGTGCGGTTACTAGTCAGGAAGCTACAAGAAAGCGACCTACTCAGGGATTAAGATCTGGTATTAAAGTGGATACAAATAGACATGGTATTCGTAGAGAAACAAGTCTAACGCCAAAGCCACCAAAGAAAACTGGACGTAAAAAGGTTTAATTATAAACTGGATATAGCCTCACAAACAGTGGGGCTATATTTATTTAAGGATAAGAATGTGTAAAGAATGCGGGAATTGTTCAAAAGAACATTCAAGAACTATAGACGATTCAATAGACGAAACCCTTGACTCGCCCATTTAAATATTATATAATTGAATTATGTCATTCAATGTACCTATATACAAAACAATAAATGGCGCAGAAAAGAAGCGTCGTCGTGAAGCTGAACAACGGGAGTGGGAATCCAAGAACGGGCCAGTCCTAGTAAGAAAGATCGAAGAGGCGTTTAATAATTATGGCGGATCCAACACAAACACCAGCCAGGGGTGACTGGGCATGTCCATGCCAAGGATGTCAAAAAGCGGTGGCATGGGAGCGTAAGCAACTCATTGAATTGTTTGAAAATACTGGTAATTTGGATATAGCGATATCTTTAATTAAAGATAGAATGCCAAAGCCAAAGGTTCGTAATTGATGTTTGATTATAAGACGGCTATGTCAGAAGGGCATAAGTATAATAAAGTAGTTTCAATGCGACTTAAAAGCGAGGGCATTGAAAGCATAGTTCCAGACCTAGAGTTTGCTCAAACTAAAGAAGAGATTAAAGACTTCACGGCCAATGAAAAGGATATTATAATTGGTAACCATATACTGGAGGTTAAGTCTAGAAATCTTTACTTTACAGATGATCCCGCAACATTCCCATATGATGATTTAATCATAGACACAGTCTCTGGGTTTGAGGGTAAGGCCAACAAGCCCCTTGCCTATGTAATGGTCTCACAGAGGACGGGAGGCATGTTTGTAGTGCCTTCCTATACAAGCAACGAATGGCGGGTAGAGGTGAAATATGATAGAGACAGAAAGCATGAAGATAAATTTTATTTAGCTAGTAAAACCAATGGAAGGCCCTTTGCCTCATTGGTAAAACATCTTAAGGGTTTAGCATGAGCAAAAAGAAAATTGAAAGACCAAAATATATTATTAAAGTTACCCGTGACTGGAGATATGGCAAGAGAGCCAGATTCTGGGAGATTCAAAAGTGGTATGAAAGAGCAGAAGGCGGATATTGGAGTAGAGCCTGTAAAGGTGGCTTAGCATATACTGAATGGGGTATGTGGAGAGCTATTGATAAGAAGCTAAAGAAAATGTCTTACGGCTATCACGAGAACTATTTTAGTTTAGATAGACAATCAATTAAGGAACCTAAATGACGCTTGAAGAACAAATAACTGTTTTAACTCGTAAATGGTATACATATGTAAGCGTAGAGCATCATAAAGATAGAGATTGTCATTTTTGGATTGAGAAGATGTGGTCTTATGGAAACCCGCCAAAATATTCTGCTCACCATCATGGATATATTGGAAATCATTATGATACCCCAAAGTTTGATACAGAAGAAGATGCCATGTTATGGCTAATTGCCAAACTAAGGCATGAAATTGATGGTGCTATTAGATATTTAGAAAGAACTGAATATTGGAATGAAGATGATAAAGTTGGGTTTCCAGCATATGAGCTATCAGGGTTGACGGAATCGGAAGCAAATGATATTCTTAGCATATTAAAGGCGGAGGTAAAATAATGGATAGTTTACAGAAAAAGATTAATGATAAACAAATAAACTGGACAAATCAAATGCTTGATGATCCTATTGCAGGTAAGACCTGTAATATCTGTGGAGCAAACATCTTAGTTGATGATCCAATAGTTTTGCAGTTTCATGAAATCAAGTGTGAAGAATGGAGCAAAGAATGATACATGATAAAGATTTAACAAAAGGAATGCTTAAGGGGATGGCAGTGACTGCTTTTATTTCGCCATTATTTGGTATTAGTTTTATAGTTTTATTAGCATTCCCACTTACCTGGGCAATTTTTCAAGGTATTTACAACTTAGAAAGCCTAGATAATGACACACGATGAACTATTAAAAAAGGTAAAAACAGATCACGAAATCACTAAGTATTTAAATCATGGTCTAATTAACGGTGACATAACAATCAATACAGCAAGACAGCATTGGTTTCAAAGCAATGCCCTTGAAGCGGTAGTAAAAAGACATACTCCAGAAAATTCTATTCGTGGGTATCGTTGTAAGATAGATGATGAACTTTATCCATGTGGAGAAGTTCAGGCTATTGAAAAGGAATTGGGATGACAGAATACAAATGCACCTGGTGCAACAAAGAGGTCAATAAGCAAAACTTTGAAATTCATAGTGGAGATCATTATAGAAAGCAAGCAGAGCTAATGAAGACTAACCCTTCAACTACTATGACCAGTATTGCAAGCGTGTCTTATGTAAATGAGGGGCTGTAATGAAAATAGGCTCATATACATTACGTAAGCCCTGGGTTAAATATATTAACCTTGAATTAGATATTGATCAGCAAATGACGAGGGCAATAATGAACTCAATTAGATCAAATATTGTTGCAGATATTATTTCCTTGGATCTTTGTGATATAGAGTGTGATGTTATTGATTATCTAGAAAGAAGCTCACGACCATGAAAATACATAGCAGCGATATTTTAAGTAAACTACGAGAAGTAAGAGATGCTCGTATTGAGGGTAGGGATCAAGATTCCATAGATAAAGACTATTGGCTACAGGGTTATACTAAAGCCATCAATGATATTATCGACCTGGAAAAAGCAGAGCGGGTAGATGAAGAAGAAGATACCCTTGAGACCCTATATGAAAACTCAGAGTCAGTCGCATACTTCAGATATGAAAAAGACCCAAGCTTCAAGGAAAGAGTTGCATTTAAGACGCCAGGATCTGATTACTGGACTCTGTACATTAAAGACGAGATAACCTTTGGTGCAGTATATTTTGGCAGGTGGCAAGATGTATTGTGCAAGTATGACTTTCAATACTATACAAAACTAGACGGTGTACTTTTAAACCAAGATACATCTAGCACAACTACAATTACTGTAGGTAAGGTGTATCTGGGCGATACATATGGAAATGTTGCGGAGTTATAATGGATATTATGGGATTACAGGTAGAAGATACCTACACAGATGGATATCTTTGGTCAGCATGGGAGAAACAAGAATCTAACTGGAGATTCATTATAGGAAATTTTGATACATTAGATGAGACCATGTCAGATATTAAGAGTAGACTAAATCTAGTACATATTGATCGCAATTAGTGCGAAAAAAGTGCGGCGGTAGAGACACCCAGTCAGTACCTGACAATAAGGAGAAGAAATGATCGATTGGCTAGTAAATGTGTTATTTAAGTCAGATAGATTAAGAGAGGCAATCTTTGCCGAAGTCCACTTTTATGATGAAGTGGATAGGGCAATGAATGAGCCTACAACTAATCTTTCATGGCAGGAAAATGGGCTATGGTATGGATATACCTATAATGAGATGCACAGAACCTACCTATTTGATGATGTGGGAGAAGAAAGCTTAACTGATCTCTGGGACAATTTGTGGACTAGAGATATGGAGTGGGGATTGATGTATAAATGATGTGGTCCTGGATCCTTGCTATAATCGGCGTAGCAGGAATATATTTTGTCGGAAGAAAAGATAAATGGGGATGGTTTGTCCTATTATTTAATGAGTGTCTATGGATAACATATGCCCTAATTACAGACCAATATGGCTTCATATTCTCTGCCCTTGCCTATGCAGCAGTTTATATTAGATCTTATATACATTGGTCTAAAGAACCAGTCAATCCAATTAAACATAATCCTAGTCAACTAGAATATTCAGATTCTGATTTAGAACTTCAAATACAGAATCCCCACAAATAGGGCGGGGAACCAATGGCATATAGCAGATTTACCAATAGCGATATATACATATATCCCCATATAGATGGATATATAGAATGTTGTGCATGCTGGCTAAATGAGAACAAAGAGGAGTATTCCAAGGATACTGCGTATTCCCTATTCTTGGATAATGTTAAAATAGACAATGATATCGATCTTGCCAGACATTTGAAAGCTCACTCCAAACAAGGTCATGATATGCCTACTAACTTGCTTCAAGAAATACTGCAAGATGATGACCGATACGGAGTTATGTAGGCCAAGCCTACATATATGGAGCCATATCCTAGTATCCCCCCTCCCATAAACATGGCTTAAAACCCCCTTAGAAGGCTTATTCTATGGAGTAAAGTGGAGCAAAGTGGAGAATTTATACTATAGATACTATTCAATTAATTATTGATTTGTCGATAAATAGTTATATGTGTAATTGAGCATACCATTATATGAGACGTAATGTCAACCATTTGCGCCAATTTAATATGCATGCATATACATGCGGATTTGTCAAGCATTTTGTCGACATTTTGGAGCTTCCAGGATTTAAAATATGTCCCCGTAAAGGGGAAAATTTGCCCACAATTCGACATAGATATATATAGATTTGTCGACATTTCTATATAATAATAGATTAAATATACTGCATTCTGCAGAAATTTCAGGGATTTTTTACATGCTGTCGTAAAGGGCGAATCCTGCCCTTAATTTTTCCACAAAAAATCCACAGGCTGTGGATAAACCTGTGGATAATTTGGGCTATATCAAAGTAATACTAAGATAGTTAAATCTGTTCGGTTTGATATATTATATTCAATCTATGGTAACTTGATGTTATCCAAGATATATTGTTTCTTGAGTTTGTCTATATGTTTATCTAGTTCATATGCAAGGAATAGGCCTTCTGAGGAGTTCCCCGCTGCCGACTCCAATTCATGTCGCCGTGCTTGCTTCTCAATAATCCATGTAACCATTTCCAAAACTCTGTCAATGGTATAATATGGTTGTTCTGCTAGATATCTACCAATTGTTGCTGGATTGAACCAATGGTCCTCAACTGCATTTGCAATGGCTTCGCCTACTTTTAGTTCTTTACTCATGGTCTCCGCCTTTCTGTAACCTTGAATTCTACCACATTGGGGAGAAGGCTGGCAAGTTCCCCTGCCAGCCCCTCCGATCTATTTACTTAGCCTTTTGTGCAGGCTTTTCTGGTGTGAAGACTACACCCTTATTTACCGCCTCCTGGAGAGCTGTCTTAGCTGCACCTGAGAAACGTCCACGGGCACCTACTGTGATGCCTTGCTGCTTTAGATATTCACGCTTTGTTGTCATTTTAGATCCTTTCGATGATCATATTTATTATATCAACTATTTACGGATTTGTAAATAGGTTCCGCCTATATTTAATTGTCCCCGTAACCAGGTCATTCTGCCCCTGGTTCGGAATCCTGCATCCTATCTCTAATTAGTTTAGATATAAGATTGTGAGCTTGGATGTTCTCTGTTTCGGACCCACCCCACAGAAGCCGTTGGGCCTCTGCGAGGACTGAGTCTACGTACTGATCACTCATCTTCATCTTCGTCTTCCTCTTCTTCAAACATAGAGTCGACCATATAATCTCTATTTAACATCCACTCCATAACATCATCATGATGTTGTTCTGCCCCGTACTCCAGAGAGAACCCGTGACCTGCTTCTACAGCCTCACACAGGTGGTCCCACATGTCTTGCTCAGAGCATTTCATTATGAATGTCTCATCACTCATAAAATTTTTAATTGTGCTCCATGTCCATAGCCAGACCATGGACAGTCCTAGATCTGTTGAATCTAAAATTTCTAAACATGCATTCAACTTCTCTTTATCTTGTGGTTTCATGCTAATTCTCTCGCTTCCCATTCCGCAAATGTTCTGACGACAAAGTCTCTTCCGAGGTCGTAGCAGTACTGGACGGCTTCGTGAAGACTGGTAGTACTAAAAATCGGAGGGTCAAAACTATCACGTTCATCAAGACTATAGACTTCAAACTCATCAACACCTCCTGGGGATACTGAATAATTTACTTCTAGAATTTCTAGACTAGGATTATACATTTTGCTTCTCCTTTTCGTCAATCGCAAATGATAAATCATATGTTAGTTTATATAATTGTCCATAAGTATCTAGGACACCTTCCCAGTACTTGCGTTCCATTGAATCTATTGCTTCTTCAGTTTCATCTTCAACTTCTTGGGCATGTGTCAGTTCTTGCTCAGCAATTAACATTAGATTCTTTAGTTCTCCGTGCATTATATCTAATCCAGTACAACCTGCATTAACCATACGTTGCAAATGGGGCGGTAGCCCAATATCTTCTGCATTCATTATTCATACCTTTCGTTAGAAGAGTTCATTATATCAGTAGCCACTGACAACAAATGTTCTGTTGCCTCAATTTGTCCTGCTAAATTATTATACTCATAGTCAAGAGCCCTAAATTCATTTGACTCCTCCTCCTCGTATTCTAGCATTTGGTCAAATACCTTAAACTTATCTTGTTCTAAACTAATCTTGTGTATCTTCATATACTCTAGGAAAGCTGAGGATTTAGTCAAAATAACCCTCCGCCCATAAGCCTTGCATGAAACTAACTGCATCTTCAAGGTCTTTCTTTAATGGTGCCTTGTCCATTAAATCGGACGGGGAACGGAGATAGAATAACTTAGCATCATGTATAGCATTAATCATTCTATCTAAATCATCTACTGTATAACCTAGCATTGGTAATCCTCATCTTCCTCTTTAAGATTATAAAACTTATTAAATTCATCCATAATGAATTTATCTCCTGACATTTCAGCAAATCGTTTGTCTGCATAATATTGACCTTCGTCTAAATTAGCATTCATCCAATCGTCAAATAGCGCTTCGCTTATATCTGAGATAACAGCATCTATAACCATTTGATTTACATCTTCTAAAAAACTAGCCATTATGCTTCCACCTTTTCTGTAGTTTCCAATAGTACCATGTGGGTCTGACATTTTGCCATTGCCTCTTCATCTTGCCAAGAGCCTTGGTTACATTCAGAGCAGAATTCACCACATCCATCTTCACAATAATCTAATGTATTAAATGACTGACATGCATAGCAACGATTCTCATAGTCCATGATTTCTTTTACTTCACCACGGACAATCTCATATTCCCCACCCCAGCCTGTTTCTTCTTCATACTCTAATGTGAGCAAGCAGTTAGGAACAAGATTAGATAGTTTAGTTAGAATAGTTACAGCAGGTGACCAAGCAGTCTCATATTTATATACAAGCCAGTTGTCATCACCATCTG